>WNFJ01548035.1_pt3 | contig 30446 bp, 34 predicted proteins | sample 5400461 | NCBI WGS metagenome assembly WNFJ01 (sample SAMN13153349, study PRJNA577476) | soil metagenome | isolation source: 115 cm saprolite on Douglas fir-dominated hillslope | place: USA:California | collected 2013-09-17
CCCGCCGATGCACGGGCGCTACCGGATCGAGTGGAAGTTCAGGGCGCCGGACAAGGGGGAGACAACCGAAATGGACACAATGAGCCCTGCCGAACGGATGCGCTCGCTGGCAATCGCTCAAGAGGGCGATCCCGTGCTGGCCGAAGTCGCCCGACCGTTCGATCTGCCCGCGGAAGCCGAAGACGCGCGGCGCGTGGTCTCTCAGCTTGTCAGCACCTTGGAACGCGTCGGACAGGTACACAACTTCGCGAAAGGAATGGGCCTGGCGGCGCCGCAGATCAACATCGGCCGCGCGGCGGCGGTGATCCGCACGGTGGAGGGCGAGACGGTCACGCTGCTCAACCCTCGGATCAATGACGAGTCGGCCCAGATGGACAAGCAGTATGAGGGCTGCCTCAGCTTCTTTGACGTGCGTGGCTTGGTGCCCCGACCCCTGGCCATCGAGGTTGAGCACCAAGACATCGACGGAACCACCAGGATCACGACGTTTGAACGCGGTATGGCCAGGCTGGTGTACCACGAGGTTGATCATTTGTTCGGTGTGCTCTATCCGTCCCGGATGAGACCGGGAGTCGAGTTGATCCCGGTGTCGAAATACAAGGGATCGGGGGAGCAGTGGAAGTATCGGTGACGGCTTCGATGGGTCGGCATGGCTGACGGGCCCGTGCGCCAGTCGGCCGCGCCCTCGCCGACGCCGCGGCGCCAGATCGAGGAGTTGCGGTTCGTCGTGGTCGGCGCGTACGTCGTTGACTGTTTCGTTCGGACGCCGCGTCTGCCGGTCTGGGGTCAGGAGTATGAGGCTCGGTCTATCCGCACCTCGCCCGGGGGTAAGGCGCTCAACCAGGCGGTCGCTCTCGCCCGGCTCGGCGCTCAGGTCACTGCTGTCGGCGCAGTGGGCGATGACGGGCTCGGCCGCGACGTCCTCACTGCGTTAGCACGCGAGCGGATCGATGTCAGGTGGGTTGAGTCCCGCGAAGACGTCGCGGCCACGGTCTGCCTCTGTTTCGTCAGCGACGAAGGAGATTCCGCCATCGTCTGGCACATCGACGACGATGTTGCCGTCACGCCAGAGACTGTGCACGCCGCCGCCTCGGCCTTCGAGCACGCCGACGCGGTGCTGCTGACTTTCGAGCTTCCAGTGCCGACCATTTGCGAGACGATCAACGTGGCGAGCCGTTGCGGTGCCCGTGTTTTCGTGCAGCCGGCACCCCTTCTGGCCGACCCTGCAGGCGCCGTAACGCTTCCTTGGGACCAGGTGGACATTCTCGTACCCAACGAGATCGAAGCCCGCGCGCTTCTCAACGGCCGCCAAGGCGGCGGTGATCTGTCCATTGACGGTCTCGCCGGTACGCTCGCCGCTCAACTGGGCGTCCCCACCGTGGTGGTGACCCTCGGCGAATCGGGATGTGTCGCCCATTCTGCTGGCGTCACCCGCCGGTATTCAGCCCACAAGACGGTGGCTGTCGACACGACCGGCGCTAGTGACGCGTTCACGGCTACCTTCGCCGCACACCTCACCGCCGGCGAACCCGACGCCGACGCGATCCACGCCGCCCAGTCCGCGGCAGCGTGGGCCATCCAGCACCCCGGCGGCCACGAGTCCATGCCCTCGCTAGGTTGAGCTGACGCGGGATGCAGTCGACGAATGCCCCCAGCCAGATGATCTGTGCCAGCGGTGTCTTGCCCGGCACGTCCCCGCAGCGGCAGGCGCGAGCGCAAGCGGAGCCGGTCCGCGGCAGGCGACGGGAGTCCCTATTCGGTGGGCTTGGGCAGATCGAGCGGTGGGACATCGTCAGGCGCGGGCCGATCGCCTAGCTCTCGCTGCAGCGTCGTTGCAGCCTGTTTGTCGCCGAGCACGTCGGTGAGATCGGCGAGTGATGTTTTTTCGGCTGCCGCGATCGTGGTAATCCCGGCTGCGCGGAGCCGCAGCCACTGTGGCCGGGTGAGCTGAGTCGTGACAGTTTCGGCCAGTTCCATCAAGTCGGCAGGAAGGCCAAGTTCCAATCGCAGCATCGTTCGCTCTACGAGATCGTCGACTGCCTGGGCCGGGTCGAGGGATCGGATGACGGCCGCGACCGTTGGCAGGAGATCGCGGGTGCGATCGGCGGTGCCGCGCACAACGCCGGCCAGACCGCCGCGATTGTAGAGGTGCTGATTCAGCTGGGTTTCGATCTGCTCCATCGGCACCCCACTGATCCACATCGTCGCCGCAGCAGCTCGCTTGGCCCGCGTGGTCGACTGCTTGATGTCCCGCGATGTGGCTTGTATCGCCCGCAGCAGTGGCGACGGCACACCCTGTTGAGCGAGCAGACTGGGCCAGCGCGGTATTTCGGTCTTCTTGCCGCGGGCATTTACCGGGATGTAGATGTCGTTGAGCTCGTTCGTGAGCTGGGCCGCCGTAATGAGGCCGACCGAGTTTAGCTGGCCGACGCTGCCCCGTAGGCCGTACACCAGCCGGATGATCGAGTCGACGTGCACGCCCGATTCCCCGGTGAAGCGACCGAGTTCGCTCAGGCGGAAGCCATCACCCTCAGCGGTGATCAGGTTGGCCGCGACCAACTGGCCGAAGCTGCCCTGGAGCCGCTCCCGGTCCCACTGTGACTGACTGCCTTCTCGCGCCTGGAACGCTGCGAAGCTGGCGTCGAGGAACCCGATGACGTCGTCCTCGGTCACAGCGCCCGTAGCGTCGGCCGGATAGGCCGCGAGCACGCGCAACGTGAGCGTTCGGGGATCGCCGTCGGGAACAAGCTGCGACTGGAGGGTCTCAAGCTGACCGTTCACGTACTGGTCCCATCCCCGCGCCGGGTCGAGACCACTTGTAGGGATGAGGTAGGACTCGCCGCGTTCGGTGTAGCCGAGACGACCGGCGCGGCCGACCATGTTCTTGTATTCGGCGACGCTGTACGGCGTGGGCACCACGCCGGGGTGGGTCAAGCCGACGATGGCCACGGCAGCGGCGGGAGTATTGACGCCCATGGCCAGTGTTGGCGTCGCGACGATCACTTTGAGGGCTGATCCGGGGTCGCGGAAGATTTCTTCGATGACCCGCCGCTCGTCCCGGTTGAGATCGCTGTTGTGGAAGGCCACGCCGCCCTGCAGGACCCTCCGCAAGGTGAGGCTGCTAGCCGAGGATTCGCCGAAATCGAGCGCGGAGGCCTGCTCGAACACGGTCGGCAATCCGAGCGACCGCGAGAGATACACGGAGCAGGCGACCGACTCGGCCCTGGATTCGCGGAAGACTATGACCTTCTTGCCTTCGCTGAGCAGACGCCGCACGAGCGGGATGAGCAAACGCCGGCTGCCCTGCGTGTAGAGCGGCTGGATGAAGCCGCGTGCCGTCTGTTCGGCACCGGTCTCGTCGCGGAAGTGGTAGGTGCCGGCGTAGTCGATCACGCCTTCGACCAGCGGCACCGGGCGCCGCTCCCATCGGAGGTTGCGCCCGCCGAGCCAGCGGTCGAATCCCCGGATGTCACCGACAACCGCCGACAGTGTGATGATCTGCGGGCTTCCGGTCCTGCCCCGGCGCTCGTTGAGGAGTGTCAGGAGGAATTAGAGGTTTGAGCCGCGCGATCGGTCGGTCATCATCTGCGCTTCGTCGACGACGACCGTTGACGCCAGGCTCAGCAGGTGGGGATTGCCGAGCACCAGCGCGGCGAACTTCTCATAGGTCAGCAACGCGATATCGAACTGGCCACGGAGCAGCTCCGGGACCTGGTCGCTGTGCTCGCCCGTCGCACGGATAGTGCGGATGCCTGCCGGACCGTACAAGTGGGTGAACTGGTCGTACTTATCGTTGACGAGCGCCCGCATCGGGAGCAGGAAGACGGCTCGCTGCCGGGTAGGGGCCTTCTGCAGTGCAGCCAGCTCTCCGATCATGGTCTTGCCGGAACTCGTTGGCGCAGTAACGACCACGCCGTAGTCGTTGATCGCCGCGAGTTGCAAATCGTTAAGCGCGGCGATCGAGCCAGCCCAGGCGTCGAGGACGGCTGGCGGGATCCCGAAGGCGTTGAGGCTCGCCAGGTCAGCCGTGGCCGGCTGGCGTATGCGCTCGGGGAATCGTTTGGCGTACAGGGTTCCAGGCACAAGGACGGGCCACAGTGGCGCACCATCGAGCCGCCCGCGCAGCGTAGGCGTTTGCTGGTGCCCCATCTGAGCGGCGTCGGCCTCGACGTGACGGGTGATGTACTCGATGGCCGTGTAGAGGTTGACCTGATTGCCTTGGCGGACCTCCGGGACGCCCTGCAGAGCCTCTATGAGCCGGAAGGTCAGCAATCCGTGGCCGTGGCGTACCGATTCCATGGCTGGCTGGTCCTCCGCGGCGGCGGTCAGGACGACGCGGCCGTTGCCCGTGACCCGGTCCAGGACGTCGATTCTTGAACCTGGTGACGCCACGCGGGGCCGGAGCCCTGTTGAGAACACACGGGCCCCCAGGCCTCCCGAGAAGCAGCAGTCAAGCGCGCAGAACAGCGTGGCGCCCGGGATGGCGGATAGGCGGTCCGCCAGTTCATCGAGGCTGGTGCAGGTATCGGTGATGCGGTGGATGTCGCCGTCGTAGGGGATCAGCTGATGGTCTTCGCTGCCGTGCCCCGCGTACGTGATAACTACCATGTCGTCGTCTCCGGCCTCCGACGCGAGCGCCGTTAGGGCGGTGCGGATCGTGGTTGCGGTCGCTGCCTCGTCAGTCAGCAGGGCCGGGTCGGCGCCGAAGGTGTCCGCGAATAGCGCGTGCAGCGCCGCAGCGTCACGTACTGCTCCGCTCAGCCACTGGATACCGGTGGCGGCATAGCGATCTATGCCGATGTGGATGCTGCGGAACATTGCGGTCGTTCGCTCCTTGAAGTCGTCGACGTGTTACCGATGCGTCCTCACTAGGTCCGTCTGCGTGGCCGCACGCTTGGCTAACTGGTCGGCCTACGCTGGCTCGCGTAGAGGCAGAAATGGCACTGGCACGTCATCAGCGCAACCGCGCCATTGGCTGCAGATGCACGTCGGATCCACCTCTGCTCGAAGCGGATGAACAAACTGCTCCCACGCGTCGAATACCACCGATGCAGCGGGTACGGGTTGTCCGGAGTAGAGCCTGACCAAAGTGAGGATGGCGACGGCGCTAGCGAGATAGTTCAAGGGCGTGAGGCTGGGCTGGGGCCGATCGAACCCCTGCACGTAGCCCTCTGCTGCCAGTCGTTGCCGTTCATCAGGTGGGAGGTTTTCCTCGTAGATCGCCTGCGAGTCGAGGACACCTCGTCGGCACCACAGACAGCCATTGTCGGGTAGCAGGAGCCGAATCTCAACGGGCATCCCGCTGATGACCCCGCTCTTCTTCGTACCGATCCTGGCTCCGATATCCATGATCGGCAGCCAGTACTGATAGGCGACCTGGTTGAGAAGCGCGCGGCTCGATTGAGTATCCGTAGTGCTGATGACGATGTCGCAATCGAGCAGCCGTCTCGCGACCGCCTCCTCCCGCACGTCACGCGGGATTTCGCTGATCGCTGTCTCGAGGCCCAGTGATCGCAGATGGCTCCCGACAACCTCAACCTTCGTTCGTCGGGCCACCGCATCGCTCGGATGACTGCCGACAATCCGGCGCACGTTCGACTCATGATCGATCACATCGGGATCGATCAACATCACCTCAGCCACTCCTGTGCGAACAAGTTGTTCTGCTACCGGTGAGCCAGTGCCGCCCACCCCGACAACTGCCACGATGAGGTCGCGAATTCGCTGATTGCCCAGAGCGGATAGCGCTCGGATCTGGCGGTCATCGAGCCTCTGGTCAGAGCTGTCCGACTCGGTCACCGGATGCAGCGGCTCGATGCTCCCGCCTCCGAGGCTTTCACACCGGTCCAGCCGGATCGGCATTGATGGATCGTCGTCCCGGAACATCAGGCCGGTCAGTCCTTTAGGTGACCACACCAAGGATGCGAACGGCCCATCGATGCAGGGAGTGATTGCGCGGCTCCACTCGACCGAGGTTTCCCAGTCGATCGCGCTCAGCGTCGGCGGATGGTCCGAATCCGGATGCGAGTGGACGAACGCCAGTCCAGCCTTTGCTTCGATGGCGGTTCCGATCACAGCCGACAGCCACTGGCCTGACGGTCGCAGATACTCGTGTCCTGCTCGATCAAGCCCGTCCTTGGGGGGGAGCAGCACGCGGTCTACCAGCAGTCGATCTCCGCTTGCTGCGCGGCCCCATCGGAGAAGCAGGAAGGCGCCTGCCTCGCTCCTCCCGGCAGCGATGAAATGGTCCCGCAACATCCGCCAATCAGGCGGCAGCAACTCCATGCGGTGCATCAGACTCCTCGCGCTAGGCGGTCGTGGAAGACTTCGAGATGGGTCCGCAAGTTGTGCCGCCTCGGATCCCAGACCGAGTAGTGCCAACTCCATCGCTGCCAATGTCGCCCCCCATGATCCTCGAACGACTCTGCACCCTGCGGATAGCCTCCACCGGCCAGTTTGATCTCCGGGTCCGTCCAGTACATGTCGAGCCGAGAGACCGGATACTGGTAGTCAGCCATCACCATGAGGTCCGTCGTGGCCGGTGCGTAGCGTCCGTCGGGCAGGTCGAGGGCTTCGAATACGACGAGGTATCGGGCGCCATCCTCGATGACCGTTATTGCCTGGCCCTCGCTTCGGAAGACCTCGATCTCAGTGGCCAGTTGCCGCGGCATCATTCGACTTACCCGAAGTTACGGTTACCTGGGATCGCTCGAAAGTGCTGCCCGGGCTTGACCTGTACTTCCTGGTCGAGACCAAGTGGCGTACCGCCCGTGGGATCTCCTTCGCCCTGCAGCAGGAACAGATCGTGATCCTCGCCGAATCCGGCCAGCGCCAGGATCTCCCGCCCAGACATCGCCTCCCGAGGCGCCTCGTACTTTGCCCTATTGATGAAGATGGGGATCTCCATCAGAAACCTCCCTCTGTCTTACTTCTCGAACGATCGTTTGACAGTAGCATCGGTCTCATGATGTTGCAAGCGCAGAACGGTGATGCTAGTGTGCAACACATGGCGATCGCGTTCGACGACGTGACGTTCTTCGAGACGGTCGAGCAACGCCGACAGGCCGAGGGCCTAAGCTGGCGGCAGCTCGGTCGGCAACTCGGCTTGAGTCCCTCGACATTCTCGCGGCTCGCCCGCGGCAGACGGCCAGATATCGAGACCTTCATCAAGCTCTTGGCCTGGCTCGACATCCCAGCTGCCACCTTCATGCGCGGCGAGTCCGATGCCTCGCCGCAGATCTCGAGTCAGGACACCCTCGCAGTGATCGCCGGAGCGCTTCGGTCTGATCCCGCCATCCCCAAAGACGCGGCCGGAGCCTTGGAACAGCTTCTGCGAGTCGCCTACTCCCGCGTCAGGGCCGATCCGGGCACTCCTGCCACGGCGAGCGGCGACTCAGCTACCATCGAAGAACGATGACCAGCGTTCGAAGGGCTCATCGAGATGGCCACTGAGAAGCAACCGCCAGTGATTGATGAAAAACTCGCCAGACAGCTCGAGGACTACAAAGGTCGATGGGTCGCTGTTGACAAGGGCAAGGTCGTGGCCTCCGGTGATTCCGCGACTGAAGCAGTCGAAGCCGCTCTGGCAGTAGGTGTCACTGATCCGCTCGTCTTCCGAGTCAGTGCCCATCCAGAACGTCTGAACCTGCTCTAATGCCCTGGTATGAATACTCGGTCACGCCTGGGGGAGCCAAGCCATTCGTGTCCGTTCTCCTGTGGCACGGTGCGCGCCGGGTCCGAATACTAGCCCTCGTTGATTCCGGTGCCGACATGTCCGCCATCAATGCGAGCTATGCGAACGTGCTTGGCCTCGACCGCGCCGATGCCGTCAGCGAGACAACCACCGTCGCTGATGGGGGCACCGCGAACTGCCTCCACTGGCCGAACGCCCCGCTGGAGATTCAGTTCGGGCGGGACCGGTTCCCATTCGATGGTGTCTTCCTCGAATTCCCACCAGCAGCCGATCCCGTCAACCTCCTCGGTCGTCGCGACTTCTTCCAGCGCTACATCATCCAGTTCTGGGACGCGGCCGAGTTGATGAGCATCGATACGTCGCCAGACTATCCGCAGCCCGCGCCGTAGCATTATCTCGCATGGACTCTTTATTAATCGAAACTTTTCCGCGGCGGCGCGGATCAGCCTGCTCTTGCGGACCGCTTGGCCGTATGGCACGTAGCAGTAATGGAAGGCCTGCTCACCGATCGTTAGGTGGCGACGGATCAGCAGGTAGTGCCATCGGGAGGTGCCCCGGCACCCAGGCATACCAGCGCTGTCCCTGGAACCCTTCCCGGCGGAGCGAACCTGCTGTCGCTTGCCAGCGACGCCTGTCCTTGCACAGCCGACGGACGGCCTGCGCACACATCACGGTGATCCCGGCGGCCAGCGTGAGGTGAAAGTCCGACGGGACCCACAGTACATACCCCTTGCCGCGGTCTTCGAAGAAACTCCCGCAGTTCGGTGCAGGCGCCCATATACCTAGATCATATATGACCAAGATCATGAGATGGGGATTATCGGTGCCCCGAATCTTGCCTAGTTTTCATAGCGTCTATCCAGTTCCGGATGCGTTCGATGACCGCAGGAAGAGCAGGGAGTGTCCCCACACGATCGGCCAGAATGTCAAGATCGATCAGACCCGCCCTGACTAGCGCAGCCGCGAAGTCCTGATCCTTCTCATCGAATCTGACGAGCTTGGCCAGGATGCAGTCGTGCGGCTCCAGGCATAGCCCCCGGCCCGGCTCAGTGCTCGGCGTCTCGTAGATGACGAGGCGATCCTTCCAACCTGCCGGAAAGACACCGGTGTCGATGCTGACGCCCTGAGGGTAGTAGCCAAACTCATTGTGGAAACTTGAAAGTTCGCCGATCATCGCATCGACACGACCCGACTTGGCGTCCTCAGGGTCAGAGAGGAAGGTGGTATCCACTTCCATCGATCCCGTCGCCTCGGGCGGCAGCTCATCCTCAGAATAACTGCCCAGGATGGACTGGCTGCCGATCACCAGCACGTCAGGATCCTCAGCTATCTGTGACACGGCCCGCAGGACATGCGCGAGCTGCTCACGTGTCATAGGCATGCTCCGTGCGCCAGTGCTCGCGGAACGACTCCAGTACCGTCCTGCGCTCATCCTCGGACAGAATGCCAGTGAACGGGCTGTTCTGGCGCAGCTCCGTCGCCTGAGGACTGTCAGACACCAGGACGGTAAGAACATCATCCAGGCCAGAGTTCAGTGTGAGACGCCACAGGCCCAACCAGTGTTCCGCCATCGTTCCTGCATGGACCTTACTGAAGCGGTCAAGGTTCTCACGCGCCCGCCTGAGGACGAGATCAGGCTCGCTCACAAGGTGCCCGACGATCGCTCCATGTAGCCAGCGAGACTGCTCCTGGTCTCGTGTCAGTGATCGGCCGGTTAGCGCCAGGACGTCAGAGCGGCGCACGTACCGATGTGATCTGCCTTCCCGCACGACAGGTAGCTTCCCCTCGTCACATATGTCTACGACATGCTGGCGAGAGCAGCCGAGCAGCCGAGCAGCTTCCCCTGTTCGGATCAGGTCAGTCGTATCCATGCCTTCATGATGCGTAAGAAACACAAAAAACACAACACGCAACGCGCTTGGCATGTTCCCAACGCACGCGGGCTCGGAGCCTGTGAGTCCGAGCCTGTCAGATCGGTCGAGGTGTTCGGAGGGACGCTCACCCATCGGCACGACCGAGCGTCGGGTTTCAGGCTGACGAGTACGAGCTTAGGACCCGAGGTCAACTACACAGGTCACCGTTCAGGTCTGCTGGGACACGAAAGGCCGAGGGTAACCTCACAGAGTGAAGATTTCGGCACCCCCCACATGGTCAAGCGCTTCCAAGGCTGACGGGTTCAGACCGGGAGGACCTGGTGCGGGTGACGTCCCTCGGGACAACGGCACTTCAGCAGGAGTCTGGCGATGAGTACTGATCATGCACCTGCTTCTACGGCATCCGGCGGTGCCCAGGTAATCCTGAACCCCGACGACCATGAGCCGGATGATGACTTCGACGCCCACCACCGGCTATACGTCGTTGATTACGGGTGGATAGTTCAGCCGAAGCACAACATCTTCGTGGGACCCGAATCGGTAATCGTCGAGGCGGACGTCGACAGCCTGCACGTTGCCATGCTCGATGAACAGCGGTGCTGCGCCCAACTTCCGGAGTCGCCCGAGTGGGTGGCGATCGGCCTGGAACGCGGCGAGGATTTCCACCCGGCCTCGACGCCCTGCGACAAGGTGCATCTGCTGGTCGACAACACCCGCGTCAGAGCAGTCGCCGCATTCACTATGAGACGTGAACCGGAGTGGACGTCCTCCAGACTTCAGGAACTCCTCCAGCCCGCTGCCAAGGTTCACGGCTGCGTGATCGACAGAGTCGAGTACTTCGTCGATGGCATCGACCCTGATAGCGACCTTCCTAACCTTCCTGCTGACTTTACCGACTTCGCGGTCGAGATCCGCGAGGGTCGGAGGACCCGCCCTCATGAGATCCGTGTCTCAGTTCGCCACGACGGCCCGACAACGGTGGGCACGCTATTGGCGGCCGGCCGCGACGTTCAAGCTATGCTGGAAGCGCTGAAGGACGGCCCGCTCAACGTTCGCGCCGTGCAGAACCTTCTGCGAGCTGGGCTGCCCCACCTGCTCCTCGGGCTGTCCGAGAGTGATTGGCTCGAAGTGAAGAGCCGCGCATGTCAGCCGGGTGGGTTGACAAGGCCAGTGCCCGGCTGTCCCGGCATCTGGGGCAGGCCGGGTTCGATGCGGCGATGTGCGCGGCGCTGGCGGCAGAGCCAGTGCTGGCCGCGGACGAGACCCCGGTGAACGTGCTGGCCCCCGGTGCCGTCCCGCAGGTCGCAGGACAAAAAGAGGAGGACCCTGAGGACGGCGGCAAGACGGCTTCCGGCGCGCCGCACGTGCTGGTCATCCGGACCCCGGGCGAGCGGCTGACCTGGCTGCGGGCACTGGGATCGCGGCGGAAGGAGGACGTCACCGCAGGGGTGCCGGCGCTGTTCACCGGATTCCTGATCACCGACGGGTACCGGGCATACCAGCCGGCTGGATGATCACCGAGGCGGATGAGCAGGCAATCAGGCTGCTGCCCGCTCCGCATGGCAGCCGGCCGTGGACCAAGACGGCGTCGTGCAGCAAGACAAGCACATCGCCGAGATCACCCACCTGCTCAGCCGTGCCGCCAGCTGGCCCGCCGGGCTGCGGTGGATCGTGCGCCGCACCAAGCCGTCGCGGCGGCAGGCCAGAAACCTGACCGCCTTCGAGCGCGCCACCGGATGGCGGTACTCCATCATCGTCACCAGCATCCCGGCCGCCGACGGGGTTCCCGGCGTTCCCGGCAGCCACCACGCCCAGTTCATCGACGTGCTGCACCGCCAGCACGCCGTCGTCGAGGACGGGGTGCGCGCCGGCAAAACCATGGGCCTGCGCAACCTTCCATCGAAAACCTGGGTAGTGAACTGCGGCTGGGTACTGGCCGCCAACATCGCTGCCGACCTGGCCGCCTGGTCCCGGCTGCTCGGCCTGTACGACTGCGACGACCTGAAAGACGCCGAGCCAGACACGCTGCGCTACCGGCTGTGGGCGCTGCCCGCCCGGCTGGTCCGCCACGCCCGCACCCGCACGCTGAAGATCAGCCGGACCTGGCCCTGGAAGGACGCCTTCCTGGCCTGCTGGCAGCGGCTGTACGCCCTGCCCGCACCCGCCTGACCAGCCACCCCGTCCCTGCGACCCGGAAGGAGGCCACCCCGGCGCGGTCGGAGCCGGTGCCACCCCGAGCACATCGGGCAGCACCATCACCCGTCAGCCAGCTACCACCGCCGAAAACCGGCGCAACACCATCAGTAACGAACCTCACCCGCGCCCTGAATCATCGAGGCCAGTGGTCCGGCTCTGGCCTGGCACCGGAGGGCTCGGCAGCAGGCGCGGAATCGTCAGGCTGCCCCGAGCGCATCCTGCGCAGTATCCGCAACCCTTTCTTTGGATCCCTCGGGTCGAGCGTCAGGGCAAGGCAAAGCAGCACGCCCACCACGAAAGAAATGTTCGGTGCAACCGTACGGCCAAGTGCCAGGCCCTGGGCGTTCAAGGCATGCGCGTATATCTCGGCAAACTGGGCTGCGGCGAGCATGCCGACGAAAATCATGATACGGATAGCATAGATGCTGCCATTGTGCGCGGACTGGAGAAGAAAGAGCCCGATGGCCACTCCGGCCACGCCAGGAACCACCACTCCCGCGATGGCAGGAAAGGCACCGGTGCTTGACAGGGAAGTGGTTATAAATTGAGAGAAGTTGACGCCGCCAGCTTCGGCCCCTAGCACCACCAGGCCACCGCTGAAGAGCATGCCGAACCTGAGCAGGCGTTCGACGAAATTTCTGTCGGCCAGCGCTGCCAAAACACTGAAACCGACAAATGTAAGCATTGAGCCGATCAGCATTGTATTCAGAAGTATTCTAAGCAGTATTACCATCACTATTCCTTCTTGTGTCATATTGTGCGCAATGAAACTGCCTCCGCAGTTCGGATACCTTCGCGAGATACGGCAGCATCTCAGCGGGCGCGGACCTGCGCGGGTCGAGCATCCATATCTGGGCGAGCCGGAGTGCCTCGCGCGGCGGGTCGCCGCCGGAGGCCATGAAGCAGGGCCGCCGGGCATAGTAAACCAGCTGATCGACCTCGTCATACCGTGTCGCGTCACCGTCGACGCTGAGCCAGTACGCGTGGGCGAGGGAACTGACCAGCAATACCTCGGCCGGGCTGCCCGGCACCGTGGTGGCCAGGCACAGCTCAAGATGACTGATCGCCGCCCGGGCGTCGCGACGGCGGGTTTCGGGCAGGTCCCCGGCACGGTCCAGCAGGGCCTCTCCCAGGATCTGGCGGATCTCGGCAGCATCCGGCACCGTCGGCCCAAGGGGTCCAGCAACTGCTCGTTCGAGCTGATCAAGGCTTCCCGGTCACCGGGATCCGGATGCCGGGCCAAACTATCCTGCAGGGCGAAGATGAAATCGGCGATATCGGCTGCGCGGTCGGCACTGGCCCCTGTGCCCTGGGCGGCCTGGTCAACTCTCGCGGATACCGGCTCGGCGTTATTCCGGCAAAGTGGCTCAGCCATGCGCTGACTGCCTTTCGTTGACCCCTGTCTGGCTCGTGGCGGCATCCGATGGCCAGCACAGCGGCAGGTCCGTCGGCTGGATGCCGGCCAGGTACGCCGACACCCTGACGCGCCAACAGCGATCTCGGCTGCCGTTGAGTCGGGCAGCGGGACTCCCGCTGCGGTGTAAGGCCGCTGCCGGTGGATCGCCACCGTCGCCTCGATCAGGTCGCAGTAACTCTCGACCGCTTCGCCCAGCCCGCTGTACAGCATCCGCAGCAGCACCAGCTGGCCAGCCGCCCAGCACGCCGCCGCCCACGGCACGGGGAAGAGGCCGGTCCAGGCAAGCGCGGCTGCGCACCGCTACCTGGGCCGATTCCCGGGCGAGTCGGTCCCGTGCGTCGCCGGGCAGTAGCTCCCAGCAGGCTGCTATGTCCAGCCCGTGCCGCCGCCGGATTCGCTCGCTCATTGCTGCGAGCGTCACGGCGATGCGCGTCGGACCGATGTCCGCGGCGTTCATCGGGTAGCGGTGAAGCCGCGGCCCCGCGGCCCGGTCTGTTCTCCGCTCCGTTGCATAGGTGGCGAGCGCCTGGTGGCTTCTGCGCCGCCGGTCCTTACCCTCCGGCATGACAGGTACCGTGGCGGCAATCGGCCTGCCCGCTGCCGCCAGATTTCCCCGGTGGTCGATCTGCCGCCGCACCAACCACCGCACCGGCTGTTCCGCTACCAACGCGGCCGACCCCAGCCGTGGCCAGCCGTAACCAGACAGCGCGTAGATCAGCCGTGACAAGACCCCAGATACCAGCAGCGCTGACCCGATCACATTGGCAGCTCCAGTCACGACAGCAGTGTCCTCACCCAGCGCCCCGGCTTGCTGCGCACGGCACCACAGCTCCGCCGTAGAGCGGGCGCCAGGCACCTGAACGTGGAAGCGGAGCACTGATCACGTAGGCGAGCAGGCCAGCCGCCCAGAAGGCGAGGGAAGCTCCCGCGACTTGGCCACTCCAGCGGCGCGCCAACGGCTCGATCAGGGCCCCGACGATACTGTTCATGATGCCGCTCAGCGGTCCTCGTGCCCGGCCCGTCACGCCGGAGAACCGCATCGTGCTCCGGGCAGAACTCCACCGTGAGTGTCCCGTCGGGTAATGCCCGTTCCATGTAGTGTCGTCTGTCCAGCCGACGCCAGCTCCCGGAGCCAGAAAGCCACCGGAACGACGAATGCCGGGCAGGTCGGTAGAGACGGCTCGCCGTGCCGGCTAGCTCCCGCAGCAATGCCCTCTCCGGGCTCACCTCCGTGCGTGACATCGTGCAGGTCTCGGCTGCGGTGCTGGGTCATCGCCGCAGCCATCCTCGCCGATCCGTCCGGCCTGCGAGCCACGCATCCCAATCCGCCCGCACGGCCTTGCTATCGTCCGTGAGCAGGACCGTGACCGACCTCACGAGGTGTGCCTCGCCGCGTGTCAGTTGTTTGCGAAGATCGTCCTCCAGCCGCTTGCGGAACGGCTGGGGAAGCCGTTTGGCTGTCAGCAACCTGAACTCGCTGCGGACGGTCAGGGCAGGCTGACGTGCATAATCACGGGCGAAGAGGCGCAGGAGCTCGGTACTTACCGGATCCGGGAACTCGGCCAGCACGAGCGCGACGACGTCAGGGTCTTCGAGCTGTGAGAGCGCCACGGCAATGTGCTTGGCGCGAGCCCTCGCGACGACCCCTTCCACTCCGCGCAGTCTCTTCAGAATCTCTCGTTGCTTGTCCGCCGACTGCGGGAGCGCCGCGCAGAGGCTCTGCAGCCGCTGGTCCTCCTCATTCAGATCACGCCAGCCCTTTGGAACTTCCAGCCGACGTGCCCGGAGTATCTGAGCCGCGTCGAGCGCGCTCGCCATGTCTCCATCACGCCACCCGGCATCGAGCGCTGTCCAGACAGCGTCTGTCAGCATAGAGTCGATCGGAACCCGCTCGGGAATCAGCTTGAGAGCGGCCAGGGCCTCCACCGCTCCCGGATCTCGCCCGGTCCACAGCACCTCGCAAGCCCGCATGATTGCGGCCGCGGGACTCGATGAGGAGGCGGCGTCTGCCATTATCCGCCGTACGAGCGCCTGGCGGGTCGGCTTATCGCCGACGGCCATGGCGCTGGCCATGACCAGGGCGTCAAGCACCTGGTTCGGGTCGACCGCTGTGTCAAGCAGCAGACGCCACAAGTGCCGACGCACCGCCTCTGCGGTATCCCCCCGCCGACCTGAGAACGGTGACAACCGGGCGGACAGTTCGTCCCGGAGCAGCCCCAGCATCTCCGGCCCGTTGGGCCAGCGTGCCGGGTCGCAGGGAAGGTCAGGCCGGTCGGCCCACCATGCGGCAAAGAGCTCCGCCCGATCGGCCCAGGCAGCGACGCGCACGGTGATCCAGTGCCGCCACGCGACCCGTAGCAGTGCGTCGACCGACTCGTATGGGGCGGCGCGCAGCGCATTGATGATCATGTCGGCCCCGGCCCTGCGTTCGGTGTCTCTGGGAGCTCCATCAGGCAGCGGGGAAAGCCGTTCCCCTGGTATCCCGGCGGCCGTCGCAGCAGAGGCGATCTCGCCGCGCAGCAGCGCCGTGCGGATCGCCGCGGCGGAGCCGGGCACCCGGCCAGCGGCTGCCGCCGCGTCAAGGCGCCGCAAATCGCGAGTCGCGGCCTCGCCGAGCAGCGTCGCGACCACTGCGTCACCATGATCAGCCACCAGATCCAATGCCCCGTCGGCCACCCAGCGCGCGGCGAGGGCCAGGTCGCCCCGCTGGGGAACACGGCTGAAGGTGACGGCGACCGCAGCGGCGGACGCCTGCGCGGGCGTTGCCCCGGCCGACGCGATGGTGCTGGCCAGCTCGACGGCGTCCATCACGTCATAGGGATCGGTATCGAGGAAAAGGTCGACCCACTGTTGTGCCTGATCGTCGGTGGCGATGTCCGTGTGCTGCCGCGTGACGAGATCCAGAACGACGAATCCTGACGATGCGTCGGCCGACCGGTATGGCCTGGCCCAGTCCGGATGCACCGCGAGCACCGGCTGCGGGCAGGAACTCGGGTTCGTGGTGAACACCTTGAAGCCGATTGTCAGGGCCTGGCGCTGCGGAAGCAGCAGCGTCGCGGCCGCTATCCACTGGACGACTTCTTGTGGGCGCTCCGCGATGAACAGCACCCGGCTCGGGCGCGGCTCAGGCAGCCGACGGAGCGCCGATAGCAGTGTCACCAGCAGCGCCCGGCCGTCTTGCTGCGCGGCCACGAAGTCCCGGATCGCCTCCGGCTCGGACGGCCCGGGCTGCCAGCCGTCCGTCAGCGGCGGGCAGTCGGTCGAAGGCGCGGGCTCGGCGGTCCAGAAAGGCGCGTGCAGCAACTGGGCTGGCCGGATGAATCCGTAGGAGTCTGGATCGTTCGTAACGATCGCGTGGGTGATCTGGTTGCCCTCGCGCAGGCCGTTCGCCTCGCGCCCAAGGTAGGTTCCCTGCGCCGTGGCGAGCACCCGACGGGACGGATCCCAGACATGCGCCAGCGAGGGCGGATACTCATCCGCCGGCCTGCGCTCGTTGATCCACGCAGTCGGCGGATCATATAGCAGTGCCCGCCGCACGAGGTCCATGTCGCTCGTGCTGATATTGGCCGACTTTGCCTGGAACTGAAGGCCAGGGTCGCCCCGCAGGCCCTGGCCCGGACGGCAGTCGGTGTAAATGAGGGTGTCGAACCGGCTGGTCATGCCACTGTTGTCTTGGCCGTCTTGAGCAGACGCAGGGTCTGCATCAGCCACAGCAGCGGCTCCTCCACCCGCAACGGCCGGACATCGCCGGGCGCCAGGCTATCCCCCTCCGGCGGGGCGCCGAGAGCGGACACGGCGAAGTAGCGGAAGGTGCTGTAGTTCAGCCGCAGGTGGGCGTCCACGTTGTCGGCGCCCCACTGGTGCAGCAGCCCACGTACGTGTTCATGAACCGAAGCACCGTCGTCCCGGACCGAATCGGACCCGTTGACCTGCCGGATCGGATGGTTATCACCGAGTATGGAGAAGAGCGCATCCACCTTTGAGAAGACCACCGCGACTGGTATCCGTACCTTCTTTTTGCTCGGTACTCCGTGGCTGCTGCGCAGCAGTTCGGTCACGCGGCTGAGCACGCTGATGGGGGGTTCGCCGCCCGCAATCATCGCGCGCTCGGGAACCGCGACCACGTCGCGGACCATGGGCAACTGGAGTGGATCGAGCAGAACCATCAGCCCGCTCGCGGCGGACAGGTAGTGATGCGCGTTTACGCTGTCCTGCCGGGTCAGATCCTCGCCCGACTGGTCATAGAACGACATTGCCATGGTCTTTGTCCTGTCGAAGAACAGAATGCGCCGCGACTGGCGCCACTGAACGACATAAGGAGGCTGCCGTCCATTTCCCTGCCGTGTCTGTTCAACCATGCGGCGATCCGAGAAAAGCGGGCGCTCCAAGTCTATTGTCCATGCCGTGGCGGCAGACCTGCCGTCCGGCATGTCTCCGACTATGTCGACAGCCGCGTCATACCGGCGGGCAATGCCATTCTGCAGCTGATGCAGCAGCACGGTCATGAACACCGTCTTGCCTGTCTGCTTTGCCCCGACCATGCCGATCAGCGGGCTCGCACTTTCGCTCAGGCCGGACGGCAGCGGCGTATGACAGGTCGGGCAGACCCTCACGCCCGTCTTATCATTGCATTTGGGGCATCTGGCCTGGCCCTTGACTGGCCGCACGCCATCGGTCAGAACAAAGCTCGGCAATACATGGTTGTCTTGCAGACCGAGCGCGAGATCTCGCGCTTCATCGGGGCCCGGCTGGCAAGGCTTCTTGATGCCATCGCCGCGCCCGGTGCATCGGAATGCCGGGCGTTCCTGACTAATCGTGTGATAGCAGTACGGGCATACGCATGCGTTGGAGACCATTATCCCACCTTCATGTGCTTGATCGGAGGATCTATGAGGGCACCATTGCCGCCGTCAGCAATAAAGCAGCAGAGCCAATAGGGCTTGCGGACTTCCTTGGGAACTTTGACACTGAACACGGACTGGCTGCCCGCCGAGACTTCGACGGGCTTACGAGCTACTTCGTGACCGTCACCGGGATGCGCGGGCCGGGCGATGCCCGCCTTGGCTACAGCCACGACCGTTACCCGATGGCGTCCTTCCAGTGTGCTCACCCGGATCTCACACTCCCGGGCCGTCATTCCCGGCAGGACCGGCTTCCAGGCGATGTCGTAGGAGAGTTTGATGTCGGCGGCGGCGATCTGGACGACGCGGGGAGCGGACATTGCCTTACCGGCCGGGCTGATCTCAACCGCACGGACCTCGATGACCATCGGGTCGTCGTGGGCCGGGATCCGGGCCCATCCGTCGTCGCGAGCACGCTCGCCGCGGGTGATCCGCCGCGTGTTGACGTCACCCTTGCCCCACCTCAGATCGGCCGCATTCGCGCGGGTCGGCCAGTCCCACGACAGGAGCAGTTCCCGGCCGCGCCGCTCATACGAGACAGCCCCGATGGGAGCGGTGATCCCCAGATTGGTGTGCTGCCCGACCAGGGCGACTTCGCCGTTGAACAGGAAGGGGGTGAGGAAGAGGTGACCCCAGGGCAATTCGGCCGTCAGCTCCGCCCGCCCGTCCCGGACGACGAGTTGCCCGTTGACCTCCTCGCCATAGGACATCACGTCCCTGGCCCGGACCCGGTCGCCGTAGGACCACGGGCAGGCAGCCCGCGCACGCAGGATCCGAACATCGGCCCCGTCCGGCTGCGGCCAGCTGATCCGGACCCGTGGCTCACTCTCCTCGTCGCCCGGCAATGGCTGGGCGGACAGCGACGCGACCGGCTTGATTTCCCGCTCCGGGATCGCCGTGACGACCACGGGCTCTGCCCTTAGTTCCTGCCCCAGCTTGTCCCGGTAGACGGCTGTGATCGCATAGCAGTGCACGATTCCCGGGGTGAGCCGCGTGTCGGTGAAGCCCGAGCCGCTGATCTCGACGAGAGCACCGTCCTGCGGCCCCCGCGGGGGAGCCCCCTCTCCCCTTCGCACAAGCACCCTGGCCTCGGGATGCGCTCGCCAGGTGCAGCGGGCGACGTCCCGCTCCACGTCCATCACGACATCGGCGACCGGAGGCAGGATCTCCAGCTCACACGTCGTTGGGGGAGACCATCTCTTCCGGTCTGCGGCCGCGTAGACGGCGTACCGTAGCCGCTCGCCGACCGGCGGTGCGATATCACGGGTCGTTGTCGCCGGGCCTTCCGCGATGACTGTGCCGTCGTTTTCATCGAGAGGATCGCGCCTGACGCACCGCACGAGGCGGTACCGTATGGTCGCTTCGTCACCCGTCACCGGCTGCCACGACAGCTTCACGTCTAGCCCATCGGCCGCGGCGACAAGCGCCTGGGGCGGCGGCGGGGGCAGGCTGTCAGCGAAACTGACGACGGCCGGGTCATCGGACGCCATGCCCCTCCGCCATATCACCCGCCGCCATCGCTGCCTGAGCCGCCCTGATCAGTGCCTCGACCTCTGCTTCCACCCTGGCGACGGTCTCCCGCGCGGCGTCGGCGTCCCGGTCACCGGCCGGGAGTGAGACGGCCACGCGGCGGGCCTCAGCCAGCTGCCCCGCGGCCACGAGGCGCCGGACATCCTCCGGTTCCGTCGGGGTGGCGCTGGTCCCCTCCAACGCCATCAGGCTGGCCGTCATCACACGCGCGTCGGATTCGGCCACCCCCAGCTCGGTGAGACTCTTGATGGTGAGCATGGGCGGCTGGCCAGCTGTGCGGGTCTCCCGGACTTTGCCGAGGATGTGGAATAAGGCCAGCTGGCGCAGATCGGTGCCCTTATCGGCAGCCGTCCGGAGAATCCCGAGGGCCAGCGTGGCCGCGCGGGACTGCACGGAGTTCGCTTCGGCTTCCACCGACTTGACGCGTTGCTCCACGGCGCGCCGGTCGAGCCGGGATAGCCCTGCGCCAGGAGTATGCGGATTCGCGAAGAGGCGGACGGCCGCGGTTCCGGGGTGCACCAGGTGGAAGATCGTGCGAGCCCTTGCTTCCTCTAGCGCTCTGCTGAGCCGTTTGTAGCTTGACGGGTCCAGGCCGCTCTGCTGCGGGAGCACCTGGGGCGTGACGGTCGGGATTCCGGCCTTCTCTAGGGCCCGCCGGACACCCGGCCCGCGCAGGTTGGGGTGCAGGCGTTCCAGGCCAGCGATGTGCCCAGGCAGCACGAAGCCGGCCGGCCCATACAGCTGCCGCAACTCGTCGACCAGCACGGATATCTCACTCTCGACGAATGCGCCCCATTTGGCGGCGTGCCCGCGCCACCAGTCCGGGTCGTCGAGCCGGACGCCCGGCTCGCGGAGCAAGTCATCGTGTGCCTGCTGGAAGGCAGCGTAAACGGCGGCGACGGTGCCGGAGCCTCGTGCCTTGTTGTTCCACACCGCCGCCACGTCGGCCACACGCTCATGCAGCTCATCCGCCGTCATGTCCAGATCGACGGCGTACCGGGTGACGAGATCGCCCGGCAGTGCGTGATGGGCACCGCGCAGCGGCCTGACGATATCTCTCTCGTAGGCCGCATGATCCAGCTTCGTGTTCAAGCGCTCACCGTGATCGCCGAGATCGCCTTCTTGGCTGCGCCGACCTCTTCTTCGCTCAGCACGCTCACCCGCACCTCGATCCGCAGATCCTTGCCGCTCTTCGGCTCCACCGCGGTGACCGTCAGGAGGCCTTCGTTGTCCACGGACATGGAGATGTCGATGGGCGACCCGGCCGGCAAGGGCGGGATGTCGGTGATCATCCCTGCGCCCTCGTTGACGGGATGGTTGCCATCTAGTTCGCGGCTCTCGCGCGCGCCGGCCTGCTCGTAGATGGAGATCTCGACCGCCTCCTGGCAATCGACCACTGTCCCGGCCGTCAGGTGGCAGGGCTCGGTCGGCAGTACATCGTTGGCATGGACTAGATGCTCGATAACGGAGGCCCTCTCAGGGTCGTCCTCCCAGCCCGGTCGCGACCTGTCCAGCAGCCTGACCCCGAATGCCTTGGGCAGCACGTTGTGCGTTTCCTTGCTTGCTATCTGCTCAAGCTTCGCCACTGCGATCCCGGTACGTAGCGAGATCTCCTCGGCTGCGGTCTCCATGGAGACCGGCGAGCCACCGGATTTCTTCTCTTCCTCCTCACGCCACCTGTGTACAGTGCGGCCCAGCGCGTACAACGCGGCACCCTTGGCTACGGCCAGGTCCGGCTCGTGCAGCTTGGGCTACCACCCGAACTCGCCCCGCAGCCGGGCCCCGACGGCCGGCATCTTCGACGAGCCGCCTACGAGGAGGACTTCATCAATGCTGGCGGCGCCGTGGCGCTCGGCGAGCGTTTCGAGGGTTCGCCTGGTGATGTCAATGGTCCGGTCGAGTAGATCCCCGGTCCGTGCCTCGAACTGCTCCCGGGTGATCTCGATCCTTGCGGCGGCTCCGGCGAATCGCAGTGTCACCGGCCGCGACGAGGCCTGGGTCAGCGCGATCTTGGCCTCTTCGGCCTTGCTAACCAGCTCCTGCATGAATTCCTGGTCGTCTTCCGGTGCCTCCGGCGGCTCCACCTGCCGGACGAATTCATCGAGCAGATAACGCGACAGGGCATCGTCCCAATCCGCTCCGCCCAGTTCTTGATGACCATCGGTGCAGAGAACGCGGATGTCGTCAGGCTCGATCCGGATCACGGTGGTGTCGAACGTTCCCCCGCCGAGGTCATAGACCAGGATCGTCTTCCCGACCGCGTCGGAAACTACATCATAATGCAGCGCCGCGGCGACCGGCTCTGGGATGATTCCCGTCACGTCAAGCCCGGCGATCTCGCCGGCCTTCTTCGTCGCGTCACGCTCCAGCATTCCGAAGTACGCGGGCACCGTGATCACGGCCTGAGTCACTTCACGGCCAACCGAGACAGCGGCACCCTGGGCGACCTGCTTGAGGATCAGCGCGGATATGGTTTCCGGAGTGTGGTCGACGCCATCGAACCGGTAAGTCCGCTTCTGCCCCATCTCACGCTTGATCCGGGCCACGACCTTGTCCGGATATAGCACAGCGGTCTGCTTGGCGGTCTCGCCGACAACAACGTTTGACTTATTCTCGAAGTAGACGACCGATGCGGTGGTCTCGCTGCCGGCATTACGGGCAATACTCGGTCTGCCACTGTCGTCGATATACGCGGCAACGGAATATGTCGTGCCTAGATCAATACCAAATGACATTTCTGACATGCTTCTACCTAACGTCCGGCGAGTAGTACGTTCGGGTTCGTGCTAGCGGAAGTTGCGCAGCCGGATAGTCACGTGGATGACAGGCCGACCGCCTCGCCGGGGGGCGGTGATTCCTCAACCTGAGGACCAACGCCGATCTCGACGTCCGGATCGGACCAGGGTTTCTCCTCAACGTGAGTGGCGCGATAGATGATCACCCGAGCGGGCGCTATGGGGCGTCCACTGTCAATATCCAGGTAACCCTCGCTGGCGATCTTCATGATTCTGCCGTCGAGGCTGGCGTCATCGGTTGGCTCGAAGGCCGTGACTTGGTGCGCCCCGGGCTTGCATGGCGCACCCGGATTGGGCCGGATGACCGCGACGCCGCAACGCTCAAGAGCCAACTCGGCACTTTCGGCGAACGACTCCAGCAGCGCGACAGCCTCGGCGGGGGAGATTGTGTCCGCGGCCGACCGCGCCTGAGCCAGCAGATCGTGGTGCAACCGCCGAAGGTCGGCGATAACCGGCCTGAGCAGTAAACGGGCTTCCCCGGCACGCAGCCGCTCGAGTTCCCCGTGCAGGCGGTCGATTGTTTTTTCCCGTGCCGCGGCCCTCGCATGATCCTGCGCGATCTGCTCGCTCAGGCGGGCGACTGCTTCCCGCAATCCCTCGATCGCGGCCGGGTTTCCGAAACCATAAGCAGCGGGAGAATCCTCGGGGCACAGTGTTCCTGCGCCGTCATCCTCGATCAATGACGAGTCATCGGTAAACCTGTCCCCATCCGGTGATGCGACTTCGGACGCAATCGGATTCATGAATGAAACGTCTTCCCCCACCGGAGCCCCCCTCTGCCCCCGCGCCACTGGTAAGTATCTGGTCTGGTGCAAGTTCGCGGTGCACCGTTGGCGCGCGAGCGCCATGTCGTGTCTTAACGAAGAGACGTCCACCCATGAGAATTGGTTTACAGCTACGACCGGGATCCCTGGGCTCCGGTGCCTCGATCCCTGCGGCCTCCCAGGTGAGGAGCGAAGTCAGTCTCGTAACGCAAGCAGCAGACCAGCCCGCTAGCAAATCGGACAATTTTGGACAAATGACGTACCCATCGCCAGAGGTGCGTGAAACTGATGCGCGAGCTCCCCGCCCGTCCGGCATGCTTGTACAATCCCCGGGCGGTCCACTCGTCCTGATCGGCTCGCTCATTTCGCGAGGCGGGACGGAGGGATCCTCGGAGAGGGCACGGAGGGAAGTACCGCAACGTCCCTGGATTCATGCGGACGGCCGGAGAGTACAGCAGGAAAGTACCGCAACGCCCCCGGATTTCGGCGGACCTCCACACACCTGTGGGGACGGTGACCTGCGCCGATAGACGCAGGTGGACGTGCTGCCTGCTGATGGCATGCAAGAGGTCCGGGGTTCGAATCCCCGTAGCTCCACGCAAACCTCCAGGTCAGAGCGTTCTTCTCGCTCTCGTCAGATCCCGTGAAGATCGTTTGACCGTCATCTGACCGCCGTTCTGGGCGTGGATTGGCGGCATCCGGCGGGACGCAGGGTCCTTCGATGGCACGCCGGGCGAGCATGTATGCGGCGCTCGATGAACAGGGCAGCCCGGTCGGCCATGGGCGCTTACGGCCGGTTGCCTGGTACGGAGGCCGAGGGTGGAGACGAGGATTGGCGGATGGCTGGCCACGACGTAGGCGTTGACCTGTCCAGTCTCCGCACAGCTGGCTGATCCACAAGTGCCTGGCCGGGCCTGGCGAGTCTTATGGCCAGGTGGCCCGCGCGAGAAGTTCGCGATCGCAGGGGATAATGCGCAGCGCGTCCAGGGGCCTGGTCCGGGTCGGATGGACGACCTCCTGCCACTCCACGCCGCCGTATTCGGTCAGACAGGACCGGATGGAGGTGAAGTACCGCCAGCCGAACCCGGCGTAGTACGGAGTGCCGGTGTCATGGATGTCGGCTCCGTGGAGGTGGCCGTGGCAGGGGTCGATGCCGCGTCGCTCCCAGTCGGCGACCACAGCGTGGGCGGCCCGGTACAGCGGGCTCGATGGTGTCCACCGGCCGGCCAGGTGCGCGCGGGCGCGGGCGTCGGTGACCTCGCCGTCGGCGAGGGCCACGCGCTCCACGGTGATGCCCCCGCCGCTCACGGCGGCGGAGCTGGCCTCCCGCATGGGACGCGGCACGGGGGGCCCGGCCTTCGGATGGATCGGGTTGGATCGCGTGCAGGCGTTTCAGCGCGTCCGCCAGCGGATCACCTTTGCGCCACAGGAGCGTCATGCCGAAGTCCGCGTTGCTGCGGAAGTTGAAGGTGAATTGGCATCCGCGTTTGCCGCCGGTCAGGGGGCGTTTCATCAGGCTGAAGTGGTCACGCCCGTACGCGAGGCAGTTGGCGAAGTGCACGGCCCAGCGCTGGTCGATATCGTGCTCCAGGTCGATGTCCACGTCGTGTGGTTCGCTGGCGCCGCGCGCGAATGAGCCGAAGACGTACAGCTCTTTCACCAGGCTCAGCGGCCACTCGCCCTGACCCTCGTCCAGCCCCTGCAAAACTCCCTCGACCAGTTGCAGTGCGCGTTCCCGTCTCACCATCACAGTGTCGCGCTCCGGGGGGCCGTTCGCCCGAGGTGACCGGACCGGCGTCTTGATGATCCGCACGCCGTTGCCCGCGAACACATCGTCAAACGCCGCCGTGAACTTGCTGTCGCGGTCGCGGAGCAGGAATTTGAAGCAAGCGGCGCGTTCGCCGAGGTCGATGAGCAGGTTGCGGGCCTGCTGAGCGGTCCACGCCGCGGTAGGGTGCGTGGTGACGCCCAGGATGTGCACGCGCCGGGTCTGGATCTCCATCACGAACAAGACATGCAAGCGCTTGAGGAACACGGTGTCAACGTGCAGGAAGTCGCACGCCAGGATGCCGGATGCCTGGGCGGCCAGGAACTGCCGCCGGGTAGGGGACGCCCGCCGGGGTGCTGGCGTGAGCCCGGCGGCGGCCAGGATCCGGCGGATCGTTCCTGCGCCAACGCGGTACCCGAGGCCGAGGAGCTCGCCCTGGATACGCCGGTGGCCCCAGCGAGGGTTCTGCCTGGCAAGCCGCTGGACCAGCTCACGGAGCTCCTGCGAGACCGGCGGGCGTCCCGTGGTGTTCGGGTAAGCCCATTTCTTCTTGATCAGGCGTCGGTGCCAAGCGAGCAGGGTGCCGGGCGTCACGATCCGGTGCAGCCGAAGGTGCCTGGGCAGCAGCCGCGCCAAGGCGGCGATCACGGCCCGGTCAGCCCAGCGCGGCTTCGGACGGGTGACCTGGCGGCGCAGGACCGCGACCTCGTGCCGCAGCACCAAGATCTCCATGTCCTTCGAGGCGCCGCTGCGCGCGAGCAGCGCCAGCCATCCGAACAACCGAATCGTGAGCAGATAGGCGAGGCGGAAGAGCACGAGTGCCAAGGTTAGAAGCCCAGGTCAGATGCTCTGTACAAGTTCTGGCACGCCACACCCTGGCCGTGTACCACTGCTCCGTGCTCGCCTACGTCACGCCCGCCGACCGGCGGCGCGCCGCCACCGTCCGCGCACTGGCAGCGGTATGGCTGTCCAGCGAAGGACTCGGCGTCGTGCCAGAGCTGCCGCACCCCACACCAGGGCGCGCCGTTCGTGCTCGCCCGCGACGGCCACACGCTCATCGCCCTCACCGACCCGCACGGAATATGGCTGCAATGGCTCCCCGCAACCAAGCCGTAGCCAACAACCAGGGCGGTCCCGCGAAAGTTCCTCCACCGGCCTGCGGCCGCCCATAACCAGGCTTGGTCCGCGCATCACCGCAAGCCCTGCACCTAACGGTCGCCGACATACCGATCGGCGGCTCGGGTAGGTTAAGCCAACTGAAGGCTCGTAACGGAGCGTGATAACCGGTCGAATCGTCTCCGAGTCGATCGGGGCGACGCCGGTTCTGTAGCTGAACCGGTACAGGTCGCCGTCTCTATCAACGCGCCCAGATCACCCACTTTGGTTCCAGTCGGAGCGAGGTGGATCTTCACCGGGACAGCCGACGCTGGGGCTGTGTCCGCGTGACATCGTTAAGTTCACCAGCCATGCTGGCGGCATGACCGGCCTGGAGCGCCGATCAAGGCGGCGGTGCGCGCCCGGTGGCGGCGGCGCCAAGCGCACGGACCAAAATCCCGGTGACATCGCCGGGGTCAGGTGCGGGGCCAGCGTCCGTGCTGCTCACCTTCGCCCGCAGGAATTTGCTGACCTCGATTTGAAGCAGGTCGCTGATCTCAGTGTAGTACGGCGTAATCGGACGTGGAATCGCCGTCCTGAGAGCGGTCAATATGACCGGCCCGATGTCGACCGAACTACCGGCCTTCGACCCACATAGATTATTCGGTGGCAGTGAGGAATGCGGCCAGATACGCGTGTCGTAGGCTCTGCCGCGAGTGGCCGGAAAGCCGCCTACGGCGAACAGGCAGCGTTCCACCGGTAACGAGGTGAGCCATTGCACGACCTTCAACGCGTTGTTCGGGTTCGCACTATTCCACGCAATCGCCAGGTCCTGGCCGCCGAGAACTGATGGAAATGGGAGCGGGTTGACCGCAAAATGCCGCGACACAGAGATCTTCGGCGTGAGCAGCTGGCTGTAATCGATCGGCCAGTTACGCATGTGCTTGGCTTTCCTCATAACTTAGCTCGGGTGTGCTCGCGGCCGCAGGGTACGGGCCGACGGGAGCGAACGCGCTCGCTTGGTCTGCTAGACCCTTGGCGACTGCCGCTCTATCTGCGATTGATCCGTCCAGAGCGAAAGCATTGGGGTCATGCCCCCAGATCGCCTCTAAAGAATTGACGGTCAGTCCTTCGTACTGCGCGAACTGCCCGACGTAGCTGGTGATCTTCTGACCGTCCCGCGCAGCCGCCTGCCGCGCCAGGCCGAGCATTTCCCGGTATGAGCGCAACCGCTTGACCTGGGCCGCCGTCACTAGGTCAGTCCGGTAGTAAAGGAGCCCGACGTCCGTAGTAAAGGGAGCGGCGTACAACTGACCCGAAGGGTCCTGCCCTGAACGCAGCGGCCCCGGCAGGAATCCGTCAGTTGACAAGTGACCCTGAAGAGACCGGATGTATCCCCCGGCGGCAAACTCAGAGATCCATTCGTTGTCCAGGTTGTAGATGTCGTATGTGGTGGGGTCGCCGGTCTGGGCGGCGGCAAGCATTTGGCTGTGCTCGGCGGTGGCCCCACCGGGTAGCACGTCGAACCTGATAGTGAAACCCTCCTGCGGAAGCATATATCGGTTCCACCAGTCAGCCAATTGCTGGAAAATTCCGGTCTTGCCACCGGCGACGCTCGTATCGGTGCCCGAAAGGATCACGATTGTATTGCTGTTGCGGTCGGCAGGCCATGAGGTCACGGAACCTGGCGTGCAGCTCGCGGTCATCCACATGGCGAGCGAGACCCACAAGACATAGCTCGCGCCGCTGCGCACCCGCTGCGCTGGGCGCGTCGTCTGCTTGGATCGGTTCAGCGGCTCGCCCCTCCTGCCGAGAGCTGGCCTACTATCTGGACCAGTTGCTGCGGGTCGCCGGCATCCGCTGGGTAGCACGTGCCAAGGGTCGCCTTGGCGATACTGAGCAGGCGCGCGGTGCAACCCGCAGGCCCGAATGCGATGATCAGCAGCTTTATGGGCCGTGACCCGCCTATCTGAGAGCTGCCGAACGACCTGATGACGCTGTGGGCATTATGGCCGCCCGGGTCGCCGAGCGGATAGCCGTCGCCGTCGGTGAGCATGACGACTGCATTGACCGGCGCCACCTCGTCAGGCGCCGCCGTGAAATGCCCGTCTAGCAGCCCAGCCGCTGCCACAAGCATGTCGTAGATGGCCGAGTTGTCATGGGGGACAAGAGCCGACGGCTGCTCGGTCTGCTGGAGGGCCTTTTGCCGATTCGCGCCCGTTGCAGGCTCGAAGGTCACCAGCGGCTTGTACGTCTGTCCAGCGGAGCCGGGAAACTCCCAGATACTGAAGCTGTCACGATCGCCAAGCAGCGCTAAGTTGGGGGCGAGCGCACCGGTGAGGTCTGCTGTGATCTGGTGGAGGTACGGTCCCATGGTCCAGGAGTCGTCGATCCCGATCAGCAGATGGGCAGGCGCCCGTGCCTGCTCGAACATCATCAGTGCCCGGTTCGCGGCGTCAGCCGACGGCGCGGACAAGGTGGACAAGACGGCACAGGACCGGTCGTAATCAACCCCGCCGTACGCGGACACGATGCCGCCGTCCTGACAACCGCGGGACCGAATACCCGCGTTGGTGAGGTAGGAATTTCCCGGTCCGCGCAGCCAGTGGTAAAAATCCTCCTCATACTGCTGACGTGCCGCGCTATGTTTGCCGCCCCAGTCTACGACGGTGAAGGGGAAGTCAAGGGCTGCCGTCTCAGCCGGGTAGAAAGCCGTCAGCTGCTCCGTGGGCGCCGCGGTTGGGCACAGGCCCGGGAGGGACTGGACCACATTGTAGTTGTAGCTGAGCAAAGCCGCCTCCGACACCAGGTAAGCGGTGTTCGCCGACATGCCCGCCTGCCGCGCGTCGCAAAGCAGGCTCTCGCTGTCCGGCGGAAAGTTCCCGGCCGCCTCAATGGCACGCTGGTCGGTCTGCGAGGCCACACTACGGTAAAGATCGGTGATGTGGAACAGCCCGGCATCCGACGATTCCGGGTCAGGCATGGCGAGGTTGATGCCATCGGCACTGAGTGTGTGGTACAAGATCGCCCACGGCTGATCTTGACCCAGACGAGTCAGGGAGTCAGCTGAGACCAGCGACTGCCGCACGCCAACGACCAGTGGGGAGTCACCGATGGAACCAAGCTCATCGAGCCTCACTCCGGGCAGCGGGTTCTGGCGGACCGCAGCAACCTCATAATGAGCGTCGGGGATCCAGATGTCCGGCTTGGCGCCGGTCTGGCTGAGTTCCGTTGGGTCCCAGCCCGTTGTGAAGGCCATGGCGGTGAGCCTGTGGTCCTGCACCGCATACGCGGTAAGGTGCACCACGAAACACGGACTGCCGACCTGCCCCGGCTCGTACTGCTCGAAGCCAGGGATCGCGGCCTGGATGGCGCTGAGATCCTCACCTGTTGTCAGGATTCGTAATTCTGCTGGGGTTCCGCATGCCCGGGCCTGGCCGCTCGTCCCGAGGCTGATCCCAGCAGTGAGGCTCGCCACGAACGTCACACTGGCTATCGCCACCCGGACCCAGTGGCGGCGTGCCCTGGCGAACACCCGCTTGAGGTGCGGCTTTCGCAGCCGTCCCGATAATTCTCTGAGATCTGCCCATTTCGCGCCATGACCGGTGCGGCGCGGTCGGGTCAGCAAATTCCAGATTACGAGCAGGGCACCATCGACCACTATGAGAAAGGCAACGCCGAGCAGCACGTTCCGCGTGATTTCCTGCCCGATCACAGCCGTGGCTCCGAAGCCGAAGATCGCGAATGTTGAAAGCAGGACATGTCCGGCCAGCTCACGGCGGCGATCGGTGGGGGTTCCGCTGCTCCCAGCCCGATCACTGACCGGTTCGTTGCCAACATTCGCGGCTGGCGAACCCTCGGCTTCGGCCGAACCGTCAGTTTCACTCACCGTCGATCACTCCTGCTGCGCCCGCGCTAATCGAGTGAAGGTCAGGGTGGGTGCGTGCACGGGTATTCTCCCGCATGGCTGGCTGGTTAAGATGCGTGCCAGTATATCCAGCGGCACGCTGCGCAGGTCATGAAGTTTCTTTATCGTTATCTGCGCAGCCTCCCGCAGTCCAGGGATTCGTCAAAGTCACGAGCGGTGTTTAGCCTGGTGAGAGTCCCAACAGCCGGAGCGTGCGGCGGGGATCCTCGGCGTTGCGGCGGGTTTCCTCCTTGTACCTGGTTACGCCGTGTATTCGAAATAGGGTGATGACGAGGTTGGTGATGGCGGACATCACCCAGGGGGCGTTCCCGGTGCGGAGGAGGGACTGGTCTTCGTTCCAGATCACGTCGCGCGCATTCTCCGGGGGTGAGAATCCATACAAATGGGGCGTCTTCACGGAACATCCTGGTAGAGCCATGATCAACGACTCGCCGCCGCCGCGTGAGGTGTTGCACATGTTGCGGATTCGCCCAGGTCAAGCTTCT
>WNFJ01216543.1_pt1 | contig 30402 bp, 30 predicted proteins | sample 5400461 | NCBI WGS metagenome assembly WNFJ01 (sample SAMN13153349, study PRJNA577476) | soil metagenome | isolation source: 115 cm saprolite on Douglas fir-dominated hillslope | place: USA:California | collected 2013-09-17
AGAAAGTCCAAACCGTTTCCCTTGGGTCATAAACACCACCTTTGAAAACAGCTTTATACCAGATGGTGTTGCACCGACCGGTTGAGCCCGCAGGGTTAACCAGGACTTGTCGCAGAAGGGTAAGGAACGCTCCGGTTCCACTCAACACAAAGCGCTCAATGCGAGCTATTGTTGCCAAGGCTCGCCTGAACCGCGCAGCTGCACCATTACCGATTAGTCTCTCGCAAAGATTGAGGTGTTCAGACCCTGCTATCCTGAGTTAATGGCGCATTTCAAATTGTTGGTGATTGTTTGCTTAGGAGTGATCTCGCTGTTCGCTGCTCAACTTCCGACTGACAAGTCCACCACGGCGGAGCCTTTGCTGCCCGTCATTGATTACAAAGCTTGTCCATTCGAAGGCTGCACTTTCAGGAAGTGGATCGCCGCCAAGGATGTCGCGCTGTACTCAACATGGAAAGAAGGCCGGAAGCCGGTAGCAACTGTGAAGAGCGGGCAAGTGGTGACCGGACTGACCGGAGTGCACATCACGTATGAGCCGGACCGCGTGCAGGTGTTACGGCCTCTACCTGAACTGCGACTCCAGGCAGGCGACATCATTCTGCGGTACATGTACCGGGGAGAAGGATTCGCAGACATCTGGGCCAAGGGCCAATGGAAGAGAGAATACGATTGCACTTTCATTACAGAGAAGGACAATGCAGGCTGTCTGCGGGACTGCGCCGCCAAGGTCATTAGTGACGGGTGCAAGGATTGGTGGGTCCGGGTGAAGACTTCCGAGGGGTTGATTGGATGGGCCAAGGCCGAAGACCAATTCGACTGCATGGATTCACTCGGAGGTGACTCGAAGTGTGACAACCTTGAGTCGCCTTCAAGTCCCGCTGACGAAAAGCCCACCAGTATTGAGGATGCGCGCACACAGGTTGAAGCGAACTTGGGCACCCCCGAGGGCAAGGCGTACGACGAAAAACTGGGAGCCGAATTTATGCAGAAGCATTCTGCCACCGCCCGGCTATGCAGAGAGTCTGCGGATGATCACTCGGAGAACTTCTGGATGCTGTTAAAGCTGGCCACAAATGGAAGAGTGACGGAGGTCCTGTTGTATCCAACGACAAAACTCGGCGCGTGTGCACGTGAAGCCCTGCTTGGAGACAGCTTCTCACGGCCGCCGCGACCTACGTATTGGGTGGGTGTCTACATGAAAATACCCAACTGAGGATGCTGAATGGACTTGATTCGTTCAGTTTACCACGTTGGCGTCCTGTATTGTCCTCTCTCGACGGCTTGGCGGGCTCAGGTTTACCTCATTCAGCGCGTTGCCTGGCTCGCAGGGTCCGGAATTTTTTCCACAGGCCTCTGCTAGACTCAGCCTTGCACGAGCGTTAACCTACTAGGACCCGTTCGGCAGGGGTCTCCGCGCAGCGAAGACATCCGAGCGGATTTCCGAGGCTGCATGGCTACAGTTTCACCGCTGCTCTCCGGTTCGCACCCGGAGCGCCGCGGTCTTTCCTTCTGGATGGACCGCGTCATCAAGGAGCTGGAAAACGTCCGCTCATCTACAGACGTGGATGCGGTTCACGATCTTCGTGTGGCGATTCGCCGCTGCCGGTCCGTCGCGGCCGTGATGGAAGAAGTTGACCCCGACCCCGCCTGGCCAGCGATGCGCAAGGTCGCTCGCAAACTCTTCCGCGGACTGGGCGCACTTCGCGATGCTCAGGTGATGGACGAGTGGGTTAAGAAACTCGTTCCGGAAACGGATCCTGTCCGCACCTACCTGCACGCTTCTTTCGAATCGAACGAGCCCAAACTCCAGGAAAATGCGCTTCGCGTTGCCGCCAAATTTGATCAAAAATCCTGGAAACGCTTGGAACGCACCTTGCGCCAGCGTTCCCGCCTGGTGCCCATTGGGAGTCTTGCCGCCGAATGCCTCGCGCTGGAACGATTCGAAAGGGCCCGCGAGCTTCACGCCAAAGCCTTGCGATCCGAAAAACCCAAACCTTGGCACGCCCTGCGCATTGGTCTGAAGCGCTTTCGCTATACCGTCGAGAGCCTGCTCCCGGAGCACTACGCTCTTTGGAGCGACGATCTAAAGCGCCTCCAAGACATTCTCGGCGAGATTCACGATCTCGACGTGCTCGCGGAAGCCGTCAAGAAGTCGGACTTCCACGAAACCGAAGAATCTCTCAAACTCTGGGAGGAAGTTATCGCGCGCGCGCGCAAGGAACGCATCGGAACCTACCGCCAGCTCACTCTCGGCAAGACCAGCCTGTGGAACATGTGGCGTTCCGGGCTGCCCAGCAATGGCCGCGTGGAAGCCGCCGCTCTGGCTCGCTTGCGCGCTACCGCCCGCGCCGTTGACCCGCATGTGCGCCGCACTTCCCAAGTATCCCGTGTCGCGGTCGCGCTTTTCGATGCCTTCAAGCGCGCGGATTCCGGCGCCGCCTTCACCGACGCGACCCTTCACCGAGTCTTGCTAGCTGCCGCCCGCCTGCACGGGGTTGGCAATGCGGGCGCCGGCAAGTCGCCTCAAAAGGCGGCGCGAAAAGTCTTGCTCGCCCTCCCTGTTCCTCCCGGATGGAGCAACGATGATTGGGAATTGCTGGCACTGGCAGTACGCTACCATCGCGGCACGGAGCCACGTGCCAAGGACGGCTCTTTTTCAAAGCTATCGGCAGCGCAGCAGGACAGCGTCCGCGCCCTTGCGGGCGTTCTACGCTTGGCGCGCGCTCTTCGCAAGTGCGGCGTGCTGACAGGCGCGGGACTCCGCGCCGAAAAATCCACCGATGCGATTGTTCTTCGTGTTCCTGGATTGGGCGATGATATCGGCACCGCCGCGCGTCTTGCTGCCGGCAAGCATTTGCTGGAAGACTATCTGCGTCTGCCAGTGATTGTGAAGGCCATTGCGAAGCCGGAGAAAGTCGTTCACCTCGTGCCCCGCCCGGTTCCGGAACTCTCCGTCGCTTCCGATTGAACTGTCTGGCGATCAAGCCTTCTCTGCCAGCCGCGGCAACCAATTTCTTGAAGCTGCGCGCCTGAATTGCTGAGTTATTTTCCTGCGCGCCGCAGCAACTTGGGCGTCGCCAGCCACACGAGTTCGCCAATGGGCGGTGAGAGGCGCCGGAGTTCCAGGAACGCCACGCCCGCTTTCTTCAATGCCGTAAGGTGTTTTTTCGATCCCAGCGCCGTAGCGACTAGGTCATCGAGCTGCGGTGCATGCCCAAAAAGGAAAACCGTGGACGCCTGCTTCTGCTTCACAAGCTCCCTGAAAAGCTGCGAAGGCTCCGATCCCGGCAGCAGCAAGTCCGTTCGCCGGATTTTTTGCTTGGGGTATTCAAGCGCGCTCGCAAAAAGTTCCGCAGTCTGTGCCGCGCGCGTGTAAGGGCTCGTGAGGAACAGATCCGCGGTCACTCCCAGCGCTGCCACGCCCTTCGCCACTTGCTTGGTCTTCTCGACCCCCTCCTCGGTCAAGTAACGTTCCGGGTCCGGAGGGCACTTCGGGTCTTCGCGGTCAATGGCGATCCCGTGCCGCACAACGTAGAGCTGCATAATCCCCTCTCAATGAAGCGTTAGAATAAGCGCCGCGCAAGACCAGTGATAAAACTCCCCGCCCTCTTTTTTTCACCGGCGACTTTCAACTTAGACTTTAAAGTAGCCGGCGGCTGACGGAAATAGAGCTTCACGTGAAATTCTTTTTCAAAGAGCTCGGCGCTGCGGCTAGCGTCGCGCAGATCTTCCGCGACATCGCCCCTCGCGTGCACTTGCAAACCCACAGCCCGTCGCTGGAATGAAGCGCGAATCTTCATCACTCGTTGCCGGTGCGAGTGGTCGAGCGCCTCGGCAATTCTTAGAATCGCGGCAAGCCTTCTGGCGATGGGTTTATCGGCATCCTCGAGGGCCGAATAGGCGGGGTGATGTCCCCCGGGCTCCGACTTTCGATTGTGATAGCGCACCAGCGCCGCTGCCACGGCGCGATCGCGGCCTTCCAGCCCCGGAATATCGCCGTTGAGCGCCAAATATTCTCCGTGCTTGTGATGCCCGCGATGGCTGATCATGTGCCCGGCATCGTGCAAGAGCGCCCCGGCCTCAAGCAGCACTCGGGATTGCGCGGGCAAATGATGCACCGGCTGCAACTGATCGAAGAGCTGGATGCTCAATTCGCGCACGTGTTCCGCGTGCTGCTGCTCATATCCAAGCCGCCGCGCAAAACTCCGCGTACCCACCAGTAATTGCCGTGCCGCCGCGTTGTACCGGTGCGGCTCTGTCCGGGAAAACGCTTCGCGCGCGATTTCTTGCAGCAATCCTTCGCGCACGCCCACTCCAGGAATTGCAAATGTGCGCAGGTTCAGATAGCGCCCCAGCGTGAGAAACGTAATGGCCGCAACGCCCATCACATCGGCGCGGTCGCGCCGCACGGCATACGCCTTCATGCGCTCGCGAACGTCGCGCCTGAGAATGTCAGGCAGCCTTGCCCGCAAAAGTGACAAGTCTATGGTTTGCAAGCCATGCTGTCGCGGTCCCGGCGCCACATTCGCCAGCGTCTCCGCATTCCCTCCGAGGGCAACCGCGATGCTCTCTCCTAGATTCGGCTGCGGTACCAATTTCGACTCCAGCAGCGCGCGCACGTACCGCCGCACTTGCTCCGCTTCCGCCGGACGAATCACACCCGGAAGGCTCAGCGTGGTGATCAACCTCACCGTCCCCGCAGGCAATTGTGCGCCCTGTTCCACGGTGTGGTCTCGGAGGATGCTGATCTCCAGACTACCACCGCCGAGATCCACGATGCATCGGGGCGGCGCCTCCGGCCCTAGCGCGGCCAGTACCGCTTCCCTGCCCAGACGCGATTCCTCCGTCGCGCTAATTACTTCCAGGATGATTCCCGACCTTCGCCTGATACTCCGTACAAACGCACTGCGGTTGCGCGCCTCGCGCGTAGCGCTCGTGGCCACTGCCCGGTATCGCGTCACGCCAAATTCATCCATCACTTCGCGGAAATGCCGGAAGGCTTTTGTGGCTTTCTTAGAAATCTCTTCGCTGAAGCGGTGCCGTACGAAGACGCTCTCCCCCAACCGCAGAGGGTAGCGCTCCGTGTGCAGGGGTTCGATATCCAGCGCGGAATACGCACGCGCGACGGACAAGCGCACCGCGTTGGAACCGGCGTCGATGGCCGCAATATGAACCGGCTCGGACATTTCTGGAGCTACCGCCAGAGGTGCGCCAGCGCGGCGGAAGGTGTGTACTTCGTCGCGCGAATTCCCAGTTGTTCGCCAATGCGCTGTCGCAACTGCTTATTTACTGTTGGGACGTTGGCCTCGCCGTCCAGCTCGAGGAAACCATTTTTCTTGGCCATCACTTCGAATTCGCGCTTAATCATCGTTTGATAGCGGATAAACGACCAGTACAAATCGTGCGAAAGCGACATATCCCGCCCGGCTTCCCAATAACTGATGGCCTGCGCTTTCTTGAACTCGCGGCCGAAAGCCGTTTCCGGCCGCACATTCAGCCAGAAAGTGAGATGCGGCCGCAGCGCCATGGCGTAGAGCCCGCTCATGTAATCGCGATTGATTCCGCGCACCACGCCGCGCGCAATCAGGGTAAAAATAAATCGATCCGCCAGCACGATCGTCCCGGATCGCAGCGCCGGCAGGATGCGGTGCTCCATCTGATCGAAAAAATCGGTGGCGTACATCAACGCCAGCGTCAGCCGCGTGGCAGCGTTCTTGGCCAGCAGTTCATCGATGTCCCGCCCCACCAGATTCGAACGGCGCAAGCCGCTCGTCTGGACCGCAAACCCTTCCGATTCCAGCCATTCCTGCAGCAAGGAAATCTGCGTCGACCGTCCCGACCCGTCCATGCCTTCAATGACGATCAGGCTGCCCGTAATCTCGCTCGGGTCAAACCCGACCAGCGGCTCGCCAAAAAAATATTGCGACGAAGCTTCTTCATTCACTACCACCGTTTTCGAGGCCGGCGGCGGTGCGGGCGCAGTTGCGGGAGTTTCTACCGCAGGAACGAGTGTTGCCGTTTTCTCTTTTTCCTGGTCCGGCATGGTCACTCCGGTTCCTGAACGCGTGGAGCGAAGCGCTTAAGATCGATTTTTGAAGCCACAATGTCGCGCATCTGTTTTTGCAGCTTGTTCACCGGCAGCGTTCCGTCCAGCACCACGAAGTTGTCGGAGTCCACCATCTTGTCGTACTCCTCCAGAATCCGCGCCTGGAACAACCGGAAACTTTCCGCCCGGTCATATGACATACCCAAATCCATGCCGGCTTCGTAATATTTCAGTTTCGGACGCCCGCTCAGGATGCGATGAACGGCCACGTCCAGCGGCGCGCGAAAATAAAAGGTAATATCCGGAACTGGGGCAAACCGGTAGAGATTCCGCAGCCATCGCGCCGGGCAGCCCCGCGCCGCATCTCGCGCAAACGCCGTATAAATGTAGCGGTCGGCAAGAACCAGGTAGTCGCCCTGCAGCAACGGCATGATCTGCCGCTCGCAACGGTCCGCGAAATCTGCGGCATGCAGCAGCGAAAACGTCGTGGGCGTCAGCAACCGCCGCTGCTTCCCGCGCCGCGTGGCCGATTTCACCAGCGGCGACGAATTCCATTCCGTGAAATGGAGCCGGTATCCGCCAATTTCCAGCCACCGCTTGAGCAAATAAAGCTGCGTGCTCTTGCCCGATCCATCCGTTCCTTCCACTACGATCAAAGCGCCGGGATACGCCCGGCTGGGAATCGGCTTGCCCGGTTGCGGAAGGGTGGTTTTCGCCGGCTCGGTCCTCGGCGGCTTTTGTACGACGACGTCTTGTGTTTCGGTCATCTTATTTGAGAGAGGCTCGCCTGCTCGGGACAGTAATCCTTCTTTGTTACAGTGGCATTACAACACACGCCCCCACTTTCGACAAAGCTTCGGACGTGCGCTTAGAAAACCGTGATTTTGACGTGCAGGAACTTCTTCGGATTCTGCCGGAAATCTCCGACCAACAGTCGCATGTCCCCCGTCAATCCCGCCAAATTGTCGTACAGCTTCGGGTCAGAGAAAATTTTCCCCGCCGTCGTAGTGTTGTCATTCAGCTTCGCCGAAGCGGTCGCCAGATTCGAGCTCGTATCGCGCAACTTGTTGTAGAGGGTATCGTCCGTGGCCAATTTCCCCAGCGTTCCCTTTCCGGCACGCGCGTCGCGGAGCATGGCATTCCCGTGCGCCGCGGCTTCCTTCGCCTGGTCGTAGAGCGTCGGGTCATAGATCAGCTTTCCAAGGGTCCCCTTTTGTGCACGCACGTCTGCCAGGATCACATTCACGTTGTCCAAACCTTTGTCCACTTTTGCGTACATTTCGTCAGAAGTCACCAGCCTCCCCAGCGTGCCTTCCCCGGCCTGAATGTTGGTCATCATTGTGTCGCCTTTGGCCAGTATGCTGTTCAAGTGCTTATACGCCTGCTCATCCGTCAGCAATTTCCCCAGCGAACCTTGCCCTTCCTTCACCCCCTGGATGAGCTCACGCACGTCGTCGGAGAGCGCGCTGAGATTTCCCAACACCTCCGCGCTCCTCTCCACAACTTCTTTCATGGCCTTTTCTTCCGCACCGGGAATCACGCCGCTGTCGCCTATGGGCGTCCCCGTAAAGCCTCGCGTGATGTTCACGTAGCGATTGCCCAAAAGCCCCTCGGTTACCAGGCTCGCCACGGAGTCCGTCAGAATGTCGCTCTGATACCTCTTATCCACTCGCATTACCACTTCGATGTTCTTGTTTTTGTCCAGCGCCTTGCCCGCAGTCCGCGGCAATAGCCGTATCGACTCAACGTTTCCCACCTCCACTCCATCCACGCGCACCGGCGCCCCGCTCGACAAAAGTGCTGCTTCCGGCAGATAAGTCTTAATCCGGTACTTTGGCCCTAGGAATCCCCCTCCGCCCGTTACGTAGAAAATTCCCGACGCAAGCACGAAAAGTCCGACCAGCACGAAGAGGCCAACCCGCAGTTCCGTCCACGTCAATTGCTTTCGACTCGCCATCGCTTCTTCCCTCCTTCGCTACCGTGATTCAGACTACTCCAAATTCACACCAGAAAACGCTTCAGATAAGGATCTTCGGAGTTAGCGATCTCTTCCGGTTCACCTTCAAAATAGATATCGCCGTCCCGGTAGACCAGGAATCGGGTTCTCGCCGCGTTTTCCGACGCCGCAGCGTTGCCATTTTTGGCGTTGGGAACCACCCGTTTGGTTTCCGGATCGAAATGGAAATTCGCCAGCGCGAAACCATCCTGTAAACGGTGCGTGGCCAGCAGCGCCGTTACTCCATAAACGTCGCGCAGCCGCAGAATCAGTGTAATGATGGTCTGTGACGTCACCGGGTCGAGTCCCGCCGTTGGCGAATCGTACAGCACAATCGGCGGCTGGTTGATCAGCGCTCTGGCAATCGAGACCCGTCGTTTCATGCCGCCCGATAATTCCGACGGCAACTGCTCTATCGTGTGTTCCAGCTCCACGAACCGCAACACTTCGCGCACACGCGGCTCGATCTCTTCCTCGGGGACCCGGTCTTCGCGCAACCGATAGGCTACGTTCTCTCCGACAGTCATCGAATCGAAAAGCGCGCCCTCCTGAAACACAAATCCTACCTTCCGCCGAAACGCCAGCAGCTCGCTCTCTTTCATCTCCGACACTTCATTCCCGAGCACCACTACTCTTCCGCTGTTCGGAGCCAACAATCCCGCCGCCATTTTCAAAGTTAGGGTCTTTCCCGTCCCTGTCTCGCCCAGCAGGATCAGTGTCTCCCGCTCCCGCACCTGGAACGTCACACCGCGCAGCACCTGGCCCTCGTCGAACCCCACCCACACGTCCTCGAACGTGATGGCCGGTTCGAACGCCAGCCCCTCTTTTGCCGGTATGCTCATCAAGCTAGTTTGTGATTATAGCGGCAAATGCAGCGTGTATCGGAAAGGAAACGCAAGCGGAAATTCGAGCGGCCAAACTCTTGCCTTAGAAGACTTTGTCGGCGAGAAAGAGCGAAAGTTTCGTCATAAAGGTGTCGGCCACGATGATCAATACCGAGCTAACCACCGCGGCCGACGTCGTGGCTCGTCCCACGCCCTGCGTGCCCCCGCGCACCGTCAGCCCTTTGTAACACCCGATTGTGGCGAGAATGAAACCAAATATCACCGGCTTCATAAATCCTTGCATCAGGTCCGCGAAATCCAGCGCGTCAATCGCTCGCCGCCAAAACTCCACGGCATCCAGACGCAGCGTAAATACCGACGCCGCGCACCCTCCCAGCAAACCAATAAAATCCATCAGTGCCGTCAATAACGGAACCATCAGCAGCGCCGCAAGCAAGCGCGGCGTCACCAGTTTGCGGCTGGGATCCGTCCCCATCGCGCGCATGGCATCCACTTGCTCGGTTACCAGCATTGACCCGAGCTCCGAGGCGATCCCCGTCGCGCACCGACCCGTTACCAGCAGGCCCGTAAACGCCGGCCCCAACTCGCGCACCAGGGCAATCGCCACCACGTCGCCGGTCAACGAAGTCTGCCCAAAGCGGATGAATTGCGATCCCGTCTGCAGAACCATGACCCCGCCGATGAAAAATCCAGACAATAAAATAATCGGCAGCGACCCGGCCCCGATAAAATCCATCTGTTCCAAAATGTCTTGAATATAGTGCGGACTCGTGAAGATGTTGGCCACCGCATGCCCGGACATCAAGGCGTAGTCTTGAACGGAGGCCACTGCGCGTTTCACCGCATCCACTAATACTTCGGCAACGGAGACGGTTTCTTCCTCTTTTGTTTGGCGGCCGGTGACCTGAAAAGGAGTGTCTGCCACGAGTACCTGTTCGCGTTGGCTTTCCGCGATGTACTTCCCGTCGTCACAACAACTTCAACGAAAGCCTAACCGTGCGGCAAGTACACGTCAAGTCAGCCGTTCAGCCTGGTCAACGAGGATTCGATTGAGCATGCGCCGGGCATACCCTCATTCGTAACGGAGCGCAACAATTGGGGGGATCCCCCAGATTTTCCGGAATAGGTTGTTTGCGCGAATTAACGCCCATGAAAATGCAGGATGAACGTCGCTTCCTGGGTGTTTGGATTGCCATCGCAAACAGCTGGCGTGAATACCCATTGCTGAACCAGAGCCAGCGCTTCGGCGCCTAAATCAGGGTACTCCGCGCTTTGTACCACGGCTTCATGGACCTTTCCGTCCGGCCAGATCATTCCTCGAATGGCGACATCGACATTTCTGCCACCTTTGCCTGCCACCGGCTGCGGCATGGATGTCCCGATAGCGCGGCGGTAGGTTTTGCAAAAATTCCGGATTTGGGCTTCGGCCGGCGCGGCAAGCACGTTTTCGCTCGCGTCACTGAGCTCCGTCATTATCTGAGAAATCTCCAGCTTGCGAACCCCGGCAAACGAGTAGGTAATCCTGGCGGGCACAAGCTCGCCGGCAAACGAAAAGAATTCACTGTTCTCGATGATCTCGTTACCGACCTTTTCCAAAACCAGGGTCCCGTTACCGGGATCAACACAAAACTCATTGTTTTCGATCTTCTGGCCTCGGATGGTATCGAATTCAATGCAGCGAATTTTCTTCCCGGCTGCGGCTTTGTCCATGATCGCATGAATCACATCGTCGTCAGCGAATCTCAGCAAATAGATGGGGGTCAGCCGCATGACGGTGTCAATTTCAGCGGGAGGCAACTCGCGGGTTCTTATTGTCGCCAGGTGCCCGCCGGTCCAAATATTGAGTGAGTGATACGCGCCGAAGCGGGATTCCTCACGTTTTCCGGTACCCTGCACGACCACGCGCGTGAACGTGCCCTCTTGCGGCCCAGAACTGGAATCAAGGACACGGAAAGTATCGATACGCTCCAAATTTGGCAATTTGGGCGAGAGGCTGACGCCGTTGGCGCGTTCCAGCAATTGGACTGCTTCGCGGCGCACTTCTTGGTCTTGGGCGGATGCTGGAATGCCGCTTAGAAGAATGAGCGGAAGGACCTTCACTACTGATTTCATATGCGACCCCAAGAAAATGGGCGGGCGTTAATGCCCCTTAGCAATCTGGATTCCCTGCGAACTTGTAAACTAGTCCCAAACGCTCATGAAAGCAATGGTCAATCGCAGACCGCAAGCCCCATGAACGCGCTCATCGGAACCTGGTCCCTTGCCTATAGTTGGACCCCAATGGACCAACTGGAGTATGCTCGCACCCAACTATGGCGCGATTGACGGGTCCGGAGCGACGCCGCAGGGCCCGGCTCAAGCTTCCGCAAACCGTCCGCGTAAGGCCGTCTGACCCTCTCCGGCATGACTTCGACGAAATCCTCCCGACGCTGAACACTTCGCGCGACAGCGTCTATTTTGCTTCGAAAAACGAGTTTTACAAGGAAGGCATGCGCCTGTTTGTCACCTATCCTTATTCCGATGGGCCGGGTTCGATCAACCGCGAGTCACTCGGCAAAGTTGTGCGCATTGACGATCTCGGCCATGGCCGCCGCGGCATTGCCGTCGAGATTCTGATGCCCATTTACCTCGGCGGCAAAGAAACCCTGAAATAGCCGTAGTGATTCTCCGGACGCTGCGCCTTCCCTTGCCCCGTGACACCTTAGGCAAATGAGTCAGGCATGCCTTTTTCCTTTTTTACGCATCTCAAAAAGTGGACCGGAGGCGTATGCCTTGTCGTGCCAAAGGATCCCTCGAGAAGGAGGAGCTATGCGTTGCTTGCTTGTCGTGACGTTGACAGGAATTGCTTCTCTCACTGTGACTGCCTCGGCAAATGCGCAATGGCGAGAGACCAAATGGGAAGTCTCCCCGTTTGCAGGTTATGAGACGAACGGGACCTTCACCGTGACCCCCTCGCCGATAGCCATCACAGTTACCAAGCTTCGCGCCAATGCCAACCTGAGCTTTGGATCCTTCCTCGATTATTCCCTTACCACTAATGCCCAACTCGAATTTATGTGGAACCGCAACCCCACGACCTATAGCGAACAGCAATCCCCGAACACCGCCTTTACGAAGGCTTATCATTCGAATATCGACCAGTTCCAGTTTGGCGGCCTTTTCACGTTTCTCGGATCCGAGCATAAGTTGCGGCCCTACATCGCCGGCGGTTTGGGCTTTACGCATGAGTTCAATACCGGCGGAACTGCGAATCGGACCGACTTTAGTTTCAGCCTGGGCGGAGGCTTGAAGTACTTTGTTGACCGCCATTTCGGTTTTCGAGCTGACGCCCGCTGGATGCCCACCTACGCGAACTCTTCCCTGGAGATAATCTGCGATCCCTTCCTCGGCTGCTACACGGCAAGAGTCAGCCATTACCAGCATCGCGGGAACTTTGTTGGAGGGCTCGTCTTTCGCTTCTGACATTCTGAATTACGACCCAGCATCTGCCGCCGGGGAATTTCTTCTCCAAGTAAAAACCCCCAAAATTCTGGTTTCACTGGGTCGCATCGTAGGCGAAGCAACAACCGCGCATCAATTCAGTTCTTCCTGCGGGAGAAATGGAAAAGCATGGGGATGTCTTTGTCGTCCTGGCGCCAGGTCCACGTTTCGGTGAGGTGGTCGGCGTCGTCAAACCGAAGGACCAGGTGATGCTGGTGGCCAGTGGAGGGTGACTTGAGGTTGCCAGCGCCTTCGAAGTCGAAGCTGAGCTCTTTGATGTCATCGGAAGCAGGGATGACGCGCATGCGCGGCTGATTGTTCGTCGGGCAATAGTGGACCAGGGCGATGCCGTCGCCATCCATGCTGTAGAGGGTGACCATTTCTTCCATGCCGGAGGGGGAGAGGGTTTCCATGACGGCGGTTCCGGAAACGAGAACCTTGAAAGTGGTTTTGACGGGCATGCCGTGTTCGTCCTTGCCTTCCCAGTCGCCGGAAAGAGATTGAAGCTTTTTGAACGCAGCGGCAGAATGCGTGCCTGCCCGGAGCGGCACGGCGAGCGATAGGGCAAGTAAAACGAACAGCGAGAGTCTGCTTTGTGTCACGATGCCTCCTGGAAAGGAGCGGCACAGGAATTGACTGCGTAGACTTCGAACGCCGCGAATTAAGTGTTTTGACGGCGGAAATGCCGGAATGGAAGCACCCAAATGAGGAGGGCTCGGTCGCGCGAGATTCATAGGTTTGCTGCAAGAGAGGCTCTGGACGCGCTGGACGGAGGGCGCTTCGGCGGCTACACTGTCTGGATTCCACTTGTTTTGAATCGGATACGCGCAGATTCGTGCGAGGAATGAACGGAGATGCTTCGCTTCTACACCGCGGGTGAGTCGCACGGACAGGCGCTGCTCGCGTTCGTCTCCGGATTGCCCGCGCAACTGCCTATTGATTTGAAATTTATCAATCACGAATTGAGGCGGCGGCAGCTTGGCTATGGACGAGGCGGGCGGCAGAAGATTGAAAAAGACGCTGCGGAAATTTTTGCGGGCGTGCGCCACGGTAAGACCATCGGCGCGCCGATTGCTCTCCGGATCGAGAATCGCGATTGGGCCAATTGGGAAAAAGCCCTGCCGGTTGAAAGGGGAAACCATGACGAGGCTGACGCACGAAAGCTGGTCGCGCCGCGTCCAGGCCATGCGGATCTTGCTGGGTCGCAGAAATTTGATTATCACGACGCACGCTACATTCTGGAGCGCGCTTCGGCGCGGGAAACGGCCGCGCGTGTGGCCGCGGGAGCGTTTGCAAAACTGCTTTTGAAGGAATTTGGGACCGAAATCGCGAGCCACACCATCCAGGTAGGGCATGTGCGATTGGAGAAACCCGCGACGTGGCAAAAGATTCAAGCCGTCAGCACGGACCTGGATTCGTCGCTGCGTTGTATTGAGGCGGCGGTGCAGGAAAAAATGATGGCGGAGGTGGACGCGGTCCTGAAAGCTGGCGACACGGTGGGCGGGATTTTTGAAATTGTCGCGCACAATGTTCCGGTAGGGCTGGGCAGCCACGCGCAGTGGGACGAAAAGCTGGATGGGCGGCTGGCGCAGGCGCTGATGAGTGTGCAAGCGGTGAAGGCCGTGGAGATCGGCGCGGGCGTGACGGCTGCGGGCTCCTTCGGAAGCGAAGTGCAGGATGAGATTTTTTACGAAAAGTCGGCGCGGCGGTTCCGGCGGCATACCAATCGCGCGGGAGGATTGGAAGGCGGCATCACCAACGGTCAAGATGTGGTGGTGCGCGGGTACTTGAAACCGATTTCTACTTTGCGCCAGCCCCTGCACACTACCGACATGGTCACTAAGGAGCCGATCAAAGCGGCGTACGAGCGGTCCGACTGGTGCGTGGTGCCCGCCGGGGCGGTAGCGGGCGAAGCCATGGTGGCCCTTGTGTTAGCGGATGCTTTTCTGCAAAAATTCGGGGGAGACTCGCTCGCTGAAATGCGGCGGAATTTCGACAACTATGCCAAACAAATCGACGAGTTCTGAAGCGCCCGCGGCGACGCCGGCGGCCACCGAGACGCCGCAAGCGCCCGCTGCTGCGCGCAAAATTTATCCGATCGTAAAGTACGGCGATCCCATCCTGGAGAAACCCGGGGCGCCGGTGAAAAAATTCGACGCCGAATTGGAACAGCTCGCCGAGGATATGTTCGCTTCGATGTACGCGGCGCAGGGCGTGGGATTGGCGGCTCCGCAAATCGGACGGAGCTTGCGGATCGCGGTGGTGGATGTGACGGGCGGAAAGAATCCTGAAGCCAAGATCGTGCTGGCGAATCCGGAAATTATTCACGCCGAAGGCGAAGTTCGCGAAGAGGAAGGCTGCCTCTCGGTTCCGGGATTTAGAGGGTATGTGCTGCGCCCGCAATTTGTAACCATCAAGGCGCAGAATGCCAAGGGCGAGGAGTTCGAAATTCGCGGGGAAAATTTATTGGCGCGGGCATTTTGCCACGAGATCGATCACTTGAATGGAATTCTTTTTTTGCAGCACCTCAGTATGCTGAAGCGCGATCTGATCAGGCGGAAAATCAAGAAGCTCAGGAAACAGGGCGAGTGGTAAGTGCCGCCGCCGGCCGCTTGGCGGCCGCAGTGGATTAAATGATGCGAATCGTTTTCTGCGGCACGCCTTCGTTTGCGGTTCCCACGCTGAAACATCTCCTCGCACAAAAAGATTTTGAAGTTGCTGGCGTGATCACGCAGCCGGACCGGCCGCGAGGCCGCGGGCACGAAGTTTCCTTTTCCGCCGTAAAAGAAGCCGCTCTGGCGGCGAAGGTTGCGGTGCACCAGCCAGAAAAAATTCGGGCAGCCGAGAGCGAGGCGCTGCTGCGTAAGCTGGCGCCGGACTACGTGATGATTATCGCTTATGGGCAAATTGTTCCCGCGCGATTGCTGCCGATTCCGAAACTGGGCTGGATTAATTTGCACGCTTCCCTGCTGCCTAAATATCGAGGCGCGGCGCCCATCAATTGGGCAATCGCGAACGGTGGAACCCTAACCGGTTTGACCACTATGCGGATTGATGCCGGCATGGACACTGGAGACATGCTTCTGAACCGAGAACTCGAGATTGGCGCGCACGAGACGGCGCCCGAGCTCACCATTCGAATGGCTGAACTTGGCGCGCCGCTGGTGGCGGAAACTTTGCGCGGTTTGGCCGCGGGAACGATCATACCGAGAGCGCAGAACAACGCGGAAGCCAGTTACGCGCCGCTGTTGAAGAAAGAAGATGGGCGCATCGATTGGAAGCGGCCAGCGATAGAAATTTACAACCGCATGCGCGGATTCGCGCCCTGGCCGGGGGCTTACACGACGTTTCGCGGGCAGAGCTGCCACCTCTGGGGCGAAGTGGTGTCTAAAGAAGGAAGCGCGAGCGTGCCGGCGGGCGCGGACCCGGAGCCGGGAACTTTGTTCTTCGAAAAAAATGAATTCTTTGTCTGGTGCGGAGACGCAACCGTTTTGCGCCTTCGGGCCGTCAAACTCGAGGGACACAAGCAAGTTTCAGCGGCTGAATTTGCAAATGGCGCGCACCTGAAAAGCGGTGAACGCTTTGGTGACACGTGATTTGCGCGATGCAGACCACTAGGACATACTTGGCAACTACGCCATGCACTCGAGAATCGACACTCTTTGATTGGCCGTGGCAACGGGAGCTCACCTTACATGAAGAACTCTGAATCCTCAGCAAAACGCGGAACTGTGCGATTCCGCGGGACGGAATTGCTGCGTGCCGCAGCCTGCTGGATGGTCGCGGCGCAGCTTGTGGGAGTGCCAGTGACATTGGGAGCGGAAGACAAGAAGACAGCCGCCTCAACAGCTGCAAGCGCGGCGAGCGACCCTGTGCTGAAAGCGATGCAAAGCGAGATCGCGCGCGCGACAGCGGAGCTGGGCAAGGCGGAGCAGCCGCCTTACTACCTGAGCTATACGGTCTACGACATGGATTTCGTGGTGCTGGCGGGAGCCTACGGCAGTTTGCTGACCAACAGCGCGGCGCAGAGACGGTTTGCGGATGTGACTATGCGAGTGGGCGCGCCGGAATTGGACAACACGCACGGACAGAGCCGCCCGAGCGGAGTCAATTCGGGGAGCCTGCCGCTTGGAAATGATGCCGACGCCATCGCGCGCGTGCTGTGGGAATTGACGGATCGCGAATACAAGCGCGCGGTACCCTCGCTGCTGAACGTGCGGACGAACACCGCGGTGCGTGCGGAAGAAGAAGACAAGTCGCCGGACTTTTCCAAGGAGAAGCCACGGACGCACATCGAGGAAGCGCCACCGGCGGCGGCGTTTGATCGCGCGGCCTGGGAAGGCGAGATCAAGAGACTTTCGGGGGCGTTCCGGAAATATCCCGAGGTGTACTACGCGACGGTGATGATTCAGGCGCAGCGCTCGAATTCGCGGATGGTGTCGAGCGAAGGAAGCGCCATCGTTTCGCCGACCTCTTCTGTTCGGCTGATTATGGAAGCGCAAACGCGCGCCGAGGACGGCATGGATTTGTTGCGCGTTGAAACCTTCCAGGCTCCCGCCGCGAGCGGATTGCCGAGCGAAGTGGAGCTTTCGAAAAAGATCGAGAAGATGGCCGCGGACTTGATGGCACTGCGAAAGGCTCCCGTAGCGGAGCCGTATGACGGACCTGCCGTATTGAGCGGTCGTGCGGCAGCGGTTTTTTTCCATGAGGTGCTGGGGCACCGGCTGGAAGGCCACCGGCAGCGCGATGAAGAGGAAGGACAGACGTTTACGAAGAAGATCGGCCAGGAAGTGCTGCCGAAATTTCTGAGCGTGATTGACGATCCGACGACGCAAGAGCTAGCGGGTATAAAACTGGCGGGGTCGTATGATTTTGACAACGAAGGTGAGCCGGCGCGGCGCGTGGATGTGATCAAGGATGGGGTGCTGCAGAATTTCCTGATGTCGCGCATGCCGGTCAAAAATTTCAGCCAATCGAATGGTCATGGGCGAAATCAACCCGGCCGGATGCCTACGGGACGCCAGGGAAACTTGATTGTCACCTCGACAAAAACAGTGCCCGAGTCGGAGATGCGGCAGAAGCTGATCGATGAGGTGAAGAAACAAGGAAAACCTTACGGGCTGTACTTCGACGACATTCAAGGAGGATTCACACTCACGCAGCGTTCGCTCCCGCAAGCGTTCCAGGTGCTGCCAGTGCTGGTGTACAAAGTGTATGCCGACGGGAGTCCGGATGAATTGGTGCGCGGGGTGGACATTGTGGGTACGCCGCTCGCAGCGCTGACGCGAATTCTGACCACAGGAGATCAGCAGCACGTGTTTAACGGTGTGTGCGGCGCGGAGAGCGGGAATGTGCCGGTCGCAGCAGTGGCGCCGTCGATGCTGTTCTCGGAAATGGAAGTCCAGAAGCGCGCGCACGAGCATGAACGCCCGCCTCTTTTGCCGCCACCAGGATTTGAAGATACGGTCACGGCCAAAGACGTAGCGGCGAGGACGGAGGTGAAGCCATGAAAATCCTTCGCCTGCCGGCTAATTCTCGTAGGAAGAAAAAAGTGATGGAGATTGCGATTGCGGCTTTGCTGGCGCTGAACGCCACCCCGGGACGTGCAGATTCCGCGGAATCGAAAGCGGCGCTAGATGCGGCGATGGTCGCGGCACATGCGGCGGCGAAGGGCGATGGCCTTCTCGAAGCGTTGCTGACGGAATTGGACCGGTCGAAATCGCAGCTCAAAATGGATCAAGTTCAGCCGCCCTATTATGTCGAATACCGTGTAAACGAAGTTGACGACATCGCCGCGGAGGCTGCGTTCGGCGCCTTGCGCGAAAACCAGCACGTTCACGTTCGCGTGCTGCGAGTGGTGGTGCGCATCGGCGACTACAAGCAAGACAGTTATTACGGAAGGGGCCAGGGGGAATCCAACATTTTGCCGCTGGACAACGACCCGATCGCCCTGCGCCACCAGATCTGGCTGGCGACGGATGAGGCGTACAAAGCAGCGGGACAGGCGCTGGCCGAGAAACAGGCGGCCATGAAGCAGTTCAGCGCGGACCCCAATCCCGTGGATGACTTCGCGAAGGCGCCGCAAACGATCGCGGTCGAGCCGACGGTGTCCCTGAAAATCGACGAAACGGCCTGGAAGAAAACGCTGGAGGATGTGACGAATTTGTACCGGCAGTATCCCGACGTGCAGTCGGTGACTGCGTCAGCAAGGTTTACGGCGAACAACGAATACCTGGTGAATTCCGAAGGCACGGTCACGCGTGGCGGAAAGGCGACGTACAGCGTGCAATTGAGCGGCTCGGGACAAGCCGCGGACGGAATGCGGTTGAGCCGGAGCCCGGCGTTTATGGTTGCGAAGCCGGAAGAGTTGCCGACGCGTGATGCGTTGATGGGCGAAGCGAAGAAGATGCTGGATACGGTGGTGGAGCTGCGGAAAGCGCCGATCGTGGAGGAGGAATACCGCGGTCCGGTATTATTCGCGGCGGATGCGGCGGACGACATCGTAGCGACCTTGATCGGGCAGAACATGTTGGGGCAAAAGCCGCAGCTTGGAAAACCAAACCGGACGACCGGCGCGTTTGCCACGAGCTACAAAACACGCGTGCTGCCGAATTTTCTGTCGGTGGTGGACGATCCGACGATGAAGGAATTTCGGGGAAAGAGCCTGGTGGGGAGTTACGAGGTGGACAGCGAAGGCGTGAAAGCGCATGCGGTCAACACCGTTGAGAACGGGATGCTGTCGAATTATTTGATCGGGCGAGTGCCGATTCGCGACTTCCCTGCCTCGAACGGCCACGGACGGGCAGCGCCGGGAAATTTTCCTTCACCGAGCCTGGGAGTGCTTTTGGTGAAAAGCTCCGAAGAGCAATCGCCGGATGAGTTGAAGAAAAAGGTCATGCAGATGGTGGCGGACCAGGGCAAAGCCTACGGGTATCGCGTGGAGACGCTGGGGCCGGGCAATTCGCCGCGGCTGCTCTATCGTGTTTATGCAAAGGATGGTCATGAAGAGTTGGTGAGGGGCGCGGTGTTCAACGAGTTGGACATCCGGGCGCTAAGGAACGATTTGATCGCCGTGGGCAACGATCCGCTAGTGAGCAATCGAGCCGGCGGCGCACCGACGACGATTATCAGCCCGTCGCTGCTCTTCGGTGAACTGGAAGTGAAACGGGCAGACACCAGCAAGGACAAACTCCCGGACTATCCGGCGCCGCCGTTGAAGAAGTGATGCAGGCTATGGCGGTACAAGCCTGCGGTCCCCGGCACAAGAAACCGTTGGCGAATCGGAGCTGAAATTCGAGACCGATTGATATGACGCTGCGAGAAAGACTGGAATGGCTGGGCCGAATAACGCTGCTGGTGTTTATTCTGGCGTCGGCGGCGTTTTTGAGCGCAATTACGGCGATGCGCATTGCGATTCACGGGCGCGAAGTGACCATGCCGAATCTTGTGGGTCTGAATGTTGCCGAAGCGAGCCGGATACTGCAGTCGCGAGGGCTGGTGCTGCGCGTCGCGGACCGGATTTACAGCGACCAGCCGATCAACGCGGTGGTACGGCAGACACCGCCGTCGGGCTTGCTGATGAAAGTGTCGCAGCAGGCGCATGTGGTGCTGAGCCTGGGGCAGCGGCAATTGCAGATTCCGCTGCTAGAGGGCAATTCGCTCCGAGCTTCCCGAATCGAACTGCTGCGGGCTGGATTGCAGGTGGGGGAAGTTTCCGCTGTAGCGATGCCGGACCAGCCACTGGATGCAGTAGTGATTCAGAACCCGAAGCCAGGTGCGGGAGCGGCTACGCCGCGAGTGGACGTACTGGTTTCGCAAGGGCCTCGTGAAACCGCCTACGTGATGCCACACCTGACCGGGCTCAATGAAAGTGAAGCGCAGCACCGCCTGGACATGGCGCAGATGCGGCGCAAAGTGAATTACGTGACGGCCCCGCAATGGCCGCACGGTTCGGTGATTGACCAGTCGCCGATGAGCGGCACGAAGATTGCGGCTTCCTCGACGATCGAACTCACCGTAGCGAATTGAGGTTTTTTCTGGCGTACCTCTCGACTTCCTACTCCTTTCCGCCACCTATAACAATTTGACGATTGATATATACTACGCGGATTCATGGGAAAGAAACCCTCTCCGGCTCAGGTGCTTGGCATAGCCGTCCTCACGGTCTTCACGTTGTTCATTACCTGGAAGGCGAAATCGCTCGAGAAGCGGTTGCACGAGGGGAGCGATGCGTCCGCGCTGGTGAACAAGAAGGCCGGTGAATTCAGCCTGCAGGATCTGGACGGACAGACGGTTGCGCTGGCGGATTACCACGGGAAAAAGAAAGTGGTGGTGAGCTTCTGGGCGAGCTGGTGCGGGCCGTGCAGGCGGGAATTGCCGGCGCTCGCGGATTTCTATAGGAAGTACCACAAAGTTGACTCCAATTTTGAAATTGTGGCCATCAGCATCGATGAGGATCGTACCGATGCCGAGGCCTATGCGAGCAAGGCGAAACTTCCCTTCCCTGTGCTGTGGGATCCGGCAGGCAAGGCTGCGGACACGTATTCGGTCGAGGCGATACCGAGCATGTTCGTCATCGATTCGAACGGAACGATTGTTTACGGGAGCACAGGAATGGATATGGCCATGGAAGTGATCCTAGCTTCGCAACTGGGAATCGACCTGAAATCGAAGAAGCCGGGAGCGGCAGATGACGACGGCAGCAATTGAGTTCAAGGAGGTGACGAAGGTGTACCGGCGGCGGCTGGCCGGGCAGGAAGTTCCGGCGCTGACGCACGTGTCGTTTGAAGTGGGAGCGGGAGAAGTTTGCGCGTTCCTGGGCCCGAATGGCGCGGGAAAGACGACAAGCATCAACATCCTGATGGGATTTCTGTACGCGGACTGGGGCGAGATTCGCGTGCTGGGATATGAGCCGGGCGACGTGCGGGCGAAGCAGAAGATTGGATTCGTCCCGGAGAATTTTGCATTCTACAAGCACCTGAACGCCGAAAAGCTGCTGAGGTTTCACCTGGCGCTGGCGGGAGGGGACATGAGCAAGTCGAATGGGTTGATCCGTGACCTGCTCTTCAAGGTGCAGTTGACTGGGTACGAAAAGCTGAAGGTCGGGAAGTATTCGCGCGGGATGGTGCAACGGCTGGGAATCGCGCAGGCGCTCTTGAGCGATCCGCAACTGCTGGTGCTGGACGAGCCGACGTCCGGGCTGGATCCCGCAGGACGCAAGGAGGTGAAGGATTTGATCCACACGATGAAGAACGAGGGGAAGACGATTTTCTTGAGTTCGCACATTCTTTCGGAGGTGGAGCAGATTTGCGACCGCGCGATCATTATCAACAAGGGGCGGCTGGTAAGGATGGGCTCGCTGAATGAGCTGCTGGGAACGGGTGACCTGGTGGAAATCGTGGCGGATCAGTTGCCGGTGGAGATGGAGCCGACGCTTGGGGAGTGGGGTGCGACGATAGAGAGAGGGGGGCACGGCGTGCGCATTACCGTGGCGGCAGCACGAAAAAGAGAGCTGGCAGAGAGATTGTGGGCCGCGGGCTGCGACGTGGTGAGCATGGTGCCGGTGCGGTCGTCGCTGGAAGATTTGTACATGAAGCTGGTGGGAGGCGGAGAGCCGGTATGAAGATCTGGACCATCGCGCTGAGCACGTTCGGGAGTTTCTTGCGGAACCGGCTGCTGATCGTTTTCGCGGTGATATTTGTATGCACAGTGCTCCTGATGATGGCGCCGCTGCTCGGCGCGAAAGCCTTTGCCAAGGCGGGGAACGCGCAACAGGCGGAGGCGATGGTGCTCGGGATGGTTTCCGCAATCATGTTTTTCGTGAGCGGGACTGGCAGCCTGCTGGCAGCGTGGTGCGCGGCGGACGCAGTGGCGAGCGAGACGAAGAGCGGGACGATCCTGGCGGTGATGGCGAGGCCGGTGAAGAGATGGGAGTTCCTGCTTGGGAAATACACGGGGGTGATGCTGCTGATGTCGGTGTACGTGGTGATGATGTACGGGCTGAGCTGGTTGCTGGCATGGATCGGCGGGGAGCGGCTGCACTCGGCAACCTGGGTGGTGCTCGTATATCCCATGGTGCGTTACGCGGTATATAGCGCGGTGGCGATGGCGATGGTGACGGCGCTGCACCCGTTGGTGACAATTGGAATTACATTGATAATGGCGGTGGCCGCACTGATGGTGCAGCCGACGGGGCACGCAGTTACCGGTCATTGGAAGTATTTGAAGGTACCGCTGTGGGTTGTGCTGCCTTCGACGTCGCTGCTCTCGGAAGAGCGGTTTCTGACGATTACACACGCGAGTGTAAAGCAGATCGGCTTGCTGGAGCACCTAACGACGCTGGCATACGGGCTGGACTACGCGCTGGTGTTTGTTCTAATGGCAATGTGGTCGTTCCGCTACAGAAGCCTGACGCGAGATTGATGTTGCACCCTCGAATGGACGCGGCGGCGAAGCGCTGCAGAGCGAATTATGTGACGCCGCCGCAATGGGCACAGGCGCGGTGATTGACCAGTCGGCTATGAGCAGGACGCGCATTGCAGCCTCATCGATGATTGAGCCTAGCGTCGCAAATTGAGATCCAAGAGAGAAAATTCCCCAAAGATTTCTCTTGACACTTATACTGTGTGCCACATAGTGTGTGTGGCACAATGTGTGGCACAAGGTAGGCGGCGGCCAATGGTAGAACTCGCGAAGCTGATGAATTCAGACCTGTTCGAGAATTTGCGGCTGGAGCTGCGGCGCGGGTCACTGATTATTGCGGTGCTGGCGCAACTTCGCGAGGAGTACTACGGGTACGCGCTGCGCAAAGCGCTGGCGAACCGCGGCATGGAGATTGAAGAAAGCACGCTCTATCCCCTGCTGCGGCGGCTGGAGAGCCAGGGACTCCTGGAGAGCGATTGGCGCGAAGAGGACAAGCGCAACAAAAGGTTCTACCGGCTCTCGAAAGAGGGCGCACACATCCTGAAGCAACTGATCGAGGAATGGCAAAGCATGAATTCGTCGTTGAAAAGGATAGTTTAGGGAGTGCTGCGGAAATGAAAAGAATCCTTGCAGTCCTGATTAGCAGTTCTACCGCCGCCGGAGTGGCAATGTTCGCCAAGAGTGATCTCGTCTTCCAGTTTCTGTGGGCGGCTCTCCGCCTAGCTGCCGCGGTGCTCCCGGCCTTCGCACGGATCATCGTCAAATTCATTGCTTAGGAGCTAATGTATGGACCTTCTCGAGCGTTACTTGCAAGCAGTAAGGACATACCTGCCGAAGCCGCAGCAGGACGACATTCTCAAAGAGCTTGGTGAAAATCTTCGAGCACAGATGGAAGACAAAGAAACGGAACTGGGCCGTCCATTGAATGAAGAAGAGGTGGCGGCCATCCTCAAGAAGCACGGCCATCCGATGTTCGTGGCCGCACGGTACCGGCAGACGCGCCAGCTTATCGGTTCAACGCTGTTTCCCGTGTATTGGTTCACAGTGAAAATGATTCTGGGGTTCGTGGGATTTGGTTACGCCATTGCCGCGCTGGTGCTGATCGTCCAGGGGAAATCAATTCTGGAAGCGCTCGGAGCCATCTTCAGTTACCTGGGCGCGGTGCTGCCGACATTCGCGTGGGTGACGATTGTTTTTGCGGTGCTGGACATAGCCAACAATAAAACCAGGCTGCTGGAGAAGATTAACAGGGATGCGAATGAAAAATTCGATCCGCGCAAGCTGCCGGCGCTGAAACCCGCTGTGGAATCGGCGGAGGGAAAACCAATTCCCCGGTACAAAACAGCGATTGAACTTTTTCTCAGCATCGCGTTCCTGCTGTGGTGGATTCGCGTGAGCCCAATCCGCAGACTGGCTTTGTTTATGGCACTGGGGCCGGTTGGTTTGACGGACAAGATTCCGTTCGTATTGGGGCCGGCATGGGATATCGTTCACTGGCCCGTGATTTTGCTGACGCTGGTGGCCATCGTGCAGCAGATTGCGATGCTCATCCATCCGGACTGGATCAAGCTTTACAGAGCTGTGCGAGTGATATCGAGCGCCGGCAGTTTGGTTGTTCTCTACCTGCTGACCCGCGGCAATGAGATGTTTGTGCCAGCGCCGGGAATGGCCGAGGCCGCAAAACTCGCCGAGACGCTGCGAATTGTCAATATGAGTTTCCATTACACCATGATTTTCGCGGCCATTGTCACGGCGCTGGAATGCTTCAAACAGATCCGGTTGCTGTTGCGCGGGAGACGGAACGCCGGCATAGCGGTAAGTTCGTGCATGTGACGAGCCGCCCCGCCAGTGCCGATGGCGCAAAAAGATTACCTGGAAGAATCCTTTTTGTGCAGGGTGGTGCACATGGTGAGAGCCGTGTTGGGATCGACGGCGGTGTCGCCTTCCTCGACAAATTGGATGACGCCCTGCTTGTCAATGACGATGTTGGCTCGCAAAGCCCACTCATAGGTTTCATTGTGCTCGTCGTAACCCTTGAGGACGCCGTAGGCCTTGAGCATCTTGCGGTTCATGTCGCTGAGGAGCGGGAAGGTGACGCCGATCTGCTTGGCGAAGGCGGCGTTGGCAGCGGGGCTATCGACGCTGACGCCGAAAACTTCCGTATCCGAGGTGTCGATTTTACCGGAGGCGATTCCAGCCTGGACCGCCTGAAGTTGTTTCGTTCAACCGCCGGTAAAGGCCAGGACGTAGACGGCGAGGAAGACGTTCTTCTTGCCCCGATAGTCGCTGAGCTTCACGGTTTTCCATCCGTCGCTGAGAAGAGTGAAGTCAGGGGCGGTGTCGCCGACCTTGAGGGTCATCTTGGCGACTTGTGATTTCTCGGCCTGGGGCATGAGCGGAGCCGCAGAGAGCGCGGCCGCAGCCAGGAAACCGAGAGCGATCATGTGCTTCATAGAGAGCCTCCGACGGAAGTTAGGTTGCAACAGGCAGAAGGAGCTTACACTGCCTCTTGGAAGTAATACCACGGAATTGCAGAAAAAATTCCCTGCTTAAAAAATTTGGGTTGCGCATTGGAGAGCGAGCGGTTTACCTTCAGTGGCAAACGGGTGATGGCATTGTGGGGAAAAGGCAGCCAGCGAAGGGGCCGGCATTGGGCTTGAGGCAACCCTCTGCCGCGCCAGGCGGCATCACAGAGACGTGGGATTGGGCCAGACCTGGCCGGAGGGGCAAAGTTGTTGTCGGCCTGGCCTTTCGTTCAGTGTATAATCGGGCGTTCCAAGCTGCAGGGATTTGGGAAGTGTTCCCAGGCTTAGGCAGACTGCGGCGAGGAATCCCAGATTCGAGAGAGAGGTGAAGTTTGCTCGGTACTTCGTTCTTGGCGGCCGTAAGACGGCCGACTCTATTGGTGATGGCCGGAATTTTTCTGCTGAGTGCCACGGAGAGCGATGCACAAATCTTTCATAGGAAGAAGAGGGTCAATAAGTCGACCAGCGCGGAGAATAGCGCGGAGCCGGACAAGATTCTGTATGACAAGGCCATGGATGATGTCAAGCACGGGCGCCACGAAGTCGGCCGGCTGAACCTGCAGACGCTCATCAACACTTACCCGGACAGCGACTATCTTGCCAAAGCCAAGCTGACCATCGCCGATTCCTTTTACAAAGAGGGGGGAACAGCGAATCTGACGCAGGCCGTCCAGGCGTACAAGGATTTCGACATCTTTTTCCCCATGTTGCCTGAAGCGGCGTACGCGCAGTTGCAGGTGGCGATGACGCATTACAAGCAGATGGAGAAACCGGACCGCGACCGCACGCACGTGCGAGCGGCCGAGGAAGAATTCCAGGTGTTCCTGTCAAAATACCCGAACGATAAGCTGGCGGCGAAGGCGGAACAGCATTTGCGCGAAGTGCAGGAATTGCTTGCGGAGGGTGACTTCCGCATTGGCTACTACTACTACGTGAAGGAAGACAAGAAGGCCGCGGAATCCCGGCTGCGAGCGATCGTAAACCGCTACCCCCTCTACAGCAAGTCCGACCAGGCCCTGTGGATGCTCGGGAACATCTGGCAAGGCACGGAGAAAAAGGAGCTGGCCGCTCCGTACTACGCACGGATCGTCCGCAATTATCCGCTTTCGCCCCTGGTTCCCAACGCCAAGAGCCGGTTGAAGGCGCTCGGAGTGCCGGTGCCGCAACCCGATCCGCAAGCAGTGGATTGGATGACTGCGGAACAGAATGCGCCGCGGCCGCATGACTCACTCATCAAGAAGCCGGCCGGTTTTTTCACGTCCGGCCCGAAGCAGGAGCTGCAAACAGCATCGAGATACGGCAAACCAACGATGACGCCGGAGTCGGAGAGTGAAGCAGGAATTGATATTTTGAAAGGCGGGAGCCCAGCGCGAGTGGGCGCTGGAACGGGAATCGTCGCGGAGGTAACCCCGGGAAGCACAGGCACGACGGGCACGGCGGAGAATGTGGCCCCAGCGACTGACGGAAACGAAGCAAAGCCGGATGCGGCGCAACCGGACACAAATGCTCCGCCAGCGGCGGAGAATTCCGCGAATGGTACGACGGCGGCAGGAACTGCCGACTCCGCGACGAAAACAGATGGGACGGCAGCCAGCTCCGATCAGACGACTGATGCCCCCAAGACAGACGGGGCAACAGCGCAAGGCGGAACGCAAGCTGGAACCAACGGAAACAACATTAAAGAATCGACCAGCAAGAAAAAGAAAGGCATGAGAAAAATCATTCCTTGGTGATCGTTTACACCAAGGCGAAAATTAAGAAAAACACCAAGGGCGAGGCTTCTCAACGGGCCGCGCCCTTCGTTTTTGGGGACATTTCGCAGTGGGCAAGGGTAAAACCGTAGTATTCACTTCCGACACACGCCTACCCTGTTGAGATTGACGCGCGCGTCAGCGGGTGCTCCAATACATGAGAGTAAGCCATTTGGTATGGCCGCGCACTAAGTGCGGCCCAACCGTGGAGTACTGTCGGAGGACGTGCGGTGGCCAAAATTCTGGTTGCGGACGACAACAGCAACATCCAGAAGATGGTAGGGCTGGCCCTGAAAGATCAGGGCATCGATGTCGTTGCCGTTGGCAATGGCGAAGCCGCCGTGCGGAAAATCTCCGATTTGCGCCCCGACCTGGTTCTCGCCGACGTCTTCATGCCAGTGCGAAACGGATATGAAGTTTGCCAGTACGTGAAGTTGGATCCTTCTCTCGCTCATATCCCGGTGATTCTGCTGGTGGGCGCGTTTGATCCGCTAGATGAGCAAGAAGCGCAGCGAGTTGGGGCGGATGGCGTGCTGAAAAAGCCATTTGTTCCGCCGGATCCGCTGATTTCGATGGTGAAGTCCGCACTGCAACGCGCTGGAGTGGTCAGTGCCGCGAAGACTCCGGAACCGGAGGTTCTGAAGGGCACGGATCTCCTCACTCCAAGTAGTGCGAGTGTGCCGGCAGTGGAAAGCTTCCCGTTGCCCATGCCCTCCCGTGAGCCGGCAATTGCGCCCCTGGAACAGGAGAGTTTTGTGGATGAGGTGCCGGCGCGTCCGGAGCCAGTGCGAATTGACAGCGGTTCGCAACCGGTAGCATTCGGGAGCCTGCTGGATACACCCAGCGATAAGGAGGCAGAGGACGAACTCGGTTTTCTGCCGCAGGCACATTCCGAATTGCCAGAGCGCGATTGGCGTGATCCGGATACAGAAGAATTGGATGAGGAAGCGGAGGAAGAAAAACCCGCGGCGCCGTGGCGCCACGACGATGAAGCCGAGAGTCATACGAATGCCGGATCGTCCGGCGGAGCAAAGGATTGGCGCGCCGGCAGTTTCGAGCAAATCCTTGCGAAGAAGATTCCAATAGATTCATGGGAGCCGGTGGACGACAAGCCAGAAGTCGTTGAGAAAGCGCCCGCGGCAAACAAAGTTGTAACCCAAGCGCCGGTAGCCCAGGCCCCTACCTCGAAAACAGCACCCGTTACAGGAACGATCCCGGCTGCGCCATTTGCGAGTGACACGTGGGCAGCGGCAAGTTCACCTGTTTCGCAGGAAAAGAGTTCGAGGGAAACAGCGACGGCTGTGGAAGAAGTAAAGCAGGTAAAACAGAAAGAGCCGGCGTCCTCCCCGGAGGCGGCGGTCGCCAGCCTGCCCGAAGCAAAGCAAGCCGAACCGCCAGCGAAAACTCCCAAAGATTCGTGGTTTTCCGTGCCGTCAAATCCCTGGGACACTGAGATTGAGAAGGCCAACAAACTTGCATCGGCGTGGGATGCAGCAGCTCCCATTGCCACTCCTCCCGCCGCAAGCAACGGAACAGAAAAAGCCGCGGAGGTCGTCAGCGAAGCAACTCAGAAAGTGATCGAGGAAGCGGACTTGCCCGCAGCGGCAGTGGAGGCCATCCGGGAAGAAGCGGCGCAAGCTGCTGAGGACGCGACTCAGATTACAGAACAACATGCCACCGAAGGCGGAAGCTTTTACGCGCCTGAGGCGCTTGTAGAGGCGCCAGTGCCAGCCACTGAGGCGACCCCCAGCATGGATGACCTGGTTGCCAGAGTGCTCGCGAGGATGAGCCCCGAGGTTCTGCAGGCTGTTACGCGAGAAATCCTGAAGCCCGTCGTGGAAGCCATGGTCAAGGAAGAGATGAAGTCTAAGAAGCCGTAGTTCCCTGCTCCGCAGGTTCGGTCCTCCACTGAACACTTTGCAATCATCAAAACTGAATATTTGCTCGCGGAGCTTTGTCCGGCCGAATTGACGCGGCTGCTTTTCCCCTCGTATAGTCAAAGATTACTCTGAACGATTTGAGGCGGTCGGGACGGCGGACCAAGGCCCGCCACTACAAAGAATCAAACCCACCGACAAGGACGCGCCAAAGGGCGCCCCTGCACAGGAGAGTTGCATCGGATGGCTCGCGAGATAGCAAAGGCGTACGAACCGCAGCAGATCGAACCGCGGTGGGCGGACTTCTGGGTAAAGGAAGAGCTGTTCAAGGCGGATCCGAATGCGCCGGGGCCGGTGTTTTCGATCGTTATACCGCCGCCGAACGTGACCGGGTCGCTGCACATCGGGCACATGCTGGACCACACCGAGATTGACATCCTCACGCGGTGGCACCGCATGCGGGGGTACAACACGTTGTATTTGCCGGGAACCGACCACGCTTCGATTTCGACGCAGCGGGTGGTTGTGAAGCAATTGGCGGAAAAAGGAATCGATTACCGAAGCCTGGGGCGCGAAGAATTCCTGAAAAGAGTCTGGAAGTGGAAAGAAGAGTCGGGAGGCATGATCACCCGGCAGATGAAACAGATTGGCGAAAGCTGCGATTGGTCGCGCGAGAAGTTCACTTTATCACCGGAATTGTCGCGGGTGGTGACCGAAGTGTTTGTGCGGCTTTACGAAGAAGGGTTGATCTACCGGGAGAACCGGTTGCTGAACTGGTGTCCGGTCTGCCTTACGGTGCTGAGCGATTTGGAGGTCGTGCACGAGGAGCGGCAAGGGCATCTGTGGCACATCAAATATCCCGTCGTGGGGACGAAAGAGTTTCTCGTTGTGGCTACAACGCGACCGGAGACGATGCTGGGCGATACGGCGGTAGCCGTAAATCCGGAAGACGAGCGGTACACGCACCTCGTTGGCGAGAAAGCGCTGTTGCCACTGATGAATCGAGAGATTCCGATCATCGCGGATGCCATGGTGGACCGCGAGTTTGGAACCGGCGCGGTGAAAATTACGCCCGCGCACGATCCGAATGACTTCGAAGTAGGGCGGCGTCACAAGCTGGTTGAAATCGATGTGATGACCGATGACGGAAAAATGAACGCGGCGGCGGGAGCCTACGCGGGCATGGACCGCTTCGAGGCGCGGAAAAGGATTGTTGAGGATTTGAGGGCGCTGGGCCTTCTCGAAAAGATCACCGAGCACACAAATGCCATCGGTTTGTGCGAGCGGAGCAAAACCATTGTCGAGCCGAGGGCTTCCACGCAATGGTTCTGCAGCATGAAACCACTGGCGGAGCCGGCCATCGCGGCGGTTGAACGCGGCGAGATTCAGATTGTGCCGGATAACCGGCGCGAGGAATATTTCAATTGGATGCGAAACATCCGCGACTGGACCCTGTCGCG
>WNFJ01174206.1_pt2 | contig 30393 bp, 31 predicted proteins | sample 5400461 | NCBI WGS metagenome assembly WNFJ01 (sample SAMN13153349, study PRJNA577476) | soil metagenome | isolation source: 115 cm saprolite on Douglas fir-dominated hillslope | place: USA:California | collected 2013-09-17
GCAGTCCGAGGCGGGCACGGACCCGATGTAGTGCAGCCTGGCGGCGGCCAGGGGGGGGAAGTTGGCCTCGCTGTTCTGCCCGGCGTCGAAGACCACGGTCATGCCCGCCGCCGCTGCCGGGACCCCGGCCGCGGTGCAGACCGCCTGGTACCGGCCGCGCAGCTGGGTGATCATGTCCGGGAACTGGGTGACGTCGGGCTTGTTGCCGGGGTAGGCGTGCCAGGTCAGCGGGATCCCGCCGTCCCGGGTGACCACCAGCCCCAGCCCGACCAGCCGCAGGTCGCTGCGTTTCTGCTTGGCCTTGCCGCGCTGCGCGATCGGCGCCCGGCCGTTCGCCGTATCGATGAACGTCGCGAAGTTGGTCATGTCCAGTGCGACGGAGGACACGTCCACGCCCGCGGACTGCACGATCGTCACCGCGATCTTCCGGCTGATCTCCTCCAGCTGCTCCACGGTGACGGCGTGCATCGCGTCCCAGAACCGGCGGTGATCCAGCGCGGCGGCGGGGATCTTGGCGAACCGGCCCGCGGCGGTGGTCTTCCACCAGTCCGCGAACGCGGACTTCGAGCACGGCGCGACCAGCCGGTTCAGCGCCGCCAGCGCCAGGTAGGTCCCGGTGGACAGCGGCTGCCCGGCCGGGGCCGGCCCGGCCGCCTCGCGTCGATGATGGCCGCCACGCCGAGATCGTCCAGCATGCCCCACGCCGCGGCGACCGCGCCGAACTCCTTGTGCCGGGTCTTGTCCGGCAGGCCCAGCCCGCCGCCGCGCATCGCGGCGGCCAGCTCATCGGCGGTGCCCAGGTACTCCTGGGAGATGATCCGGGGCTTGCCGTCCACCCGGGCGGATTCCACCAGGTAGTAGTACGTGGCCTTGCCGCGCTTCTTCCCCACGATCGACGCCATATATGGGTAATACACTAGTCCCGCCACGGAGTCAAACGCCCAGCCCGCGCGTAACCTGCGAAAACTCACCGAGCCGGCAGCCGGGCCGGCCTCAGAAATCCATGATCATCGGAAACTCGGGCTAGCGCCGCCAGGTTTGCCCGGACCCGGGCCATCGTGCCAGATCGTCCTGGCCCTTCGGCCGGAACCGCTGCGATGCTGGCGCCGGTTCTAGCTGCCGTGGGCCAGCTCCTGCTGCTCGGCGTTCACCTGCTCCCACAGCGGGTCGCCGCGGCGCACCACCAGCGGCCGCCACCCCTCGCCCGGCGGAGCCGCCGGCTCCACCGGCTCCTCCGGGTCCTCCTCGGCTCCTGACTCTGGTGGCAGCAGCACCAGCTCCCGCAGCAGGATCTCCTCCGCCTGGTTGCGCGCCGCGTTCAGCCGGCCCAGCTTGGCCAGGTAGTCCTCCCCGGGCAGGTCGTCGCCCGCCAGGTCCAGCATCAGGCCGCCGAGCCGCTGGGCCACTTCCTCGCCCAGCGCCGAGAAGAAGCTGTCCGGATCCTGGATCCCCGCGTACCGTTGCGGCAGCCACCGTGCCCAGTGCCGCTGGGCCATCGTCCCGTAGTGATTCATCCTTCTGGGCTCCTTCAGCGGACGGGCCGAACAGATCCTCGAGTGCGATCTGGCCTTCTATATTGCCGTACCGCCGCCGCCGTGCCATGCCGTCGTTACCGCCTCCCTACCAGTCCCGGGCGGGCGTGCAGGCGCTGGCAACAGGCACGCCCGCCCGGGCAGCCCTCATGTGTGTGCTATTTCCTGGGTTCCGTCGTCGGGTCCTCCTTTCTGCCCTGGCGCCGTCGCCAGGGCTGATAACGCTGATGGGCTGCTGGCGGCGCCGGTGTCCCACCATCCGGGGGGCGCCGGGCGGGTGGCAGCTTCGCGTGGCTCGATGTGCTCGTGTTCGCTGCAGCTCGCGAACGGGCCGCCGCGGCCGAGCAGGACGGGCAGGTGGTGGTCGAGGTGGTCACGCAGCCAGACGGCGATGCCGGTGCCTGGCTGCAGGCGCAGGGCTTCCCAGGCGTGCCACAGGGCGGTGAGCCGGGTGATGGCTTCGGCGTGGTCCCACCAGGTGGCGCACCAGCGGTACTCGCCGCCGAGGGGGCGGCGGTAGATGGGCAGGAAATGCTGGGTGACCCAGGCCTCGACGCTGGCGTAGCCGGGCAGCGGCGCCGTCTGGCCCCCGTCGCCGACACCATTGCCGCCGGGGTGAGCCGTCTCGGTCATGCCGGCCCCCCGAGGTTTCCGGCTGGCGTAGCGCGGCGAAGAGCGGCGCGGCGCATCGCGTCCTCGGCGGCGCTGATCCGGGCCGTACCTGGGCCGGTGTACCAGGGCCGCAGCCCGATGAGCGCCGGGCGGGCGCCGGCGGCGAGCAGCAGCGCGGTACCGGGTGGCAGGGCGCGGATGTCGGCGGGCTGCAAGATGTCCTGGCGGCGCAGGGAGATCTGCTCGCTGGCGCGGCCGTCGCCGTAGCTGGCGGACCGGACCGGGACGTCGTGCTGGCCGACCAGGGTGGACAGGTCGCGGGCCAGGCGCGGGGAGTCGGCCCCGGCGCCGATGAGTTTCTTGGTGGCGGCGCCCCACAGTGCGCCCATCCCGGCCTCACCCCACACGGTGATGCCCTGCTCGTAGGACTGCAGGATGGTGACCGGGACCATGCCGCGGCTGCGGAAAGGCTCTTGTATTCGGTCGCGGAAGCGGCCGGGCTGCTCGGCGTCGGCCGGACCTTCATGTTCTATCTCGTCGCCACTGGCGAGATCGAGTCACTCAAGATCGGCAAACTTCGGAAGATCCCCCGCGACGCCATCGACAGTTACATCCAACGACTTCGGTGTGCTCAGGCCAACGGGACCGATACCGCGTCCTCGCGGTCCCAGCAAAGCAGCCAGCAGGATGACGATCCTGTGTGCAGTTGACATGCACTGCACATATTACATCCTGCTCGGCAGACCTGCTGACCTCTATCCTGATGTCCGAAAGATCTCGACACACCAGCAAATATCATGCATCCTGGCCTCCATGTGACTAACGTTCGTACTGTGCACCAGATACCACGAGCGTGAGGAGAGCCGTTGATCGCTCAGGAGCTTCCGCCGCCCGAGGCCGAACTGATCCGACGCCGGCGCGAGGCGGCAGTGCCGGCGATGTCACGGCGCCAGGCGGCGGCCAAAGCCGGGATCAGCCCCTCGCAATGGAGCGACGTCGAACGCGGCTCCAAGAAGGCTGGGCCCGGCGTCACCGTCCCCGTCCATGCCACCGCCAAGACCCTCGCCAAAATAGCTCAGGTCATCGGCGCCACCCCGGACGAACTGACCGCAGCCGACCGCGAGGACGCTGCCAGCGAACTCCGCGACGCGGCACGGGACAGGCTGCTACGTCAGCGCATTGCGGCTATCCCCGGCCTCGGCGCCGTGGCCACCCAGGCGGCCGCTGCCCAGGCAAGCCACCGGGATTTGCTGCCCCTGATCGCCCGCGGACTGGACGCGATCGAGGCCAGCAACCTCTCCGTACGCACCAAACAGCAGCTCAACAGCCTGTTCGCCGACAACCTGCGGCACGACGCCACACGCCGCTACGAAGAACTGCTCCTTATTCTCCGCCTGGCCGAAAGCGACTCCGCAGGCTAACCAACGCCTGGCCACGCCGGACCGCCTATAAGACAACCTCGACTGAAGGAGGCGAACGAAAGTGATTCATCGCAGACCGCACTCCCGATCACGCATGCGCTACCCCGGCACCGTCGCCCAGCCGCTTGATCCGATGATGACAACAACCATGGCCGGCAGCTGCGGCCCGCTGCACTGCGGGACCGGAGCTGAGCGCACCGGAGAGGTTCGTTTACCGTGAGCGGCAAATGGTCAACGCCCAAGCGATGCAACTGCAAGGACCCCGAGACCGGCCGCGAGATCGGCAGGAAGTGCCCGAAGCTGAAAGGGCGCCATCACGGGATCCGTGGTTACGACACACGCATCCCCACCAGTTCCGGCATGAAGGAACTGCGCCGGTTCGGGTTCGCCACGGTGGAGGAAGCTGACAACGCGGCCCGGCAGGTGTGGGATCTGCTCGCGCTCGCCAGAGGCGACATCCGCACCCAGCGGCGTATCGGTGACCTCATCTGGCAGAAGACGCGCCGCGGCGGTGACCTTCCGCGCGTCTAAGACGTGCGGAGACGCCTTGGGCTGCGCCGCGATCCCGACGCCAGCGAGACCTTCGGCGAAGCTTGGGCCGTATGGCTGAAGGGAAAGCGGAAGGCCCGTCCGAGCTACGCCCGCAGCCTGGGCCAGATCGGCGACAACTGGCTCCTGCCTGTGCTCAAGGATGTAGAACTGGACCGGCTGACGGGCGAGCATTGCGCGCAGGTCTTCGAGCGCGTGGAAATGTTCAACGAAGAAATCGAGATCGCCGCTGAGGCCGCGCGTAAGCCCGTGCTCCCCGGTGATGTACGCAAGCGGCCCAAGCTAGTGGGCGTCGCCACCCAGCACAGGATCTTCGCCACGCTCCGTGTGTTCCTGAACTTCCAGTGGAAGCGCGCCCACAAGATCCCTTTCAACCCAATCTTCTTCGTCGAACTTGAGCCGGAAGCCAGGAACGCCCCACTCGTGTGGGAACCCGATCAGGTGGTGCGCTTTCTGGCGTACACCGCGGACGACAGGCTGGCTTTCCTCTGGCGACTTGCCCTGCTTCGCGGTTTCCGCCGGGGCGAGTTGTGCGGCATGGCTGACGACGACCTGGACGCAGCCGAGGGCACCATCACCGTGAATGCTGCCCTGCTGGAGATCGGCGGCAAGCTCACGTGGGGCAAGCCGAAGTCACGGGCCGGTGAACGCGTCGTGGGCCTTGACGCGACCACCGTCGCAATCGGCCGGGCTCACCGGCTACTGCGCAAGCGTGAGCGCCTGGCGGCCGGACAGGCGTGGCAGGAGCACGGGCTGATGTTCACCCGCGAGGACGGCACGGCGCTTCGTCCCGAGTACGTCTCACGCCGGTTCAAGGCACTCGCCAAGGAGGCAGGCCTGCCTGTGATCAAGCTGCATAGCGCGCGGCACACCGCCGCGTCGCTAATGCTGGAGGCCGGACTTGACGTGAAGATCGTGCAGGACGTTCTCGGCCATTCGGCATCCGTGATCACGCGCGACACCTATCAGCACGTCCGGATGCAGGTGCACCGGGACGCAGCCGAGAAGGTCGTTGCGCTGTTGCCGGGTGACACGCCCAGGACGGAGACCGGGCAATGACCGTCTGCGTCCGTTTTGCGTCCATCAAGGCCACGGCTGCCACTGGGGCGACGTGGTCACACCCGTTACTCCGCAGCGTCCAAGCTGGTCAGAGCGGAGGGCGTGGGATTCGAACCCACGAGGACCCTTGCGGGCCCTAGCGGTTTTCAAGACCGCCGCCATCGTCCACTAGGCGAGCCCTCCTGTGCTGCTAACCCTACGGCGTCGGCGGGCCATGGCGCGGCGGTCCCGTCGGGTATCGCGCCAGGGGCCGGCGCCGGCCAATCGATCTAGCTCGCGGCTCGTACCCGGCGTGGCCAGGCGAATCCGTCGCCGACCGTCGCCGCGAGCAGCAGATAGGCGTCGGCCGTCTCTGGGTTGAGCAACTCCAGGTCCACCTCGGCGCCTTCCTCGAGGTGCCCGTCATAGGGAATCTGCGCGACCGCGCGGCACCGCCCGGCGAAGTGCTGTTCCAGCCGGTCGAGGTCGACCGTGCTCTTGCTGTGCGGCCGGATGATCGACAGGACCACGACGGCGTTGCGGACGAGGTCATCGAAGTCGTGCGCGTCCAGCCAGTCGAGAGTGGCGCTGGCGCTGCGCGCGCCGTCTACCGACGGTGAGCTGACCAGGACGATCTGGTCGGCGAGGCGAAGTACCCCGGACATGGCCGAGTGCAGCAGGCCTGTCCCACAGTCGGTGATGCAGATCGAGTAGTAGTGCTCGAGTACGTGTGCGACCTCGTAGTAGTCGTCTTCGCTGAAGGCCACCGACACCGTCGGGTCGCGGTCGGAGGCGAGCAGCTCAAGCCGGCTCGGGGCCTGTGAGGTGAACGCCCGCACGTCCGCGTAGCGCTGGATCTGCCCGCGCTCGTTCAGCAGATCACGCACGGTCGCCGCGGTTTCGAGGCGGACCTTGTCTGACAGCGTGCCACGGTCGGGGTTCGCGTCGACCGCGATGACCCGGTCGCCGCGAAGCGACGCGAACATCGCACCGAGACCCACGGTCGTCGTGGTCTTGCCGACCCCGCCCTTCAGGCTCATCACGGCGACCCGGTGATGGCCACCCGCGACCGGAGTCCTGGCCCGCATGATCAGCTCACGCCTGCGCAGCTCCGCCTGTGAGTCACCGGGCCGGATCAAGCCACCGGTAGCGCGGTAGACGGCACGGCGCCAGCCGGGCGCGGGCGGTGGCTTCTTCGTCGGCAGCAAGGATTCCGATGTCAGGCTGTCAGCGGTCTCCCTGGCCGGCTGCTCGGTCCGCCGTGGCGGAAGTGGCGAGAGCGCGTCCACCGGCCCGGAGGGCCGGCCGCGCGCCTGGTCGGACGCCGGGCTCCCATAGCCGGCCGCGCTGTAACCAGCCGTATCCGCGTACTCGTCAGGCACGCCATATGCTGACGGGTCGTAACCCTGGTCGGCCGGCGCGCCTGGATACATCCCCGCATCAGCAGGAACGGCAGGATATGCGCCTGCCTCGGCCGGCCCGTCACGGTAGGAGCCTGGGTCCGCGGGCGCACCGGAATACGCGCCCGCCCCGGCCGGCCCGCCAGGATAGGCACCCGCACCCGGCGCGGCGCTGGCATAGTTGTCCCGGTCGGAAGCCGGGCCGGGGTACGCGCCGACCCCGGCCTGGGCCGGCCGCTCACGTGGGGGATCGGGGTACGCCGGGGGATCGGGGTACGCAGGTACGCCGTACTGCGGCGCGGCGGGATAGGCGCCGTTCTCCGGGTAGCCCCAGGCGCCGCCCTGCTCGGGATTGGTATAGCTCTGGCCGTATCCGTAGTCGGCCGGCTGGTACGACGGTGCCTGCGGGCCAGGCGCACCGCCGTGCTCGTAGCCTGGTGCGCCGTACTCGCCCCGCGGGTCATGACCACCCGGGCCGTGGTAACCGCTGTGCGCGGACCCGGCGGACCCGGCTGACCCGGCGGACCGCGGTCCCTGCGGCTGGCCGCCGTAGGACGGCTCGCCTTCGCTGGCGGGTGGCGGGGTGGCCGGATAACCAGGCTGAGCCGGCACCTGCCGGAAGGGCGGCGGGTACGCACCGCCGGGTCGCGCCGTGTGCGTCTCCTCGTAGCCACCAGCGAAAGGCGGCGGCGGTGCCGGAGCAGGTGATGGCGCCGGCGTGGATGGGATCTGACCCGAGGGGGCCTGACCCGCCGCAACCTGACCCGGTGCGCCGTGACCGGGCGCGGCCCCACCCGATACCACCTGACCAGACGGAGCCTGGGCCCCAGCACCCGGCTCACCAGAACCCGGCCCGTCAGAACGCTGAACCCCGGAACCCTGAACCCCGGAACCCTGAACCCCGGAACCCTGGACCCCGGAACTGTGCCCTTCAGAACCCTGTCCACCAGATCCCTGGCTGCTTGAGCCCGGTTCGCCAGAGCGTGGCTCGCCGGCCGTACCGTCGGCGGCGCCCGCTCCGTCGGCGGCGCCCGCTCCATCGGCGGCGCCCGCTCCATCGGCGGCGCCCGCTCCATCGGCGGCGCCCGCTCCATCGGCGGCGCCCGCGCCGTCGGCTGGCACCAGCCCGTCGGCCGGGACCGGCGTATTGTGATCCTGGTTGGTCAAGGTCCTTCCCCCAGCTTCGTCGGTACGAGGATGTCATGCTCGCACGGGCCGGGATACTTACTACACGCCGAGCCTAGGCCACCGCGACACCGTCGCCATACCCGTGAAGCCCATCAGCACACGCGAGCGCCCGGAGCACCCATGCACGCCATCGTCATCACCGAGCCAGGTGGGCCCGAGGTACTCCAGTGGACGGAAGTACCCGATCCGCAGCCAGGTCCTGGCGAGGTGTTGATCGATGTGACCGCTAGCGCCGTCAACCGGGCCGACCTGCTGCAACGTCAAGGACTTTACCCGCCGCCCCCAGGAGCGCCGCCGTACCCGGGCCTGGAGTGCTCGGGCCGCGTCGCGGCGGCCGGGCCCGGCGTGACCGGATGGCGCGTGGGCGACGAGGTGTGCGCGCTGCTGTCGGGCGGCGGGTACGCGGAGCGTGTCGCCGTGCCCGCCGGGCAGGTGCTGCCGGTGCCCGCGGGTGTGGATGTCGCCTCGGCCGGGGGGCTGCCCGAGGCGGCGTGCACGGTCTGGGCCAACGTGTTCCAGGTCGGCAGGCTCGCGCCGGGTGAAACCGTTCTCGTGCACGGCGGCGCGAGCGGCATCGGCACGTTTGCGCTGCAACTCGCCCGGGTGTGGGGCGCGCGGGTGCTGTGCACCGCGGGCTCGCCGCAGAAGCTGGCCAGATGCGAGGAGCTCGGCGCGGACCGGGCGATCTCGTACCGGGACGAGGATTTCGCCGAGGCGGTCAGGGATTTCACCGGTGCTACGGGCGCCGACGTGATCCTGGACATCATGGGCGCCAGCTACCTGGCCCGCAACGTCGAATCCCTCGCCACGGGCGGCCGCCTGGTCGTGATCGGGCTGCTCGGCGGCACGAGGGCCGAGCTTGACCTGCACACGCTGCATGCGAAGCGGGCGAGCGTGCACGCGAGCACGCTGCGGTCCCGGCCGCCGGCCGAAAAGGCCGCCGTTGTGGCCGAGGTCGGCGAGCACGTCTGGCCGCTCATCGAGGCCGGAAAGGTGCGGCCGGTGATCGACCGCGTCCTGCCGATGGAAGAGGCGGCGGCGGCCCACCGCGTCGTCGAGGCCGGCGCGCACATCGGCAAGGTTCTGCTCGTCACCTGATGAAGCTGGCGCACAACGATCCCGAACGGCTGCCGCGGATGCGGCATCCATTGGTGCGGGGGGCCCTGCCAGCCCGGGGGACGACCCCCGGACCCCCGCGAAGGGGGGCGCCCCCCGGGGCAGTGCTGCCCTGAACGGCTGCCGCGTGGCGCGCCGCCCGTGCGCTGCGGGGCCGCGGGGCCGCGGGGCCGCGGGGCCGCGGGCGGATCCTGGCCCACCGTTACCTGCGCTGTCACCGGCGCGATGTGCGCCGCGTACGCCCGATCACCCGCCCCGCGTGCGCCCTGCGGGGCGCGTCCGCCAGACTTGGGGCATGAACGACCGGATGAACACAGAACGCCAGCAGCCAGAGGTCGTCTTGGTCAGCCCCGAGGGCATGACGATCGAGAACGCCGGACACGACGAACGGGAAAGTAACGAGCGTCCGGTCACGGAGATGGTCGAGCAGCCGGCCAAGGTGATGCGGATCGGCAGCATGATCCGCCAGCTGCTCGAGGAGGTGCGCGCCGCGCCGCTCGACGAGAAGAGCCGCGCACGGCTCAAGAAGATCCACCAGAGCTCGATCAAGGAACTGGAGGACGGGCTCGCGCCCGAACTCGTCGCGGAGCTCGAGCGGCTCTCGCTGCCGTTCACCGAGAACGAGCTGCCGAGCGAGTCGGAGCTGCGGGTGGCGCAGGCGCAGCTGGTCGGATGGCTGGAAGGGCTCTTCCATGGCATCCAGACCACACTGTTCGCGCAGCAGATGGCGGCCCGCGCACAACTCGAGCAGATGCGGCGCGCGCTTCCGCCCGGGATGATGCCGGGCGCCCCGGACGACGGCCCCCACCAGGGACCGCCAGGATCCTCCGGCCCTTACCTGTGAGCTACGCACCCGGCCAGCGCTAGACCCGGCCAGCGCTAGACCCGGCCGTAGCGCAGGCGGGCCAGCCAGGCCGTGGCGTCGGCGAACTCGGCGTCGGACGTGCCCGGGCGTACCTGCGTGGTACCGCCATCGCGGCGCGGGTAGCTGCCGAGGAACCGCACGTCGCCGCAGACCCGGCGCAGACCCATCAGAGCCTCGCCGACCCGCGCGTCGTCGATGTGTCCCTCGCAGTCGATCGAGAAGTAATACCGGCCGAGCGCGGCGCCGGTGGGCCTGGACTCCACGCGGGTCAGGTTCACGCCGCGCACGGCGAACTCGGTCAGGATCTCCGCGAGCGCGCCCGGGTGGTCGTCGGCGAGGAACGCGGCGAGCGAGGTGCGGTCAGCGCCGGTTCGCGCGGGCATCGGCCCGGGCAGCCGAACCAGTACGAACCGGGTGACCGCGCCCGCACGGTCGTTGATGTCGCGCGCGAGCACGTCGAGGCCGTAGGTGGGTGCGGCGAACGCTCCCGCGAGCGCCGCGCCGATCTGACCATCCGCGGCCTGCCGCGCCGCCTCCGCGTTGGAGGCGGCGGGCCGCCACTCGGCCGCGGGCAGGTTCGCGGCCAGCCAGCGGCGGCATTGCGGCTGCGAGTGCGGATGGCCGCCGACCGTCTTGATCTCGTCGAGCCGCGTCCCCGGCCGGGCCAGCAGCGCAAATGTCACTGGCAGCAGGATCTCCGCGCAGATGACCAGATCGTGGCCGACGGCGAGTTCGTCGAGCGTGGCGGTGACCGCGCCCTCCACCGAGTTCTCGATCGGGACGACGGCGCGGACCGCCTCACCGTGGCGTACCGCGTCGAGTGCCGCCTGCACGGTCGGGAACGGCACGTGCTCGGCTCCGGCGGCCTCGTCCAGGGTGTTGAGCGCGGCCTCGGTGAACGTCCCTTCCGGGCCGAGGTACGCGTACCGATCTGGCATGGCGAGTCTCCCCGCGTCACTTTCGAGCGGCGGGCGGCGCGGTATCACGCGACGGATCCGGTGCTCCGGATCCCCTAAAGAATCCCACAGCGGCAAGCTCGCCACCGGCCCTGAGCCAGCCGGGCCGTGCCTTGACCTGCCTCGCGCGCCGCGCCGCCGCCCAGGCGTGGCGCGCCCGCGTCACGAATGCCAGCTGCCCTGCCTGATCCGTTCCATCAGCGCGGTGTCGTCACGGATCTCCTGTTCGGTGGGGGACAACACGATGACCACGGTGACAGCGAACGTCAGGATGCTGAGCCCGAAGACGAGCGGCAGCAGGAAGCCGCCCGCGGTGGCGCCGGTGAGCATGCCCGCGGTCTGCGCCGCAGGGTAGACGCGCATCGCGGCCATGCCCGTGTAGTGCATGCCGCTGACCGCCACGCCCATGATCAGCGCTGCGCCGAGGGTGGACCAGATACCGCGGATGCGCAACGCGGCCCACAGGGCGGCCGTGCCCGCCACGATGGCGATGACCACGGACAGCAGGACAAGACCGGTGTCGTAACGGACGGTGTCCGGCATGCGCATAGCCGCCATGCCGATGTAGTGCATGCTGGCGACGCCGAGGCCCGTGATAGCGCCGCCGAGCACGAGCGGGCGAATTCCGACGCCTGCGTACCCGACGATAAATAGGCCGATGCTCACCACGGCCACCGCGACGAGCGCGCTCAGGATAGTGACCTGCACGCTGTAGCGGATAGTCTGGCCCGGGATCGTGAATCCCAGCATCGCGATGAAATGCATAACCCAGATGCCCGGAGTTCCTATCGACAACGCGGCCAGTAGCAGCCAGCCGACGCGGCCACGACCAGTGCTGACACGCGCACGTGTGGTACACCGCAGGCCGAGGAAGGCCCCCAGGCATGACATCGCGTAAGCAAGTCCCGGGGTCAGGAAACCATACGAAAAGTTATGTACAGGTACCACTCGGTAACCCCCACCCATAAGCTGACTGGGATGATGCTAAAGGCATGCTGCCTGCCTTATCGCGTAACCAGCGATTAGCGGGGCGGCCGGCTACGCGCTGTGCGCGCCGTTGTGCACGTTGTCCTGGGTGGCGACGGTGTTGCTGACGGTAACGCCCGGCACGAAGCTCACGCGGTCCTGCGGACCGGCTCCCTGCGCGGGCACCGCCGGCGGTACGTGGCTGCGACGTGCCGAACGTACCGACTCCTCCTCCTCGGGGGACAGCCGCTGGACACCTCGGCCGCCCGCGACGGTCTTCGCGTAGGTGCGGGTCTCGCTGCGCCCGTTGATCGAGGTGAGCACGATCCCGTCGCCCGCGGCGTTGAGCAGGGCGACCGAGAACGAGAGCTGGCCGGCCATCTCCTTGAGCGCGTCGTAGCGCACCATGGCGACGTCCCTGATGGCGCGGGGGTCCACCGTGCCGGCCACGGCGAACTGGCTCCGGATAAGCTCGCTGCTCTCTGCGATGATCCGGCCGGCCCGGCTGTTCGCGGCGATCGCCAGCGTGACGCCGGCCCCCCCGGCGAGCAGGCCTAGCACCGAAAGTGCGACCGTTATCACAAGACGGAGCCTAGCGCCTCGTACTTTCCGGGACGGGTAGACGCTTGATCTGACCTGCGCCTCGGTGCGCCCACGCGACGATCGGGATCAGCGCGATCGCGCCAAGGCCGAACGAGCTCTGCACGATCCGCCCGGCCAGCTTCGGCAGCCAGCCCACCTTCAGCAGCGACAGGCCCCACCAGGGCAGGGTCACGATGTAGAACACCGCGATCAGGCCGGCCGCGGCGAGCCTGCGGCGGTCCCTGCCGTCTCCCGCCACGGCGCCGATCACGACGACCACCCAGGCGAGGTGGTGAATCCATGCGACGGGTGAAAGCAGGACCGCGAGCAGCCCGGTGATCGCTATCCCGGCCATCTCGCCACCGGTGCGCGCGACCCGGCGAGCGGTGACGAACCCGGCGGCGCCCACGACGACAAGGGCGATCACCCACACCGCGGTGGGCGCGGCGGACGGCAGGAACAGCCGCAGCAGTATGCCGCGCAGCGACTGATTGGACGTCCCCGTGTTGGACCCGAGCCGGTTGCTGTCGAATATCGCGTTCGTCCAGTAGAAGAGCGAATCCCTCGGCAGCAGCACGAACGCGCCGAGCGTCCAGGCCGCGGCCACGCCGGCCGCGGTCGCCGCCGCGCGCCTGCGCCCGGAGATCCACAGGTAGACGATGAACACACCGGGAACCAGCTTCACCGCCGCGGCCAGGCCGACAAGCGCGCCGCGCGGCCATCGCGGTGACACCGCCGCGCAGTCGGCGACGCACAGCGCGACGAGCAGGATGTCCACCTGCCCGAACCGCATCTGATCCCGGAGCGGGAAAAGGTAGGCGCACACCACGAAGAGGCCGGCGTACACGACCGGCGCGTGCCGCCCGGCGGTGGCGAGCAGTGGCCGGAACGCGTACCAGATCGTGACCGCCAGCGGCACGTAGATGAGCGCGACCCAGACCGCCTGCGCGGCCGGCCAGGACATCATCGCCAGCGGGACGGCGAACACCGCCGCGATCGGCGGGTAGGTGAAGGGCAGCAACTGGGGCGCCTGCGTCAGCACGTGGTAGATCGGCTGACCGTGCAGCAAGCTGACGCCGCCGGTGCGGTAGACGTCGAGGTCCACCATGCGCTGGTCCGGGCGGCTGGTGAGGTAGCCGGCGACGAGCGGCGCGACGGCCGCGAGCGCCACTGCCCAGGCGAGCACGCCAGGTGCCACGCGCCGCACCGTAACGAGCCGCAACGGTCCGCCCGCCGGGTCACCCGGCCGCGGCCGGCCCGGCGGGCGGACCGTTGTGACACTGGGCACTGGGCCATTGTGCCCCGCCCACGGACCAGGACGCGCAGCAGGCTCTTTCATCATCGCGCGGTAGCCCAGCGCTATTCGCCGAGAAAGACGCGGCGGTCAAGACCGGGGCGGCGCAGCCAGCGCGGCGCGCACACCACGACTGCCGTCACCGTCAGCGCGGCGAGCACGACCGGCGTCACCCCGGTCCGCACGACCGACTGCAGCCAGCCCAGCCCCGCGGGCAGCGGCACGGCCGGGTTGGCGATCGCCGGCAGGTAACCGAACGCGAGCGCGGCGGTGCGCGCGAGCATCAGCCAGTCGGCCCACGACCACGCGACGAGGGGCAGCAGCACCCAGGCGAGCGCGTCGTACCAGGGCAGCACGTACGGCCACGCGAACACCCAGGCGAGCGTGAACGCGAGCGCCGACCTTGCCGCCAGCTGGGTCCCGTCGGGTCCGCCGGCCAGGGCATCGGTCATGGCGGCGGGCTGCGCACCGGCCGTAACGGGCGGGCCGGGCCGGTGCCCTCCCGCCGCGCCGGACCGCGCAACGGCGGCCCGGAGCCGGGGGGGCGGCGCGGCGCGGGCGCCGTGGAGGGCGCCGCGCGGGCGCGGCCGGCCTGGCAGGCCGCGCAGAAACAGCCAGAGCAGGACCAGCGCGAGGACCACCGAGCCGGCCGACACCAAGGTACCCGCCGGGCCCGGGCCGAACGCCGCGGTCAGCGCGGTCCGCGTGACCCGCCACGGCGAGCCGATCGACACGAGACTGCCGCCCGCCGCCGCCTGCTTCAGTACGTGCGGGCCGCCGGCCGCGAGCGCGAGCCCCGCGGCTGCCACGAACCCGGCGGCCAGCCCGGCCAGCCATCGCCAGCGCGACCGCGCCGCCCACGCCAGACCGCCGCCGGTCAGCGCCCCGGTCAGCTTCACCGCCACCCCGAGCCCGGTCAGCGCGCCCGCGGCCACGCACCGCGCGAACCCGTGCCAGCGCGCGGCGCCGTCCGGGCTGATCGATCCGAATACCGCCACGGCGGCGACGGCGAACACCGCCGCCTGCACGTCCACATGCCCGCCCGCCACCAGTTCGTAGAGCAGCAGGGGGTTGAGCGTCCACAGCAGTGCGGCGCGAAGCTGGCGGCCGCGGTCGCCGCGGGCGAGCCGGTGCAGCAGCAGCCCTGCTGCCGCGAACGCGGCCAGGTTCAGCAGCGAAAGCACGAACACCGTCAGCCGTACCGAGGTGCCGCCGATCAGCGAGGCGAGCGCCTGGCCCGCGGTGGCGAGCGGGCCGTACACGGACGGGGTCGTGCGCCAGTCCTCCACCGCGCGGCCGACCGGGTCGTGACCGAGCACGCTCGGCCCGGTCGCGTAGGGGTCGTGCCCGGTCACCAGCATGTGGCCGTAGGCCGCGTAGCTGAGGTGGTCGGCGGACCCGAACGGCGGCAGGAAGATGAGCGCCGCCGCCGCGGCGATGCCCGCCGCCGCGAGCGCGCGCGGCGGCGGTGCCCAGCCGCGCCGGGCCGCGTATATGGACAGGCCAAGCCCGAGGGTGCCGGCCGCCAGAGCCGCCGCCGCGAGCCCGACCACCAGGTACGCGGAGGGGTGTGTGGCCAGCGAGTAAGGCGGCTGGCCCGGCCGGCCGGGCAGCGGCGGCTCCATCGCGGAGGGGCCGAGCAGCGCCACGGCAATGGTCAGCCCGATGCTCGTCCCTGTCGCGGCGAGACCGGCCGGGCCCGCCTTCATCGGCGGCTTGGCGGTGATCCGCTTGGCCGCAGGGATCGCGTCGCGAGCGCGGCGGCCACGTCAGCGAACTGGCGGGCGCGGTGCACCTGGCCGTGCCAGTCGGTGCCGGTCGCCCGGTGGGCCAGGTCGACCTCGACCTCGGTCACCCGCAGACCGCGGCGCAGCAGGTCGATGGTGAGCGCGGTCTCCGCGCCGAAACCGCGCGCGAGCGGGCGCGCTGTCTCGAACGCCGGCCTGGTCAGGCAGCGCTGGCCGTTGAGCGGCTGCGCGGGCTGCCAGCCCGTCGCCCGCTGGATTCCCGCGGCCGACATTCGCACCACGAACCCGTGCCCGCCGAGCTTGACCCGGTTCGCGAACACGGCGATCGTCATGTCGGCGGTCCCCGCGCGGACGGGTTCGATCAGCGGGCCCGCGTTACCCGCTGTCGCCGCGAGGTCGGCGTCGAGGAAGAGCAGGTGCCGCTGCGTGCCGCGGCGCTGCGCGGCGTCCAGGAGCCGGACCGCTTCCGCGCCCGTCTCCATCGCCGCACCCTTGCCGCGGCTCCTGCCGTGCCGCACCACGTGGGCGCCCGCGGCCTCCGCGGCACCCGCGGTTCCGTCCCGCGAACCGTCGTCCACCACGATCACGACGTCCACGCCGGGCAGGGCCGCGGCCGACGCGACGGTGGCCTCAATTCGGTCGCGCTCGTCCCTGGCGGGTATGACCACCGCTGTGTCGCCGGTCTGGGACATGTCGCCGATCCTAAAGCCTGCTGCGCCGGGCCGTGCCCGGTGCGCGCCAGGGCGTCCCTAGCCGGTAGCGGCGCCCTCCCCAGCGGCGGCCGTGTCGGCGGCGGCGTCCACGACCGTGAAAACCGAGTCGAGACCGGTTACCTGCAAGATCTTGCGCACGGCCGGACGCGGGCGGGCCAGCTCGAGCCCGCCCCCGTGTTCGCGTGCCCGCTTCATCGCCGACAACAGGACGTTCATGCCGGTGGAGTCGCAGAACTCGACCCCCGATATGTCGACCACGATCCGGACCGGGCGCCCACCGTCGAGCACGGCGGCGAGCTCGCCCTGCAGCCGCGGCGCGGTGTACAGGTCGATTTCACCCGATACGGTAACGATCGCTTGATCGTCCTGAGATTGGCTCCAGACCTTAAGCTCCACGTGCGGCACCTTACCGGTGCGCCATGCTCAGGGGCCAGATGGTTACGCTGAGTGTGCGGTTTGCCCGTCTGCGCCGAATCACCCGCCGTCACGTCACGCGGCCGCCCGGTGCCGTGGGGTCCGTCGCGGGCAGCAGTTCGGTGAGGTAACGGACCTCGGCGCCGGCCTGCCGCAGCGCCGTGGCCAGGGCATCGTGCTCCTGCTGTGCCCGCCCGACCCAGGGAATGGTGTCGAAAAGGAGCTTGGCGCTATGCCGTGGGGTTATCCGCCGCAGCTCCGTGCCCGGACGGTGCAGCAGGACCGTGCCGAGCCGGCCGACCTCGCTGTCCACGCCGTGGGTGTGGCTCACGGTCACCCCCGGATCCGTCACTTTGGCACGTGAGCGCGTCACCGTGAGTATCACCACTTTGACGTTGCGTCACCCCCCGGATGTTGCCAGGCCCGCGGCCGTTGACCGGCTGGACCGGCAGTACCGCCCAGACCGTGGTGCAGCCGCCGTCCTCGGTGCGCACCCCCCATTGCCAGGTCAGATGGGTCACGATGGAAAGGCCCCGGCCGCCGAGCGAGGAGAGCGAGGCCCGCGACGCGTGCGGCCGGGTAACGGCGCCGCCGTCGCTGACGGTGACCTCCAGCATGTCGGCGTCGAGGCGCCATCCGACCCGCACGTGCCCGTCCGGCAGCGGATTCGCATGCCGGAGTGCGTTGCTCAGCAGCTCACTCATGACCAAGGCCGCGTCGTGGGCGGCAGGCTCGCGGATCCCGGCGCCAAGCAGTTCGGTGGTCAGGCGGCGGCGTGCGACCGCGACGCTGGCGGGCGCGTAGGGGAGCAGAACCGTGCTCGACGCGCTCACCTCCGTCCGACCGCAGCCGTCGCCAGCCAGGACCTCGAGATCCACCCGGATCTGGTACGAGCGGAAATGCCCCGCAGAACCGGATCGGAAACCGGGCGGTGTGGATGGTATGGAAATGGGCGCTGCACCGGCAGATGAGCGGTTAGCGAGGATGTAACAAACGTCGGCCGGCCTGGAACGCGCGTGGAAACCCCGGCGGCCTGGACTGCGCGCCGCCGGGCCGCGGGCGCCCGGCAGGCGTCGCACCCAGGCCCGCGGGCCGTTCACGCGATGTGTTCGGCGTCCCTTGCGGCATCACCGAGCAGGCCCTCCGCGGCGAGTGCGCGGATGAGCCCGCCGAGGCCGACGCTCAGGCCGGCCCGTTCCTCCTCGCTCAGCGCGCCCAGAATTCTGGCCTGGCGCTCCTGCCAGCCTCGCCACACGCGCGCGGCCACGGCGCGGCCCTCCGGGGTGAGATGGAGCCGGACGTAGCGCTGGTTCGCCGCGTCGCGCCCGCGCCTGATCCAGCCTTTGCGCTCGAGCCCGGCGGCCAGCCTGCTGATCGTGCTCTTCTCGAGCCCGAGCAGGCTGGCCAGTTCGCCCTGCGCGATGCCACACGCGGCGAGCAGCTCGAACAGCGCGCGCCCCTCGGACGGCGATACCTGCGGCCCCGGCTCCTGGTCCGCCCGCTCGCCCGCGCGCTCAGCCGCCCGCTCAGCTGGGCCCGCGACCCTGAGCAGCCGCCCGAGGAGTTCTTCCAGCGGCCCGCCGAGCGCGATCTCCTGCACAGCCCTTCCCAACTCCACCCTTTGACCTGGGCTCTCTGATCCGGGCCTGCGGACCTGGGCCTCTGATCGGGCCGTATGCCGTCAGAACCGGCACAGTTGTACGGTGCAACTCTCACGATATACCGTTTGGGTTCGATAGTTGCCTCCTACAACTGTAGTCATAAGGTGATGAGGCATCCGGTGACGAACCCGCGCCGCGGGCAACGGGGTTACGTCCCGCCCGGCGTCCGGCGGGAAATAGGCTCGGCGACATGAGCGGAAGCGGGCGCATCAGCGGCCCGGGCAGCCTGAGCGGCCCGGGCACGCTGTCCGGTGCCACGCCGCCGGCCGGCGGCGTGGCCGCGCTGCCCGCTGGGCCGCTCAATGAGCTCGCCGCGGAGCACGGTCTGCGGCCGAGCGCGCAGCGGCCGCCGCTGCGCGCCTACATCCGCCAGATCTGGCAGCGAAGGCATTTCATCCTGACCTTCGCGACGGCTCGCAACGTCGCGATGTACACCGACGCCAGACTTGGTCAGCTCTGGCAGGTGCTGACCCCGCTGCTCAACGCGGCCGTCTACTTCCTGATCTTCGGCGTGCTGCTCGGCACTAGCCGCGGTGTGCCGAACTTCCTCGCGTTCCTGGTCACCGGGGTCTTCATCTTCACCTTCACGCAGCGGTCGTTCCTCATCGCCTCGCGGGTCGTCAACGACCATCTCTCGCTGATCCGCGCGCTGCGCTTCCCGCGCGCCTGTCTGCCGCTCGCCTACGTGGTGGTGGAGCTGCAGCAGCTGCTGCTTTCCATGCTCGTGCTTTTCGCCATCGTGCTGATCAGCGGCGAGCCCGTCACCTGGTACTGGCTGCTGATCATCCCGGCGCTTGCGCTCCAGGCGGTGTTCAACGTCGGCGCCGGGATGATCATCGCGCGCGTCGGCGCCGGGGTGGCCGACTTCAGCCAGTTGCTGCCGTTCCTGCTGCGGACCTGGATGTACCTGTCCGGCGTCATCTTCAGCCTGCGCACGCTGTCCAGGCTCAACGGCCACCACACGCTGCAGGCGGTGCTGCAGGCGAACCCGGCCGCGGTCTACATCGATCTCGTCAGGAACGCGCTGCTGCAGTCCCAGCGGCTGAGCAATCCCGGCACCATGCCCTACAACTACGCGAAGTGCCTGTGGTACGGCAGACACCCGACGGCCCAGCCGTACTGGTCGGCGTACTGCCATCCGCCGCCGCTCGGCTCGAGCGCGGACCTGTGGATGCTCGGGGCTGGCTGGGCCGTGGCGGCGCTGGTGATAGGTTTCCTGTTCTTCTGGCACGCGGAGGCGGTGTACGGCCGTGGCTGATCCGATGGTGATCGTAGACGACCTGCACATCGTGTACCGCGTCTACGGCGCGGGCGGTGACAAGGGAACCGCGGCGACCGCACTGCTGCGCATGGTGCGCCGTCAGCGCCGCCCGTCCATCCGCGAGGTGCACGCGATCCGCGGTATGTCGTTCGTGGCCTATCGCGGCGACGCGATCGGCGTCATCGGGCGGAACGGGTCGGGCAAGTCGACGCTGCTGCGCGCGATCGCCGGGCTGCTGCCCGCCGAACAGGGCGCCGTCTACACCACGGGCGAAGCATCACTGCTCGGCGTGAACGCCGCGCTGATGGACGACCTCACCGGTGAGCGGAACGTCGTGCTCGGCTGTCTGGCCATGGGCATGACCCGGCAGGAGGTCAAGGAGCGCTACCAGGAGGTGGTCGACTTCTCCGGGGTCGGGGAGTTCATCGATCTGCCGATGCGCGCGTACTCGACCGGCATGGGGTCGCGGCTGCGCTTCGCCATCGCCTCGGCCAAGAGCCACGACGTCCTGCTCATCGACGAAGCGCTGGCCACCGGCGATGCCGAGTTCCGGCGGAAGAGCCACCAGCGGATCGAAGACCTCCGCAAGGAGGCGGGCACGGTGTTCCTCGTCGCGCACAACCTCAACGAGATCGAGGAGACCTGCAACCGGGTGATCTGGCTCGAAAAGGGCAAGATCGTAATGGACGGTGACGACGTGCCCGGCGTGATCGACGCCTACCTGGCCGCCGCGGGCGGCGAGCGGCGCGAGCGCACCCCGGTCAGCGGGGGCTGAGCGGGGCGCCCCCGCGGTGCACCGCTGCGGGGGGGATTATCCCGGGGGGCCGTCCTCCCGGGACAGCACGGCGCCGTGACCGTCCGCACGCCGCAGGCGCAGCCACATGATCGTGCCGCCGCCCGGCCGTGACCGCGCCTGCACGTCGGCGCCCTGCGCCCGGGCGAGCCTGCGGACGATGTAGAGGCCAAGGCCGATCCCGCCGAAACGGCGCCGGTCACCCGCCTCACCCTGGACGAACCGCTCGAAGATCCGCTCGTGATCGCCCGGCGAGATGCCGATGCCCTCGTCTTCCACGGTGACATCGATCCGGTCGGCCACGACCCGGGCGCGGATCGTAACGGTGCCGCCCGAGGGTGAGTACTTGAAAGCGTTCTCGAGCAGCTGGCCGACGACGATGTCGGTAGCCATCGCGTCACCGAAGGCCGCCGGCAGGTCCGCGGGGATGTCCGCGAGCAGCGTGTGCTTGTCGGACAGTGGCCGGAACGCGACCGCGGCGCCGCGCAGCAGGGCGCCCAGGTCGAACGGGCCGTTGGTTACCGTCAGCTCGTCCGCGCCCGCGCGCGAACCAAGCAGCAGCTGTTCGACCAGACGGCCGAGCGATCCCGCGCGCTCGGCGATGGTCGCTGCGGCGCTGCGCCTGTCCGCGTCGGTCAGCTTCTCCCACCGGCTCGCAAGCGTGCTCGCGAAACCCCGCACCACGGTGATCGGCGTGCGCAGTTCGTGGCTCGCGGTCGCGAGGAAGAGATCCTTCGCCTCCTCCAGTTCCTTCGCCGCCGTGACGTCGCGAAAGTCGAGCACCCGCTCGTCGCCGCCGGCCAGGCCCGTGCAAAGCACGTCGAGCCACCGCCCGCTCGCCAGCTTGTGCGTCAGCTTCGAACCGGGCGCGGGCAGCGGGAACGGCGGTGGCCTGCCCGTCACGTCCTCCGCGGACACCTCGGTGAGCCGGTGCGCGGCCGGGTTCCACTGCCTGACCAGCCCGCCGGAGTCGAGCACGGCGATGCCGTCCGCGCTCGCGTCGATCACCGCGCGCTCGTGCGCCCGCTGCCTGACGACCTCCTCGAACGCCATCGCGTTGCCGAGCGCGACACCGGCGTGACCGGCGAGCAGTTCGAGCAGTTCGAGCTCGATGTGCCCCACCTTGCGCCTGCTGTAGAGCGCGTAGAGCGCTCCGTAGGGCCTGCCGCCCACGTAGGAAAGCCCGATCGCGATCGTGTGCAGTCCCGGCAGCGCGGACCAGATCATGTCGTCGAACCGGCCGGTCTCCCCGGTCGCCATCAGCACCGTCTTGCCGCTGCGCATCAGCTCGCCGACCAGGCTGTCCGGCAGCCGTGCCGTGCTGCCGCGCAGCGTTCCCGGCAGCCCGTCCATGCTCACGAGCCGGAGCTCACCACCCTCGATGAGGACGAATCCGCCGGCGTCCGCGCTGGTGAGCTCCCGCAGGCTGGCGGCGATGCGGTCGAGCACCGACTCCAGGTCGCGCTGCGCGTTCATGTCGGCCACCACGTCACCGAGCCGGCGCACGACGCGGGCGCGCTGCGCCGCGTGATGCCTGGCCGCGTCGTCCTGGCCCACGCGATGGCAGACGTTCACCCAGCCGATCACCTCGCCACCGGTGTCCCGCAGCGCGCTGGTGTCGATGCGCACATCGAGCAGGCCACCGTCGCGGCGGATGCGACGGGTCGCGAACGAGATCTGGCCGCCGCCCCTGACCCGTTCGAGCACGCCGTTGTGCTCGGCCTTCAGTTCCTCCGGGATGATCTGCGGATCACGGCCCGTCACCTCGGTGGCGGCCCAGCCGAACATCCGCTCGGCCGCGGGATTCCACAGCAGCACGGTGCGGTCGGTGTCGAAGGCGATGATCGCATCGGCGGCACACTCGACGACCCCGCGTGCGATCGCATCCACCCGGGACCGCACCTCGCCGCGATGTGTCACCACGACCGCCATGTTGCCATCGTGCGTGGCCGGCCGGCGGTGCCTAGCCGAAGAGAACGCCGTGGCCAGCCATCGAGCCCACCCGGCGAGCAGCAGCGAGCCGCGGCAAGCGGCGGCGAACCGGGCGGAACCAGCGCCGGCCGGCCGGCGTCCAACCGGCATGCAGATCCGCACGACATCGGCTGGCATCCTCGCCGCCGTGGTGACCGTGCTCACGCTCACCACGGGGTGTGGCTCGCAGCAGGCGACCGGGGCAACGACCGCGAGCCCTGCGCATCCCCCGGTCTCGCTGACGATAGCGGTCCGGCCACGCCCGCAAGCCGGCGCGCAGCGCTGGACGCTCACCTGCGGCCCGGCCGGGGGAACCCTCCCGCATCCGGCCGCCGCATGCGCCGCGCTCGCCCGGGTCCACGATCCGTTCGGGCCGGTCAGACGCGGCGTTATGTGCTCGATGATCTATGGTGGCCCGCAGGCCGCGACGATCGTGGGCACCTGGCACGGCAAGCGGGTCAACGCCACGTTCTCCAGGGTCGACGGCTGCCAGACGGCACGCTGGAACAGGATCGCACCCGTCTTCGGGCCCTACGCGAGCCCGGCGGCCATGCGGTAGCGGGCTGGATCTGTCATTTCAGCAGCCGCGAGAGGCGGCGATCGGCCAGCGGCTTGCCGCCGGTCTGGCAGGTCGGGCAGTACTGCAGCGCGGAATCGGCGAACGACACCTCCTTGATCGTGTCACCGCAGACCGCGCAGGGCTGCCCCGCGCGCCCGTGCACGCGAAGGCCGGTCTTCTTTTCTGCCTTCAGATCTCCTGCCGCCAGGCCCGCCGACCGGTCGATCGCGCCGCGCAGCGTGGTGACGATCGCGGCGTGCAGCGTGGCCACCTCGTCCGCGGTGAAGCCCGCCGCGAGCTTGAACGGTGACATCTTCGCGGCGTGCAGCACCTCGTCGGAGTAGGCGTTGCCGATGCCGGCGATGACGCTCTGGTCGCGCAGCAGCCCCTTGATCTGGGTCCTGCGCCCGGCGAGCAGCGCGGCAAGCGCGGCGACGTCGAAACCGGGAGCCAGCGGATCCGGCCCGAGCGCGGCGATGCCCGGCACCTCGGCGGGGTCGCGGACCAGGTACACCGCGAGCCGCTTCTGGGTCCCGGCCTCGGTCAGGTCGAATCCCGATCCGTCGTCGAGCAGCACGCGCAACGCCAGCGGGCTCTTGCCCGGGCGCGGCGGCTCGGCCGTCTGGTTGTCGCGCCAGCGCAACCAGCCCGCCCGGGCCAGGTGGGTGATCAGGTGCAGCGGCCGCGCGGCGCCGTTGCCGCCGTCAGCGTCACCGCCGCAGGAGATATCGAGGAACTTGCCGTGCCGGCCCACCCCGCTGATGGGCAGGCCGGCCAGCGCGCTCAGCGGCGGATCGTAGGTCTTCAGCACCGAGATCGCCGCCACATTCGCGCGGACGATGGCGTGCCCGACCGCGCGCTCGCGCAGGAACACGGCGAGCGCCTCCACCTCGGGCAGTTCAGGCATGTATAAGAGTGTGCAGGACGCGGCCGGCCATATCCACCGCCGCGCTGGCCGACCAAGGTCTGGGAGCCGCTCGGCCGGCTGGACGTGGCCGTCAACAACGTCGGGGACGTGGCGCGTGAGCAGATGTCATGGCGTGACATAACCGAAGAGTCGATCGACCACGTGCTCGCGGTCGACGTCAAGGGCACCATGCTCTGCACGCACGAGTTCGGCTCCAGGATGCTCGATCAGGGCGACGGGCGCGATCGTCAACATCGGCTCTTCCTCGCGAGCGACGACGCGTTCCACATGACGGGCGGATTCATGATCGCCGATGGCGGCTACAACATGGTCGGCGCCTGATCCCATGATCACTGACATCGGGATGTGTGGTGTGCCGCGCCGGCGATCCCCATCGGGCAGTCTCAACCGCCCGCACGGCGCCATCCACGCTCCACCGGCCCCGCCCGCGCTCATGATCCGTTTCTGTGGAAACCTGCCCGCACATAGCGCAGGCAGATTGACACAGTTGCGGATCTTGGGCTGTTCCCCGGCCCGCGATGGCCCGTTGGGCGGCATGGAGCACGGAGCAGAGCAACCGCCCCGCGGCTGCCCGCATCCGCGGCAGCCGTTACGGAAATTGTTAGCGTCTTGCTACAGACGGTGCCACGCGTCCGGAGCTTCGCCACCGTGCGGCGGCATGAGGCGGGTTTCACGGGTAAAGCAGGTCCCCGTGGTTACCCCGGGTTCGCAAACCAGGAACAATGCGTGGGCGAGGAGGGATTTGAACCCTCACGTCCTTGCGGACACACGGACCTGAACCGTGCGCGTCTGCCATTCCGCCACCCGCCCTGGGCAGTGAGCTAGATTAGCACGTCGCCGCAGCATGCCACTGCGCCGATACGATCGTAGGCGTAGAGGGGAGGGAGGTGCCTCGTTGGGAGTACTGCAGCGCTTCGAGCGCCGCCTTGAAGGCTTGGTCGAGGGCGCATTCGCGCGGGCCTTCAAGTCTGAGCTGCAACCTGTCGAGATCGCCAGCGCGGTCCAGCGTGAGATGGACGACCGCGCGGCCATCGTCGCGCAGGGCCGGACCCTGGTGCCGAACGACTTCGTCGTGGAGCTGGCCGAGACCGACAATGAGCGGCTTGCGGTGTACGCCGGGAGCCTTGGCGTCGAGCTCGCCAACTTGGCGCGTGACTACGCGAAGGAGCAGGGGTACTCATTTGTCGGGCCGGTCCGGATGCGCTTCCAGGGCGTGCCCGAGCTGACGACGGGGACGTTCAGGATCCGTTCCGGAGTGATCCGCGGCTCCACCGTGGAGGGCGGGGAGATCCGCCAGCCGGTCACCGACGTGCCGAGGGCGCACGGCGGTTTCGCCGGCCATCCACGGCTGGTGGTGTCGGGGGGCGGCGTTTCCGTGGACGGCGCCGGGGGCGCCGGCGACCAGCGGACCTATGAACTTGCCACCCCGGTCACGCTGCTCGGCCGGGGTACCGACTGCGACCTGCGGCTGGTAGACCCTGGTGTGTCGCGGCACCACGCGGAGCTTCGGGTCGAAGACGGCGACGTGGTCGTGGTCGACCTGGGGTCAACGAACGGTACTTTCGTCAACGGGCAGCCGATCAGGCGCGCATCATTGACCGATGGCTCGCGCGTGACGATCGGCCGGACCACGCTGACATTCCGTACCGACCCACCGCATTGACGTGTTCGCCTACGCTCAGGATCCCAACGGGACCTTCGCCCATAATTCAGATAGCACCCAACCAGACTGACGCCCGACCCGCACGCCGACCCAGCACTCCCGACCAGCACTCCCGACCGGCACGCAGATCAGCAAGCCCGACAAGACGCCGACCAACGCGCCCGACCAACTCAAGGATGCATCGCCCGATGAACGAGCTGACCCTCACCCTCATCCGGCTGGCGTTCCTGGCCGTCCTCTGGCTGTTCGTGATCGCCGCGGTGGGCGTGGTGCGGACCGACATGTTCGGCCAGTCGGGGGCCTCGAGGAGAGCGGCCCGCGGGCGGCAGCAAAATCAGCGGCCACCCAAGCAGGCGCGAGGCAGGCGCGGGGTGCCAGGGCACGTCGTGGTGACGCAGGGCCCCCTCGCGGGCACCACAATCGGCCTCAACGATCAACAGATCACACTCGGTCGGGCCAATGACGCCACGCTGGTGCTCAACGATGACTACGCTTCGAGCCGACATGCCCGGCTATTCCCACAAGACGGCCAGTGGATCGTTGAAGATCTCGGTTCGACCAACGGAACCTACCTCGACCGTCAGAAGGTAACCCGGCCGACACCCGTGCCGGTCGGCGTGCCGATCCGCATCGGCAAGACGGTTCTGGAACTGCGCAGATGACACTTGCACTCCGATACGCGGTCCGCTCTGACGTCGGACTCCTCCGGGAGGGAAACGAAGATTCGGCGTACGCGAGCCCCCACGTGCTCGCGGTCGCCGACGGGATGGGCGGTCACGCCGCCGGTGAGGTGGCGAGCGCGGTAGCCATCTCCGCGCTCGCGCATCTCGACGACGACGTGCCAGGCACCGACCTCACCGACGCCCTGGGCCGGGCGGTACGCGCCGCCAACACCACGCTGCACGAGATGGTCATCGCCAACCCCGCGCTTGACGGAATGGGCACCACGCTCACCGCGATGCTGTGGTCGCCGCCGCGCGTCGCACTGTGCCATATCGGTGACTCGCGCGCCTACCTGCTCCGCGACGGCGAGCTTTACCAGATCACCCACGACCACACGCTCGTGCAACGGCTGCAGGACGAGGGCCGCATCAGCCCGGACGAGGCCGCGACCCACCCGCAGCGATCGCTCATTCTCCGCGCGCTCGACGGCCGGAGCGAGGCGGAACCTGACGTGTCACTGCGTGAGGCCAAGCTCGGTGACCGCTATCTGCTCTGCTCCGACGGGCTGTCCGGGGTGGTGAGCGCGGAGACGCTGCACCGCACGCTCAGCACGGTCACAGAACCCGACCAGGCCGTGATCCAGCTCATCGAGCTCGCCAACCGCGGCGGCGGCCCCGACAACATCACCTGCATCGTCGCCGACGTGGTGGACAGCACCAGCGTCCGGCGCGGGCCGACCGAGGTGCCCGTCATCGCGGGCGCGGCGTCCAACGGCCGGGGCATACCGCAGCAGCCACTGCCGCGGCCGGACACCCCGGCGGGGCGCGCCAAGGCGCTCACCAACACCGCGCCGCAACCCGTGATCGGCGGCGTCGGCGTGGACACGATGCACTCCACCAACGGCCACGGCGGCGGGCCCGCCGCGGCGGGAGGAGACGAACCGGACGGCGCCGGCCTGCGCACACGGCGGCGCTGGCCCATCGTCACGACCATCCTGGTCGTGCTGTTCGCCGTCATCCTTGGCGGCGGCTTCGCCGCCTGGAGGTACACGCAGAGCCAGTACTACGTGGCGGCGGACCACGGCCAGGTCGTCATCTTCCGCGGTGTCAACCAGAACGTCGCCGGCCTGAGCCTGTCGTCGGTCTACCAGCGCACGGGCATACCGCTCGCCGCGGTCCCGCAGGTCGACCGCACCCGCATCGCGGCCGTGATCCCCGCGGCCGGCCTCACGGACGCCCAGGGCATCGTGGCCAGGGTCGGCAACGAGGTGCGGAGCTGCCAGACCGCGCAGCGGAACCTCGCCACGTGGGTGACCCAGACGGCCCACTGGCCCAAGCCGGTCAAGGGCCACCCGGCGAAGCCGAAGCCGCCGCGGCCCACGGTGCCGCCCGACTGCCCGCCCGCCGCCGCACCCGGTACGAACGCGACCACGGGAACCGCGACGACGGGCCCACCCACCGCCGGAGCGACGCCGTGAGCGCGGCCGCCGGAGCGACGCCGTGAGCGCCACCGCCGCGCAGGCGCCGGGCGGCCTGGCGCCCGCGGCGATGCCGCGCAAGCGCCGCCGCACCGAGTTGACGATGCTCGTGTTCGCCGTGCTCATCACGTTTTTCGCCTATGCCAACGTCGGCTTCGGTGTCAACGGCAAGCTGCCGTCGGGGGCGTTCGGCTACGGGCTCATCTTCGCCGTCCTGCTCGTCGGCGCGCACCTGGCGGTGCGCAGGTTCGCGCCGTGGGGTGACCCGCTGCTGCTGCCGCTGGCCGCGATACTGAACGGTCTCGGCCTGGTGATGATCCACCGCCTCCAGCTGGCCAGCCAGGCTCACCTGATATCAGGCAACACGATGGCGGCGTCGGCCACCACCACCCAGCTCCTGTGGAGCGCGCTTGGCATCGCGGCGTTCGCCGTCGTGCTCGTCCTCGTCCGCGAGGCCAGGGTTCTGCAGCGCTACACCTATACCCTGGGCATCGTCGGGCTGATCATGCTGGCCCTCCCCGCGCTGCTGCCGAGCTCGATCAGCGCGGTGAACGGCGCGAAGGTGTGGATCCTGCTCGGCGGCTTTTCCATCCAGCCCGGTGAGTTCGCCAAACTGCTGCTCGCCGTCTTCTTCGCCGGCTACCTGGTGGTCAAGCGTGACGTGCTCGCGCTGGCCGGCCGGCGGGTTCTCGGCATCGACCTGCCCCGCGCGCGTGACCTCGGGCCCGTGCTCGTGGCCTGGGGCGCCAGTCTGATGATCTTGGTGTTCGAGTCGGACATCGGCACGTCGGCGATGTTCTTCGGCCTGTTCGTGGCCATGCTCTACATCGCCACCCAGCGCACCTCGTGGCTGCTCATCGGCCTGGTTCTGTTCCTGTTCGGCGTGCTGGTGACCGCGACGCTTTTCAGCCACGTGGGCGCGCGCTTCGACATCTGGCTGCACACGTTCGCGCCCGCGAACATCAACTGCGATCCCGCGACCCAGTCCAACTGCGCGCCCTCCTACCAGCTCGCTCAGGGCGTCTACGGGATGGGCTCGGGCGGCGTCGTGGGCCGGGGCTGGGGCCAGGGGCAGCCGTACCTGACGCCGCTCGCGCAGAGCGACTTCATCGTCTCCTCGTTCGGCGAGGAACTCGGCCTCACCGGGCTGATGGCGATCCTGCTCGTCTACGGGCTGATCGTGCAGCGCGGGCTGCGCGCGGCGCTCACCGTGCGTGACCCGTTCTCTAAGCTGCTCGCCGGCGGCCTTTCCTTCGTGCTCGGCCTGCAGGTGTTCGTGATCGTCGGCGGGGTCACCCGGCTCATCCCGCTCACCGGGATCACCACGCCTTTCCTCTCGCAGGGTGGCTCGTCGCTGGTCGCGAGCTGGATGCTGATCGCGATCCTGATGCGGATCAGCGATACCGCACGCCGGCCCGCGCCACAGCCGATCCAGGAAGAGGGCATGACGCAGGTGGTGAGGATGAGGTGAGGGTTCAGGTGAGGATCGCGTGAACCGGGCGCTGCGCCGCATCGCCATCGCCAGCCTGCTGATGTTCGCCGTGCTCCTGGTGAACGTCAACTACCTGCAAGCGTTCCAGGCCGACAGCCTGACGAGCAAGCCGTCGAACGTGCGCGCGTTCGAGCAGCAGTTCAAGCAGCAGCGCGGCCAGATCGTGGCGGCCGACGGCACGGTCATGGCCAAGTCGGTCGCCACCAGCAACGCGATCTACAAGTACCAGCGCGTGTACCCGCACGGCCCGCTGTACGCACCGGTCACCGGCTACGACTCCATCTTCGGGTCGACCGGGCTCGAGCTCGCCGAGGACAAGCTGCTGTCCGGCAACGACCCGAAGCTGCTCGTACGCAACTTCGTGAACATGATCACCGGGAAGAAGCCGCAGGGTGCGCAGGTGGTCACCACGATCACTGCGAAGGCGCAGGCGGCGGCGTACGGCGCGCTGCAGGCCACCGGGCTTTCCGGCGGGGTCGTCGCGCTCGACCCCCAGACCGGCGCGGTCATCGCCCTCTCGTCGACGCCGACCTTCAATCCGAACAAGTACGCCACGTTCGACGGGGCCAAGCTCGACAAGGCCGACGCCGCCTATCGCAACGACCGGGCCCAGCCGCTGCTGAACCGCGCGATCAACCAGACCTACCCGCCGGGTTCCACCTTCAAGATCGTGACGAGCTCGGCCTTGTTCTCCTCGGGCGGCTACACCCCGGACACGGCCGTGAACGCGCCCACCGTGCTCAAGCTGCCCGGCAGCACGGCGACGCTGATCAACTTTGACGGGCTGCCCTGCGGCAGCGGCACGGAGCCGATCATCTACGCGTTCACGGTGTCGTGTAACACCGTCTTCGGCGGGCTCGGCATGAAGATCGGCGGCGCCGCGCTGCACGATCAGGCGAACAAGTTCGGCATGAACAGCCCGAACCTGACGATCCCGCTGCCCGTGTCGCCGAGCGACGTGCCGCTGATCGGCAACGACCCGCCGCACGTCGCGCAGACGGCGATCGGCCAGTACAACGACACGGTGACGCCGCTGCAGGAGGCGATGTTCTCCGCGGCGATCGCCAACGGCGGCCAGCTCATGAAGCCGTACCTGGTGCAGAAGGTCGAGGCGCAGGACCTGTCGAGCGTTGAGTCGACGACGCCGGCGCTGCTGAGCCAGGCGGTGACCCCCACCGTGGCCGATCAGGTCAAGTCGATGATGGCGCAGGTGACCCAGTCCACGAATCCGCCCGGCACCGCGTACAACGCCACGGCCAGCCTGCGCGCAGCGGGGATCCAGGTGTGGGCCAAAACCGGCACGGCGCAGAATGGTATTAACAACACCGGCCTGGACGACGCTGTTTTCACCTGTTTCGCACAATCTGGCAACCAGCAGATAGCGGTCGGCGTCGTGGTGAAGGGGGGCGGGGAGGGCGCCGATGCGGCCGCACCCGTCGCCGTGGCGGTCATCAAGGCTTACCTGGGGCAGCAATGAGCGGATTCGGCTCGATCAGCGGACCTCCCGCCGGACCCGGCGGGCAGGCGGGGG
>WNFJ01017826.1_pt3 | contig 30389 bp, 32 predicted proteins | sample 5400461 | NCBI WGS metagenome assembly WNFJ01 (sample SAMN13153349, study PRJNA577476) | soil metagenome | isolation source: 115 cm saprolite on Douglas fir-dominated hillslope | place: USA:California | collected 2013-09-17
CGGTCCGCGCTCGAGCAACGCCAGCCCCGCGCCACGCCCGAGCCAGTACCCGGCGGTGCCGCCGAGCACCGCCCCGAGGACCGCGGCCACGAGCACGCCCGCCAGCCGCAATCGCCCCTGCGCCGCAGCCGCCGCGGCCACCACGAGGGCGCCCTCGCCGGGCAACGGCAGCCCCACACCCTCCGCGAAGATGAAGAGCGCCACCACGAGGTAGCCGTAGCGCGCGATCAGCTCGAGCAGGCTCCCGAGCACGTAGAGGGCACTCATGGGTTGCCCCAGCCCGTCTCGGGGCGGGGGCCCCGGGGGGCCCGGCGCGACGGCGGGCGCGCCCGACTCAGAACAGCTCCAGCTGGTCCAGCACCAGGCTGCGCAGCCGCTTGAGCAGCTCGACCATCGCCCAGCTGTCGCGTTCGCAATAGCGCAGCAGCTCCTGGCGCAGGTCGGCCTTCTCGCTCGCCGCCAGGCGCTCGCCCTCGAACAAGAGCCGCATCAACTCGACGGTGGCGGTTTCGCCGTCGCGGATGACGAGATCGTCGTAAGACAGTCCCGGGACGAGCGCGGGGAGCGTCTTCTTGATGCTGAAGCTGCCGCCGAAGTCCGGGTGGTACACGTAACGCCGGATGGCCGGCAACAGGTCGACGAGCCGCTGCTCGATCCGCTCGAGCTCCTTGGCGAGGTGGGGCACCGCTTCCTCGAGCTGGCGGATGCATTCGCGCTCGAAGCTGGCGTAGTAGGCCACCACCCGCCGCGCGCCGGCGCACGCCTCGACGAGCGCCTGCGCCAGAGCGGGCCGGGGATCCTCCGGCCCGTCCGCGAGCCAGGCGTGGTGCACCAGACCCCGGCCCCGCTCCTCGACGTGACAGCTCAGCTGCGCCGGAACGAGCTGCCACGGCCGGCACCCGGGCCAGCGCGGGAGAGCGAGGCTCACGGTCTCGAAGTCGAGGAATGCGAGCGGGGACACGAACCGGGCCAGCGCCTCCCGCAGCGACGGCTCCACCACCAGGGTGCCGCGCTGCACCGCCCGCACCTGACGGGCGTGGATTTCCGACAGCTCGAGGTCCGAGGGAAGGTCGTAGATCGTGGCGTACCCGTTGGCCTCGTACTCCAGGAGTTTGCGGCGCTCGATGCGGTACAGGCTGCTGATGTGATGGTCCGGGAGCTTGGGCCAGCACCGCTCGAGGAAGGGACACTCGTAGGGGCGGGTGCAGTGGTCGCCGATCGCCACGTCGGGGAGCGGGCCCGCGAGCATGCGTTGCTGCGCGGCGAGCTCGTCGGGCAGTCCCACGAGTACGCCCTCGACGAGCGCCGTCACGTCCTCGCGCACGAACAGGTTACCGAGATCCGGGTAGCGGCACTCGGGGTTCAGGTGCATCACCTCGGCGCGCTCCACGGCGAGACCGCTGCGCCGCAGCACGTGCACCTGCACCGCGACATCGGGGACGTGCTCGGGTTTGCGGCGGTTGCTCGTCTTCACCTCGATCACGCCGTAGCCGCGGGGCAGCCGCTCCAGGATGTCGACGCCGACGTAGGTATCGTCCGCGAGGAACCCCGCCTCGTAAATGGCGGGCGGGTCCCGCCGCAACGCCTCGCGCGTCGCCGCCACCTTGTTCTCGAGCTCGGAGACCGGCAAATCGATCAGCTCGCCGCCGGGCACGACCTGGCGGGCGCGCACGCCGACCTCGCGGCCCTGCGCGAACAGGTTGCGCAGCGCCGCGTCGGGAATGAGCTCGGGCGCATCTGGCTCGTGAACGCGCCACCACAGCTGTTTGTGACACTGAAGGCCGTCGAGATAGCGGGACTTCGACAGTCGGCTGGCAGTGGCCTGGTCGACCATGCGGCAAATCTAGCGCGCTTCGCGGCGCCGGCTCGGGGCACGGGGGGGGCGCGCCGATTGCTCCGGCGCGTGGCGTTCACATAGCTTGCGGTCACCCATGGTCCGATCGCCTCGTTTCGACGCCAGTGACCCCCTCCTCGACGCCCCCGTCGCCGAGCGGCTCGATCTCCACGGGCACACGGCGGCGAGTGCCGCCGCGCTGGTACGCGGCTGCCTGGCGAGCTGGGCCCGCCGAGGGCCGGGGACCGTGGTCCATCTCATTACAGGCAAGGGTCGCGGGTCGCGGGGCGCACCGGTGCTGCGAGGGCTCGTGGGACGGATGCTCAAAGGCGAGCTCCGCGGTCTCGTCGCCCAGTGGGCCCTGGACGACGACGAAGGCGGCTACAAAGTGAGGCTGCGCTAAGATGCCGCCGGCGGTCGCGATCGCCCTCCTCGTCCTCGCCCTCGTGCTCGTGGTCGTGGTGCTGCGGCGCCCGCCGGGCGAGCGGGCCGCCACCCTGATCCAGCAGCAGTTGATCGAGCTCCGCGCGCGATTCGAGCAGCTCGTCGCCGCGCAGCAGGAGGTCCCGAAAGCGCTGGCCCAGGGGAGCGCCGAGCAGGCGCGCGTGCTGCACGACGTGCGCGATCGCCTGGGGCAGTTGGGCGAGGCGACGCGGCGTCTCGAGACCATGGGGGAGACCGTGAGCGAAGTGCAGCAGCTGCTCCAGGTCCCCAAGCTCCGCGGCACCATCGGTGAACTCTGGCTCGAAGAGCTGCTCGAACAGGTGCTCCCCGCGTCGCACTACGAGATGCAGCATCCGTTCCGCTCGGGCGAGCGGGTCGACGCCGTGCTCAAGCTCGGGGACCGACTCGTCCCGGTCGACGCCAAGTTTCCGCTCGAGGCGTGCCAGCGCATGCTCGCCGCGCAAGGCCCGGACCGGGAGCGCGAACGGCGGGCCTTCACCCGATCGTTGAAACAGCGCATCGACGAGATCGCCGACCGCTACATCCGGCCGGACGAGGGGACCTACGAATTCGCCCTGCTCTACATCCCCGCCGAGAACGTGTACTACGAGGCGGTGATGCGCGGCGAGGACCCCGGCGACGGCAAGAGTCTGCTCGGTCACGCCATGCAACGGCGCGTGATCCCGGTCTCGCCGCACACCTTTTACGCCTACCTCCTCGTCATCCTGCACGGCCTGCAGGGCCTGCGCGTCGAGCGCCACGCCCGCGAGATCCAGGACCAGCTGGGGGGCCTGCGCCAGCAGTTTGAGGCGTTCTGGTCGGCGTTTCAGACCGTCGGTACGCATCTGGCGAACGCCCAGAAGAAGTTCGACGAGAGCGCGCGGCAGGTGGGGCGCGTGCGCGACCGCTTCGAGCGCATCGCCGGTCCCGGCGGCGGGGCCGACGGCGCGCCGGCGCTCGAGCCGGGGGAACCGCGCGACGAGCACCGGACTGCCGGCGCGTGACCGTGGTGCGTGGCCCCGTCGGCGCGCTCTACGTGGACGACGGCGGATCGGAGGCGTCGGGAGCGCCGCCGGTGCTGTTCCTGCACTCGCTCGCCGGCACGGCGGCCCAGTGGCAGGCGCAGTTGGCGCACCTGCGCCGCCACCGGCGAGCGGCCGCACTCGAGTTGCGGGGACACGGGCGCTCGGAGACGCCGGCTAGCGGCGATTACGCGATCCCGTCCCTCGCGGGCGACGTGGCGGCCGCGACCGTCGCCCTCGGCCTCCGTCGTTTCGTGCTCGTGGGACACAGTTTCGGCGCCACGGTGGCATTAGAGTACGCGGCCGGACACGCGGAGCACGTCGCCGGCCTGCTGCTCGTCGACCCGAACGGCGACCAGCGCCGACTTCCAGCGGAAGAGCTGGCAGCCTTCACCGCCGCTCTGGCGTCGCCCGCCTACCAGGCCACGGTGCGGGCCCACTGGCGGCGCATCACCGCGGGCGGGAACCCGACGGCCCGCCGCGCGGTTCTTCGTGACTTGGACGCCACGCCGCGGGTCACCTTTATAGAGAGCTTCAAGGCGCTGTCGGTCTACGACCCGCTCCCTGCGCTGGCGCGTTACCGCGGTCCGAAGCTGTCCCTCATCACGGCGCTGAACGAGACGCCCATCGGGCTACACCGGCTCGTGCCGGATCTGCCCTATCGGTTCGTGCCCGGGACCGGCCACTGGATCCACATGGATCGGCCGGAAGAGTTCAACCGGATCATGGACGCGTTCCTCGCCGCGGTCCCCCGCTCCTGACGGAGGTCGGTCGCAAATGCAGGTGTTCGTCACTGGTGCCACGGGATACGTCGGGTCCCACGTGGCCGCGGCGCTCCGACGCGCGGGACACGCCGTGTGGGGCCTCACTCGTAGTGCGGCCAAGGCACGCCGGCTGGCCGAGCGGGAGATCCAGCCGGTGATCGGCGACCTGGCTGACCCCAAGACCTACGCCGACGTCGCCGCCGACTGCGCCGTGCTGGTGCACGCCGCGTACGAGTGGTCGGCGGACGGCGTGCGCAAGGACGAGCTGGCGCTGCAGACGTTGCTCGAGACGGGGGGCCGCGGCGCCGCGCCCAAGACCCTCATTTTCACAAGCGGCGTCTGGGTGCACGGCGATACCGGCGCGGGCATGGTGGACGAGACCACCCCCCTGCAGCCGATTCCCCTCGTGGCGTGGCGGCCGGCGCACGAGCAACGCGTGCTCCACGCGACGGGGGTGCGTGGGCTCGTGATCCGTCCCGGCTGCCTCTACGGCGGCGCCGGGGGGCTGACCGGCGACTGGTTCGCCGGGCCGAGCAAGGGGCAGCCACCGCAAATCGTGGGGGACGGTCGCAACCGCTGGGCCATGATCCACGCCGACGACCTGGGGGACGCGTACGTGCGCGCGGCGGAAAGTGGGCTCGCGGGCGAGGGGTTCGCTGTCGCCGACGGCTCGCGCGCTACCGTGCTCGAAATGGCGACCGCGGCGGCGCGCGCGGCCGGGTATGCGGGGGAAGTCCGCTCCGTGCCGCTGGGAGAGGCCCGCACGAAGATGGGGGAGTTCGCGGTGGCGCTGGCGCTGAACCAGCACGTCGACGCGCGGAAGGCCGTTCGGCTGCTCGGCTGGCAACCGCGCCACGGCGGGTTCCTGGACGAGGCACCGTTGTACTACCAGGCCTGGAAGGCCTCCCAGGACTGAGAGCGGGGTATGGCGGTGCTCTTGGCCACGGGGAAGCTGCTCTTGAGCGTCGCGAGCGCCGGGTTCGGCGCGTCGCTCGGGCTCGCGCTCAAGGGCTGGCTCGACCAGCGCGATCGGACGCGCGACTGACGCGTCACTTCACGGTGATCGGAATCGCTACGACCGTCTCGCCCCAGTGCAGCTGCAACAGCGCGCGATCGGCCTCGACGGCGGGAAAGTAGAACGCCAGCGTTTCCACGAACGGCCCGTGCTCGGGCTTGAGCTTGACGCGCAGCGCATCCTGCGCCTCCCCGGGGTAGGGAACGTGGAACACCGCGGCGGCCCGGCTGAAGATCACGGTCCATTCGTCGGGTTGGGGAATCGCCCAGAGCGAGTACGTCCCGGCGGCGAGCGGCCGCCCGGCGACGAGCACGTCCCCGCTGAAGGCGATCGTCGTCGCCTCGTCCGCGCCCGGGTCCCACACCCGGCCCCACGCCACCAGGCCGCCGAACAGCTGCCGCCCGCGCGCGCTCGGCCGGTTGTACACGATCGTCACCTTCGTGCTGCCAAGCATCTGCGTCACCGTCGCCGGCTGGCTCTTGCGCGCGGCCTGCGCCGCGAGCGCACACGGCGCGAGGAACAGCGCCAGCGCGAGGAGCCGTTTCGGCCGGATCATCGGACCTCGGCGATCACCGGATTGCGCAGCAGCCCGACGCCGGGGATCTCGACCTCGACCACGTCGCCTGCGTGCAGCGGTCCGACACCCGCGGGCGTGCCCGTGGCGATCAGGTCGCCGGCTTCGAGGGTCATCACGCCCGAAACGTAGGCCACGAGCGCCGGGATCGAGAAGATCATGTCGCGCACGCGGCCGCGCTGCCGCTCCGCGCCGTTCACCCGGCACACCACTTCCAAGTCGTCCCAGCGGCGCCGCTCCACGGCGACGACGCGGGGCCCCACGGGGCAGAAGCTGTCGAAGCCCTTGGCCCGGGCCCACTGCTCGTCGCTGCGCTGCAGATCCCGCGCGGTGACGTCGTTGACGCAGGTGAGGCCGGCAATCGCGTCGCTGGCGGCCTGCTCCGAGACGCGCCGCGCCCGCGTCCCGATCACCACGCCGATCTCAGCTTCAAAGTCGACCCGGCTGGACTCGGGCGGCAGCACGATCGCGACGCCGTCGCCGATCACGGCGCTCGGCGGCTTGAGAAACAGTAAGGGGCGCGTGGGTACCGCGTGGCCCAGTTCGGCGGCGTGCTCGCGATAGTTGCGTCCGACGCCGATGATCTTCCCCGGCCGTGGCAGGCTCACGCGCCGACGAGCTCGGCTAACGCGGCGACGGCGGCGTCGAGCTCGTCCTCCGTGTTGTAGTAGTGCGGCGACAGTCGCAACACCGACGTCGCCCTCTTCGCGTCCATGTCGATCACGCCGTCGTCGCGGCCGGCAGCGCTCGTGTTGACGCCCCGCTCTCGGAGCCGGAGCTTCAGGTCGTCCGCCTCACGGCCGGCGACGGCGACGGTCACGATGGCGCAGGGCTCCGCGCCGCGGTCCAGCACGCGCACGCCGGGGAGCGCCGCCAGGCGCTGGCGCAGCGACGCGGCGAGCCGCCGAGCGCGCTCGCGACCCACCGGCCCGACCTCGAGCGTGTAGCGCGCCGCCTCGCCGAGCCCCAGGACGAGAGCGTGGGCGAACTCCCAATTCTCGAAGCGGCGGGCCCCATCGGCCAGGCGGAAGGCGTCGGGATCGGTCCAATCCGCGCCCCGCATGTCCACGAGCAGTGGGAATGCGCCGCGCTCGATGGTGCGGTCCGCGACGTAGAGAAACCCGATGCCGCGCGGGCCGCGCAGGAACTTCCGCGCCGTCCCCGCTAGGAAATCGCACCGCAGCTCTTGCACCTCGACCACCATCTGGCCGACACTCTGGCACGCGTCGACCAGATAGGGGACGCCCAATTCGGCGCACACCTCGCCCACCGCCCGCGCATCCTGGACGAGTCCGGAGTTCGTCGGCACCCAGGTCAGGGCGACCAGGCGGGTGCGGGAGTGGCGCGCGAGGCGACGCACGCTGTCGGGGTCCACGCCGCCTTCCGGCAGATCGTCCGCCCGCACGGTCTCGACGCCCATCCGGCGCGCCAGCGACAGATACCTGAGCTGGTTCGAGGGATAGTCGGTCCGCGTGGTGACGATACGATCGCCCGGCCGGAAGTCGAACGCCGACACCGCCTGAGCGAAGGCGACGGTGGCACTCTCAACGAGCGCGATGTTGCGTGGCGCGGCGCCGACGAGCCGGGCCACGAGCTCGTAGGTCTCGGCGATGCGCGGGGCGGCCTCGTCGGAGGCTTCGTAGCCGCCGATCGCCGCCTCCCGTGCCAGGTGGCCCGTGACGGTGTCGAGGACCGACCGCGGCATCAACGCCGCGCCCGCGTTGTTCAGGTGGATCCGGTCCTGGCACCCGGGCGTGTCGCGACGCCAGCGCTCGAGCGCGGCGGGCGAGGAGGTCACGGCGTGCCGGGTCATTGGCCCCTGTAATTAACGCGTCGACCGGTTGGGGGCCTGAAGGTAATCTCGGGCGCGTTCCCGGCGGACGCATGGGCCCGCTTAGCCCGCCTCCTAATCACGGAAGCCAGGCAGGACCTGCCGAATCTGATGGTCTTGTCCGAGTTGCCTAAACCGGGAATCGTATAGGATAAGTCGCTGTTATATAATAAGATAATCTGTTGACGGCTCTGGAGAGCCAGGCAAGTCCTGCGTTTACCCCCAGCAAGCTGGCGTTTTTGTGGCACTATTATTGTGCTTGGCGCGGTACATTATTGTTCGTCGAACAATCTATTATTGTTCATCCGAGGATTGATTCATGCCTGAGCGGATACACGGCACTGGCTTCGAAGACGCTCAAGGGATCGCCCGAGCCCTTCGCCTCCTTGGCGAGCTGCTGCAAGCACGGGGGCAGCGGTTTCAAATCGTCGTGATCGGTGGTGCAGCCGTGAATCTGCTCGGCATCGTGTCCCGCGCGACCACAGATGTTGACATCCTCGCCTTCGCCCGACCCGGCCCCTACGGTATGCTGCGTCTCACGCCGCCGGACGAGCCGCTCCCGAGGCCGTTGGTGGAGGCTGCGAGGACGGTCGCTGCCGACTTGGGTCTCGATCCAAACTGGCTCAATGCCGGCCCAGCTTCACAGTGGCAGTCTGGCCTCCCTCCCGGACTAGAGAACCGGGTGCAATGGAGCGAGTACAGTGGGCTCGGCGTGGGTTTGGTAAGCCGGTACGACCTAATCTTCCTGAAGCTCTACGCAGCGGTTGACGACGCCGGACCAACAAGCGTGCACTTCCAAGATCTGCTAGCCCTGATGCCAACTGATGAAGAGCTTGCCGAGGCGGGAAGCTGGGTACGGCAGCAGGATCCTTCTCCAGTTATCGCAGATACCGTGACCAAGGTGGTCAGCCATGCAAGCTCCCTCCGCAACCGACCTCGCTAGCAAAGTCCGAGACGCCGCCCTTAAGTATCTCTGGCGGCAATGGCAATCCATCGGCGCCACGGTGACCGGTTCCGGGCAGGCCAACGCCATCGTCGACCCAGAAGTGCTGATACTCATTTCGTTATGGATGCTGGATTTCGAGCAGCGCCTGGCGGACGTGCTGACATCTTGGGTGCGTATCAACTCTTCGCTCCTCAGCATCCAACGGCTTGGCAATCTGCGTGACGAGTTTCCCAAACCAGTGGCCGATCGACTTTCGGCTCTCGCCGCGGTGGGCATGGAAGAGGCCAAGGACATTCGATGGCAATCGCTCCGCAGGAGCCGAGCCGCAGAGCTTGGCGCGCGTACCAATAAAGTGCGCGCGGTGGAAGTGCGGCTAACCTCGTGGGCGACGCTGCTTCTGCAGCTCAGAAGGGGGATGGGGGTCGGCGCAAAAGCAGATGTCCTCGCCTTCCTACTCGGCACCAGCGGAACTCAAGACTGGGCCAACGTAGCTACGATCGCGGACGCCACTCGGTACACGCCAGCTGCCGTGCGACGCGTGGCGGACGACCTGGCGGCCGCTAGGTTCATTCGAGTCCCTGGAACAACTGAAAGCGACCGTGGCCTCCAGCGGATGTATAGTGCCGCCCCCGCCGCGTGGGCGCAGTTGCTGCGCATCGGCGTGCACCAACCTGGCTGGGGCTACTGGCGAGAGCGGTTCCTCTTCATCGTCGAATTATTGATCTGGATCGAAAGCCTCTCCGAACGAGATGTCACCCCCTATGCCCGTGATGTCGAAGCCCGTGAACTATTGACCCGTCATAGTGCCGCGCTGATGCGCGATCGCGTGATAGACTCGATCGAGTTCTCGGGAGCCGAACATGACATGGCTTATCTCGAGAGGGCATCCCTGGCGCTGGCCAGTTGGATGGAGAATCGGGGTTAAGAGGGGGCAGTAGCCGGGCTCGCCATTTCAGCATCCTCTCGGCGGTTCTCGTTCTGTCGGACACGTGGACGCTAAGCCCCGAGGAAGGTGCAGCGTGTCCAGTGCGCCACGCCGTCGAAAACGCACAAGCCTGTCCTCCAAACACTGCGGCAACTTGAATCAGGCGAAGCTTCCTTCAGGCGTAAGGCTCTTCAGAGGTTTTGGCACTCCTGACCCGCGGCGGCTAGAGCAGGTTCTTCACCACGAACCAAACGTTGGCCGGCCGCTCGGCCAGCCGGCGCATGTACCAGGGAAACCAATGCGTCCCGTAGCTGATGAGCACGCGCACTCGCGCCCCCTCTTGGACGAGGGTGCGCTGCGCGGCCGCGGCGATCCCGTACAGCATGTGCACCTCGTAGCCGGACGCCGGCGTGCCACGGCGCTGGGCGCGGGAACGAATCGCCGCGATCTGACGGAGGTCGTGCGTCCCGAACACCGGCCGCGCGTGGCCCTGGGCGGCCTGCGCGAGCAGGCGATCGGCGAGTCTGGCGTACGCGTCGTCCACGTCACGCTTGCGAGGGAACGCCACCGATGCGGGCTCGTTGTACGCGCCCTTCACGAGCCGAATCGCGGGGCTCAAGGCGAGCAGGGCCTCCAGGTCGTCCGGCGTGCGGCGCAAATACGCCTGGAGGCAGACGCCGACCTGCGGACTGACGCTCCGCGCGCGGCGGAACAGCTCGAGCGTGACGTCGACGTAGCGGGACTCTTCCATGTCGACCCACACCGTCGAACCGGTGGCGCTCGCCCGGGTGACGAGCGCGGTGAGGTGCTCCTGACAGGCGGCGCGGTCCACGTCGAGGCCCAGGTGCGTGAGCTTGACCGAGACCTCGGCCGGCAGGCGCCGCCGCCGGACTTCATCGAGCACCTGCAGGTAGTGGTCGCGGACGGCTGCCGCCTCGGCGCGACTCCGCACCTGCTCGCCGAGCTGGGTCAGGACACTGCCGATGCCGAGGGCCGCGAGATCGCTCGCGGCGCCGAGCGCCGCGCCCAAGTCCTCACCGGGCAGGAATCGCCGCACCGCACGACGCAGGAACGGCCGGTCGGCCAGCTGACGGGCGAGCCAGGCGCTGCGCGACGCGTGGAGCAGCAGACGGCGGGCCAGGAACATGGGCGCCGATGAGATAGCGCCGATCGCCGCCGGTGGGGAGGGGGAGGGGTAGGGGGAGGCCGAGGGGGGGGAGCGCCGCCGGGGCGCCGCCGGTCGGCGGCGCCCGCAGCACGGGTGGCGGCGCGTCGCTATCCCGCTGCCGCCCAGCTCGCCGTTTCGGTGCGGCGATGGGCCCCGGCGCGGCGCTCCGGCCCCGGCCAGGCGTCGAGACCGATCGACCCCACGACGCGGCGGCGATCGGGCACGCGTCGCCGGTCGCTCGTGGCGAACGCCAGCACCTCGCCCGCCACGACGTCGGGCGGGACGGGGCGGAACGATGACCACTCGTCGCGGAACCATTCCCGCGACACGCGCATCGCCTCATGGGCGCCATCGTCGGTGTCGAACAGCGCCACGCAGGTGAGCACGTCGTTCCCGGCATCGAGGAGATGGCAGGACACGAAGCCGGGAATCTGCCGGACGAGCGGCAGGAACTCCTTCTCGGCATAGTGGCTCGCCTGCTCGACCGTCCCCAATCTGACGCGGTACCGCCGAATCACTCCGTGCATGAACCCCCCTAGCGTGAGGTGGCGCCGCCGCCCGCTCGGCGACGCGGCACGACGGCGCAAACCGGGTAAGCGCCACCCCGACGACGCGCGTGCGCTCCCCCAGCGAGCGCTGGGGGAGGAGCGCGACGACGAATCGGTGGTGGTGACGTGGATCGATGCGCGCGGCCGCCAGGCGAGTGGCGGCGAGCGGCGGAGATCGTGCCACAAAGGGTCACGCGGTGAGACTAGCAGACCGGATCGGTTCGGTCAAGCGCCGTCTCACCGCGCGCCCCAGCCGCTCACCCCTCGACGATGATGAGGTAGCGCGACGCGGCCCAGAACTTGGCGGAGTCCGTGATTTTCACTCGACCGGCGAGGTTGCCATCGCCATCGGGCGGTGTGTCGAGCGCGGTCACGTCCTGACGCGACACGATGCGATACCCGCGGTCGGTGGCGGGCAGGGGCAGCTCGCTCATATGGCGTCGATCCGCGGTGGTGAACAGGCTGGGATCGAGATTGCGTCCGGGGACGATCGTCTTGCCGGTCTTGAAGGGCAGCACGAAGAGAAGGCGCGCGCCCCCAACCTCCTGGATGATCCCTCGCTTCTTCAGCTCGTCCTTCGTACCGATCACGTAGTAGACCGTGTTGGCCTCGGCCGCCATGTTCTCGAGCGTGTCTTTCAACGCCGCGATTTGGGTCGAGAGCTCGTCCACTTGGCCGCTCAGCGACTCGATCGTCTCCTTCTGGTTGTCGATCACGCTCTGCAGGTTTTGGATCGTCGCGGCCAGCTCGTTGCGCAGGCTGTCGGAGACCGTGCTCAGGTCGCGAACGTGCTCCTCGCTCTCCTTCAGCTTGGGCTCGATCTCCCGCATCCGGTTCGCGACGTAGCGAATCTTCTGGATCAAGGTGTCGCGCGACGCCCGCAGCGGTGACTCCGCGGTGACCTTGAGCTTGCTCGCCGGGACGTTGACTTTGGACAGTTCCTTGCTGATGTCGCTCACCAGGCGTGTGTTCTCGGCGACCTCGGCGAACAGCCGGTCGCGGTCGGAGGACGCCTGGGTCAGGCTGTCCATCCGAGCCTGCATTTCCGGCGTGGGCCCCGGCTTGCACCCGGCGGCGACGAGGAGCGCAAGCGGCAGCCACATCCCTCGCGCCGCGACACGGCTGGTGGCGAACATGTCTCAAACCTCCTCATCTGGATAAAAGGACGGCGTGACCTGGCTCACGCGGCGGGCGGCGGGCCAGGTGGTCATGGCACAATATGGAACCTGCTACCCCGCAGGGGCGGGTGCGGTTCGCCCCCGGGCAGGGCGCGATTCCCCAAGATCGTAGCACCTCGCATCTTGGGGTGCAGCGATGGCCATCACCGACCCGTTGGCCGCCCCTCCCCCCGGCCCGCCCAATTACGTCCTGGCGCGGTGGCTCTTCCTCCGGTTGCTCGGCGTCATCTACTTGATCGCCTTCGTCTCGCTCGCCGTGCAAATCACGGGCCTCGTGGGCGAGCACGGCATTCTGCCGGCGCGCCTCTTCCTCGAGCGGGCGCGCGACCTGTACGGCGGGGCCGCCTATCGTGTGTTCCCGACCCTGTGCTGGCTCGGCGCGGGGGACGGGATGCTGCGGGCGCTCTCCTGGGGTGGAGCGGTGCTCGCCCTGCTCGTCGTCGCCGGCGTGGCGCCGGCGCCGGCGCTCGCCCTCTGCTGGCTCGCCTACCTCTCGCTCAGCGTCGTGGGGCAGACGTTCCTCTCGTTCCAGTGGGATGTCCTGCTGCTCGAGGCGGGGTGGCTCGCGATCTTCTACGCGCCCATGCAGCTCGTGCCCAGCCTGCGGCGCGAGCGCGCGCCCTCGACCGCGATGCGCTGGCTCGTGTGGTGGCTCCTGTTCCGGCTCATGTTCCTCTCCGGGGTCACGAAGCTCGCCAGCGGCGACCCCACCTGGCGCGACCTCACCGCGCTCGACTATCACTTCTGGACGCAGCCGCTGCCGACAGGGCCGGCGTGGTACGCGTATTGGCTCCCCGAGTGGACGCACCGCGCCATGCTGCTGATCGTGCTCGCGATCGAGCTGCTCGTCCCCTGGCTCATCTTCGTGCCCGAGCGGCTGGGCCGCTGGCGGCGCGCGGCCGCCGCGGCGCTCGTCTTCGGACAGCTCGGCATCGCCCTCACCGGCAACTACGGGTTCTTCAACGCGCTCGCGGTGGCGCTGTGCGTGCCGCTCCTCGATGACGCGACGCTCCGGCGGGTGGTGCCCCTCGCGCTCGAGGCCGGCGACGCAGAGCCGCGCTGGAAGCAAGTGACGCTGCGGGGGCTCGTGCCGGCCATCGTGATCGTCTCGACGCTCACGTTCGTCCGCGAGATCGTCGAGACCGTCCCCGGCGCGCGAGGGTCGTTCGACGTGCCGGGCCTCGAGTGGCTGGCCCCGTTTCGCTCCGTTAACGGCTACGGCCTGTTCCGGGTGATGACGACGGAGCGTCCCGAGATCGTGATCGAGGGCAGCCGCGACAGCCTCGCGTGGCGCGAGTATCCGTTCCGCTGGAAGCCGGGCGACGTGACCCGCCGCCCGCGCTTCGTGGCGCCGCACCAGCCGCGGCTCGACTGGCAGATGTGGTTCGCGGCGCTCGATCCCCGGGGCGCCGGGCCGTGGCTCGCGGCGCTGCTCGAGCGCCTCCTCGAGGGCACGCCCCCCGTGGTGGCCCTGTTCCAGGCGAATCCGTTTCCCGACGGGCCGCCCCGCTACGTGCGGCTCGCCTATTACCAGTACCGCTTCAGCCCGCCGGCGGAGCGCGAGCGCACTGGGGCGTGGTGGCAGCGCGAGCTCGCCGGCTACCTCACCCGTCCCCTGACGCTGGCCGATTTCCCCGCAGCCCGTTGATTCCCCTGCCATCCGGTTTATCTTCCGGCTCTGACGCGCGGGCCAGCGGGGTTGGGGCCCGTTTTGCTTCTGTAGGAGTCGACTCATGAAGGCAACGGACATCCGGCGCGGGCACGTCCTCATCATCGACGGGCAGCCGAGCCGCGTGATGGACTTCACGCATCGCACCCCGGGCAACCTGCGCGCCTTCGTTCAACTGCGCCTGCGCAATCTCGTTACGGGAAACACGTTCGACACCCGGCTCTCGGCCACCGACTTCGTGGACGAGGCGCCGCTCGAGACCAAGGAATTCCAGGTGCTGTATCGCGACCAGGTGGGCGTCCACGTGATGGACACCACCACCTACGAGCAGCACGCGCTCGACGCCGAGGCGGTGGGCGATCACGCCGACTGGCTGCAGCCCGAGCTGCACATCCAGGTCGAGTGGCTGAACGGTCGGCCGGTGGGCATCGAGTTGCCGTCGGTCGTGGAGTTGACCGTGGTGCAGACGTCGCCGGTGATGCGGAGCGCCACCAAGACCGCGAGCTCCAAGCCCGCGAAGCTCTCCAACGGGGTCACCATCCAGGTGCCCGACTTCATCAGCGAGGGCGAGAAGGTGCGGGTGGATCCGCGCGAGGGCGTGTACCTGGAGCGTGCGAAGTAGCTCCCGTGCGCGCCGCCACTCGCCTCGACGTCCTCGGGACGGAACGCGCCTACGTGGTCCTGGGGGCCGCGCGGCAGCTCGAAGCGGCGGGCCACGATGTCGTGCACCTGGAGATCGGCGAGCCCGACATGCCCACGCCACCGCACGTCGTGGAAGCGGGGGTGCGGGCGCTGCGCGACGGGCTCACCCGCTACGCGCTCGCCGCCGGCGTCCCCGAGCTGCGCGACGCCATCGCGCGCTCGCTCGCCGGGCGCGGGGTGCGGGCGAGCGCCGAGCAGGTCGTCGTGACCCCCGGCGCCAAGCCGATGCTGTTCTGCGCGGCGCTCGCCCTGATCGAGCCGGGCGACGAGGTGCTGACCCCCGATCCGGGCTTCCCCATCTACGAGTCGGTGGTGCGGTTCGCCGGCGGGCGGCCGGTGTACTATCCGCTCGCCCAGGATCGCGGGTTCGCGCCCGACGTCGGCGTGCTGGCGCAGCGGATCACGCCGCGCACCCGCGCGTTGATCCTCAACCTCCCGCACAACCCCACCGGCGGCGTGGCGAGCGCGGCCGACCTCGCGGCGCTCGCCGAGCTGGCGCAGCGCCACGACCTCTGGGTGATCTCCGACGAGGTGTACGGACAGGTCCGCTACGACGGCCGTTGCGACAGCATCGCCGCCTTGCCCGGGATGGCGGCGCGCACGGTGATCGTGGACGGTTTTTCCAAAGCGTACTCCATGACCGGCTGGCGGCTCGGCTACGGCGTCATGCCGGCGACAACGTGTCGTGCACGGCCACGTTCGTGCAGTACGCGGGGCTCGCCGCGCTCACCGGGCCGCAGGAGGCGGTGGCCGGGATGGTGGCCCGGCTGCGCGCCAAACGCGACCTGCTGGTGCGCGGCCTGCACGGGATCGAGGGGATCCGCTGCGCCACGCCGGCCGGCGCCTTCTATTGCTTCCCCGACATCGGCGGCGTGCTCGAGCGCACCGGGCTCGACTGCGACGCGTTCGCCGAGCGGCTGCTCGCCGAGCAACATACCGCCGTCCTGGCGGGCACGGCGTTCGGCCCCGGCGGCGCGGCCCACCTGCGCCTCTCCTACGCCACCGAGCCGGCGGCGCTTGAGCGCGCGCTGGGGCGGCTGCGCGCCTTCGTGGCCGCCTTGACGCCAGCGGCGGCCGGACTAGCTTAGGGGAACAATCGTCGTCTCGTGGTGAGTTGCCGCGTATTGCCGCCACGCTAAACAAGGTGCTAAAAAGCGACCGCCCGCGGCATTTGTTGCCCGGGCTTTTTCGTTGAGGGGTACCATGTCGGCCACCGACGCTGCCATCCCTGCCGCTACCGCCGCCGTCCCCGCGGTCCCTACCGTCCCCGCCGCCCCTACGGCCCTGCCACTGCGCTGCCGCCACTGCGGCGCCGAGCGCGGCGCCGCTCCCACCGCCATCTGCGACCAGTGCCTCGGGCCGCTCGACCCGGCGTACGATGCGGCGCGCCCGCTCCCCGATCGCGCCACGATCGCCGGGCGGGCGCCGTCCTTATGGCGCTACCGGGAATGGCTGCCGTTCGAGGGCGAGCCGCGCTGGTCGCGCGACACGGGGTTCACGCCGCTCGTGGAGGCGCCCGCGCTGGCGCGCCGGCTCGGCGTGGCCGCGGTGTGGGTGAAGAACGACACCGTGTCGCACCCGTCGCTCTCCTTCAAGGACCGCGTCGTCGCGACCGGGCTCAATGCGGCCGCGGCGTTTGGGCTCGACACCGTCGGTTGCGCGTCGACCGGCAACCTCGCGAACGCGGTCGCCGCCCACGCGGCCCGGGCGGGACTCGCCGCCTGGATCTTCATCCCCGACGAGCTCGAGGCGGGGAAGGTGATCGGCACGAGCGTCTACGGCGCGCGGCTGGTGCGCGTGCGCGGGACCTACGACGACGTGAACCGGTTGTGCGCCCAGGTGGCGGACCGCTTCGGCTGGGGCATCCTGAACATCAACTTGCGGAGCTATTACGGAGAGGGCTCGAAGACGGTGGCGTACGAGATCGCGGAGCAGCTCGGCTGGCGGCTCCCGGCGGCCGTCGTCGCCCCCATGGCGGGCGGCTCGCTCGTCACCAAGCTGCGCAAGGGGTTCGCCGAGTTCCTCGACGCGGGCCTGGTCGCGGGACGGCCGCCGCGGCTGTACGGGGCGCAGCCGGCGGGGTGCGCGCCGATCGTCCGCCTGGTCGCCCGCGGCGCGGGCGCGCTCGAGCCGGAGGTGCCGCGGACCATCTGCCGCTCGCTCGCGATCGGCAATCCCGCGGACGGCCAGTTCGCGGCGCGCGCCATCTGGGAGACGGGCGGCTGGGCGGAGGCGGTGAGCGACGCGGAGCTCGTCCACGGGATCCGGCTCCTGGCCGAGGACGTGGGCGTGTTCGCCGAGACGGCAGGCGGCGTGACGGTCGCGGCGGCCCTCGCCCTCGCCCGCGCCGGGCGGCTCGGCCCGGCGGACGAGGTGGTGCTCTGCGCCACCGGGCATGGCCTGAAGACGCGCGAGGCGCTGAGCGAGGCGCTGCCCGAAGCGCCGGTGGTCGCGCCGCGGCTCGCGGCGGTGGCCGCGCTGGTGGAGCGGTGGAGCCCCCCAAGCGGGGAGAGGAGCTGACCATGGCGATAACGGTGAACTTGCCGTCCGTGCTCGCGGCCCACGCGGGCGGCGCCCGCACGATCGAGGCGACCGGCCGCACGCTCGGCGAAGCCGTGGCGGACGTGGCGGCCCGCTACCCGGCCCTGGGGCCGCGGCTGCGCGACGACGCGGGCAACCCCTACCCGTTCGTGAACTTCTATCTGAACGACGAGGACGTGCGCTTCTGCGGCGGCTTCGCCGCCGCGGTCCGAGACGGCGATGAGGTGACCGTCATCCCGGCGATCGCGGGGGGCTGAGGGCCAGCTCCCGCTGCACCAGGCCGCGGTTGATCCACACGACCCGGTCGCCGCACATGATCGCGTCGACCGGATACCCCGCCATCATGAACGACTGCCCGTCGGCGCTCGGGACCTGGGTGCCGGGGAAGAAGTACCAGCACCGCTCGGCACTCGGGTGACTGTGGATCGTGCCGATCGTGCCGGTCCAGCCCGATCCCTCGCAGCTCTGCTGTGGCACGACCCAGGTCGCGGTCGACTGCGCGGGATCGACGTCGGCGGGCGCGATTCGCTCCACCATGACGACCTCGCCTTGCACCGTGCCGATCATGCAGCCCATGAACTCGGTCGGGAACGCCCGATACTCGAGCGCGAGGAAGCGGCGCGCCTGGTCCGAGAGAATGAGTAGTCGGGGAGCGTCCTCGGAGGGGGTGACCGCCGCCGGACGCACCTGACCGCCCGACTGAGGCAGACCCGGCCGCGCCACGGTAAAGAGAGCGGCGGCGAGGCTCGCGAGCCCGAGCCCCCGGCTCATCGTCCCGCCAGGTCGCCGCGGATGATCCGAGCATCCACCGCCGCCCACGAGCCCTTGCGCCAGCCGTCCGTCACGGTGCCGCCCAACCGCAGCGTGCCGACTTTCCAGTCCACCATGCCCTCGAGTTCGCCCGCGAACGAGTGCGCCTCGCGCGCGTCGCGCACCGCCCAGGACGTCGTGACGTGCCACACGGGGTTGGCCGCGGCCGCCGGGGGCTCGACTTGCCGCAGGGCGATCGTGACGCGGCCGCGCGTCGCGCCCGCCACGGCCCCGTTCCAGGTGCAGTGCTCGCCGTCGACGCCCGCGAACGCCGCCTGGAAGGTGAGCCGCGCCGGCTCGGCTGTCGCGGCGCCGCCCGTCCATCCGGCGGTGAACACGCCGCACAGCGCAGCGACGAGCGGGACCCGGGTGACACGCAAGCGAAGCATCAGCACCTCCCCTTTGAGAACTGTTCCGGATCGCCCGGCGGTTCCGATCACATAAACCGACGCCCCCGCGTTCAGGCGATCGAAGCGCGGGGGCGTTGCGACAACAGTGTTTCGTCGTGTGCGAACTACGTCACGATCCCGCGCCTCGCTCGAGTGACCACGTGGTGTTATTCAGACACCCATTGCCGCCGTGCCGGACGTGGCATGGCAGCGCGACGGGGTTACGCCGCGGCGCCACGCTCAGGGTGCGAGCGCGACGCGAGGTGTCGACGCGAGGTGCGATCCGTACCATCATACCGGCAGTGTACCGCAAAAGGCGGACCGCCCGCTACCTACTTTCGGGTGGGGCGGGGCCACCGTGTCGGCGGGGCTCACAGCCCCGCGTCCGCGGCGGCGACACGCGCCAGGGCGGCCCAGTCGAAGTCCCCCCAGCCCCGCGCCACAGCGGAGACGTAGCGATCGCGCATCAGGCTCGCCAGTGGCGTCGGCACGGCAACCGCGTCCGCCGCCTCGAGCACGAGCCGCATATCCTTGAGGCCATGTCGCAGCTTGAAGCCCGCTGGCTCATAGCGCTCCGCGGCGATGAGCGTCCCATAGTTCTCGTAAATGGGCGAGCGAAACAGCTTGCCGTTGACGATGTCGAGCAACGCCGTGGGCGCGACGTCGTACTTCCGGACCAGCGCGAATGCCTCCCCCAGCGCCTCGATCGCCGCGGCGAGCAGGAAGTTCCCGGCGACCTTGATCACATTGGCGCGCGGCGGATCGTCACCCGCCGGAATCACGCCCTGCCCCATCGCCTCGAGCAGCGGGCGGCAGCGTTCGAGGGCGGCGGCCGGCCCGGCGGCCACGATCCAGAGCTTCCCCGCCTCGGCCGCCTCCGGGCGCCCGAACACCGGCGCGGCGACCAGGGTCTGTCCCGCCAGGCCGTGGCGCTCGGCGAGCCAGCGAACCAGCGCCGGACTGACCGTGCTCATGGACACGTGGATCGCCCCGCGCGGCAGCGCGGCCAACGCCCCGGCGTCGCCGAGGATGACATCCTCGAGCGCCGCATCGTCGGCCACCATGGTGACCAGCACCTCGGCGCCGCGAGCGGCGGCGGCCGGCGTCTCGGCGATGACCGGATCGAGGTGCTTGAGCTGATCCGCCCGGGCTCGCGTCCGGTTGTAGACGGCGAGCTTGTGGCCGGCCTGCAGCAGGCGGCGCGCCAGTGGCAGTCCCATGTTGCCCAAGCCGATGAACCCGACTTTCATGTCTCCTCCAATCGCAACCCCGCCCCCGGGCGCGCCTGCGCCACCCATCGTCCGCCCGGCCACTGTTGGGTAACGCTCGCGGTAGCGGCGCGAGTTCTCCAATGTAGGTTGCCGTGGAGCGGACCGTTGCTGGTGTCCGGACCCGTCAGGGCGATCGCGCCTGCCGCGCGGGAAGGGGACGCACGAGGATGAAGGCCATTCGCGTGACCGCCACGGGCGGTCCCGAGGCGTTGCGCTACGAGGACGTTCCCGACCCGCAGCCCGCGGCGGGCCAGGTGGCGGTCCGCATCGAGGCCGCCGGGGTCAACTTCATCGACCTGTACCAGCGCAGCGGCCAGTACGTGACCCAGCTGCCGACGATCCTCGGCCAGGAGGGGGCCGGGACGGTCGCGGGGCTCGGCCCCGGCGTGAGCGAGCTGAAAGTGGGCGATCGCGTGGCCTACGCCGGCGTGCTCGGGGCCTACGCCGAGTACGCCGCTGTTCCCGCTGACCGGCTCGTCAAGCTGCCCGACGGGGTGAGCGCGCGGCAGGGCGCGGCGGCGATGCTGCAGGGGATGACGGCGCATTACCTGGCCACGACCACCTATCCCCTGAAGGCCGGTGACACCTGTCTCGTGCACGCGGCGGCGGGCGGGGTCGGTCTGCTGCTGTGCCAGATCGCGAAGCTGCGCGGCGCTCGGGTGTTCGGCACCGTGTCGACGCCGGAGAAAGCGGAGTTGGCTCGGGGCGCGGGGGCCGATGAGGTGATCCTCTACGCCGAGCAGGACTTCGAAGCCGAGGTGAGACGGTTGACCCAGGGAGCGGGCGTGCAGGTGGTCTACGACTCGGTGGGCCGGACCACGTTCGAGAAAGGCCTGAGCTGCCTCGCGCGCCGCGGTATGATGGTGCTGTTCGGACAATCGAGCGGCCCCGTGGGGCCGTTCGATCCACAGGTGCTGAACCGTAAGGGGTCGCTCTTCCTCACGCGACCCACCATCGCCCACTACATCGGGACGCGCGTCGAGTTGCTGGCGCGGGCGGGGGATGTACTGAGCTGGATCGGCGGGGGGAAGCGCAAGGTCCGCATCGGCCACGAGTTCCCGCTCGCCGAGGCCGGCCAGGCGCATCGCGAGCTCGAGGGCCGGGCGACGACCGGGAAGGTCCTGCTGATCCCCTGAAGGCTCGGGGTGGCGCCGCGCGGCAGCGGCGCCCACTTCCCGGGGCCCGCCTACTCCCTCCGCGCCGCGCGCACCCACTGGCGTACTTCGGCCGGGGTCGGCCGCGCGGCCCGATGCACGAGGCGCCACACCGAGTCGGGCGCGGCCTGGGCCAGCGCGTCGACGCTGCCGATCCCGGCGCCGATGAGCGCGGCGGCGTGCGCCGTCCCGACGCCGCGCAGCGTCACGAGACGGGCGGCGCTCTGGGCAGCGCGCGCATCCTCCGGACTCAGCTTCGCGCTGTAGGCGAGCTCGGCGGCCGGCGCGCGCGCGATCCGGAACACGTCGGTCCAGCCCGCGCCCCGTAAGCGGTCGAGCACGCCGTTGGTGACGCCGGGCAGATTGGCGAGCCGCGGCTCCGTCGAGCTGACCGTCCAGCGGTCCATGCCGGCGAGCACGAGGAGCGCGAACAGGAACGATGCCGCGACCGTGCGCGGGGTGGCGTAGCGGACGAGGAGATGGTACAGGGACCAGGCTTCGAGCGCGAAGCAGGGGAACCCGAGGAACCCGATCACCGGCATCTCGAACAGCTTGAGGTGCTCGAGGAACGGCACGGTGTAAATCCAGCGGCCCCGGGCGAGCGCGTTGAAGGTTTCCCACAGGGCGCCCGTGAACAGCCCGGCCGCGAGCAGCCGGGCGATGCGACCCCAACTCCCGCGCGCGATGTCTGCGAACAACGAGTGATCGGGATCGCTGCGATACAACAGCGGCTCCGCGACGAGCCACAACGCCCCCCAGGTGAGCGCATAGAGGTAGCGCGGGAAGGCGAACACGGCGGCCAGCAGGACGCCGCCGAGCGACAGCGCGAACCGCAGCTCGCGGGTGCCGAGCGGCAGCGGGCGGGAGTGCAGGTCGTGCCACGCGCCCAGCCGGTCGAGCAAGCGCGCCGGGAGCAGCAAGGCGGGGACCACGGTCGCGAGCGACACCGTGATTCCGATCCAGCGTGCCGGACGGCTCGCGGGAAGGAAGACGTAGTACCAATTCGCGAGTCGGAAGTTGATCGCTTCGAACAGGAACCAGATCACCGCCGACCACCACAGCATCGCGACCAGCGTGCCGGGTCGCGCGAGCAGCGACTCCCCGCCGCGGAGCACGACGAGCTGGTCGAGGATGACGAGCGTCGGATACCAGGCGAACACGTAGAACCACGTCGGCACGGGGGGGATTTCGTAATAGCGCAACACGGCGACGACGATGAGGACGCCGGCCGCGGCGGCGAGCTTCCGATGCGCCTCGGCGATCACCCGCGCGCCCCGCCCGCCTCGGGGCCGAGCCCTATGGCGCGCCCGAGCTCGGCGCGCAGCCACTCCATTTCTCGCTTGTCGCGCAGTTCGAAGCCCGCGTCGAGCGTCCGGCCGTCCCGGCAGCGCAGCCGCAGACTGTAATAGGGCGTCCCCGCCCCGTCGCCCGTCTGCATCGTAATAGGCGCGTCGATGCCGACGACTTGAGCGGCCGGCGCGGATCGCGTCCTGGCGATCCCGAGCACGCTGTTGCGTACCGTCACGATCCCGGAGTCGCACACGATCGCCGCCGTGCCAAACCACAGGCTCAAGACGCCCGCGAGCAGCAGCAGATCGAACGTGGCGAACACGAGCAGGAAGAGCAGCGGCGCCTTCACCGTCGCGAGCCCCCAGATGGCGCCCGACCAGATTAGCCAGAACGCGGTGAGGCCCACGGCCGCTCGCGGGTTGCGGTGTGGCGGAAACAGGAACTCCCTGCCGCCCCGCGTCGTGGCGCGCACCACCGTCTGCGGGTGCGGCGGCAGATCGAGCGCTGCCGCTGGGGGCACGGGCGCCCCGGGCGGCAGTGATGCGCTCGTGCGGAACACCGGCAGCTCGAAGCGTGCCTCGAAATCGACTCCGGGCACGGCGGCGGCGACGTCCAGGCGCCACACAATGGCGTCGTCGGGGTTCTCGCTGTTCGTTGCCGGTTGGTCGGCGGGGAGGGCGAACCGCACCGGGATCGCTGCGCCGGCCGGGCTCGGCGCGATCTCGGACGCGGGGACGAGGCACTCGTCACGCCACAGGATGTGCTCCCACAGCGTGCGACGGGGTGGGCTCGAGACGGTCCGCCGGATGCAGGTCAGCTTCACGTCGACGCCGCTGGCCGGCGGCGCCGCCAGACGAGCCTCGATCCTGCCCCGGAGCTCGCCGCCCAACGAGGCGGGGACTTCAGACATTCGGAAGATCGGGGTCCCGAACTTCGCGAGCTCGAGCGAGCGGCGCGCCGCGCGGGCGAGCAGCAGCACCCCTACACCGGGGAAGAGCAAACCGATCAGGGCGGCCGGGTGGGCCTGCAGCTGTTGCGGCACGAGGAGCAAGATCGGTGCGGAGACGAGGCACCAGACCAGCGCGAACGCCCACGCGCCGAGCACCGTGCGGCGGCCCGCGCCGGCCACGCGGCCGGCGGCCCAGTCCTCGCGCCCTCGCCAGGGCTCGTCCGGATGCGCTGCCCGCAAGGCGTCCGGCGCGCTTGTTATGGAGCGCTCCGACTCGACCCGACGACCGGTCGGAACTCCAGGTCCTGGTAGTCGTAACTGAAGTCCGCCAGCGGAGACACCGCCGCCAGGCGGAGCCGCTCGATCGAGCCGTCCGGCTTGAGCCCGAACGTCACGTAGGCGTCTTGGAGGTGCGGCGCCCGCCAGTGGGCGACGAACGTGTCGTACTGCCAGTGCTCGAGGTCGCCGGTGAACGCGGGCGAATGGCTCAGGCGCAGCACCAGCCGGCCGCCCTCGAGCGCGATCGTGGCGTCGCCGTATAAGTCGTCGCGGTACTGCCCCGTGTAGCGCTCGAGCGGCAGCGAGGACTTGGAGAGGGAGTCGCGCGTCGCGCGCGCGGCGGCGACGCTCGAGTCGGCCCGCGCCCGTTCCAGCTGGTTCGCCTGCAGGAACGCTCGCACCCAATCGGTGGGCCGCAGCTTGAAGAAGCCGTCGAGTAGCCGGTAGGTCAGCGCCGGCGCGAGGTCGGATTCGCTGTTCGTGAGGATCACGATGCCGAGCCGCTCGGCGGGCACGAGGGTCACCTCCGACGTCATTCCGGCGAGCTCGCCGCCGTGCCACACGATCTTGCGTCCCTGATAGTCGCGCAGCCGCCACCCCAGCCCGTACTCGGCGAAATTCGGTCGCAGCGTCGCGAGCGGCGGCTCCGGTTCGCTGATGGGCAGGATCGTCTGACCGGACCACATCTCCCGTGCCTGGCGCTCGCTGAACAGGCGGCCGCCGGCGTAGCGGCCCGAGTCGAGACGGCAGAGGAGCCATTTCGCCATGTCGGTGACGTTCGAGACGATGCTGGCTCCGGGGCCCAGGTTGTCGGCGGTGTCGAGCGGCACGATGCGCATGCCGTCGTGCGGCGTCGCGGTGTTCGGGCTCGCCGCCCAGTCGCCGATCGTCGTGCCGCTCTCGGTCATGCCCAGGGGAGCGAAGATGCGCTCCTTCACGAAATCGTCCCAGGTCTTGCTGGCGCTGGCGCGCACGACTTCCCCCGCGACGTCGTAGAGCACGTTGTCGTAGGCGTAGCGGCTGCGGAAGCTCGAGGCGGGCTTGGCGTACCGGANNNAGGCGATCTGCTCGCGGGTGTAATTGGAGTGCAACCAGAGCAGATCGCCCGCGCCGAGCCCCAAGCCGCTACGGTGCGTGACGAGATCGCGGACGGTCAACTCGCGCGTCACGTATGGATCGTAGAGCTGGAAGCCGGGAAGGTACTTCGTGACGGGATCGTCCCACGCCAGCCGGCCGTCGTCCACGAGGATCGCGAGCGCGGCCGTCGTGAACGCCTTGGTGTTCGAGGCGATCTGGAACAGGGTGTGCGCGTCCACGCGCGCGAGGTCGCCCACCGCGCGGACGCCGTAGCCTTTCGCGAGCAGCACCTTGCGGTCCTTGACCACCGCGATCGCCACGCCCGGAGTGTGGAACAACTCGAGCCCGCGCTTCACGTAGGCGGCGAACTCCCCCTCCCGCAGCTGCGCCGCGGCAGGGGGTGGGGACGCGAGCAGGACCACCGCGGCTCCGATGGAGAGCGCGAATCTCACGAAGGTGCCTTCCGAAGCGAGAGGTACATGGCGCTGGCGACGTAGACCCGCGGGTCGCGTCACGCCGGGCCCGGGCGATCGCGAGGGGTTCAGCCCGCAGCTGCTGACCCCATGCCCGGGAGCTCGCCCGCCGGGGCGCGCCAGACGGTCGTATGGCGTGCTGCATAGCCGCGAGGGCCGACCCCAGGCACGCCGGCGGCCCCCGATCGAGCGATTGAAGGACTATTTCTTGTCGAATTGCAGGGCGAGCTTGAGTTGCTCCATGGCGGCGTCAATCGCCTTGATGGCGTCGACGCGATGGCCGCCGAAATCGTGCGCGGCGCGCTCCAAGTGTCGCTTGGCGCGCTCGAGCGAGCGGATGGCCGCCTGGATCTCCGGGTGCGGCTCCGCGGCCGTGGCCAGCGGTTGCGGCGGGCGGGCCGGGGTCGTAGGCCGCGCGGCGGCGGCGACCGGCAGGCTCAGCACGGCGCTGAGGGCGGCGACGGCAAGCCAGCGGGTAAGGTTGCTGCGCATGTTGCCTCCTGAAAGGGCGGGGGATGGCTGGGACTTCACTGGAAGGACCCGGGCCCTCGAGGACGCGTCACCAGCGGCCGGGGCCTTCGGGGAAATGTCTGGGAAGACGAGCGAAGCCGGGGAGGGTACTGGGAGGCTGCGTGGGGGCCGCTCGTTCCGGTCGCACGCCTTGGCCGCGGGCAACCCGGGCGCCGCTCGTTTCAGTCGCGCTCGGTGGCTCGCTTGTACATCCAATACTCGGGCCCCGCCGCGGACTCGGGCCACTCGGCAAGATGCTCGGCGCCACGCCAAGCCTCTTCCCCGGCTTCGGGGCGCCACTGCTCGTCACCATGCACCCCGCCGCGCCACGCCTCGCGCGTCGCGGCGAACAGGCTCTCGAGTTCGTCGTCACCCGGCTCGCCGGGCAGCCATGTGTGCGCCATACCCTCACTCCTTCATCCACCGCACTGCGCGGTGCCGCCCACGAGAGGCGCAAGGGGCGTGCCGAGGGCGCGCTCGCGGGAACAACTCGCGTCGCGCCATGAGGATAGAGCGGCAGCCGTGGACGCCGCTCGCCGAGCGCTGCCGTCGCAGGGCGGAGCAAGACGCGGCGAAGCGACACCGAGCGCCAGGTGATGGAGATCACTCTCGGGCGACATGCGCCTTCCTTACCGCAGCACGCCCGTCGGCACGTCGGGGCGCGGTCGCCGTGGACGCGACGAGACGGGCGCGCGCGTCGTGATCTATCCCAATGTCGGTGGGGCGGTGTACGTTCTCCGCAGATGACGCGCGACATCGGTCACTCCGGCGCGCAACGCTCAGCCGCTGCCCCTATGGATGATCATTCGAAGGTCCTCAAGTTCGCTGGCTTTCGCTGGGGTGGCGTGCCCGTCCGCGAGTATAAAAGCGGGGACGCGCCCTACCGGGACGTGACGCGCCAGACGCTGCTCGGCGACGCCCCGGGCGAGGAGTCGTTCAACTTCGTCACGCGGTATTTCGAGATCCAACCCGGCGGCTACTCGACGCTCGAGCGCCACCAGCACCCGCACGCCGTGGTCGTGATCCGGGGGACAGGGCGGGTCCTGCTGGGCGACACGAGCTACGAGCTCGCGCCGTTTGACTGTGTGTACGTGTCCCCCGGGGTGACGCATCAGTTTCGCGCCACCGGCGGCGAACCGCTGGGGTTCTTGTGCACGGTGGACCGTGCGCGGGACCGGCCGGAGGTCGTGTCGTGACGCTGCAGTCGATAAACCCCGCCACCGGGGACGTGTTGGAAACATTCGCCGAGACGTCGGCCGCCGAGCTCGACACGATCCTCGAACGCGCCGACGCCGCCTCGCGCGACTGGCGACGCCAGCCCGTGGCGCAGCGGGCCGACCGCCTGCGGGCGGCCGCGCGGGTCTTGCGCGAGCACCAGGCGGAATACGCCCGCACCATGGCGCTCGAGATGGGAAAGCCGCTCGCGCAAGGGGCAGCCGAGGTCGAGAAGTGCGCCTGGGCGTGCGATTATTACGCGGAACACGGGGAGGCGCTGCTCGCCCCCCAATCGCGCGCGACCGAGGCAGTACGGAGCTACATCCGCTTCGACGCGATCGGGCCGGTGCTCGCGATCATGCCGTGGAATTTCCCCTTCTGGCAGGTGTTCCGCTTCGCGGCCCCCGCGCTGCTCGCGGGGAACGCGGGGGTGCTCAAGCACGCGGCCAACGTATCGCGCTGCGCGCTCGAGATCGAGGACGTGTTCCGGCGCGCCGGGTTCCCCGAGGGGCTGTTCCGCGCCGTGTTGCTCCAGAACGCCGGCGTCGCCGCCGTCATCGCCGACCCGCGGATCCGGGCGGTGACGCTCACCGGCAGCGATCGCGCCGGCACCCAGGTCGCCGAGCAGGCGGGACGCCACTTGAAGAAGACGGTCCTCGAGCTCGGCGGCAGCGACCCTTTCATCGTGCTCGCCGACGCCGATCTCGACGCCGCGGCGCGCACGGCCGCCGAGGCCCGGCTGATCAACAGCGGGCAGAGCTGCATCGCGGCCAAGCGGTTCATCGTCGTGGCCGCCGTGGCCGACCGCTTCCTCGAGCCCTTCGCCGCCGCGATGCGAGCCCGGCGCGTGGGCGACCCGCTCGATCCAGCGACCCAGATCGGTCCGCAGGCCCGACTCGACCTGCGGGCGAACCTCCACCGCCAGGTGGAAGCGTCGGTCGCGCGGGGGGCGCGCGTCATTCTCGGCGGCGCCCTCCCCGACGGCCGCGGCGCGTATTACCCCGCGACGGTGTTGGTCGCCGTCGAGCCCGGCATGCCGGCCTTCGATGAGGAGACCTTCGGCCCCGTAGCGGCGGTGATTCGCGCCAAGGACGAGAGCGACGCCATCGCGATCGCCAACGCGTCGGCGTACGGGCTCGGCGCGTCGCTCTGGACGAGGGACCGGGAACGGGGCGAGCGCCTCGCCGGTGCCCTCGAGGTGGGCAGCGTGTTCGTGAACGCGCTCGTCAAGTCCGACCCGCGCCTGCCGTTTGGCGGGGTGAAACGCTCGGGGTACGGGCGCGAGCTGTCGGAGTACGGCCTGCGCGAGTTTGTGAACGTCAAGACGGTGTGGGTGGCGTAGCGTGCGGGTACGCGTCGGCACCTCGGGCTACAACTTCCCGGAGTGGAAGGGGACGTTCTATCCCGCCAAGCTCCCCGCGTCCCAGATGCTCGAGTACTACGCGCAGCGGCTCTCGACGGTGGAGGTGAACTACACCTTCTATCGCATGCCCAACGCCAAGGCGGTGGCGGGGTGGGACCAGGCGACCCCGGCGGGGTTCACGTTCGTGCTCAAGGCGCCCCAGCGCATCACCCACATCGCCCGCCTGAAAGACGTGGACGACCCGCTGCGCTACTTTCTTGAGACCGGACGCAAGCTGGGTCCCAAGCTCGGCCCGATTCTGTTTCAGCTGCCGCCCAATTTCAAAAAGGACCTCGCCCGCCTCGGCGACTTGGTCACTCAGTTTCCGGCGGACCTGCGCTGCGCCTGGGAATTCCGCCACGAGTCCTGGTTCACCGACGACGTGTACGCGGCACTCCGCAACGCTAACGCCGCGCTCTGCGTAGCGGACACGGCGGAGGGACACACGCCGCTCGTGGCCACGGCGGACTTCGGCTACATGCGGCTGCGGGATGAGGGGTATACGAAGAAGGACCTCGAGCAGTGGGCGGGGCGCGTGCGGGAGCTCGGGACCGGCTGGACCGACGCGTTCATCTTCTTCAAACACGAGGAATCTGGCATCGGGCCGAAGCTGGCGCAGCAATTCGCCACGCTGCTCGGCTGACCGGGGTCGCCGAGCGCCGGGCCGGTCAGCACCACCTCTTTTGGAGACGTCATGCCGCACCGCCACCGGATTTCGCTCCTCGGGCTCCTGCTCCCGCTCGCGGCCGTGGCACAGACCCCGGGCCCGCTCAAGCACGCCCCGCAGCCCACGGTTCCGGCCATCACCGCCGCCGATCTGATGACCCGGCTCTACATCTTCGCCGACGATTCGATGCAGGGCCGCGAAGCCGGGACGCCGGGCAACGTGAAAGGCACCGACTACATCGCGCGGGAGATCAAGCGCATGGGCCTGGTCCCCGCAGGCGAGGGCGGGACCTACTTCCAGACGATCCCCTTGAAGACGCGGAGCTTCGACGAAACGTCGACGTTCGTGGTGGCGGGCGCGCCCCTGACGCCGTGGCGCGACTACGTGGCGCTGGGCCCGCGCGAGGTGGAGAACGGCGCGCTGGCGGTCGTGTATGGGGGCGAGCCCGGCGACTCCGCGTCGGCAATCAGCGCCGAGCAGGCCAACGGCAAGCTGGTGGTGTTGGCGGTGCGCGGCCGCGTGAGCGGGCGCGCCATGTTTCGCGGCCTGCGGCCGGTGCCGGGGGCCGCGGCGGTCGCGCTCGCTGCGCTCGACAGTCTGCCGCCCGCCTTCATCCAGTCCCTGCGACGGCCACGCACGTTTCTCGACGAGGGGCAGGGTCCACTCGCGCCGGGGGTGCCGTTCCTGCTGATCACCACCGCCGCGGCGCAGAAGCTCTTCCCCACGCCGCTCGACCAGCTCGCGCCGGGGGCCGGTGGCGTCACCGTGGCGCTCAACCTGCGATTTCGGGTGGAGCCGCTGCGCGATCCCGCGCGCAACGTCATCGGGATCATCCGCGGCGGCGATCCCCAGCTCCGCGCGGAGTACGTCGCGGTCGGCGCGCACAACGACCACTTGGGCTTCAGCCACGCCCCGGTCGACCACGACTCGATTCGCATCTGGAACCACATCGTGCGGCCCGAGGGCGCCGACGACGCTGGCCGACAGGCCACCCCGGAGCAGGAGGCCCAGGTCAACGCGGCGCTCGCCGCGTTCCGCGCCCAACACCCCACGGCCGATCGGCCGGACTCGCTGTACAACGGCGCCGACGATGACGGGTCGGGCTCGGTGGCGGCGCTCGAGATCGCCGAACAGATCGCGGCGCTGCCGCGGAAACCGAAGCGCTCGATCCTCTTCGTGTGGCACACGGGCGAGGAGAAGGGCCTGCTCGGCTCGCGGTATTTCACCGACCACCCGACCGTCCCGCGGGACTCGATCGTGGCTCAGCTCAACATGGATATGGTGGGCCGCGGCGCGGCGGACGACGAGACGGGGCGCACCAAAGACGGTACGCCGCTGCACGGCGGCCCCGGCTACCTCCAGCTCGTGGGCTCGCGTCGCTTGTCGACGGAGTTGGGCGACCTGATCGAGCGGGTCAACACCGCGGGCCACCACGGCCTCACGTTGGACTACGCGATCGACGCCGACGGCCACCCGTCGAACATCTACTGCCGCAGCGACCACTACGAGTACGCGCGCTACGGCATCCCGATCACGTTCTTCACGACGGGGCTACACTCGGACTATCACCAGGTGACCGACGAAGTCGAATACATCGACTATGAGCATATGGCGCGCGTCGCGCGCTTCGTGGAGGACGTAGTGGTGCACGTCGCCGACTTGGGCCATCGCGTCGCCGTGGACCACCCCAAGCCGGACCCCGCGGCGCCGTGTCGCCAGTAGACGCGCCGGGCCGGGCCGCG
>WNFJ01098748.1_pt2 | contig 30389 bp, 25 predicted proteins | sample 5400461 | NCBI WGS metagenome assembly WNFJ01 (sample SAMN13153349, study PRJNA577476) | soil metagenome | isolation source: 115 cm saprolite on Douglas fir-dominated hillslope | place: USA:California | collected 2013-09-17
CGCCGCTCCGCCGTCTATTCCCGCCGAGACGGTGTACGTGGTGGACTTTGTATCCGAAGAGGATGTCCGCCGGGCGATCGGGCAATCGAAGAAAATTTACATCGGACCGAAGACCATCGTCACGCCGTCGGCGCGCGACCTGGCGCTGCGAAGCGATACGCTGGTTCTGACCGAACAGCGGAATGCCGCGAAGTAGCGCCTTCGAAGGGGCGCATGTGCAATGAAACCGAACCTGGATACGCTCAAGAGCGAGATCGAGCATTACCTGGAGGAATCCGGACTGGCGGTCTTCTATGGTTACTCGCGCGTGATGGATTCGATGCCGGTGGTTTACTGGGATTGCGATCAATATCCGGATTACACGCTGTTCGTCAAGGCGGCGCGTGCGGCGGGCGCGAAGGTGATGGTGCTTCACCAGTTGGAATTTCACGCCGAGCAGTTGGACGACGCGCTGGAGCAGTTGCAGGAATGCGACCTGCCGCGAGAGGAACACGACGAATTCGAGCGGCGCCTGAATGAAATGCGGATCTACGGCGGGTTCATCTGCTCCATCGAGCTTTCGTTCGATCACGAAGGGCGAGTGTTTCTCTTCGATCTGCGGACGGAATGGTACGACGAGATTACTGAGATGCTGGATGAACTGCAGATCCTGAGCGCCGGAGCGGATGACGAAGATGACGACGGCAGCTCGATGAGCGGGTATTTTTCGCGGAACTAGTATGGTGTGCGTGCTCATGTTTGACAACCCAGTCCGGCGTGGGGCAGCCCTTTCGGGCTGCGGACGCGCTTTCCAGCGGGTCCAGCCGGCTGAAAGCCGGCTGCGGGCATGATTGCCCGCCCCACAGCAATGCCTAGCCCACAGTGGCACATCCCGCAAGCGGACCTGCAAGCGGCGCGCGACCTGGCGGCGGCGTTGCGCATTCAACCTCTGACGGCGCGGGTGCTGCTGAGCCGTGGGCTCTCCGATGCTGACGCTGCGCGGCGGTTTCTGACTCCCTCCATGGAACATTTGCACGATCCGCTGCTGCTTGCCGGCATGCGCGAAGCTGTGGAGCGGCTGCGCGCGGCGATCGCAGGGCACGAGAAGATTCTGATCTACGGCGATTACGACGTGGACGGAACGGTTGCGGTGGTCATCCTGAAGAAAGCCATCGAGCTTGCGGGCGGCGAAGCGAGTTTCCACGTGCCGCACCGGTTGAAGGACGGCTATGGGATGCGCGCCGAAGTGATCGAACAAGCGGCGGCGATGGGCGTGCGGCTGATTGTCAGCGTGGATACGGGCATACGGGCCACGGAAGTGGTGCGCGCGGCGCGCGAGTTGGGGATCGACGTGATTGTCACCGATCACCACTTGCCCGAAGCGGAGCTTCCGCCGGCCGTGGCGGTATTGAATCCGAATCGTCGCGATTGCAGTTATCCGGACAAGAATCTGTGCGGCGCTGGAGTTGCATTCAAGCTGGTGCAGGCGCTGCTCGCGACTCAGGGCTGGCCGGAAGAGAAACTCGCTCGAATGCTGAAGTCGTTTCTGAAACTGGTTGCCGTGGCGACCGTGGCGGATGTGGTTCCGCTGACCGGCGAGAACCGGGTGATCGTCAAATATGGGTTACAGGGCCTGAATCGCGTGAACAATCCCGGCTTGCGGGCGCTGCTGGAAGTTTCAGGGATGCTGGATGGGCGTGCGCCGAGCGCGCGGCAGGTTGCTTTTCAAATTGCGCCGCGCATGAATGCCGCAGGGCGCATGGATGACGCCGAGAAAGTGATCCGGATGTTCCTGACGGAAGATCTGGAGTGCGCGCGCTCGCTGGCCGCGCAGCTTCATTCACTCAACCAGGAGCGCCAGCAGACCGAGGCAGACATCGTGCGGCTGGTGCTGGAGGAATGCGTGAAGGCTCCCGTGACTGCGGATCAAGCCGCGCTGGTTTTCAACGGAGCGAACTGGCATCGCGGAGTTGCGGGCATCGTCGCGAGCCGGCTGGTGGATCGGTTTTACCGGCCGGTGTTCGTGTTGAGCGAGGAGGCGGGGCTTGCGCAAGGATCGGGGCGCAGCATCGCGCCGTTCCATCTGCTGGAGGCACTGGAGTCCATGCCAGAGTTGTTTACGCGGTTCGGCGGGCATCGGCAGGCGGCGGGCGTGAGCATGCCGGTCGACTTGGTACCCGAGTTTCGGCAGCGCCTCAACGCTTACGCTGCCGAGCGGCTCACGCCGGCCGATTTTCGGCCGCAATTGGCGATTGACGCGCTCGTGGATTTGAAAGAACTGACCACCGGGCCGGTGGTCGCTGAAATTCTCTCGATGGCCCCGTTCGGGTTCGGGAATCCGGCTCCGCTGCTGGCGATTTTGGATGCCGAGGTGGCGGCGGCGCCGGTGCTGCTGAAGGAAAAACACTTGAAGGTGCATCTGCGGCAGAACGGGCGGAACCTGTTGTCGACGGCGTGGAATTTCGCGGAACGGGCGGCCGAGTTCTCGGCGGGTGGGCGCTGCGATGCGGCGTTTTTCCTTGAAGAGGACGCGTATTCGGAAAGCCGCGGATGGGGAGGATGGGCGGCGGTGTTGAGGGACGTTCGTCCCTCCGGTTCCTTGGTTGCTTAGTACTCGATTTCGCAAATACGGTCACATGTGTTTCCGTGGCGCAGGCTCTCAACCTGCCGACTCGACACTCGTGTCGAGTCTTGTGCCCGGCTTGGCAGGAAGCGTCGAGACGAGTCTCGACGCGGCAGCCTGAGAGGCTGCGCCACAGGCACTAGGCGTCCGGGCTATACCGTTAAGCCGAGATTCTCCAGATACTGCTTGGCGATGGCGCTGCTTTCCTTGGCCGTTGTGCCAGTGCGGTCCAGTTCCACTGTCCACCATCCCTTCCAGTTGTTGTCGTCCAGAATCTTCTTGATCCCCGGAAAGTCCACGCCGCCCTTGCCCAGCTCGAAGAAAATGCGGTTGGCGGCGGTCGTATTGTACGGCCCCTGCAACTCGCCTCTAAACCCTCCCCTGTTTTCAGCGGCGACGTCTTTGATGTGATATTCGATGATTCGATGAAGATAGGTGCGGGTCAGTTGAACCGGATCCATGCCCGCCATGCTGATGTGGCCTGTGTCGAGGATGAAATAGACCAGCTTCGGATCCGTCATCTCCAGGATGGCTTCGAGGTCCTGCCTGGTCTCGAGTGCGCTGCCAAGATGCGCATGGACGCCAAACTTCATTCCCAGATCGTTGATCCGGCGGCCCAGTTCATCGAACGTTTTGGACATTTCTTTGTAATCCGCCGTCCGATCTCCGGAGCCATGCTTGCCGCCAATATTGATCTTCAAGTGATCGCAGCCAAACCAATGGATGAAGCGCACCAGCTTCATATGATCCTCAAGCACGCCGTTCCTTTGGCTCGGATCGACGAAATCCGTTCGCATTCGGCCGCCATTGGAAACTGTCTCCAAGGTCAGCTTCCGTTTCGACAGTTCATCCTTCAGCCCTTGAGGATTGTCCGCCCAGCGTTCGACGTAATTCCAGAATGTCTCGATCCGGTGATAGCCAACCGCGGATGCTTCATCAATGGAGCGGAGGAAGTTCTGGGTGCCATTCCAGTCCGGGCGGGTGTCCACGGTAATGCCGACGGTGATATCGGCTTTACGGGCCGCCAGTGCCGGCGTGGCCAAAGCTGCGGCCATCGTCAAACTATCGACAATGATGTCACGACGAGTCATAACTAGAGAACCAATGAACGGGGTTTCATTGCGCCTGCGAAGGCCTCGAACAGCCTGCGGTCTGCGAGGTCTTCCGGGTGCCACTGAACGGCTACGGCGAACTGCTCACCCGGTCTTTCGAGAGCTTCGATTACGCCGTCGCTCGATACGGCCGATACCAGCAGACCTTTGCCGGGCTCGCCCACGGCTTGATGATGCCGCGAGTTCACTTCGTGTTCGCCCGCGCCGATGATGGAGGCTAATCGCGTGCCGGACGCGGCCCGCACCGCATGGCTTGCAGCGTGCGCTTCCACCGTCGGTAAATGCTGGATCAGCGTTCCCCCGTGCGCCACGTTAAACAGTTGCATGCCGCGGCAGATGGCGAGTACGGGGAGCCCGGCGGACAACGCACGCTCGAGCACGTTTAATTCGAGTGCGTCGCGCGCATCGTCCGGGTCTTGGGTTTCACTTGCTCGCGATTGTCCGTAGCGGGCCGGATTGATGTCGGCGCCGCCGGTCAGCACCAGCCCGTCGAGCGAATCGAGTGACGGCGTACTGCCTGGCGAGATGCGCACCGGCTCGATGCCGACTTCGCGCAGGGCGCGTTCGTAGCGTTCGACTTTTTTCTCGAGACGATAAGTTACGCCAACTCTCATTTCGTTCAGACCCGCAGCGCATCCTGAAACGCGGCGAGGAACATCTTGACGCAACTCTCGTTCGCTAGCGGACCCATGAGTCCGATGCGGAAAATCTTGCCGGCCAGCGGCCCGAATCCGCCGGCGATCTCGATGCCGTGTTTGTCGATCAGATGCTTGCGCACTCTTGCATCGTCGACGCCTTCCGGCACGCGCGGTGTATTCACGTTCGGGAGCCGATGATCTTCGGCGACGTGCATGCGCAGGCCCATGCTCTCCAATCCGCGCACCAGCGCGAGATGGTTGCGCTGATGGCGGTCGAAGCGGTTCTGCAGGCCCTCCTCCTCGATCAAACGCAGGCTCTCGTGCAGCGCGTAGAACAGCGTGCTCGACACGGTGTGGTGATATTTGCGGCTGTCGTAATACTCGCAGATGAGCTTCAGGTCGAGATACCAGTGGCGCATCGGGCTTTTGCGGTCCTTGAGCCGTTCCATCGCGCGCGGCGATGCGGTAAACGGAGAGAGTCCGGGAGGGCAGCTCAAGCCTTTCTGCGAACAACTGTAGGCCACGTCGATCCCCACGTCATCGATATTCACGGGAAGCGCGCCGAGCGACGTCACCGTGTCGGCGATCACCAGCGCGCCCACGTCGCGTGCGGCTTGGGTGATGAGACGCGGATTCTGCAGCGCTCCGGTGGAAGTTTCGGCATGGACGAAGGCGAGCACGTCGGGCTTTTCACGGAGCACGAACTCGGCCGCTTCTTCGTAGCTGAAAACTTCGCCCCACGGCTTTTCGAGACGCGCCACGCGCGCGCCCTGGCGCTTGCCCATCTCGCTAAGGCGGTCGCAGAAATAGCCGCTGGCGAAGACGGCGAATTTGGAATCCGGCTCGACGAAATTGGCAACCGCCGTTTCCATCCCGGAGGAGCCGGTTCCCGAGATGGGGAACGTAACTTCGTTACGCGTGCCGAAGACGGAGCGCAACAGTTCGCGCGTGCGGTCGGCGACTTCGAAAAAATAGGGATCCAGCGGTCCGACCACCTGCTTTGCGAGGGCTTCGGAAACGCGCGGCTCTACCTGCGTGGGACCCGGTCCGAATAAGAACCGCTTGGGCGGCTGGAGTGTCGCTTCAGGCATATGTAAGAAGGTTGTGGGCTGTTTGGCTTTTCCCACAACCTACAACCCACCACCCACAACCTATCCAGGTTAACAGTTGACGCCTGTTCTCGTCTTGCAGGGCGGAGGTAACAAAATGCGCAACACTCTGCTTCTTACAATCGGCTTCGCCGCGCTGGGGACGATGTTCATCGCCCAGGCCGGCCCGCCGCTCATTTGCCATCCGTACAACATCGGCGCTGCGAAGTCGCTGCCCTGGGCTAACGGGCCAAATTGGGACAATCCCGATCCGCGCTATAACGTCAAGAATCTGGCCGCGGACACGCTGGCGATTCTGGATCAAGCGCCATCCGTGCTGGTTCGCATGGAGACTATGCGCCGAGCCGTGATCTACGGGGGTGAGGACCACAACGCAGCGCGAGAACTGCTGGCACAGCTTAAGGCCCGTGAAATCGCGGCAGAGAAATCCGCCAGACCGGCCGCAACAGCCTATTTCGACTACGGGTATTTTCTCTCCTCGCTAAAGCAGATCGAAGAATGGAAGTACAAAGAGGACATGACCGGCGGCATCGACGGCTACTCGTTCGTCCAGAGAGCGCTGGCGATCGATCCCGATTCTTCCGAGATGCATTTCGCCGCGGCGATCATGGCTTCCTCGCCGCCACGTCCCGGAGAGCGCGACGATCATCTGCGTAAAGCGCGCGCCGCGAAGAATGACGTGTTGCTGGCGCAGAACCTGTCGACGCACTTTCAGTAGGGCAGGTGGCACATGCTTCAGCCTGTGAAAGGACAGGGCATGGCCCTGTCCTACATTTCTAGCCTACCGGTTGAGCGTGTTTGGCCATCTCATTGTCCATACGCTTCTTCATTTCCTCGGGAGCTACGTCTTCCTTATGCGTCGCCAGCGACCATGAGTGGCCGAACGGGTCGGTGAGTTTTCCATAGCGGTCGCCCCAGAACATGTCGTTGAGCGGCATTTCCGTCTTGGCGCCTGCCGACACGGCTTGGTTGAAGACAGCGTCCACGTTCTCGACGTACAGGAAGATGCCAACACTCGAACCGCCCAGCGATTTCGGTGAGCGGCAACCGGTGCCCGGCATCTCATCGGCAAGCATAAGCATGGAATCACCGATCCTGAGTTCTGCGTGCATGATCTTGCCGTTCGGACCGTTCATGTGCATGATTTCCTTGGCGCCAAATGCGCGCCGATAGAAATCAATGGCGCGTGCGGCGTCGTTCACAACTAGATATGGTGTAACGGAATGATAACCCTGGGGGATCGGTTGTACTGGCATAAGTCACCTCTTTCGGTAGACTACGGCTTCAGCTTGGTTGTTTCAGTTAATTCTCGGTGACTGATTAGGCCGCTGATGAACGCGGATGAACGCAGATAAGAAATTGGCGGCCAAGAATCAGGCGCTCACCAGGTGTGGTTGCTGGCTCGGCTCATACACGCACCGCGGATCGGCTTCCAGATAGTTCCCGGTCAACGCATACGCCCGCGAGCGCGAACCGCCGCAGATCTTGTGATACTCGCAGTAACCGCACTTGCCCACATTGGCCGCCGGATCGCGCAGGATGCGGAACAGACTGGAGTTGCGGTAAACGTCGACGAGCGAATCCCGGCGTACGTTGCCCGCCGATACGGGCAGGAAACCGCTGGGGAAGATTTCGCCGGTGTGTGACACGAACACAAAACCCCTCCCGTCGCCGACGCCCGCGGTTCGCCACAGCATCCTGCCGTTCACGCCGCCTCGCCCGCCGCGCTCGGCCTTGAGGCGCTGCGCGATGTAGCGGCGATAGTGCATGCCTTCGGTGGTCTTGACGTCGAAGGGGGCGACTTTCGAGATGTCGTACAGGAACTCGAAGACTTTTTCGTATTCCTCGCCGGTCAGATCGTCTTGTGCGAGCGCGCGGCCGGTGGTCACCAGAAAGAACAGGCTCCACATCTTCGACTGGGCCTCGCCGACGAGCTCTGCGATCTGGGCGAGCTTGGACAGATTCCGGCGCGTGACGGTGGTCTGGACCTGCGTCTCGAGACCGATGTCCCGGGCATGCCGCAGGGCGAACATGGCTTGGTCAAAGGTGCCCTCTACGCCGCGGAATTCGTCGTGAGTTGGGGCATCTGGCCCATCCAGGCTGATGGCCATGCGCGAAATTCCGCATTTTTGGAACTCGTCGATGGCCTCGGCGGTCAGGAGCGGGGTAGCGCTCGGGGTTACGTTGGTGCGTAATCCAGTGGCTACGCTATAGCGGGCTAAGTCAAAGATATCAGGGCGTTTGAGTGGGTCGCCGCCGGTGAAAACCAGGAGCGGGTTGCCGAACTGCCTGACTTCCTCGATGAGGCGCTGGCCTTCTTCGGTGGTCAGTTCGTCCGGATCGCGCTCCGGCCGCGCCGAGGCACGGCAATGAACACAAGCTAAATCACAGGATTGCGTGACTTCCCAAATGACAAGCAAGGGAGACTGGTTAAAGTCCATAGGGATCTCCGATCGTGTCTTGTCATGCATTTTCAGTGCCAGGATGGGTCTGACCGTGATAACATCCTCGGTTGTATAAGCTCACTCTCTTCGCAGTGCTGGTGTCGGCGCGGCTGTTCGCGGATTCGGATTGCATCAACTTTCCGCCGATTGAATCTGCGGACGGGTTTCCATTTGCTTCCGTTGCTTATGTCACCGCAGCGAATGCGGCCGGCGATCACCTTGTAGTCGGTACGTACCACCGTGGACTGAGAGGGTCAGCGGTCGCCAACGAGATCAATGCCAATGTTCCCCAGCCCTCAGTTCCGAATCAAAAATTCTGTGATGCGCTGGTGCCGCTTGCGCCACAGCAGTCATATCCCAACGTGTATGTTCCGACGGCCGCCGAGCGCACCGGCGACTTCAATGCATTCGCGGGACTACTTGTCGACCCAGCCAACAACCAGCCATTCGCAGGCGGACTCATCCCGCTAGACAGGCTGGGGCCGGTTTTTGCGTGGCGGATCGGACCGGCGCAAGCAGCGTCGACAGTGAGGGATTGGAGCCTGACCGGCTCCGTATTAAGCCCAGGATTCAAAGCGCCGACCGTGGTTCTTCCAACCGGTAGGGTTTTGGTAGTCGGAACAGGAGGTCGTTCCAGTTTATACGACTCCGCCACGGGCCTGTTCAACGAAACCGGTAGAACTACAGTAAGTCACGGTGCTGCCCCGACCGCTGTGCTGCTGAACGATGGCCGAGTGCTGGTGGTTGGCGGCCAGACCTCGCCATCGGCAGTCGAGTTGTACGATCCTTCCACTGGGGTGTTTAAATCCATAGGAACAACGATGGAGCCGCACAGTGGATTTCACACCTCAAACCTGCTTCCCGATGGCCGGGTCCTCATCGTCGGAGGATGCAACGCCATTTCTTGCGATACCACGCCAACAGCGATAATTTCAGGAGCCGAACTCTTCGATCCCAAGACCCTCAGTTTTAACAGAGTCCCGCCAATGGCGATGAATCGGTATCGCCACACTTCAACCACCCTATCGGACGGTAGGGTTCTCGTTGTTGGCGGAGCGGTGTCAGTCGGCCAAGCTAACCAGAACTTTACAAATTCAGCGGAAATCTTCGACCCCGCCACTGGCCGTTTTAGCACCGTAAGTCCCATGCCCGTCAGTCGCGCTAGCCATGTCGCCGTGCTTCTTCCAAACGGAAAGGTCCTCGTCGCAGGGGGCTATGGAGGATCATCTGGCTCCGCGAACGTCTTCGATCCGCAAACGGGTAGATTTGAGATCACCGGCGGAATGAGCCGCGATCGCCCAGAAGCCGACGTGGGTACACTGCTGAACAATGGCCAGGTCTTGGTAAATGGCGGCTATGACAATTTTCCCGTAGCTACCAACACCGCTGAACTATATAATCCCGCCTCAGGGACTTTTACCAACACGGGAAATATGAACATCGGGCGGATCGGGCATACCTCCACGCGCCTTTTGGATGGGCGCGTCCTCGTCTCTGGAGGCTACTCCGTGTGCTGTACCGTTGCAGCGATTCCCGCTGAGTTATACACGCCCGTGACGCAAGGCCTGGTCACATCCCAAACCGGCCTCACTTTCCGCGCCGCCCAAGGAGCCGCCGCCGTGCCAGCGCAGAACGTGGCTGTGCTCAGCACCACCGACACCATTCCATGGACCGTTTCGGTACGAACTTACACCGGTGGAAGCTGGTTGAAAGCCACGCCGGGGAATGGCGTCAGCCAGCCGGGAGCCCCGCCGGTCGCCCTAGCCATCTCCGCCAACCCAACCAACCTCGCGGCGCAAGATTACTACGGCGTCGTCACCATCACGCCCACCGACAACATCCATCCTCCGATCTCTATTGCAATAGTTCTCAGTATCGTGCCGGCCGGAACGGCGGCGCCGCCCGCAGTCTCTCCCAGCGGCTTGCTGTTTCTTGCCGCTGGCGCTGTCGTGAAGTCACAGTCTTTCAGCATCTCCAACCTGACCTCGAAATCCATCGCATTCACCGCGGCCGGCACGGCATCTCCCAATTGGTTCGACTTCAATCCGAAAGCGGCGGCGATCAACGCCGGGCAGGCAGCTACGATTACTGTAATTCCGTCCATTACCGCGCTCGCCGGCGGCGTTTACCGCGGCTCCATCAAACTCACCTTCGGCGACAACACCACCCAGACTATCGACCTGCTGCTGGTGATCTCGGCCACCGCCGGAACCGGGAACGCGCTCGCTGCCCAGCGCGAGGCGACGGGCTGCACACCAACCAAGCTTCTGCCGGTATTCACCAGCATCGGCAGCGGCTTCACCACACCGGCCGCGTGGCCCACTCCCATCGTCGTGCAGCTTGTGGACGACTGCGGCGTGGCGGTAAACAACGGATCCGTGATCGTCAGCTTCAGCAATGGAGACGCGCCGCAGTCGTTGCTGCCGATCGGCAGCGCGAGCTGGACCGCAACCTGGGTACCAGTCCACAACAGCACTGCCGCATTCGCAGTGCGCGCGGATGCCCGTCAATCCTCGCTGGTCGGCAGTGTACAAGTGACTGGCCAAGTCGCACTGAACCCGAAAGTTCCGATTGTGAGTTCGGCCGGAGTCGTGAGTTCCGGCGATTACAGCAGCGCGCCGGCAGTGGGACTGCTTGTGTCCATCTTCGGCACCGCGCTCGCCGATGGTGAAGCGGGAGCCCTTACTTTGCCGTTGCCACAGCAACTCGGTTCCACACAGGTGGTGGTATCTGGCGCACCAGTTCCGCTGCTCTACGTGAGCGACGGCCAGGTGAATGTGCTGATCACCTACGATCAGATTGTGAACGCGCAGCATCAGTTGATCGTGCAGCGCGGGAATGCGATTTCGTCACCTGTATCAATCGCGATCTTCGATTCCGAGCCGGCCATTCTTGCGACTGCGGGCAACGGCGCCGGGCAGGGACACATTTACAAGGTTGACTCGTCGGGCAATCAAATCCTGGCCGATGCGAACGCACCGGCGACAGCCGGCGATGTACTGGTGATGTACACCGTAGGACTGGGCGCCGTCGATCCACCGGTGAAAGCGGGTGATCCCGCGCCCTACGCCACCGTGATCGCGCCGGTGACCGTCACCATCGGCGGACAAACCGCGACGGTCCAATTCGCCGGGCTGACGCCGGGATCGGCCGGCTTGTACCAAGTGAACGTGACTGTTCCGCCGGGTATCGATCCGGGCAACCAAGTGCCTGTAACCGTCGCTGTGGCGGGCAAGGCCAGCTCGGGAAACATTTACATGGCGGTCCAGTAGTCCGGACCTGATATGATCGTCACACGCCGGGAGGAACCTTGATGACACTCGCACGTTGCGCCGCGCCGACCCTGACGCTCGCCCTGCTGTGCTCCTGCGCCAAGAAGGACGAAGCACTCGCACCCGGACCGGATTTCCAGAAGAGATTCCAGGAAGCCCTGATCCTGGCGAAACCGGGCGCTGTCATCCAACTTCGGGAAGGCAAGTACGACCTGACAGCTACGCTCTCGCTTTCCGTCGAAAACGTGACCATCCGCGGCAAGGGGATCGATAAAACCATCCTCTCCTTCCAGAACCAGAAGACCGGCGCCGCGGGAATGCAGGTCACCGCCGGCGGCTTCACGCTTGAAGATCTGGCGATCGAAGACTCCAAGGGCGACGCGCTCAAGATCAACGGCGCCACGGGCGTCACCATCCGCCGCGTTCGCGCGGAGTGGACCGGCGGTCCGAAATCCACGAACGGCTCCTATGGACTGTATCCGGTGCAATGCAAGAACGTCCTGATTGAGGACTCGGTCGCGATCGGTGCTTCCGACGCGGGCATCTACGTCGGGCAGTCCAAGAACATCATCGTGCGCCGCAGCCGCGCCGAATACAATGTTGCCGGGATCGAAATCGAAAACTCGCAAGACGCCGACGTCTATCAGAACACCGCGACCAACAATACCGGCGGGCTGCTGGTCTTCAATCTTCCCGATTTGCCGGTGAAGGATGGGCGCAACGCGCGCGTGTTCGAAAACAAGGTGTTCGCCAACAACACGGAGAACTTCGCACCCAAAGGCAACCTGGTGGCGAAGGTTCCGGCCGGGACCGGCGTCATCATCATGGCGACGAATCACATCGACGTGTTCAAGAACACCATCCGCGACAATGCCACGGCCAATGTTTCCATCGTGAGTTATCTGACCACGGGCAATCCCATGAACGATCCGGGCTATTATCCGTTCACGGATGAGATTTACATTCACGACAACGCGATCTCCGGCGGCGGCGACAATCCCGGCGGACGCCTGGGGAAAGATCTCGTGCCGGTGCTCGGCAAGCCACTGCCCTCGATTCTTTACGATGGCGTAGTGGATCCCAAGAAGCGCACGGTGCAGATCTGCATCCAGAACAACGGCGCTGCGACATTCGCAAACTACGACGCCGGGAACAGCTTCAAGCACATCGCCCGCAACGCGAGCCTGAACAACTGCGCACTACCACCACTGACAGCAGTAGCGGGTTTCTGATGTTGATTCGCGTTCATTCGCGTTCATTCGCGGCCATAATTTTAATGGCCGTACTACCCGGATGCACCAAGCAAGTCCACCATCACGTCTCAGAACCCTATCCAACCAAGCTCTCCGCATGGCGCCTCTTCACTGGAAATCCGGCCGAGCTGCACCCAAACCGCGGCGTGATCCCCTACGATCTCAACACCCCGCTCTTTTCCGACTATGCGAATAAATACCGCTTCGTCTGGATGCCGTCAGGGACATCCGCCGCCTACCACGCCACCGAGTCCTTCGAATTTCCAATCGGGACGATTTTTTCGAAGACCTTTGCCTATCCCGAACAGAACGGCAAGCAGCACCTGATCGAAACGCGTCTACTAGTACATGCGAAAAACGGCTGGACCGCGCTGCCGTACGTCTGGAATGCATCGCAAACCGAAGCCGAGCTGCAAGTCGCCGCCGATCCCACAGTGGTTCACTGGCAGCAGCACACCATCGACTATGTGATCCCCAACACGAATCAGTGCAAGGAGTGTCACGAGAAAGCGAAAGCCACCGTTCCGATCGGTCCGAAGGCGCGGAATCTGAACAAGGACTTCGACTATCCCGAAGGGCGCGCGAACCAACTGGAATATTGGACGCGGATCGGTTATCTGAAGGGCGCGCCCGCTGCGCAACAGGCTGCCAGGGCCGCAGTTTGGGACGATCCTTCCAGCGGCATGCTGGAGGCGCGCGCCAGGACCTATCTCGACGTCAACTGCGCGCACTGCCATCAGCCGGAAGGCTCGGCCAACAATTCCGGCCTGTACTTGACGGCCGGCGAAACCAGCCTGCTACGGTTGGGCGTGTGCAAGGTCCCCGTCTCTGCCGGCCAGGGCGCGGGCGATCTGTTGTTCGATATCGTCGACGGCAAGCCGGACGAGTCGATCCTGCTGCACCGTATGGATTCGGCCGTTCCCAAAGTCATGATGCCGGAGCTGGGCCGGACGCTCATTCATCAGGAAGGCGTCGCGCTGATCCGCGAATGGATTCGCTCCATGCAGAGCCACTGCCAGTCAAATTCTGGTAGTCTATAGAATCACCTTCAAGGAGGACTCTATGACCAAGACTCTGCGGATTCTTGCCGGGAGCAGCCTGCTCTACGCTGCTTCGTTCACACTCTCAGCCCAGCAGCCGGAGGGCCCACCGCCGGTGATACGCATCTTCCGGGAAGACATCAAGGAAGGCAGGGCCCCAGCCCACGAGAAGAACGAAGCCAAGTGGGCGCAGATGCTCGCGCAGAACAAGTACCCGAACAACTCGCTGGCGCTGGTCTCGCTGACGGGACCATCCCAAGCCTGGTTCCTCGAGGCGCATGCATCGTTCGCCTCCATTGGACAAGCGGAAGCGTTCGTCGGCCAGAATGCGGCGGTGAAGACTCAATTTGAGACGCTGGATTCGCAGGACGCCGAGTATCGGTCGAGCAGCCGTTCCTGGATCGCGGTCTACCATCCCGAGATGAGCTTTCACGCGAAGGAGTTGATGGACACCTTACCAAAGGCGCGCTATTTCAATGTGATACTTTTCCGCATTCGCCAGGACCATGGTGCGGAATGGGTAGACCTGGCGAAAACCGCGATCGCCGCGCTGCAGAAGGCCGTGAGCGATCAGCCGGTTGTCACCTACCAGGTTGTCTCCGGTGCGCCCAACACCACTTACATCCTGTTCGAGCCTACAGCCTCGCTCGCGAGCCTGGACAGCGCGCCGGCACGCAGCCAGGCAATGTTCCAAGCCATGGGCGATTCCGCCACGAAGCGGTTTATGAAGAGCGCCGGGGAAACGATTGCCAGCGAAGAGTCCGTGCTCTTCACCATCAACCCCCGCATGAGTTACGTTTCGAGCGACTTCGCCGCGGCTGATCCGGAGTTCTGGACGCCAAAGCCGGCCGCCGCCAAGCCAGCCGCGCCGAAGCCAGCGCCAAAGAAGGAAACCGGAACGAAATAGCCTTGTTCGTGACGATCGCTCCCTAGCAGTTACTGAGCCGTGCGCGTAAGCAAGCGGTTCCGGTGATCTACTACTTGAGTTCGATCACCACCACTTCGAAGGGCTTGTCGCCGACATTCTCGGGTAGATGCTTTCCGGCATCCGCCCAAGTCGCGTCGTGGGCCTTGCCGTTGTTATCCTGCGACGTGCCGTCCGGCAGCGTGAACTTGGCGTGGAGGTCGCTCATGTACACTGCTACCGATGCGGGATGTTCGTGCATCACCGATTTCTCATGCGGCCCGTACTTGGCCCGCAACACGCGAACCTGGTCGTTATTCATGACCACTTTGTAGTGTTTGGGATCCAATTTGACGGGGTCCAGCGTAGTCTTCGCCGCCGCGGCCGCGCCCGGTTTCTTCAGCTCCACCATGATGGATTCCGACACCGTTCCGGAAAGATTCTCATAGGCGTGCGTCAGGCCCTTGGAGTAAGTCACGTCATCGGCTTTGGTGCGTTCGTCACTGGTCTTCCCATCGGGGAAGGTGTACTTGGAATGGTCATTCGTGAAGCCCACCGTCACGTAGGCGGGATGCGAATGCATGGGAAGTTTGCTGTGTCCCGGCTCAGTGAAGTGAAGTACACGAACACGATCGTTTTCAAACACAACTTTCACCTGGTTGGGCGCTAACTGGACCACATCCTGGGCGAAAGCGGCGAGTGCGCTGAAGGCCACCGCCATTGGGAACATACTACGCATACACTATTGCCTCCTGGATCCTGGAACACATGCGTTCTACAGGGTAGGTCCCTAGTATACACGCTGCCGAGTCCAAAATGACCCCGTCGCGGGGCCTTGCAATTTCCTTGTATCTGTGCTGATCTGTGGCTGATGAAGAAATCAGACGCCCTACGCCAGCATCTCCTGGCTCTCCTCGACGGTCAGGATGCGCACTTGAATTTTGAGACCGTAATCGCCCGTTTTCCCGCCAAGCTTCGTGGCGCGAAACCGAAGGGAGCAGCGCATACGGCATGGCAGCTCCTGGAACACATGCGCATCGCGCAGTGGGACATTCTGGAATTCAGCCGCGATGCGAACCACGTTTCACCCAAGTTCCCCGAAGGATATTGGCCCGAGTCCGACGCGCCCAGCGCCGCTCAATGGAACAAGAGCCTGAGCGATTTCCGCGCCGACCTGAAGGCCCTAAAGAAGCTGGTTGCAGACGAAAAGAGCGACCTCTACGCGCGCATTCCGCACGGTACGGGCCAGACGTTGCTGCGCGAAGCACTGCTCGTTGCGGACCATAATGCGTATCACGTCGGGCAATTGATGCTGCTGCGCCGTCTGCTGGGCGCCTGGAAGGATTGAGGTGGCGCTCTAGCACAACCCTCGAAAAGCTCCGCGCCATCCCTGGCATTTCCCCGAGTATGACGGGTTCCATTTCCGGCGCGCCATGCGCTGGCGAGTGGTCCTAAAGCGTGATAAAATCAGTCCCAGATTTGTATGTTACGCGCCATTCGTTTTACGGCATTTGCTTGCACGTCTTTCGTGCATTGCTTCTGCCAGCCATACATTATCAGCACAGTCGCCGGAACCGACCGGGTGCTGGAAGGTTCGCAGGCGATCAACGTCCCGCTGCGCAATCCGCACACCGTGGTTGTCGACAGCGCGGGCAGTCTGTATATTGCCGACACAGCCGATAACCGCGTACGGAAGGTGAGTTCATCCGGCGTCATCACCACCTTCGCCGGCACTGGACTTCCCGGTTACAGCGGGGACCGCGGCAAGGCGTCGCTGGCTCAATTGAGCGGCCCCATTGGGCTTGCTATCGATTCGGCTTCGAATATTTATATCGCGGATCGCGACAACCACCGCGTCCGGCGGGTGACTTCCGACGGAATTATCAACACGGTAGCCGGTAACGGCACCTTCGGCGGGGCCGGGGATAACGGCTTGGCCACGAGCGCACAGGTGCGGCCGCTCGCGCTGGCGGTCGACAATCAAAACAATTTCTATATTTCCACGTACGACTTCCGCATCCGCAAGGTCGATTCAAAGGGAATGATCACCACGATCGCCGGCACCGGAACTCGCGGTTATTCGGGCGATAATGGCCTGGCAACCGCGGCGCAGATCGACTTGGTAACGCAGCTGGCTGTGGATTCGAACGGTAATCTCTATCTGGCCGATTTCCTGAATGAGCGCATTCGAAAGATCGACTCGTCGGGCAAAATGACGACCGTCGCTGGAAGCGGCGATTTTGGCTTTCCCGGCGACAATATACAGGCGACTATGGCGCTGATGCTGCCGGATGGCGTGGTCCTCGATGGCGGTAATCTGTACCTCTCCGACGTGAATTATAACCAGATCCGCAGAGTGAACCTGGGAACCGGTTTAATCAACACGGTCGCAGGGGTTCGCAACCCCCCCGGCGGCTTCGGCGGGGATAACGGCTCGGCTACCAACGCGCTATTCAATTTCCCTGCGGGCCTTGCGATAGACAGCATGGGTCAGATTTACGTGGTCGACCTGATCAACCAACGAGTGAGAAGAATTTCGGCGGGTATCGTTACCACCGTGGCCGGCACGGGTATACGCGACGGCGGTCTGGCGACCTCGGCGTTTATGGATACTCCGGAAGGGCTCGCCGTGGACGGCATGAGCAACGTGGCAGTCGCCGATGCCGGCAACGCGGAGTTGCGGCGCTTTAGCGTGGGCGGAAACATCAATTCCTTTGGGAATTTAAATGCGCCGCCTATCGGTGTGGCGGTAGATCTCGGCGGGAACTTCTATGCCACCGACGACGAGCCGCTGATCCTCAAAATCACGCCCGGCGGAGTCACCTCCATCGTCGCGGGCAATGGACAGTTCGGATACACGGGCGACAATGGGCCGGCTACCAGCGCAATGATTGGCGAGCCCACAGGCGTGGCCGTGGACGCGGCAACCAACGTTTACTTCACGGATTTCGACAACAATCGCATCCGCAAAGTCGCGTCGGGATCGGGAATCGTCAGCACCATCGCCGGAAACGGCAAGTTCATCTTCTCCGGCGACAACGGGCCGGCTCTGGCCGCCGGATTCGATCCCTACGACATCGCTGTGGATAACAAGAATAATATCTACATTGCAGACCGGTTTAATAATCGAATTCGCAAGATCACACCGGATGGAAACATCGCCACGGTAGTGGGGACTGGCGTTCCGGGTTACGCCGGCGATGGTGGCCTTGCGACAGCGGCGATGATCGACTTCCCCACGGGCGTAGCCGTGGATGCCGCCGGTAATCTGTACGTTTGCGATAACGGCAATTCAGTGGTTCGCCGCGTCACAGCCAGCGGCCTCATCACGACTATTGCCGGCACGGGAGATTTTAGTCCGGCCAGCGGGGACGGAGGACTGGCGAGCGCCGCGCGGCTCGACCCGTGGCGCGTCGCCGTGGACGCAAGCGGCAACGTTTTCGTTACGGACTCAGCCAACGACCGCGTCCGCAAGCTCACGCCCAAAGTGGCTGCAGTCGCGGCGATGAAGATCGTCAGCGGTAACAACCAGAGTGGCACTGTGGGCACTCAACTGAGTTTGCCATTGATCTTGAAGATATCCGACAGCACGGGCGCGGGTGTGCCGGGAGTCATCGTGACGCTGTCCGTTAGTCCTTCCGGCGCAGCGACGCTGAACCCTGCGCCGACGATCACGCTGAACGACGGCACCGCCAGCGTGCAGGTGACGCTGAGCGACAAAGCCGGATCTTTAACGATCGTCGCGTCCACTGCCGGAGTTCCCAACGTGTCTTTTTCCGTGACAGCCATTCCGGCGGTTTCGCCGACTGCTCCGGTGATTTCGCATGGAGGCGTGGTTGGCGCCGGCTTGAGCTTTCCGGCGGTCACCTCGCTCGCACCGAACGGAATCGCGACCATCTTCGGCAACAAATTTGCCCCGGCGGGAACATCCCGGATGGTTGGGCAGGACGACCTGGTGGATGGCAAGGTTCCCACCAACCTGGCCGGCGTTTGCGCGCTGTTTGGCGTGCAACGGGCTCCGATCTTCGGCGTTTTCCCCGGCCAGCTCAACGTCCAGGTTCCGGCGCTCGCGGCCGGGAACACGACCGTCCAAGTGATCACCAAGTGCGACACGCCACAGGCGGAGATGAGCAACGCGGAGCCCGTCAGCGTGCAGCCTACCGCGCCGGAATTCTTTTATTTCGCGCACAACGGAAGCGGCCACAATCCGATTGCGGCTCTGAATGCGGTCACCGGAGCATACATAGGCGCTCCCGGATTGGTGCCCGGCGGCACGTTCACGCCCGCCAAGGGCGGCGATTTGCTCTCGCTGTTTGCGACGGCTTTCGGCGCCACCGATCCGCCATTCGGTCCGGGTGTTTTGCCGGATCAAGCGGCGCCGGTGACGGCGTCGGTGTCGATTTCGTTCGGTGGGATTACGCTCGCTTCGAGCGACATACTTTACGTCGGCGTGACGCAAAATGCCGGGCTCTATCAGGTGAATCTGCGCGTCCCTGCGGGCTTGCCGGATGGAGATCAGCAAGTAGTGCTCGCAGTTGGAGGCGTTTCTTCGCCATCCGGCGGATTCATCACGGTAGGCGGGTCGGCTGGAAGCGCAGTGGAGCGCCGCGGTAGGAGACGCGGGCGGGAGCTTACCGGCGCCGGCGCTGGCGCCGAAGCAGGCCGGCTAAGCCGAGCAATGAAGTGCCTATTAGAATTGCGGTAGCGGGCTCGGGCGTGTTTTGAATCACCGTGCCTGGGTCGGAGACGTTGCCGCTGTTGTTATTGAAATCCACAATATCTACAGCGAAGTCATGACCCATAGAGTTGGCGATGAAACTCGCCGGCGTCAGACTACCCGAGGTGGGCGTGATCTTGAATGTAAGCGGACCGGTAAGCCCACCTCCATATCCGGATCCACAACCAGTACAGTTGATAGCATACGCGAAGGTTCCGAATGGGACACTAGTGAAAGAGCCCGGTAGCGTGCCGGCCAGATCAAAGCCGGCGGTGAGACCACTGATGATCACCCCGGGATCGCCGCTCAGGTCGAAGGCGAATGCGTGGTGCTTCGTATCCGGGGCGAGGTGAAAATGGTATGGTCCATTCGGGTCTGAACCCAGGGTCACCGTAACATCGATCGAAATCCCGTCTTGCACCAGGTCAACAGTGGCATAAGGAGACGTCGTACAACCGAGAGTACAACCGCTTACCGTGAGAACGACCGTCGCGCGCGCATCTGGCGACATGAGGGTAAGGATCGCGGCGAGCGAGACGGTTCCAAGGCCGCGATTCCTCCCCGTGGCCAGGCATTTGCAAATCTTGTCCAATAACGCACTGATGTTGGTCATGTGGTTCCTGTTTGGGCGAACGGATGCCCTTACTGGGACGAGTGGTTCATCCAACGCCTCCCAGCGGAGCACCTGCTCTAACTTTTGGATACCTAATGATGTTCGCAGGAAAGGGGGGAAATGTATCTAGGTGTTTCTCTTACACCTTCATGTAAAGCACCTAATCGTAGTAGTGCCATTCTGGTACTTTGGTCGGGCGTACTTTGTCGCCTAGAGTACGAATTGGTGGCTGTTATTCCTCGCGCAGAATCTCCAGCGGCTTCTGGCCCAGGATGCGAAAGCTGGCCATCCAGCCCGCTGCGTTGGCGATCAATGCCGTGGCGAACACCGCAGCGAGACTCGGAAGAATCGGGAACGAAACTTGCGCGTCGAGCATCCGTTTCAGCAACAGGTTCGCGAATCCATTCGCCAGCAGGCTGCCCATAACGCCCGCTACCGCGCCGAGGATCAGGAACTCCACGGAAAAGATCCGGCTGACGCGCCAGCGCGTCGCGCCGAGAGTCTTGAGGATCACCACCTCGCGCATGCGGCGGAAACGCGTCCCGGCGACGCTCGACGACAAGATGATGGCGCCGGCCAGAATCGCGAACATGGAAATGAAACGGATCACCATGGCGATCTGATCCACCACACCCTGAAATGTCTGGAGCACGTCCGCCATGTTCACCACCGTGATCGCCGGATAGCGCTGGTAGAGCGCCTGCTGCAAGGCGGAAACCATGGGCGGCTGCGCGCGCAGAGCGCCATAGTAGATGACGGGAAAACTGTCCAGCGCGCCCGCATTGAAGATGAACTCCACGCGTCCAGCGAGGTGGATCGTATCCACGCGATGGATGCACGCAACACGAGCCGTCAGCGTCCTGCCCGAAATGGTCCAGCGCGTCACCGAGCCGGGATTCACGCCGAGCATCTTCGCGGCTTCCTCCGAGACGCACACTTCCGGATTCGCAGGCGGTTTCGCTGGATTCCACCAGCTTCCGCGAAGCACTTCGACGACGTTCGAGATCGCGGCGGCCGAAGTCACCGAGCGCGGATAGCGGAAGCGCCGGCCCCAGCCTTTCAACGCCATCTTCAACACGTCCTGGCCGTCTACCTCGACCAGCTTGGCGGCCACGGTACCGATCAGCTCCGGCGCGCCTTCGATGCCGCGCTGCTGCTTCAGGAGTTGCAACACCGCATCGCGATCCTGGGGCGTAATGTCGATCAGAAACACGTTGGGCATACCAGGCGGCGCGTTCTTGTTCATTTGCGCAATCACGCCGCGCTCCACCAGATAAACCGTGAGCGTGAACATCACGCCGATGCCCAGCGCCACCAGCGCGGACTGCGCGTGATTGCCAGGCCGATACAGATTAGCGATTCCGTGCCGGATTGAGGTCGGCAGGTTGCGGCGGCTCGCCAGCTTCAGCCCGCGCAGCATCAGCCAGGCGATTCCTGCCAGCACTGCGAGGCTGACCACCAAAGCGCCGCCGAAGTAGGCTCCCGTTTTCCAGATGTCGTTGCGCGTTCCGGTGGCGAAGGACATGGCGATTCCGGAAATGCCCAGCACGATGACAGCGCCGGCGAGAATAGACATGCGCGCCTGCGCCAAACGGGATCGCCAGTCGGGTTTCGTCTCGGCCATTTCGCGGCGCAGAATCAGGTTGGGGCGGATGCGCCGGATACCCAGCAAGGGCGGCAGCGTGAACAGCAGCGTCGCCAGCACTGCGATGCCGATCCCTTGCACGGCGGTGATGAAATCCCAGCGTGCCGAGGGTTCCAACTGAAAGTAGCGCGCGAGGAATTGCGGAAAGGCGCGCTGGATCGCCAGGCCAAACGTTACGCCCAGCAAACCGCCGGCTAATCCGAGCGCGATGGTCTGGATGACGTAGATACGCATCAGTTGCTGCGACCGCGCGCCGATGCATTTCATAATCGCGATGGAATCCATGCGCTGTTGTATGTGCGCGTGCATCGCACTGGCGACGCCGATGGCGCCGACGATCAAGGTGATCAAGCTCACCAGGCTAAGGAACGTGGTCGCGCGCGCAAGACCTTGCGTGATGATCGGATGCGTCTCGCGATAATCGGCGATCAGCGAGTCGGGGAAGGCCTTCTTCAGCCGGTCGCGCACTTCGGCGATGCCCGGGGCCCCTGGATTGAGGCGAAAGAGGAATCGCTCCGCCGCGCGGCTGCCCGGCAGCATGAGCCCGGTCTTGTCCAGCCCATCGCGCGTCATCATCACGCGCGGACCGACGTTGAGGCTGCCGAGCATCCGGTCCGGCTCGAAGGTGACCACGCCGGCGATGCGAAACGGATGCCCGCCAAGCGCGAGCGTATCGCCGGCCTGCATGTTCAAGCGCAGCAGAATGTCGTCGGAGACCGCGACGGTGCCGGAGGTGAGCGCGGTGGAGAGTGGAGCAGGCGGCGCAAGGCGAATCTCTCCATAGAACGGGTAAACCGCCGGGTCGACGGCTTTGATGGAAACCAGCATCGGCGGCTTCCCTTCCCCGCCCGATGCCATGGTGAGCGTTTCCGTGATCCAGGTGTGCCGGACGCCGTGCTTCGCCAGATCGTCCATGGTGGCGTTCTGTTCGCCGGTGGGCAACTCGAAGACGCGGAGCGAGAGGTCGGCGGCCATGAGCGTGCGCGCCTGGCTCAACAGCATCTCGTGAAACGCGCGGCTGAAGCCGCGGACGCCGGTGAGCGAACCCGTGCCGACGGCTACCGCCAGAATCACGAACAGGAACTTGAAGGACGACGCGCGGGCGTCGCGCCAGGCGATTTTGCACGCAGTGGCCCAGGAGAATTTCACTGTGGGGCGGACCCCCTGGTCCGCGCCGGACGCCCTCGTCCGGCTGGCCGGGGCATTGAAGAGGGCGACCAGGGGGTCGGCCGCCGACGAGGGCGTCCGCCCCACAGCGGCTTCATCGTGCGCTCCCTTCCGGTCGCGGCTCAGTTACGATCAGCCCGTCGCGGAGCGTGATACGGCGCGTCGCACGGCCGGAAAGAATTGGGTCGTGCGTCACCAGAACCAGCGTCGTGCCCTCGCGCTGGTTGAGTGAGAACAACAGTTCCAGCACGTGCTGGCCATTCTGGCTGTCCAGATTGCCGGTCGGCTCATCGGCCAGCAGGATTGGGGGGCGCACCATGAACGCGCGGGCCAGCGCGACGCGCTGCTGTTCGCCGCCCGAGAGCTGAACGGGATAGTGATCGCGCCGGTCCAGCAGCCCGACGCTGTCCAATAGATCGCGAGCGCGTTTGCGTCCTTCAGATCCGTTGCCGCCCGTCAATTCGTGCGGCAACAGCACGTTTTCTTCGGCCGTCAAGGTCGGCAGCAGGTGATACGACTGGAAAACGAAGCCGACCTTGCGCCCGCGCAGCATCGCCATGCGGTCTTCATCCAGACCGGTGATGTCTTCGCCATCCAGAACAATCTGGCCCGAAGTGGGCATGTCGAGGCCTGCCAGAAGTCCAAGCAGCGTGCTCTTTCCGCTGCCCGATGGTCCCATAATGGCGACGAACTCGCCGTGTTGAATCTCGAAATCGATGCCGCGCAGAATATCGACGCGATGCGTGGCGGTTTGGATGCTTTTCGTGACACCGGACACACGGATGGCCGGCATCCGGATGGGATCTTCCTGCAATTTTCTATTATGGCATTGGGTGAGGTTCATCTCTTCAATTGGATGTGTGGCGCTCGCACTAGGTTTAACGCAATTCAGTTGCGGAGGTTCGAAGAAAGCGACGGCTCCCACCCCTTCCCAGGAAAACCCTGCCAAACCTGAAGCGGCTGCGCAAGATAGGCGTCCGGTGATCGTCGCTTTTGGAGACAGCCTGACGGCCGGTTTCGGAGCGGAGACTGGAGCGAGCTATCCCGACTTCCTGCAAAAGGACCTGGACCGCGCCGGAATCCGTTGGCGCGTAGTAAACGCCGGCGTGAGCGGCGACACCACCACGGACGGCGTCAATCGCTTGAGCGAAGTCCTCAGTTACAAGCCGCGCATCGTGATTCTCGAGTTCGGCGGCAACGACGGACTGCGCGGCCTGCCGATCGAAATCACTCGTGCCAATCTGAACCAAATGGCGGCCACGCTGCGGGACGCGGGCGTCACCGTGGTTTTGGCGGGCATGACGTTGCCGCCGAACTATGGGCCCGACTACATACGGTCGTTCGAGAAGATCTATCGCGAGCTGGCGGGCAAGTACAAGTTGACGCGCATTCCGTTTCTGCTCGAAGAGGTCGCGACGGATCGAAGCCTGATGCAGCGCGATGGCTTGCATCCGACGGCTAAGGGAAATGAGAAGGTAGCCGAGACGGTCATGAAGTATTTGAAGCCGCTGCTGCGTTAGGGCGTGTCATGAAACCAGTGGGGCAGGCGATCGTTTTTTGTCGCCTGCCCTGCACGGTCTGGCTGGCAGGCTACGGAAAACGAGGGCCTGCCTACGAGTACAGCATTCAGATGCACGCAATTTGGCCCACTTGTTTCATGACACGCACTTAGACGCCTCGCGACGGGCTCGCAACTCAGTGGTTGCGGCGCGGTGGCACTTCAAGCAGAGCGTGCGGATATTTGCGAGATCGCATTCGCCTCCGCCCTCCACCACCGGAACGATGTGATCGGCGTCCCAAAGGCTTTTTCGGGATCTTGAACTAATGCCCCAATCCGCGCAAGCTTTCAGGCGCGCCGAGCCGCGCAGCCGTTTGAGGTGACGCCATGCGGCCAGGCAATCCACGCCGCACGCCGCGCAGACGCCTTTGTCGCGCTCCAGCACTTTTTCGCGCAGATATCCGGTGTCGGTCCGGAGCCGCCATTCTTCCACGCACCAATCGGAGCAGAACGTGACGCGGCCCTTGGGCACCTCCAGGTTGCACCAGCGGCACAGACTGCGGCCATTCGGACCTTTGGGCAGACTGTCGCGATCGGCCCACCCGCCCGGCATGGTGCGCGAGGTGCTCATTCAAGGCCACGGTAGCACGATGACGGAGAATTCAAGCCATCCGCCTTGGGAACAAGAACCCGGCCGCGGGCGTCTAACGTTGCGGTATGTTGCGGCCACGGCTCGGATTTAGCTATACTCCGCAATTGCACCAACTTCAAGCCCAAGGGCGCTGCGCCCTGGGTGCATGTAACGAGAGGTGGAGAATGTTGCTTCAACCATCAAGATTTTTGTTGAGCATCGCGGCCCTAAGCCTGCTCTACGTGGCGCCTGCGACGATGCTGGGACAAGCGCCCCAGAAGAACTACAAAGACGATAAAGAGTTCCCGCTCTACAACTCGATTCTGCAGGACACCAATCCCAAGACGAGGATGGAAAAGATTCACGAATGGGAGCAGAAGTATCCGCAGACGGAATTCATTCAAGAGCGGCGGGACCTCCTGCTGACCACCTACGCCGCCCTTGGCCAAGGCAAGGAGACAGTGGAGATGGCCAGGCAGATTATCGCGGACGATCCGAAGAACTTCAAGGCCAACTACTACACGATGTTCTTCACCGAGAGTTTGTATGCGAAGACTCCATCGCCCGCAGTGCTGGATGAGGGCGAGAAGACGTCCAAGGCGATCCTGGCGAATATCGACACTCCCCCGCAAGGCGTCACCCCCGAACAATGGGCGACCGCCCGCAAGGAAATCGAGATCCTGGCGCACAAGACTCTGGGAGCGATCGGCATGGCGCGAAAGAATTGGGATGCCGCCGAGAGCGAGTACCAAAAGATATTGCAGATCAATCCGAACAACAGCGACGCCAACTACCTGCTGGGAACCGCCATTGCGAACGAGAAAAACGTACAAAAGTATTCTGCCGCGCTGTTCTACCTGGCGAAGGTAGCAGTTTATGACGGACCAGGAGCGACCAGCGCGGAGGGACGCAAGCAGGTGCTCGCCATGGTGCAGAAGATGTACACGACGTATCACGGCAGCGCACAGGGTCTTGAGGATCTGCTGGCGTTGGCCAAGAGCCAAGCCGCGCCGGCCGCCAATTACCACATCAAGAGCAAGAAGGAAATAGACCAGGAAGCGGCTGACGCGGCAGCCGCGGCAGCGGAAAAGGCAGCCAAGGACAATCCCGAACTTCACCTCTGGAAGCAGATCAAGGAAGCGTTGACCGGCGCGGATGGCGCGAACTACTTCGGCTCGAGCATGAAGGACGCCCTGCTGCCCACGCTGAAAGGGAAAGTGGTCTCGCTAACGCCGGCCATCAAGCCGAAGACCCTGGTCCTGGCTCTGGATGCCGATGGGAAAACTGCGGACGCGACCTTGAAGTTCGACATGGCATTGGCCGGGAAGGTCGAGCCGGGCACGGAACTGTCCTTCGAGGGAGTCCCGGAAAGTTACACGGCCAATCCGTTCATGGTGACCTTCAACGTTGATAAGGACAAGCTGCACGGCTGGACCGGTAAGAACGCCCCGGCGCCGCCCGTTCACCGGAAAGCCGGCGCAGGCTCGAAGCGGAGCACCACGGCAAAGAAATAGAGGGTTCTCTTAGGAACCGGCAAGAAACCGCACACCGTGCGGCCCACGTCCACTGTAATAGGACTCCGGTTTATACTTGAGGTTGTGGCCTGTGGGCCGGTTTGCGCCTACATGCCGCGCAGAAAAGAATTGGAGGCGGCGAGTGTTTTTTCAACTATCTAGAATACTGTTGGCTGTTGCGATCATAGGCCTTCTTACGGCGCCGCTGGGGATGCTGGCGCAGGCGCAAGCGCCCACATCTCAAGCGCCCCAAAAGAACTGGAAGGACCGCGAAGAGTACGATCTGTACGACGCGATCACCAAGGATACGAATGCGCAGTCGAAGCTGGACAAACTGCTGCAATGGCAAACCAAGTATCCGACTACCGATTACATCGACGCACGCCGCATCATGTTCGTCACGACCTATGCCGCACTGAACAAGCCCAAGGAGACCACGGAAGCCGCCAAGCAGCTCCTGGCCGCCGATCCGCAAAACTTTACGGCCATGTATTACATCATGTTCTTCATGCAGCCGCTGTACGCCGCCAACCAATCTCCGGACGTCCTGGATCAGGGTGAGAAGGCAGCCACGACCATCCTGGCCGGCATTAACACGCCGCCCAAGGATGTCACCGAAGAGCAGTGGAAGAAGTTGCGGCCGGACTTCGAGCTGCTGGCGCATGTGGATCTGGGATTCATCGCCATGCAGAGGAAGAATTGGGACGGCGCCGAAGCGGAGTTCAAGAAGAGCCTCGAGCTGAACTGCAACAACGGCCAGGTGGACTACTGGACGGGCTTCGTGATCGCGTCGACGAAAAAAGTGGAGAGGGTGCCGGAGGCGCTCTTCTATTTCGCGCGCGCGGCCAGCTATGACGGGGCGGGCGCGATGGATCCGAACGGGCGCAAACAGGCGCTCGATTATGTGAGGCGCCAGTACAAGAGCTATCACGGAGGCGATGACGGATTTGACCAGTTGATCGCCGCGGCCAAGGGTTCCTGCAAGCTACCCGCCGGGTTCACCATCGAAGACGCCGCGAGTATCGCGAAAAAGAAAATTGCGGGCGAAGAAGACTGGGCCAAGAACCATCCACAGGAGGCGATGTGGAAGGGTATCAAAGAAGCGCTCACGGGGCCCGATGGCGCAAACTACTTCAATTCGAGCATGAAGGGCGCCGAGGTTCCCACGCTCAAGGGGAAAGTAGTAAAGCTTGAACCTGCCGTGAAACCCAAGGTTATTATCCTGGCGCTCGAGGACGGATCGAATACTCCCAATCCAACAGGCGACGCGATGCTGAAGTTCGAAACCCCGCTCCCCGGTAAAGTGGACCCTGGAACCGAATTGACATTTGAGGGCGTTCCGGACAGCTACACGCCCAATCCTCTAATGATAGTGTTCAACGTCGATAAGGACAAGCTGCACGGCTGGACCGGTAAGAACGCGCCGGCCGCGCCAGTGCGGCGCAGGACCACTACAAAGAAAGGTGCTGGCAAGAAGTAGGCGTCTTACTCTCGCGGCACTCCGCCCGGGTCAATAAGAAACTGCAAGCGACACGTTCCCAAAAGTCCATGGGAGCGTTCGCCTTTTGTACAGCGGCGTAATACTCTAGAAACCGATGCACGGGCTGAGACGCCGCAGCCTGGTGCATGCCGATCAGCATGGCAGCCGCCAGGAAGACCGCCGAACCGAACTTTGCGCTGCGTCTCATCACGCTTGTATAGACGCTGGGCGGGGGAAATGGTTGGGCGCTAGTTTTTGGCCGCGAATGAACGCAAATGTTTGCAGGAGGCTATTCGCGTTAATTCGCGTTCATTCGCGGCCTAGGATTGCTTTCTCCAAGTCCGCACCAAACCCTCGGATCTCCCGCACCTGCTCATCCGTCGCGACTTGCTCCAACCCCTTCCCCACGAAGAAGGCCCGCTCGCCGCGCCAGACCAGCGCCGCAAAACCGCGCTCGGTCATCAACCCCGGCGCGCCGATGTTTCCAAACTCGCCGCCGCGGCGTTCCACGAATGCTACGAATCCGCCGCGTTCCAGGATGAAGTGAGAAGTGATTTCGGCGGGGATGATTTGAATTCCCGCGCTGGCAAGCCGTTCAAGCTGCGCCGTCACATCTTGTAACGCCCGAGGTCCTCGTCGTTCAGGCTCTCCAGCCAGCGCCGCAGCTCCTCATTGTTGATCTTGTCAGTGGCGGCGTTTGAACTTTTCGAGTTTTTCAGAACGGCGTCGTCGACGTAGATGGGGCAATCCAGCCGCAGCGCCAAAGCCAGCGCGTCGCTCGGCCGGGAATCGACGCTGATCAACTCGCCTTCTTTGTCCAGCCAGATCACGGCGTAGAAGGTATCGTCCTTCAGCTCGCTCACCACTACTTTGCGAATTCCGGTGCCCAGGCCCAGCAGCAGGGTCTTGATCAGGTCGTGAGTCATGGGGCGCGGCGTGGAAACTTTTTCTATCTCGAGCGCGATGGCGTTGGCCTCGTAGATCCCCACCCAGATTGGCAAGATGGCGTTTCCGTTGATGTCCTTCAACACAACAATGGGCATGTTGGTGACCGGATCCATCATCAATCCGCGGATTTTCATTTCGACTTCCATAGAGTCCCCCTTCTAGATTAGACTCAATTTACAGCCTCGCCGGCCAGCGAGTTCGGACCCGCGCGCGTGACCCGCACGTTCCAATACGTGCCGGCCAGGGTTTCGCCATCCTTCGGACCTGCATACCGCGGATGAATAAAGTTCAGTGTGCGATTTTGCGTCGTGCGTCCGATCCATTGTCCCGTGGCTTGATTATAGCCTTCCACGAAGGCTTCTTCGACGGCTCCCACCAGCTCCGAATTGCGCCGGATCTGAATGGCGCGCTGTCGTTCCTGAAGGATGGTCAGACGCCGGCCTTTTTCCTCCTCGGAGATGTGATCGTCGAAAGCCAGGGCGGGAGTGTTGGGCCGGCGGGAGTACTTGAAGCTGAACAACGAATCGTATTGTACTTCGTCCAGCAGCGCAAGCGTTTGCTCGAAGTCGGCCTCCGTCTCGCCGGGGAACCCTACAATGATGTCGGTGGTGATGGAGATGTTGCGCCGCGCGTTTTTCATCCATTCGATCCGCCGCATGTAATCGTCCCGCGTGTACAGGCGTTGCATGCGCTCCAGAACACTCGATGAGCCGGACTGCACCGGCAGATGTACGTGATTGCATAGCACGGGATTCTCGTCGATCGCGTCCACGATGTCCTTTACGAAGTCGCGCGGGTGCGACGTGGTGAATCGAACGCGCCGGATGCCCTCCACCTCGCCCATGGCGCGCAACAGGTGCGCGAAATCCCATCCGGCTGGAGATGGATCGCGATAGCTGTTCACGTTCTGGCCGAGCAGTTGGATTTCGAGGTACCCCATCCGCGCCAATTCGCCGGCTTCCTTCAGAACGCTCTCGCTGGTGCGGCTGCGCTCCGGACCGCGCGTGAACGGCACCACGCAATACGCACAGGATTTGTCGCAACCTTCGATGATGGTGATGTAGGCGCGGTGCGGATTGTCGCGGCGCGTGAACGGCGTTTCAAAAGCCTCCTCGGTATCGAGACTTAACCCGGTCACATGCCGGTTGCCGGCTTCGAGCTGCACCAGCATCTGCGGCAATTTGGAATAACTGGCGGAGCCCGCCACCAGGCTCACGTGCGGAGCGCGCTCGAAGATGCGCTCGCCCTCCTGCTGCGCCACGCAGCCCAGCACCCCAAACACCTTGCCGCGTCCGTGATCCTTCTTGAACTGCTGCAGGCGATGAAAAACCTTCTGCTCGGCCTTGTCGCGGATGCTGCACGTGTTATAGAGAACCAGGTCCGCTTCCTCGGGCGTCTCGACTTGGGAATAGCCCTCGGAAACGAGCGTGCCGACAACTTTCTCGGAATCGTGCACGTTCATCTGGCATCCGAAGGTTTCGATATAGAACGTTTTCATGAAGCGGCTGCGATTCCATTGTAACGTGCCCGTGTGGGGCGGCTTGGAAAGCTGCGCGGCGGTTGCCAACCGCCGCTGTTGGGTTGTGAACGTCTGCGGCAGGCCGATTTAGAGAGGCTGCGGAAAAAGTCCTCACACGCTCAAGCCGGGCCACCTGGCACTCGTAACATGCTGAACCTTGGGTGGCACAGCGCGGCTTCGTCGCCAACCGAGCCGGTAGAGTAGGAGAGAGGGCGATGCGAGGCACGACCCACTCTCCCCTCGTCGAACCGGAGGTGCAGATTTCCCGCGTCCGGCTCTCCTG
>WNFJ01750626.1_pt1 | contig 30377 bp, 31 predicted proteins | sample 5400461 | NCBI WGS metagenome assembly WNFJ01 (sample SAMN13153349, study PRJNA577476) | soil metagenome | isolation source: 115 cm saprolite on Douglas fir-dominated hillslope | place: USA:California | collected 2013-09-17
GGGAAGGACGTAGCAGGCCGAGTACTGCAGCCCGTTGTCCTTCCCCGCGTTCATCAGCGTCGGCGAGTTCGGCAGGAAGTAGCCGTCCACCATCATTTCGTAGAAAGCGGCCGCGACCTCCTGGGCCGCCGCCTCGCTGCGCCCGTACCGCACCTCGCCCGTGGCGATGGACAGCGCGACCCGCCAGCACATTTCCTCCGGGGTCTCGACGACCTCGCCGCCCTCGCGGGCGAGGTAGCGCTCCCGGAGCACGCGCAGCGCGGGCTCGGTCCATGTGCCGACTTTGGCGGGGCGAGTCTCAGACAGCATGCAGGGCCTCCTTCCACTCACCTACGACATCTTGTGGCAGGGGCGAATCTATCACGCAGAATGTAGAGGTCGTCAAGAAAAAAGGTGTCCACCGCCGTCCACCGGGCTTCCACATGGCCGTCCACCGGTCGCGTGATATCCTCAGGGCCGTATGAGACCTGCCCTCCCCACTTCCATTCTTACGCTCGCGTTGACGTCCTGCCTCCTCTCACCCGCACTCGCTCAGGCTCCTCCGCCTCCGCCCGCCGAGCCCGCAGCGCCGGCGCCGCCGGCGGTGCGGCCGCCCATCGCCGGCCGGATGCTGACGCTCGACGAGTGCATCGCCATCGCGCTCGAGGCCCAGCCGAAGATCACCGCGACGCTCTTCGATTATGCCGCGGCGCGCTACAGGGTGAACCAGGCCTTCGCGCCCCTCCTCCCCCAGCTCACGGGCTCGGTGGGGGCGACGCGGAGCCAGAGCATCTTCCTCTTCACGTCGCCGACGACCGGCCAGACCACCCAGACGCTGTCCTCCCGGCAGCTCTCGGACACCTTCCTGGCCCAGGTGCAGCTCTCGCAGCTCCTCTTCGACTTCGGCAAGAACCTCGCGTTCACGGAGAGCCAGCGGAAGCTCGCCGAGGTCGCCGTCGAGGCGATCGAGCTCCAGCGCCAGCTCATCGCGCTCGCGGTGAAGGAGGCGTACACCAACAGTCTCCTGGGCCAGCGCCTCATCAAGGTGAACCAGCAGGCGCTCGAGCGCGCCGACCTGAACCTCCGGTCCGCCAAGGGCTTCTTCGAGGTCGGCACCCGGCCGAAGTCCGACGTCGCCCGCGCCGAGGTGGACGTGGCGAACGCGAAGCTCTCCCTCATCCAGGCGAGGAACGCGGTCAGGACCGCGATCGTCGCGCTCAACATCGCGATGGCGGTGGACGTGGACACGCCGACCCAGATCGTGGACAACCTGATCTTCGAGGCCACGACGATCGACCGCCAAGCCCAGCGTGCGGAGGCGCTCCGGAGCCGGCCCGAGTATCGCCAGGCCCTCCTCCAGGTGGCCGCGGCCCAGGCGACCGAGCGCCAGATGTTCCGCAACTTCTTCCCCGACATCAGCGGGACCGGGACCTACGGCGGCAGCCAGCCGCAGCTCAACGAGAACTGGTCCCTCGGCCTCTCGCTCTCGTGGACGTTCTTCGACGGCGGCGGGCGGATCGCCAAGTACCAGGAAGCGCAGGCCAACCTTTCCGGTGCCAAGGCCCGCGCGAAATCGGCCGAGCTCGACATCATCCAGAACGTCGAGCAGTCGGAAATCGCCGTCGAGGAGGCGCAGGAGCGGATCCAGGCCGCGCAGGCCCTGGTCGCCTCCGCGCAGGAGAACTTCCGCCTGGCGCAGGGGCGGTTCGACGCGGGCGTCGGCACGATCCTCGAGCTCACCGACGCGCAGCTCGCGCTGACCCAGGCCCAGAGCACCGAGAGCCAGGCGCTGTCCGACTACCGCATCGCCATCGCGCGGCTCGAGCGCGCCGTGGGCCGCCGCTGACCCCTGGGGGTAAACCGGGCGCCCGCCCCGACGTCTAAGTAGATGATGCGACGCATTGTCTCGGTGGCCCTCGTGGCGGCGGTGGTGGGCGGGGGGGTCTGGGCTTACCTCTACACCCAGAGCATCGGCAACGCGCCGAAGTACCGGCTCGCCAAGGTCGAGCGCGGCGCCCTGACCGCGGCCGTCTCGGCCACGGGCAACCTGAACGCCGTCATCACGGTCCAGGTCGGCAGCCAGGTCTCGGGTCAGATCAAGGAGCTCCTCGCCGACTTCAACTCGGTCGTCAAGAAGGGCCAGGTCGTGGCGCGGATCGACCCCGACATCTTCCTGGCGAAGGTCAACCAGGCGAAGGCCGACCTCGACTCCGCCAAGGCCACGGTGATGAACCAGCAGGCCCAGGTCGAGCGCTCGCGCGCCGACGTCGAGAACGCGCGGGCGGCCTACGCCGAGGCCAAGGCGCAGACGGCGAAGGCCCTGGTCGCCGTCGGCGACACCAAGCGCGACCTCGAGCGGAAGACCGAGCTCTTCACGCGCCAGCTCATCGCCAAGAGCGACCTCGACTCCTCCCAGGCCGCGCACGACTCCGCCGTGGCCCAGCTCGATTCGGCGAAGGCGCACGAGCAGGCGCTCGCCTCCGGCATCCAGTCCGCGATCGCCCAGCTCCGCGTCACGGAGGCCATGCTCGCGTCGGCGCGAGCCCAGGTGGAGCAGAAGGAGGCGGCCCTCAAGCAGGCCCAGCTCGATCTCGACCACGCCACGATCTACGCGCCCGTGGACGGCGTCGTGGTCTCCCGCCAGGTGGACGTCGGCCAGACCGTCGCGGCGAGCCTCCAGGCGCCGATCCTGTTCACGATCGCCCAGGACCTCACGAAGATGCAGGTCGAGACGAGCGTGGACGAGGCGGACATCGGCCGCATCCGGGCGGACGACCGCGCGACGTTCTCGGTGGACGCGTTCCCAGGCGAGACGTTCGTCGGCACCGTCACGCAGATCCGGAAGGCCCCGCAGATCATCCAGAACGTCGTCACCTACACCGTGATCGTCGCGGTCGACAATCCCGCGGGCCGGCTCCTGCCCGGCATGACCGCGAACGTGAAGCTCGTGACGGCGCAGAAGCCGAGCGCCCTGAAGGTGCCGAACGCCGCCCTTCGCTTCCGGCCGGCCGGCACCGACGCGGTCGTCGGGGCGCCCCCGGGAGGCGGGGGGTCGGCGGGCGGCGCGCCGCCGTCGCTGGAGCAGATCCGCGAGCGTCTCGTGAAAGCGCTGAACCTCACGGAAGATCAGCAGCGGAAGCTCGACCCGATCCTCAGCGACGGCCGCCAGCAGCTCGCAGCGCTCCAGGGCCTGCCCGAGCCGGACCGCCGCGCGAAGGCCCAGAAGATCCGCGAGGCGTCGCGCGTGCGCATCCGCGAGATCCTCACCGACGAGCAGAAACATCGCTACGACGAGATGGCGGGGGCGCCGGGCGGCGAGGGCGGCCGCGCCGGCCTCACCGGGCGCGTCTGGGTCCTCGGCCCCGACGGCAAGCCGACCGCGGTCGGCCTGACGCTCGGCCTCAGCGACGGCGCCGCGACCGAAGTCCTGCGCGGCGAGCTCCGGGAGGGCCAGGAGGTCATCGTCGGTCTCGCGTGCGGGCCCGGCCGTGGCACCCAGCCCCAGGGCGCGCCCCGCCTCAGGCTCTGACCGTGGCGGCGCCGATCATCACCACCGAGGGCCTGAGCAAGGACTACCACCTCGGCCCGCACACGGTCCACGCACTCCGCGGCGTCTCGGTCACGATCGAGCGCGGCGAGTTCGTCGCGGTCATGGGTCCCTCGGGCTCCGGCAAGTCCACCTTCATGAACCTCCTCGGCTGCCTCGACACGTCGACCGCGGGCCGCTACGTGCTCGACGGCGAGGACGTCGCGGGCCTCTCGGCCGACACGCTCGCCCGGATCCGCAACGCCAAGATCGGCTTCGTGTTCCAGATGTTCAACCTGCTGCCGCGGACGAGCGCGCTCGAGAACGTCGAGCTTCCGCTGCTCTACGCCGGCCTGCCGGCGCGCGAGCGGCGCGCGCGGGCACGGGCCCGCCTCGAGGCCGTGGGCCTCGGCGAGCGCGAGGGCCACCACCCGAGCCAGCTCTCCGGCGGCCAGCAGCAGCGCGTCGCGATCGCGCGCGCCCTCGTCAACGACCCGGCGATGATCCTCGCCGACGAGCCCACGGGCAACCTCGACACGCGCACGAGCGTCGAGGTGCTGGCGCTCATGCAGAGGCTCAACCGCGAGGGGCTCACGATCGTGCTCGTCACCCACGAGCCCGACATCGCCACGTACGCGAGCCGTCACCTCGTCTTCCGCGACGGACGGCTCCGGAGCGACGAGCGCCTGACGGCGCCCGTCGACGCCGCGGCCGCCCTCGCCAGCCTGCCGCCCGACGAGGAGGCGGCGTGAGCGTCTGGCAGAGCGTCCGCATCGCGGGCCGCGCGCTCCGGGTCAACAAGCTCCGGAGCGCCCTCACGATGCTCGGCATCATCATCGGCGTCAGCGCCGTGATCGCGATGGTCGGCGTGGGCGCGGGCGCCCAGGCGCGCGTCGCCGAGCAGATCCAGAGCCTCGGGTCGAACCTCATCATCGTCCTCTCGGGCAGCACAACCTCGAGCGGCGTCAGGCTCGGAACCGGCAGCCAGCTCACGATCACCGAGGACGACGCCATCGCGATCGCGCGCGAGGTCCCGGCCGTGCAGGTCGCCGCGCCGTCCGTCCGCGGCGGCGCTCAGGTCGTCTTCGGCAACCTCAACTGGTCCACGGCGATCCAGGGCGTGACACCCGACTACTTCGAGGCCCGCGAGTGGCCGATCATCGACGGGCGCCCGATCCTCCCGGAGGACCTGGAGGGTGCCACCAAGGTCGCCCTCCTCGGTCAGACGACGGCGCTCAACCTCTTCGGGGAGTCCGAGCCGCTCGGCCAGATCATCCGGATCAAGAAGGTGCCGTTCACGGTGATCGGCCTGCTCGCGCGCAAGGGCCAGAACTCGTGGGGCCAGGACCAGGACGACATCATCCTGATCCCGCTCTCGACGGCGAAGAAGAAGGTCCTCGGCGCGAGCCAGGCCAACCCGCGCTCCGTCGGCGCGATCTCCATCAAGATCCGCCCGGGCGAGGACATGGCGGAGGCGGAGGAGCAGATCCGCGCGCTGCTGCGCCAGCGCCACCGCCTCCAAGCCTTCCAGGACGACGACTTCTGGCTCCGGAACCTGTCCGAGATCCTCCAGACCCAGGAGGAGTCCTCGCGCGTGATGACCTATCTGCTCGGCGCCATCGCCTCGGTCTCGCTGCTCGTCGGCGGGATCGGGATCATGAACATCATGCTCGTGTCGGTCACCGAGCGGACGCGCGAGATCGGCCTGCGCATGGCGGTCGGCGCGCGCCGGCGCCACATCCTGCTCCAGTTCCTGATCGAGGCGGTGACGCTCTCGCTGATCGGCGGGACCGTCGGGATCGCGCTCGGCGTCAGCGGCTCGGAGTTGATCAGCTACTTCGCCGAGTGGCGGACGCTCGTCGCGCCCGAGGCGATCGTGCTCGCCTTCGGCTTCGCCGCCAGCATCGGCATCTTCTTCGGCTTCTACCCCGCCCGCAAGGCCTCGCGCCTGGATCCGATCGAAGCTCTCCGCTACGAGTAGCCGCGCCGGCCCGGGGGCCACGAAGCCCTCCTCGACCACGCTAGCACTCGATACGTGAGACGGCTCCCGTTGGTCTACGGCGAGAGAACGCGCAGAAGATACGGGTCTCGGAGAGCTTGCCGACTCCCCGGACGTCACCGCTACTCTGTTATGGTTTAGCCTCGATGGGGCGACCGTCGAGACGCCCGAAGAAGTGCACGGCGGCGGTGCGACGCTCGCGCGCCGGCCGGCCCAATCCAACGCCCGCGGAGCGGCATCTCCTCGCGCTCGCCCGGGAGATCGCGCGGCTGCCCCTCGTCGCGGCCGTCGAGAGGCTCGCGTCGGCCTGGGCGCCGACCTCCTCCCTGCCCGGCGTGGTCGCGGCGGCGTGGGTGCGAAGCCGCGGCGACAAGACCGCGGCGCTCGCGCTCGCCTACGCCCGCGAGCAGGTGCGCCTCTCGCTCCAGGAGATCCTCGAGGCGGCGCCGCCGGCCACGCGCGGACCGCGGGCCGCCGGGCCCGAGACCCTCGCGTGGGTCCTGCTCGCGGGGTGCGAGGCGCTGGCCCACGAGCCTCCGTCGGCGGTCGCCGAACGCGTGAGCGCGCTGCTCGAGCTCAGTGGCCACGACGCTTCGACGGGCTGAGCGCCTCCAGCACGAGGAGCAGGGCGCCGGCGACCATCGTCGCGCCGTTCAGCTGCACCGCGGCGCGGTGGGCCCGCGCGAACCCGCCGTCGTCGCGGGCCCGGCGCGCCGCCTCGGCGCCCGGCAGCACGACCGTGGATGCCCACACGAGGAGCCCGAGCATGACGCCGCAGAGCGCGGCGCTCGCGAGCGGCCGGAGGCGCCCGTCCCTGCCCGACACGACCTGGATGACGGCGGCCGCCAGCGCGACGGCGCAGAGGGCCTCACCCCACGCGTAATACCGCGGCAGGACGGCGGCCACCGCCTGGCCCGCGACGGCGCGGTCCAGCGTGCGGAAGACGAGCGGTGCCACGGCGAAGGAGAAGAACGCCATGATGCCGAGCCAGCCCGCGACCGCGACGACCGTGAGGGCGCGGAGGACCCTCATCGCCCGCCCCGGAGGACGCCGTGGAGGGTCACGGGCTCACGATCGGCGAAGCTCCCTCGCGTGTCAAGATTTGACGCCCCCGCGGCGCGGCGGTAGAGTCGCCGCGATGCGCGCCCGCCTCACCGCCGCCCTCCTGCTCCTGCTCGTCGCGCCCGCCGTCGCGCGCGCGGAGACGCCGGTCGAGCAGGCGCGCGCGCTCGTCGCGCGCTACCACGAGGACCGCGCGGGGCTGGACCGCGCGCGCGATCTCCTCGAGGACGCGCTCCGGCGCGACAGCCAGGTCGAGACGATGACCATGCTCTCCTACGTCTGGTTCCTCTACGGCGACGTCCGCGCGACCACCTCCGAGGACAAGCTCGCCGCGTACGAGCGCGGCCGCGAGCTCGGCAAGCGCGCGATCGAACTCGCGCCGAAGAGCCACGACGCGCACCTCTGGTACGCGATCAACACGGGGCGCTGGGGCCAGGCGAAGGGCATCCTGCGCTCGCTCTTCCTCCTGCCGACCGTGCGCGAGGAGATCGATATCCTCTTCCAGCTGAACCCGCGCTCGGTGCGCGCCCACTCGCTCGCCGGCAACGTCATGCTCGAGGTGCCGGGGCTCGTCGGCGGCGACAAGGAGAAGGCCGAGGAGCACTTCAAGCAGGGCCTCGCGATCGACCCGAAGTTCACCGTGCTGCGCGTGGACCTCGCCCGCGTCTACATCGCGACCGGGCGCTACCCGGAGGCGCGGCGCGAGCTCCAGCGGGTCATCGACGAGCGCGAGCCCACGATCGTCGCCGACTGGACCGTGAAGGACCTGCCACGCGCAAGACAGCTGCTCGAGTCCGTCAAAGACAAGAAGTAGCGATCGGCGCGGTCATCCGGCGGCTCCGGCGGACGGCGCCGGGCTGGAACCCGACGGCGCTCGCCGTCATCGCCGACCGCGACCGCGACCCGTTCCGCGTGCTGATCGCCTGCATCCTCTCGCTCCGGACGCAGGACACGACGACCGGGCCCGCCGCCGAGCGCCTCTTCGCCGTCGCCGACCGGCCGGAGACGATGCTCGCGCTGACGCCCGGGCGGATCGAGCGGCTGATCTTCCCCGTCGGCTTCTACCGGACGAAGGCGCGCGTGATCCTCGGGATCTGCCGCGACCTCCTCGGCCGCTTCGGCGGCCGCGTGCCGGACGAGATCGACGACCTCCTGACGCTGAAGGGCGTCGGCCGGAAGACGGCGAACCTCGTCGTGACCATGGCCTACGGCAAGCCCGGCATCTGCGTGGACACCCACGTCCACCGGATCTCGAACCGGCTCGGCTACGTCAGGACCAAGACACCGGAGGAGACCGAGATGGCGCTCCGGGCGAAGCTCCCGAGGCGCCACTGGATCGGCTACAACGACCTGCTCGTGTCCTTCGGCCAGAACGTCTGCGCGCCGATCTCGCCCCGCTGCTCCGTGTGTCCCGTCGGCGCCCTCTGCCGGCGCGTCGGTGTCACGACGTCGCGCTGACGGCCGCCCGCGCTTGACCCCGCCGACGGCGGGTGGTAGACGTGGTCCCGAGACGCCCATGGAGCCGCGCGCGATCCCCTCCTCGTTCGACACCGTCTTCGCGTACGACTATGCCGTCGCGGAGGCGGACATGCGGCGGCTCTACGAGAACGCCAAGCGTGACCAGTGGAACGCCTCGCGCGACATCCCCTGGGACACCCCCGAGACCTCCGACGGCCGCGTCATCGCCGACGAGCTGATCGACGCGTACGGGAGCCCGCTCTGGGCGCGGCTCGGGGAGAAGGAGCGCGTCGAGCTGAACCGCCGCGTCGCCGCCTGGCGGCTGTCGGTGCTCATGCACGGCGAGCAGGGCGCGCTGCTGGCCTGCAGCCAGCTCGTCGACATCGTCACGGGCGCGGACCAGAAATTCTTCCAGGCCACCCAGGTCATGGACGAGGCCCGCCACAACGAGGTCCTCGACCGCTACCTCCGGGAGCGGCTCGACGATCGCCGGTACCCGATCCCGGCCAACGCGCGTGACGTCTTCGACTCGATCCTCGGAGAGACCCGCTGGTACGTGAAGACGATCGGGCTCCAGCTCGTCGCGGAGACCTTCGCCGTCGCCCTCTTCAAGATGATGGCCGAGAGCGCGCGCGACCCCGTCCTCGGCGTGATCTGCCGGCGCATCCTCCTCGACGAGTCCCGCCACATGGGCTTCGGCATGCTCGCCCTGCCCGCGGTCGTGGACGGGGCGTCGCCCGCGGAGCGGCGCGAGCTCGAGGACTACACGTGCTTCGCCCTGGAGAAGACGCTGACCGGCTTCTTCCCGCGCGAGGCGTACGAGGACGCCGGCCTCGACGCGGCCGAGATCGACGAGGTCGAGCGCTGGCGCCGGACCAGCGCGGCGCGGAACGACTACGCGCCGTTCCGGAAGCACTTCAAACGCGACCTGCACCAGTCCATGGTCCAGAACCTCGCGCGCCTCGGGCTCCTCACCGAGCGCGTGCGGCCGCGCCTGCTGAAGCTCGGAATCACCCCGCCGGCCTGACCGGCGCGATCAGCTCGCCCACGCGCCGGTCGCGATACGCCCACGCCGCCCGGATCTGGCGGCCCACGACGAGCGCGTGGGCGGCGCGGCCGAGCGGTCCGAGGGGGAGCCGGTACGTCACGCGGTCCTCCACCCACGTCCCCCCGTTCTCCTCGAGGAAGCGGTGGCGGTGCTCCCAGCGCGCGTACGGCCCGCGCACCTGCACGTCCACGAACCGGTGCGGCGGGTCGAACTCGCGGATGAACGCCCGCCAGCGCAGCGGCACGCCGAGCCACGCCACGCGGAAGTCGTAGACGCTCCCCGCCCGCATCGGCGCCGGCGGCGCGAGGAGACGCAGGCGGAGGGCGGGCGGTGCGAGCCGCGGGAGATTCGCGGGATCGGCGAAGAACGCGAACACCTCGACGCGCGGTCGGGCGAGCCACACGCGCGATTCGAGGATGTGGTCCGCCATGACGCGCGGCTTATGATAGGCAGGTGCCCCCACTCAGTCAAACGCGCGCGTACGGCGCGCTCGTCGCGATCGCGGCCTTGTGGGGCAGCTATCCCGCGACCGGCAAGCTCGCGCTCGAGGACTTCCCGCCGTTCTTCCTGGCGGCCGTGCGCTGCACCGTCGCCTCGTGCTTCCCCGCGTGGCTGCTCACCCGCGCGGGGGCGGACGCGCTCCGCGGCCTCTCGCCGCGCGCGGTGCGCGTCTTCTTCGTCCTCGGCTTCGCGGGGATCTGGGCCTCGACGCAGTGGAGCTACGTCGCGTACTACTACACGACCGCGGGGAACGCGGTGATCCTCCAGGCGGCGTCGCCCGTGATGGTGGCGCTGACCGCGCGCGTCTACCTCGGCGAGCGCCTCCGCCCCGTCCAGTGGGCCGGCGCGGCCGTGTCGGCCTTCGGCGTGCTGCTCGTCGTGACCAAGGGGCGGCTCGCGGCGCTCAGGCTCGAGGAGCTCCACGGCGGCGACTTCATCACGCTCGCGACGCTCATGGGCTGGTCGGTCTACACGGTCTACGGCAAGCGCGTCCTCGGGACGCTCTCGCCCGCCCTCGCGACGACCGGCGCCTACCTCGTGGGGACCATGATGATCCTGCCCACCGCGCTCGTCGTCGCCCCGCTCTACCCGGCGCCGCGCCTTTCCTCGTCCACCGCCTGGGCCGTCGTGCTCTATCAGGGCCTGATCGGTGCGGTGGCCCACGTGTGGTGGTACCGCGCCGTCGAGGTGGTGGGACCGAGCCGCTCGGCGGTGTTCATGAACCTCCAGCCCCTCGTCGGCATCGGGCTCGGCGGCGCTCCTCGGCGAGGGGATCGGGCTCTGGCAGATCTTCGGGACGGCGTGCGTGCTGGCCGGCGTCGCGCTCACGACCCGGCACGGCGAGGCGCTCCCTCGCCGTGCCGGCGACGCTTAGCCGACCTTCCGGACCTCGGCGAGGATCTTGTCGGGCTGGGGCAGCTCACCCTTGCCGTAGCGCTCCGTGAAGCGGACCTTCCCCTGCCCGTCGACGATGAACGTCGCGCGCACGTTGGCGTTCCAGTCGGGCCAGTAGACGCCGTAGTCCCTGGCGACCGAGCGCTGGACGTCGGAGAGGAGCGGGTAGTGGCTGATGCCGACCGCCTTGGCCCAGTTCTCGTGGCTGAAGGGGCTGTCGGTACTGATACCCAGCACCTGGGTATTGGCCGCCTGAAAGTCGCTCACGCGCTTGTCGAAGGCGGGCATGCAGGTGCTTCAGCCCGGCGTCCAGTCCAGCGGGTAGAACAGCAGCACCACGTTCTTCCCGCGGAAGTCCTTCAGGCTCACCTCCTTGAGCCCGATGGTCTTCAGCGTGAACTCAGGCGCCGCGTCCCCCACGTTGAGGGTCTTGTTCTCCGTGCTCACGTGTTCGATCCCCCTTTCGCGAACCGTCTCGGTGCGCGCGTCATGATAGCACGCTCGCCCGCGCGCCCCGCGGGCGCCGGCGGCTTCCGCACCGCCGCCCACGCGCGGTGCCGGCGCGACTCGAGCGGCGCGTCGGCGAGGCCCAGGTACCCCGCCGCCGTCACGACGGCGCCCGTCTCCCAGAGCCGCGCGAACCGCTCGGCGAAGCGCGTGTCGCGGAGGGCGTGATGGTCCATGATGACGCGGCAGCCCGTGGCGTCGAGGACGCGCAGCAGGTTCTCGATCCCCCGCTCGACGACCGCGGCGCCGAGCTCCCGCTCGATATAGGACGGCGGGCCCGAGAGGTAGAGGAGCGTCGGCCGCTCCTGGATCAGGTACGCCGCGGCGACGGGCGAGAGCGGCCCCTGCACGTCGGACGCGAACACGAACCGGTCGCGCTCCGCCGGGTCGGTCAGCGTGAGCACGAGGACGTACCCGAGCCGCGTCCCGTCGGCGCCGTGCGGGAGCGGCGGGGACACGCTGAGCTCGAGGTCGAGCGTCCGCCGTCGGGATCCGTCGGCGCTCTGGACACGCGCGACCGGGCCGAGCGCCGCCCAGAGCTCGGCCGCGCGCCGCGCCTGGAGGCCGGCGATCATCCGCCGCGGGTCCTTCACCAGCACCGCGCGCCCGGCGTACGTCGCCGGGTCGGAGCGGAAGTGGTCCTCGTGGTAGTGGCTCACGAAGACGAGGTCCGCGCGGGCGGCGTAGGCCGAGATGCGGTCGTTCGCCCGGCGCAGCGCCTCCCACTCCTCGTCCGAGGGCGGCAGGTTGAAACGCGCGGGCGCGAGGGTCGCGCCGGGATCGATGAGGACCCTCGTCTGCCCGACCTCGACGTAGGTCGCCATCGAGCGCACGCCGAGCGACTCGGCGGCGAGCGGAACGATTTTCAAATACAGCGACCGCCGTCGACCTCGAGGCACGCGCCCGTGATCATCGCCGCCTCGTCGGAGGCGAGGAACACGGCGGCGTGGGCCAGGTCGTCGGGCTTGTTGAGCCGGCCGAGCGGCACGGTCGCGATGTAGCGGGCCATCCCCTCCGCGTCCACTTCCTTCTTGCCCATGAAGGTCGCGAGCATGGGCGTCTCGGTCGCCACGGGCGCGATGGCGACGACGCGCACCCCGTAGGGCGCGCACTCGAGCGCGAGGCTCTTCGTCAGCGTCACGACCGCGCCCTTCGAGGCGGCGTAGGTCTGCCCGCCCGGACGGGGCCGGATGGCGGCGGTGGACGCGGTGACGAGGAACACGCCCCGCTTCTGCTTCTTCATGACGGCGAGCGCGTACTTCGCTCCGAGCCAGACGCCCTTGACGTTGACGGCGAAGATCCTGTCGAAGATGGCCTCGTCCTGCGACTCGATCGGCGCCGGGAACTGGGGCACGCCCGCGTTCGCGACGAAGATGTCCAGCGCCCCCCAGGTGGCGACCGCCTTCTCGACCATCAGTTGGTTGTCGGCGCCCCGCGTGACGTCGGCGCGCACCGTCAGCGCCCGGCCCCCGGCCTTCTCGATCTGCTCGACGACCGCCTTGGCGGCCATCTCGTTGATGTCGGCGACGACCACGCGCGCCCCCTCGCGCGCCATCGCGAGCGCCGTCGCGGCTCCGATGCCCGAGCCTGCTCCCGTGATCACGGCGACCTTCCCGTCGAGTCTCATGATTGCCCTCCCAAGTGCCCGACGCTAGAGGAGGAGTTCGGCCATCGTCCGCGCCGCCAGACCGTCGCCGGCGACCATCAGGGTGGTGACCCCCGAGGACGTCCACTCGGCCAGGCGCTCGCGGATCCGCTCGCGCGGCCCGCAGAGCGCGACCTCGTCGACGAACGCGTCGGGCACCGCGGCCTCCGCCTCGGCCTTCCGGCCCGCGAGGTAGAGGTCCTGGATCGTCTTCGCGGCCGCCTCGTAGCCGTAGCGCCGGGCGAGGTCGTTGTAGAAGTTCCGGCCCCGCGCGCCCATGCCGCCGACGTACAGCGCGAGCTTCGCCTTGACCGGCTGGCGGCACGCGGCCACGTCGTCGCCCACGACGACCGCCACCATCGGCATGACGTCGAAGCCGGCGCCGGACCGCCCCGCCCGCCGGAAGCCCTCGTCGAGCCACTCCCTGAACATCGGCATCCGGCGCGCGGAGAAGAACGTCGGGATCCAGCCGTCGGCGATCTCCGCGGCCAGGGCGACGTTCTTCGGCCCGATCGCGGCGAGGTAGATCGGCAGGTCCGCCCGCCCGTGGAGGATGGACTTGAGCGGCTTCCCGAGGCCCGTCGCGTCCGGGCCGGCGTAGGGGATCTGGTAGTACTCGCCACGGTACTCGAGCGACTTCTCGCGCCGGAAGATCGCGCGGACGATCTCGACGTACTCGCGCGTGCGCACGAGCGGCTTGCCGAAGGCCTGGCCGTGCCAGCCCTCGACGACCTGCGGCCCCGAGACGCCGAGGCCGAGACGGAAGCGCCCGCCGGAGAGCGCGTCGAGGGTCATCGCCGTCATCGCCGTGGCCGCCGGCGTGCGGCCGGCCATCTGCATGATCCCGGTGCCCACGTGCAAGCGCGTCGTGCGGGCCGCGATCCAGGCGACCGGCGTCACGGCGTCCGAGCCGTAGGACTCCGCGGACCAGACGGAGTCGTAGCCGAGGCGCTCGAGCTCGAGGATCTTTTCCATGTCGAGGGACATCCGGGCGCCCGAGTAGTTGAGGGTGAGCGCGAGCTTCATCCGCATCCTCCCCACGTCCGAGCCATGCGCCGCCGCTGCCAGCGGTGGGCGCGAAGGACCACGCGGCCCCGGCGAAAGGCGACACCCTCCTGCTCCAGGAGGATCCGCTGCGTCAGCATGCTGGCGGCGCGCGCCCGCCGGCTGATCCCGCCCCGCGCGTTCACCACGCGGTGCCACGGCAGGTCGCCCGGACACCCCCGGAGCGCCCGGCCCACCGCGCGCGCAGCGCGGGGCCGCCGGAGGAGCGCCGCGAGCTGACCGTACGTGGCCACGCACCCGCGCGGGATCTGCCGGACGAGGCGGTACACCGCGCGCCGGAACGCTAGGCCGGCGGCGATCCGGCTCCGAGCTCCCACAGGCGCGCGTAGAGCCCGCCGAGCCTCAGGAGATCGGCGTGGCTGCCCTCCTCGTGGATCCGGCCGCGATGCAGGACGAGGATCCGGTCGGCGTTCTGGACCGTCGAGAGGCGGTGGGCGATCGTGATGCTGGTCCGCTCCTGCATGAGCCCCGCCATCGCCTGCCGAATGAGCGCCTCGGACTCCGGATCGACGCTCGACGTCGCTTCGTCCAGCACGAGAACGGCCGGATTGTACACGAGCGCCCGCGCGATGGCCAGCAGCTGGCGCTGTCCGTGCGACACGTTGCCGCCGCGCTCGGTCAGCACCTCGCCGAGCCCGCGCGGGAGCGTCGCGACGAAGCCCGCGGCGCGCGCCGCCTCGACGGCGCGGTGGAGCTCCGCGGCCGGGAGCGCGCCGTCGGCGCTCAAGCGCAGGTTCTCCTCGATCGTCCCGGTGAAGAGGAGCGCGTCCTGGAAGACGATGCCCACGTGGCGTCGGAGGCTCACGAGGTCCCACTCGCGCACGTCCACGCCGTCCACGAGCACCCGGCCCTGCGCGACGTCGTACGACCGGTTCAGGAGCCGCGCGCACGTGGACTTCCCCTCGCCCGTCGCGCCGACGAGCGCCACGCGCTCGCCCGGCGCGACGCGGAAGGCGCAGTCGGCGAGGACCCACTCCTCGCCCGCGTACGCGAACCAGACGCCGGCGAGCTCGACCGACGACGCGCGGCGTCCGGCGGCGGCGCGCGGCGACGCCCCGGCGGGCGACACGATCGCCGGCGCACGATCGAGGAGACCGAAGATCCGCTCCGCGGACGCCATCGCCGCCTGCATGACCGTGTACTTCGCGCCGAGGTCGCGGATCGGCAGGAAGAACCGGTTGGTGTACTGGATGAACGCGACCAGCGCGCCGAAGGTGACCGTGCCCGCGACGATCCCGCCGCCGCCGTACCAGATCAGGAGCGCGAGCGCGATCGAGCCGAGCGCCTCGACCGAGGCGTAGAGCAGGGCCTCGTAGACGGTCGAGCCGAAGAGGGCCCGCCGGTACGCGGCGCTGGCGTGGCGGAAGCCCGCGTACTCGTGGCGCTCGCGCGCGAACAGCTGGATGACCGTCATCCCCTGGAGCGACTCCTGGAGGACCGCGTTCAGGTGGGCGAGGTGCTGGCGCACGCGGCGGTAGGCGTCGCGCGCGCGGAGCCGGAAGTACGCGGCCGCGACGAACAGCACCGGGACGATGGAGAAGGTGACGAGCGCCAGGTGCCAGTCGATCCAGAGCATCACGGCGACGACGCCCGCCAGCGTGATCACGTCGGCGACCACGGCGAAGAGCCCGCTCGTGAACGCCTCGCTCACCGCCTCGACGTCATTGAGGACGCGCGTCATGAGCCGCCCGACCGGGTTCCGGTCGAAGAAGGCGGCCTCGAGCCGCAGGAGGTGCGTGAAGACCAGGCGGCGGAGGTCGTGGATCACGAGCTGGCCGGTGAGCTGCATCAGGTAGGCCTCGAGCCACCGGCACGCGTAGAGGAGCGCCAGCACGCCCACGTAGAGGCCCGCGATCCAGCCCAGGCCGAGCCAGTCCGATTTCAGGATGTGCTCGTCGATCGCGATCTTGAGGAGGTAGGGCTGGGCGAGCTCCGCGACGGCGATCACCGGAAAGAGGAGCGAGGAGCCGACGATGAGCGCGCGGTGGGGCCGCGCCGCCCGCCAGAGGCGGGTCCTCGGCCTCGGGATCGTAGGTCGACTCAGGCACGCGCGATCTCCTCCTCGAGCTGCTGGATCCGCCAGAGCCGTGCGTAGAGCCCGCCCGCGCCGAGGAGCTCCGCGTGGCGGCCGGCCTCCACCACGCGTCCCGCGTCGAGGACGACGATCCGGTCGGCCGCCTGGGCCGCGCGGAGCCGGTGGGTCATGAGCAGCATCGTGCGCCCGGCCGCGAACCGCCGGAGGGCGGCGACGATCTCCTCCTCCTTCGCCGCGTCCACGGACGCGAAGACGTCGTCGAGGACGAGCAGCGGCGGCCCGGCCGCGAGCGCCCGGGCGAGCGCGACGCGCTGGCGCTGGCCGCCCGACAGCGTGAGACCGCGCTCGCCGACGACCGTCGCGTAGCCCGCCGGAAACCGCTCGATCTCCGCCGCGACGCCGGCCGCCGCGGCGGCGGCGCGCACGCGCGGGGCGTCCACGCCGTCCCGGCCGAGGGCGATGTTCGCGTCGAGCGCGCGCGAGAAGAGGAATCCCTCTTGAGGCACGTAGCCGAGCCGCGCGCGGAGATCGTCGAGCGCCAGCGCCGTCACGTCGTGGCCGTCCACGAAGACCGTCCCCGGCGGCGGCCCCCAGAGCCGCGCGAGCACGAGCCCCAGCGTGGACTTGCCGGCGCCCGTGGGCCCCACGACGGCGACCGTCTCGCCGGCGCCGACCTCGAAGCTCACGTCGCGCAGCGCCGGCTCCCGGCCCTCGTACGCGAACGTCAGGCCCGCGAACCGGATGGACTCCGCGCCACGGGACGAGAACCCGGTTAAATCAATCGGACTTGGAGATACGGAGCCCTCGGGCTCCTTTCTCGGGCCACCCTCGGTCTGAACCGACCTCGCGGACCCCGCTACAACGGTCGGGGACAACGTCGCCGCGCGAATGATCTCTTCGATACGCTCGTGAGACGTCAGGCCGCGGCGCACGATCGACAGCGTCCAGCCCAGCGCGATCGTGGGCCACGTGAGGTACGCGAGGTAGCCGTTGAACGCGACGAGCGCGCCGAGCGAGAGCCGTCCGTCCACGACCGCCTTGCCGCCCGCCCAGAGGACGACGAGGGTCCCGACGCCGGCGACGAGCCCCATCAGCGGCGCGACCGACGACTGCGTCCGGGCCAGCGCGAGGCTCCGGTGGAGGTGTTCCCGGTTCTCGCGGTCGAACTCCGCGCCGGCGCGGGGCTCGAGCGCGTACGCGCGGACCACCGCCATCCCCGCAACGTACTCCTGCACCTTGGCCGACAGGACGCCGAGCTGCTCCTGCGCCGCCTGGGCGCGCTCGTTGACGACGCCGTTGAAACGCTTCGCGAGCAGCACGAGCGCGGGGTACGGCGCCAGCGCCCAGAGGGTGAGCCACGGGTCCGCCGCGAGCATGGCGGCGAGCGCGCCGACGAACGCGAACGCGGTGCCGACGGCGCTCACGGCGCCGAAGCCCACGAGCGAGCGCACGGCCGCGACGTCGCTCGACGCGCGCGACATGAGCTCGCCCGTCGGGTGCGCCGCGAAGAACTTCGGCGGGAACGTCTGGAGGCTCGCGTAGAGGTCGTTCCGCAGGTCGTACTCGATCCGCTGGCCGCCGCCGATGATCGCGAAGCGCGAGCCGAGCCGCGCGACGCCGTTGGTCAGGGCGAAGAGCACGATGAGCCCGACGTAGCCGCCCAGCCGGGCCGGGTCGGCGTCGGCCCGCAGCGTGTCGATCGCCCGCTGCACCGTGAACGGAATGGCGAGCGACGCGAGCGTCGCCGCGGCGAGGCAGAGGACGCCGAGCGCGTAGCGGGCGCGGTAGCGCGCGAGGCGCCCCCAGAGGGCGCGGGCCGGTGGCGTCAGCCGAGCCCCCCCGCGGCGTGCGGCAGGAGCGCCGCGTACACCGCGGCGACGGTCGGCACCGGGACGCCGAGCCGCTCGCCGAGCCGCACCGCGTGGCCGTGGAGGGCGTCGAGCTCGAGGCGCCGGCCCTGCAGCAGATCCTCGGCCAGCGAGGCGCGGCTGGCGGGCGCGATCCCGGTCGCGAACTTCATGGTCTGGTCCACGACGTCGGCGGCGAGCCCGGCCTTCGCCGCGGTGCCGAGCGCCGCGACCTCCTCGACGATCCGCCGGAACATCGCCCACGTCTCGGGCGTGTCGCGGACGACGCCGATCGGGCAGCGCGTGAGCGCGGTCATGCCGCCCACGGCGCAGATCAGGATGTACTTCTCCCAGAGCGCGCGGCGGATGCCCGTGGTCAGCTCGACCGGGACCCGGGCCGCCTCGAACACGGCGAGGAGCCGCTCGGCGCGCGCGCTCCGCCGCCCGTCGAGCTCGCCGAAGATGATCCGGCCGGCGAAGCGGTGCGCGATCACGCCCGGACGCTCGATGCCGGCGAAGACCTGCGCGACCCCGCCCACCGCGTGGCCGGCGCCGAGGATCGCGTCGATCCGCTCCTCGTTGTCCACGCCGTTCTGGAGCGAGAGGACCGCGGTCTCGGGGAGGACGACGGGACGGAGCGCGGCCGCCGCCCGCTCGGTGTCGAACGACTTCACGCAGAAGAGGACCGCGTCGGCCGGCGCGAGCCCCGTGAGGTCCTCCACGGCCGGCGCTCTGACGACGCTGTCGCCCTCCACCGCGGAGCGCACGCTGAGCCCGTCGCGCCGGATCGCCTCGAGGTGCGCGCCGCGCGCGACCAGCGTCACCGTCTCGCCGGCCCGCGCGAGCTTCGCGCCGAAGAAGCCGCCGACGCCGCCCGTCCCCATGACGACGATGTGCATGCCACGTATGATACATTGCGCTGCGACATGCCACGGCCCGAACGGCGCGTGCCGACCTCCGCCGCGCGGCGCCTCGCTCGGTTCCTCGTCGGCCTCCGACCGGAAGACGTGCCGCCGCCGGTCACCGCGCGGGCGGCGCTGCTTGCCCTCGACACGCTCGGCAGCTGCCTCGCCTCCACCCGCTATGACTTCGGCCGGGCGGTGCGCGAGACCGCCGAGCGCCTGGGCGGCCCGCCCGAGAGCCTCCTGATCGGCGGCAAGGGACGGGTCGCCGCGGCCAACGCCGCGCTCGCGAACGCGACCCTCGCTCACGGGCTCGACTTCGACGACACGCGCGAGGACGCGATCGTCCACACGGGCTCGGTGGCCGTCACGACCGCCCTCGCGGTCGGCGAGGCGCGCGGCGCCTCGGGACGCGCCACGCTCGCCGCGCTGATCGCCGGCGTCGAGGTGATGTGCCGCATCGGCCTCGCCGTTCCCGGGACGTTCCACGCCCGCCACTACCATCCGACCTCGCTCACGGGCTCCTTCGCCGCGGCCGCCGTCGCCGGGAAGCTCCACGGCCTCGGGGAGGACGCGCTGGTCCACGCCTTCGGCATCTGCGGGAGCCAGGCCGGTGGCATCATCGAATATCTCGCCGACGGCTCGTGGACCAAGCGCCTGCACCCGGGCTGGGCGGCTCACGCAGGCATCGTCGCCGCGCTGCTCGCGCAGTCGGGCTTCACGGGGCCGGAGACGGTCTTCGAGGGCGAGCACGGCTTCTATCAGGCCTTCGCCGGCGGCCACGACGTGGCGCGGCTCGACGCGCTCCTCGACAGCCTCGGCCGTACGTGGGAGCTCGAGCGGCTCACGTTCAAGCCCTACCCGTGCGGCTCGATCGCCCACCCCTACATGGACTGCGCGCTCCGCCTCCGCGAGCGGTACCGGCTGGCGCCCGCCGAGATCGCCAAGGGACGCGCGGGGCTCGCCGAGTTCGAGGACGAGGCGGTACGCGATCCCGCGGTGCTCGCCGTCGCGTCGCGCGTCGGCTACGAGATCGACCCGACGATCGATTACCCGCGGCAGTTTGTCGGCCACGTCCGGATCCGCACGGGCGACGGGCGCCTGCTCGAAGAGCGCCAGGACCACCCGCGCGGCGGCGCCGACGATCCGATGACGCGCGAGGAGCTCGAGGCGAAGTTCCGCGGCAACGCCGGCCTCGTCGTGCCGGACGAACAGGGGTCGCGGGTGATCCGCGCCGTCCACGCGCTGGCCGCGGCGGCGAGCCTCCACGGCCTCGTCGAGTCGCTGACACCCTGAGGGAGCGAATCATGACGAAGCCTTCGCTGGTCTCGAGCCTGCTGGCGGCGGCGCTCGTCCTCGCCGCCGTTCCCTCCGCAGCCCAGGACGCCCGCGTCGAGGCCGCCCGGACGGAGGGCAAGGTCGTCTGGTACACCTCGCTCGCGCTCCCGAGCGCCGAGAAGGTGGCCAAGCTCTTCGAGGCGGCCTACCCGGGGATCAAGGTCGAGGTGCACCGGACCGGATCCCAGCGCATCCTCCAGCGCGTGATGCAGGAGCTCCAGGCGGGCCTCAAGATCGTCGACGTGATCCACACCTCGGACGCCGGTCACTTCGTCCTGCTCAAGGAGAAGAAGCTCCTGGCCAAGTACACGCCGCCGGGCGTGGACCGCTTCCCTGCGGGATTCAAGGACGCCGACGGCTACTACTACGGTCTCCGCGCCACGGTCAACGTCATCGCCTACAACACGAAGCTCGTGTCCGCCGCCGACGCGCCGAAGACGTGGAAGGACCTCCTCGACCCGAGGTGGAAGAGCAAGCTCGTCACCGCGCACCCCGGCTACAGCGGCGTCATCGCGACCCACGTGCTGGCGCTCGTCCACCTCCACGGCTGGGAGTACTTCAAGCAGCTCGCGCAGAACCGGCTCATGCTCGTGCAGTCGGCGGTGGATCCCGCGGGCGTCGTCGCGTCGGGCGAACGGGTGGTCGCGGCCAACGGGGGCGACTACTACTACTATCAGATGAAGAAGAAGGGAAACCCGATCGAGGTCGTCTATCCGAAGGAAGGCGTGCCGCTCGTCGTCTCGCCGACCGCGATCGCCGCCTTCGCGCCGCATCCGAACGCCGCCAGGCTCTTCACCGACTTCACGTTCACGCGCGAGCTGCAGCAGGTCATGGCGGACAGCGAGGGCCTCTACACCGGGCACCCCGAGGTGAAGTACCCAACCGACAAGCCGACGCTCTCCGAGCTCAAGCTCCTCTCCGTGGACCCCGAGGAGCTGGAGAAGCGCAACGAGGAGATCAAGAAGCGCTTCGTGGAGTTCTTCGGGGCGTAGCGTGCTGGGGTCCCCGGTGCCCGTGTGATGAAGCCGTTTCGTTTCGGCGTGAACGTTCGGAAGGCGGGGTCGCGCGCCGAATGGGCCGAGACGGCGCGAAGGATCGAGGACCTCGGCTACGCTGTGCTGAGCGTGCCGGATCACCCCGCCGATATCCTTTCGCCGATACCGGCGTTGGTCGGTGCCGCCGGCGCGACGAAAACGCTCCGGGTGGGCACGAACGTGCTCAACAATGACTTTCGGCACCCGGTGCTCGTTGCGCGCGAAGCCGCGACGGTGGATCTCCTGACCGACGGCAGGCTCGAGCTCGGCGTGGGGGCCGGACACATGCAGTCCGAGTACGACCAGGCAGGAGTGCATTTCGATCCGGCCGAGACCAGAATCGAGCGGCTGGCGGAGGCGATCGCCATCATCAAAGGCCTGCTCAACGGTGAAGAGGTCACGTTCGCGGGGCGCCACTATCGGGTGACGGGCCACCGGATCTATCCGCTTCCCGTTCAACGCCCTCACCCGCCCATGCTCATCGGCGGGAACGCCCGGCGACTCCTGAGCCTCGCGGCGGAGGAAGCCGACATCGTCGGCCTGACGGGGATCATCTTCCGTCGCGGCGGAGTGGAGAAGGATCTCTCTGGCTGGAGGGTGAAGTCCGTCGACGAGCGGGTGCAGCTCGTGAGAGACGTGGCCGGAGACCGATTCGGGCACCTGGAGCTCAACGCCCTGGTGCAACGGGTCATCGTGACGGACGATCGTCGCGCGGCGAGCGAAGAGCTGGCGAAGCTCTGGACGCAGTTGAATCCCGAAGAGATTCTCCAGAGTCCCTACGTGCTCATCGGGACCATCGATCAGCTCATCGAGCAACTCCTGGCTCGCCGAGCGCGCTGGGGCATCTCGTATTATGTGATCTTCGAGCCCTACATGGATGCGTTCGCGCCGGTCGTCGCGCGCCTCGCCGGCAGATAGCCCCATGGCACCTTCACCGATGCCGGCGAGGCGTGTCGAGACGGCGACTCTCACGGCAGGACTCGCGTCACGCTTCCGGGGCATCGACCGCTCGCTGCCCGTCTGGGTCGGGGCGGCGCTGGCGCTGCTCTTCCTGATGGCGCTGCCCCTCGGCTGGCTCGCCTCGCTGAGCGTGAGCGCCGAGGGCGGTGCAACGCTCGCCCACTACCGGCAGGTGTTCGCCGACCCGGCGCTCCAGAGGGCGCTGTGGAACACCGTGGTGCTCGCCTTCTGGGTCGGGCTCGCCTCGATCGCCATCGGGGCGCCGCTCGCGTGGCTGACCGCGCGCACCGACGTGCCGGGCAAGACACTGATCCGGGGCCTCGTCCTGGCCTCCTTCGTCACGCCGCCGTTTCTCGGCGCCTTCGCCTGGGTCATGCTCGCCGGCCCCAACGCCGGCCTGCTCAACAAGGTCTACCGCGCCGTGACCGGCGCGGGCGATCCCCTCGTCGACATCTTCAGCATGCCGGGCCTCGTCTTCGTCGTGACGATCTACACCTTTCCGTACGTCTACATCATGGTCGCCAACACGCTCGGGCTGATCGCCTCCGATCTCGAGGAAGCGGCGGCGATCCTCGGCGCGGGGCGGCTCGTGGTGGCGTGGACGGTGACGCTGCCGCTCGTCCTGCCCGCCCTCGCGAGCGGGTTCATCCTCGCGGTGCTCCAGGCGCTCGCGCTCTTCGGCTCGCCCGCCATTCTGGCGATGCCCGCCGGCTTCCACACGATCACGACCCAGATCTGGACCTTCTTCCAGTTCCCGCCGAAGACCGAGATGGCAGCGGCCTTCTCGATGCCGCTGCTGCTCGCCACCGCGCTGCTCCTGCTCGTGCAGAAACGGCTGCTCGGGCGGCGCGGCTACGCGGCGATCGGCGGCAAGGGCGGGCAGCGGCGGACGATCGCCCTCGGCCCCTGGCGCTGGCCGGCGTTCGCGGCGTGCCTGGTCGTGATGGCCTGCGCGATCTTCCTGCCGTACGGCGTCCTCGCCAAGGCCGCCTTCTCGCGCGCGTGGGCCCAGCCGCTCAGCTGGGACAACCTCACGCTCGCGAACTTCTCCTTCACCTTCTTCGAGTACAGCGCGACCCAGGCGGCGATCGTCAACACGCTCGAGCTCGGCGTGCTGACCGCCTGCGTGGGCGCGGCGCTCGTCGCGCTCCTGTCCTACGTCACCAACCGCCGGCTCGTCGTCGGCCATCAGGTCATCGCGTTCCTCGTGCTGGCGCCCGTGGTGATCCCCGGCGTGGTGCTCGCCGTCGGGCTCTTCATCGCCTACACGCGCCCGCCCCTCGTGCTCTACGGCACGCTCTGGATCCTGTTCGTCGCGTACCTGACCAAGGAGATGCCCATCGGCTACGCGCAGGCGGACGCGACGTTCCGCGCCATCCCGACGGACCTGGAGGACGCGGGGCGGATCCTGGGGGGCGGGCGGCTCCGCATCCTGCGCGACATCACGGTGCCGCTGGCCAAGAGCGGCGTCATCGCCGCGTGGTGCTTCATCTTCATCGGCGTCATCCGGGAGCTCTCGGCCTCGATCATCCTGTTCACGCCGAACACGAAGGTCATGTCGGTGGTGATCTTCGACCTCAAGGAGGAAGGCCAGTTCGGCGCGATCGCCGTGCTGGGCCTCGTCATGCTGGCGCTCACGTTCGGCACCGTGGCCCTCGTCCAGGCCGTCCTCGGTCGCGACGTGCTGGGGGCCCGCGAGTGAGGCGACGATGCCCGGCGTGACGATCAAGGGCCTGACGAAGCGCTACGGCGACGTGGCCGCCGTCGAGGGGCTCGACCTCCGGGTCGAGCCCGGCGAGCTGGTCGCGCTCCTCGGGCCGTCGGGGTGCGGCAAGACGACCACGCTCCGCCTGGTCGCGGGGTTCCTCCGGCCCGAGGCCGGCGGGATCTGGGTGGGCGAGCGCTGCCTCTCCTCGCCGGCGTCGGTGGTCCCGCCCGAGCGACGGCGGATGGCGATGATCTTCCAGAGCTACGCCCTCTGGCCCCACATGACCGTGGCTCAGAACGTCGCCTACGGGCTCCGCTTCAAAGCGGGCGTGCCAAGGGCCGACCGCGAGGCCCGCGCGCGCGAGATGCTGAGGGTCGTCCAGCTCGCCGGCTACGAATCACGCTACCCGGGCGAGCTCTCGGGCGGCCAGCAGCAGCGCGTCGCGGTGGCGCGGGCACTGGTCGTCGAGCCCGAGATCCTCCTGCTCGACGAGCCCCTGAGCAACCTCGACGCCAATCTACGTGAGGAAATGCGCTTCGAGATCCGCCGGCTCCACGAGACCTTCGCCATCACCACCCTCTACGTCACCCACGACCAGGCCGAGGCGATGGTGATCTCGGATCGCGTGGCGATCCTGCACCGGGGGCGCGTCGTCCAGGTCGGGAGCGCCGAGGACCTCTTCCAGCGCCCGCGGACGCGCTTCGTCGCCGAGTTCATCGGCAAGACCAACCTCGTCGACGCGACGGCGGCGGAGCCGGGGGTGGTGTCGCGCGGGACGTTGCGGCTCCGAGTCGCGGGCTCGGGTTCGCGGCCCGGCGCTCAGGTCGTCGTCTCGATCCGCCCTCACGAGATCGAGCTCGTGGCGCCCGGCGGCGCCGCGCCGGCCGGGCTGAACGTTCTCGCGGGCACGGTGCAGCGGGTCAGCTACCTCGGCGACACGGTGGACTATCAGGTGCGCGTGAGTGGAAGCGACGTGGCGCTCCGCGTGACGGCGCCTCCGCCCGCGCCCTTCGCCCCCGGCGCGAGCGTGACGCTGGCCGTGGCGCCCGAGGCGTGCGTGCTGCTGGCGCAGGGCGACGAGGCCGACCTCTAGAAAAGCGACGGGATCAAAAACACTGTGGGACGGACGCCGGAACCTCGTGATATGACTGGGTCCTCGTCGAACGGCGCCGTCGGGTCAGAAGCAAAAGTAATCGGCCCCAAAGGAAGGCTGATGCGCAAGGCCAATCGCACGACCCTGGGCGAGGGAGAATCCCGACGGGACTCGCTAAACGGGCCTATCGCGAGCTATTGAACGGTGAGAAGCACGAACCCAACGACCTCCAAAGAACGAGAGCCAGATGGCTAGGCGAAATGGGCGAGGAGGGCGCGCTGGAGCGTGCCCGCTGCATCTTCGCCGCCGACCCGAGGCTGAAGCCATAACGCGTTCCTGCATCCTCAAGGCCGGAGGCCCCCGCAGCCGGAATCGACCGGCCGTCAGGGCGAAATCCTACAAAAGGTCAGCGAAGTCCGAGACCGAGAGGCCAGCCTTCCGGAGCAGCGCGCGCAGGAGTCCACGTCCGATCTCAGGATGGAGCGGCACTGTCAGGACGACCGAAGACCCGGGCTTGGTGAGTGTGACGTGACTACCCCGCTGTCGATCCTGCGTCCAGCCCGCTCGCTCGAAGGCTCGGATAACCTCCGCGCCTGAGCAGTGCGGGAGTCGGCTCACACCACCTCGACCTCGACCTCTCTGACCTCAATCGCGAGCGGTAGGCCACGCGCGCGACGGGTCTCGAGGCTTGCGCGAATCGCTTCGCGGATCGCCTCAAGAGCTTCGGCCTCCGTCCGGCCTTGGGTGACGCAGCCAGGGAGCGCGGGGCACTCAGCCACGATCCATCCATCCTCGTCATGCTCGAGCGTCACCACGAAGGTCTGTGCGTGCGTCATCATTCCCCTCCCACGCGCTCCTGTTCGAGTTGTCGCTTGACCTCCTGGTCAAGCCACGCCTGGAGCTTGACGTCATCCGATGGCTCGATCGCACGAGTCGGAATCTGTCTGGCGCCGAGCTCTCTGATCAGCTGAAGATTTCTCGCCGAGTCGGCACGCATCACCTCGCGCTCGGCGTCAGGGATCTGTTGCAGCACTGACGACGGACACCCCCAGGAGGAGGTGCGGATCCGCGGAGGTGCGAGCCTCTCCCCGCGCCGAGACTTCTGGAGCCATTTCACCGCGGTCTCCGCACTCAGCGCGACCGGGGGACCGATCAGAAGCTCTACGGCCGTCTTGAGAAGGTCGAGGCTCGGCACGCTCAGTTCGCCGTTGATCGAGCCACGGGTGTACCCGGGGACCTTCCCATCGGCCTCCCGCATCACGGACACGATTGCCTCGAACGCCCGCCGGACCTCGGCTTGTCGGGACCGCTTACGCTCATGCAGGTCGAGGTTCCGACGCGCCAGTTGTCGCACGTCCTGTTTTTCCCAGTACCCCAGGCTCTCGTACGTTATCTCCTCCCATGATCGATTGCCGCGGGCCTGCGCCAACTTCTCGTCCGCCCGGCCCGTGCGCAGATCCCGCACGCGGACATCCGCCGACCGGGCGACCCGCTCCGCGGCTGCTGCATCCAACAGAGCTGCGATCGGCGGCCCGCCCTCGGTCGGCAGAAGTCCCGACGCGCTGAAGAGCCGACGCTCGCGAGGCACAGCGAACTCACGCGAATCCGCCTCCGTCTTAATCCGCTCAACGATCTGCGCTGCCTTCGCCGCGTCACCGAAATTCCTCCGCGCAAGCCGCGCCAAACGTCGCTCGCATTCAGCCCGCCCCTCGATGGCGCTCTGAAGGCTTCTGGCCATGTCTTTCAGGGATTTAGCCCGCGACACGAAATTCCCCTTTGTCAACACAGTCTAGCATGGCGGAGTCTAGACGCGAATGGAGCGGACGTTGTGGCGCGACGAATCGAGCTTGAGTACGAAGGAGGCGCACTGTATGGCATTCGTTTACTTTCTCAGAAGCGGTAATCAGAACATCTTCAAGATCGGCCGATCGCGTACTCGATGGAGACTGGCGGATCGGGTGCCGTGACGATGGATGGGACATTCGAGAAAGGTCAAGCGAGCCGGTCGGTACACGTTTCACAACGAGGTCACTGCGATTCGGGTGGCCTGACATGGAGACCACCATGGACGAGCCAAGAGGGAGAGCACGGAAGTTCGCCACACGGTACCCGAGGGCGGCTGTCGGTCTGCGCTGGATCGCGAAGGCCGTTTTCTACGTGGTCGCTGCGTACGTCCTCATCTGGATTGCGTTCGGCCAAGACCCCCCGCAGCTCGTTCAGGTGCGCGAAGACGTCATCGGGGCGATCGGCGCGATACTCTTAGTGCTCTGGCAACTCCCCGGTTACATGTGGATCGCGTTCGTGATCGTCGTGCCGTTGTTTCTCATCGTCCAAGAGTTGGGGCATATCTGCTCGCACCTGGCCTCGCTCAACAGCTCCGTTGGAGCGTACCTCGAAGCGCGCAGGCGCGATGGACTACCAGAAGAATAAAGGCGACGAAGCAGCGCGCCCAGGAGGACAGCCCAATGATGCGACCCCTACGAAGCGCCTCACTGCTCGTCGCGTTCTACCTGCTCACCTCGGATGCGACGGCCACCGCCGAGTGCGGGCGCTGTGGACTAAACATGCTTGTTGACGGTCAGCGGGAATGCAACCAATGAGTGCCGTTTTCCCTAAACAGTGGTCAGACTGGCTTGACCAACACATCTGGCCGCAAATTCACAGTATGATGATCGACGACGCCTATTTCAAACTGATGGGCAAAGCTCGAGAACTCACCGGGGAGTTCAACGGGCCTATTGCAGGACTCATTGAGGTTGGGTATGTCACGTGTCAGACGCTCGCCATTCGCAGACTGTGTGATGATCGAAGAGACGTGATTTCACTTCGGCGATTGCTCATGGAAGCCAAGGCAAACGGCCTCGTTCCGCAGGGTCAAATTGATCAGCTCTTACGTAAGCTGGACTCCTGTGACCATATTCGTGGTCTAGTGAACGACTACCTGGCCCACACCGCGAATCCTCTGCGGAGGCCAATTGTCAGCGAGTGGGAATTGCAGGTGGGTCATCTGACTAAAGCGCAGAAGGCAATTTGTGAGACTGCCATTACACTCGATCGCGATCTATTACAGCGGAAACACTATGTCGCCCTCATTCCTGTACCGCAATTCGACATCATGCAAGAGTTCAAGCATTGGGTGCCAGATACGGGCGTCGAGAAGCTGTGGGAATTCTGGCACACTCACAATGATGCGGTGAATGCTTGGATTTCTGCGCTCAAGTAGCTGCTACAAGGGAGGCAGACTGTCGAAGGAGGAGCAGAAGTGACCGACAAAGAGAAGCAGCTTAAGCGTCTTTGCGACGACAACCACCTGCTTCGCGTTGCGACGTGGCACATAGAGCAAATCGAGCGCACACCCGGCAATGGTCCCCAGTCGGCGACGTTGCGGGCGGACCATGCGGCGTGGTGACTGTGTTCGCGGCGGCTACCATAGAGGAGAGACTGAACACCTTCATCGCCTCCCCGCTGCTGTTCATGACAGAGAAAGGACCTCGCCGATTCCTCGCGGAGCTGGCGACTACGAGGCTAGCGCTACGAATGCCCGACAAGATTAAGTTCCTCCGTGATCGCGTTGTGGCACTAAACGACAACCCGATACTTGCGAAGGTCCGAGACCTTTCTACTCGTCGTAACCGCATTCTGCACATCTCGCCCGAGTACGAGGAGGACGAGAACGAGCAGCCCCGATTGTCAAGGAAACGCGCCCTCCCCCTTCCGCCGCTTGAACAGGCTAAGGCGGACCGGGAGACGGCGTGCGAGTTTCTGAAGCTGATGTTCGACGTGATTCCGTATGAGCCGTGGCCGCCGCCTGCCTTCGAGACCTGAGAGTGAACGTCATCGCCAAACACCGTCGACCCACGCGGGCCGAAGGAAAAGTGAGCGATCACCCCGTGTTGCCGACCACGAAGCACCGGATTGTGGCCGCGCTAATGTTCGGATGGGTCGTCTGGATACAAGCATGGAAGGGTGACTTCAATGACTTGAAGCGTCCGAGGTGAATGACTGGGAACGAGTGGACAGCGTCTACCCGACGCTCGTCGAGTGTGAGAGGGCACTTGCTTGCAGGCGGACGTCGTCGAGTTCGCTCTCAAGCAGCGAGACCCTGACGCGAAAAGACACGTGCCTGTTTTAGTCGTGCCGAATTTTCTTGAGCCAAGCGAGACGGAGTCCGTTGAAAAGCATCGCGAAAACGCGACCATGACCAAACACGGGTTCGAATCCCGCAAGGCTGTCGCCGGCGGAGCGTCGACCCCGAGCACCGTGTCCTCGCATCGCTGAAGGCTCGCGGCCGATTCTCGCCGGCGGTTACAGCTCCCACGGCGGGTCGATCGCGATCGGCAGATCGAGGACCGTTGGCCCGTCGGCGGAGAGCGCCCGGGCAATCGCGGCGCCGAGCGCGTCCACGCCCTCCACGCGCTCGCCGCGGGCACCGAACGCCTGGGCGAGCGCCGGGAAGTCCGGGTTCGCCAGGTCGGCCTCGCCCCAGCGCCCGGGGTTGAGCGCGCGGGTCGAAGCGGGCGCTACTTCACCTGCTCGGCGAGGTACTTGGCGGCCTTGGCCTGGGCCTCGGCGAGTCCGTGCTTGCCGGCGGCATGGGACGCCTCGGCCTGCTTTACGAGATCCTTGGCCTCGTCGATCATCCCCATGTCCCGGGCCTTCTGCCGGTCCTCGGTGGCCTTCATGGCCATCGGCTCCGCCTTCGCGATCGCCTCGTTAGCCTCCTTGACGAGCTTCGGGCAGCTGAACGCAAACGCGTTCCCGACGGCAAGCCCTACCGACACGAGTCCTACGAGTCCAATCGTCAACGCCTTCATGGGAGTGCCTCCTCTGAGAGTGGGTAAGGCTGCCAGACACAGCCCGGTCGCTCGGTAGAACAGCCTCGGCTGGCGGAAGGTTCCCCGCTCGGTGAAGCGCGCTAGAGCTCCCAGGGCGGGTCGATCGCGATCGGCAGATCGAGGACCGTCGGCCCGTCGGCGGAGAGCGCCCGGGCGAGCGCGGCGGCGAGCGCGTCCACGCCTTCCACGCGCTCGCCGCGGGCGCCGAACGCCTGGGCGAGCGCCGGGAAGTCCGGGTTCGCCAGGTCGGCCTCGCCCCAGCGCCCGTGGAAGAGCGTCTCCTGGAGCCACTTGATCGCGCCGTAGCGGCCGTCGTTCATGACGAGGAACACGACGGGCAGCCGGTACTTCACCGCCGTCGCCAGCTCGTTCACCGAGTACATGAACCCGCCGTCGCCGACCACGCAGAGGACGGCACGGTCGGGGCGCGCGATCTTGGCGCCGATGGCGGCGGGCACACCGTAGCCGAGCGTCGCCGACCCGACGGGGTAGAGGAACGTCCGCGGCGCGAGCACCGGGAAGCGCCACTCCATCCAGTAGTTGATCCCGGTCTGGTCGTTGACGACGATCGCGTCGTCCGGCAGCGCCCGGCGGAGTATCTCGATGAGCCGCGCGATCTCGGCCGTGTACCGCGGGCTCGCCGCCCCACTGAGCCCGCTACGCCAACGGTGATCCCAACTGCTCGCGGTCCTGCCGGGACCGAGCGCCTCGCCGAGCCGCAGGAGGCCGTCCCTCGCGTCGCCCACGATCGGGAGCTGCGGCTTGAAGAGCGCGCCGATCACGGTCGGGTCGAGGTCCAGGTGGATCAGCGTCTGCGCCGGATCGAACACGAGGTTCAGGAGAAGCCCCTGCGTCGAGCGATGGGCGAAGCGGCAGCCGACGGCCAGCACGACGTCGGCCGCCTTGATCACCGCCTCGCTGGCGTGGCGGTTCGGCAGCAC
>WNFJ01575410.1_pt2 | contig 30376 bp, 36 predicted proteins | sample 5400461 | NCBI WGS metagenome assembly WNFJ01 (sample SAMN13153349, study PRJNA577476) | soil metagenome | isolation source: 115 cm saprolite on Douglas fir-dominated hillslope | place: USA:California | collected 2013-09-17
GTGTGGACGTAGTCTATATCGCCCGCAGATTGGTACGGTAGCCGATTTTTTGGCAAGCCGAGAAAGGGCCCTGCGCGCGGTCGTGGCTCCGACGTTCAGCTTCTCCCCGATTTCGCGCCAGGACACTCCCTGAGTGCGTAGCTCGGCGATCCTGTGAGCGTCAACGGTTGCCGGTGGCCTACCTATCCGTTTCCCGTGAGCGCTCACTTGGTTTCCTTTCACTATCACTCCCTTCACCTCGCGATGATGCGGCTGCTTCGCACAATGGTCAGACTCGTCTTGATGCGCCGCTACGCAGCGCTCAATCGTGCCCATCGAGGTACCGAATCTAGCTGCTAGCGTTCGTAGGCTGCCTTCTCCCCGTCGATAGGCCTGAGCAATGGCGCGTCGCGCATCCTCGGCCAGATACCTAAGGGGCGGTCGGCCAACGTTCGCAGTAGGTGTGAAACCGAGCGGGCAAGCCGGTCGAACTTCCACACGAGGACAGCATCAAAGCGACGTTGGTGTCCATCCGCCATCAGCCGGTTAAGTTCTGGCCGCGAGTCCTTAGGTCCCACACGCCGCGATCCACATATTCCCCCGCGACCTGCCATCCTCGGCGCTGGCAGAATTCTTTCAGTTCGCGAGTCTGCATGGATCTTGCCCGGCGTTAGCTGTAGACACGCGGGCATAGATCGCGGCCCTCACTCGTTCTCCTTTGCCATGGCCGAACGATTGCACGGTCGGCCCTTCATAGGAGTTCGGAAATCAGAGGGGAATGGCTACAGAGAGGAGGCGCGTACGGACACCTTTCAAGGGATGTGCAAAGGCGCGACCGCAAATGGCGCCCGTGTACCCGCCGTGTACCTCACTTGGGCGAATTAGGTGTTTTTGGCGTCTTTCGCGTTTAATGGAATCAATAACTTACGCGTCTTCAATGTCGCTCTTAGTTCGATCCCCACCGCCCCTACCAACCATCCTTTTTCCTTGGAAGAAGTTAGCGATTTGTCGAGGCGGCAAAAGGCGGCAATAAGAGCCTCAAGGGTGGCACAATGGCTCCCGCCCCTTGGAAAATGCCGCAGTTCAAATACATAGATGGTCATCAGCAGCACGCGATGATGCCGTAGTTGAGTCTCGTAGTGTCCACCGTGGCACGGCCGCCCCTGGGGTAGAGTCCCACCATTCGCACCTGGAATTTCGTGCGGCCTGACTGAATACCACTCAGTGCCAGCAACGATCAACCTCAAATTCTCTCTCTTCCCCAGTGGGTACGAGGTTTATAAAGAGCTGAAATACCCTAGCGGGGATCGGGTATTGCGTTACCCGGAAGTGTTTCCACCAGGCCCGAAAATAATGCCATTTCTTACCGCTTCCTCGGAACAGGAGCATCCAGTTGACCCCGGATCAACAAAGATTGACACGCTCCTCTTTCCGCATCATCAGTGAAGCTCGGGGTGCTGACGCACGGCTTCAGCCTTGAGAATAAAGCTGCCATCTGTGACAACCTCGTCGTCCACCTTGAGCCCTTCCAGTACTGAATAATGGCCATTGGCTCCGGGGCCCAGCCGCACCTGACGCAATTGGAAACTACCCGCGTTGTTTTTGATCGGAAGGAACACAAACTGGCGGTCGCCAATCGACTGGACCGCCGCTTCGTGCACGACCGGCCCTACGCCGCTCGGGGATGTGAACTCGACATCTACGTACATTTCGATACGCAAGAGTTCGCTGGGATTGGCGACCTCGATGCGGGCTTGCGCTGTCCGCGTAGTCGGGTCCACTTGCGGTTGGATGTATGTGATGCGCCCTTTCCAAACCTGCCCAGGATAGGACGAAGCAGTGATGCTCGCCGCGGAGCCGACACGAACGGTGGCAAAATCCTTCTCGTTCACACTCGCCATTACCCAGAAATTCGATAGATCGACCACCGTAAAGAGTTCCTGCGCCGTATTTACGACCAATCCGAGATTTGCGGCGCGCGTGAGTACGACGCCGTTGATCGGCGCCGGAACGACGAAGTTCGGGTCAATTTGTGCCACCTCCTTGAGCGTGGCAAGCTGGCGCTCGCTGGCGCCAAGCAGCCGTAGCTTTTCGAGTGCCGCGCGGACGTGCGATTCGTGCGCGGCATGCGTCGCCGCCACCTCTTCCTCCTCCTGCTGGCTTGCGGCTCCAAGCTTGACCAAATTCTGTGTGCGCACGAGCTTCTTGTGCTCTGCCTCCAGCTCCGCCAGATAGGAGACGTATTGTGTTTCCGCCTCCGCAAGTTCGCTGCTGAAGATAACCGCCAGTGATTGTCCGCGCTTCACATGATCCCCAAGCACCACGGGAACCTGCTTGACGATACCGCCAACCAAGGGCGTTACATGAACTTCGCGGTACTCATTCGGCTTCACGATCCCGGGCACGCGAAGTTTCGCTGCCGTGACACCTTTCGTCACTCGTGCCGTGCGAATTTGCGCCTTCTTAAGATCGTCCGTTGCCAGATCAATCTGTAGTTCCGCCGAGGCACCCGGCGCGTCAGCAGGAGGCGCACTTACCGGAGATGCCATTCCGCTCATCGTTGACATGGGGTCTTGCGACGTGGGTTTCGCTCCTTCGCGACGCCGCGTGCCAAACCACACTCCGGCCAACACGAGCGCCGCCAGAATCGCGGCGTAGCCGATAAGTCTGAGTCGGGGTTTTCTCCGCGGAACCGCTTCCCGATTTTCTAGTGTCTGCATGACTTTCTCTCCTTCAGGGCAGGCTTGTGCCCACGGCCTGTTCGAGCGCGGCGCGCGAAGCGTAGGCGTCCAGCAAAATATCGGTATAGCCCGTCTCAATGTCTATGTAGCGGCGTTGCTCGGCAATAACGTCGAGCAAAGGAATGCGGCCATATCCGTAGGTCTGGCGAACGATCTCCAGATTTTTGGCCGCCTGGTCGCGGACGCCGCTACGGTAAACGGCGACTCTTGCCTGCGCTCCGTTATAACGGACGAGGTCTTGCGTGACCTCGTACATGAGGATGAGGTCGACTGCGGTGATCCTGCTCCGTGCAGACTTGATAGCTGCTGTATCGGCCGCGATGGTTCCCTGGTTGCGGTTGAATACCGGCAGATTGATTTCGAGCCCGAAGACCGCGTAGTTGAAGGTTTGGCGAATCGGTCGCAGGTTGCCGGCCGGATCAAATGCCCGTTGCGCGAATCCCGTATTGGGTCGCTCGTAACTTGCCGAGAAGGCCGCATCGAGCTTTGCTTCCGCCTGCTGCCGACGCAGATCGGCGGTGGCCAGGGCTTGGTTTGCCCGTTGTACCGCGAGATCGGGCCTGTGGGCAGACGCCAGTTGCAGAAGTTGGCTTTGGTCGAAATAGCGGGCTGGCTCTTCTAGCAAACCTCTTAGCCGGATCGTTTCCTCGGGTTGAATGCCGACCGCTTCCTTGAGCGCGAGTAGAGCGATTTCCGCCTTTGTCTGATAGTCGATACGCAGGGCGTCCATCCGGTTCACCTCGACCCGAACCTCTTCGGCATCGAGCGAAGCCGCCGCTCCTTCGCGGACCCGGTCCTCCATCAGTTTGAGAAAGTCGCGATTGGCCTGGAGAAGCTGTTCGGCGAACGTGAGATTACGCACCGCCGCCAGGGCCACGCCAAAGCGCATTCGTACCTCTCCAGCTAGGAGCCGCTCCCGATCGGCAATGGTCTCGCGCGTGGAGTCGAGGTTACGTTCCGCCACTTCCGTACGGCGTGCCCGCCGACCAAAAAGTTCGAGTGGAATGGCCCCACCAATGCTGAAGCGGTTGTCATCGCCGTTGACCTCTTTCAATCCCCCGAGAGACAGCGACGGGTTCTTGTGTAGGCGGGCCTGGGCCACCCCTCCCTCGGCCATCTCGATCTCGTAGCGCTCAGCTGCCAGTCTGGGATTCAAAGTCAAAGCCCGCGCAACGAGGGCTGCTTCGGTAACTCCATTCTGCGGATCGAGAAGAGAGCTCGCAGGCCGCAACGGCAGATTCTGCGCGGACAGCGACAACGCACCCGCAACCGTCACAAGAATCACGAGCGCCAAGCGCAAGGACAGCATTGCATTCTGCATGTTCTCTACCTCACGTTACTGTTGAAGGCCGTGTTGCCCTGCCCGTACCGGCCATTCCAGGCAATGGTGAAGTGCCATGCTCCGCTCATCGCGAAGTCCGACTTCACGCGGTACGTCCCCGTCTGACCCGTGGGTGTGAGCTCGGAATCGCCCGACATGGGCGCCATGCTCGGCATGCTCATGCTCGAACCGAGCTGCACGTCACCGACATCGACTAACCGTCCTTTTTCGTCTTTGAATTGCACTACGAATTCGTTCTTTCCCTGCATGAGCTCTCCCGTGCTGTTCAACAGCACGATGGTGAGTCTTCCAACCGACCGTGTGTCAACCGGCTTTAGATTTCCCGTGTCCACCTTGCTCCCACTGCAACCGACTACCGCGAGCATCAACACCATCGAAATCACAGACAACATCTTCATGAGTCTTCTCCTTAGAGTGAGTCTTGAAATCCCTGTCTTGCTTCCGCCGAATGCAATTGCGCTACCGGCTGTTGGCCGCGCCGGAGCTCACGCTCCCGCAACCACAAGAAAATGATGGGTGTGACAATCAGGACGTGCGCGAGTGAGCTGAGCATGCCGCCGAGGACCGGTGTCGCCAGCGGTCGTATCACCTCGGACCCGACGCGGTTGCTCCAAAAAATGGGCAGGAGACCGGCGACGACCGTCGAAACCGTCATCAGTTTGGGACGCAGTCGAAGTAATGCCCCCTCCATCACCGCTTCGCGCAGAACCGCGATAGTGAGCGTGCCGTGCTCCTTCTTCTTTCGTGCGACTGCCTCTTCGAGGTAGATCACCATGACGACCGTCGTCTGGACGGCGGTGCCAAACAGCGCGATGAAGCCGACCCACACGGCGACGGAAAAGTTGTAGCCAAGCAGCCACAGCAGGTAGAGCCCGCCGGTGAGCGCAAATGGCACGGCGAGCAGCACGTGTGCGGCCTCTGAAAACGAGCGGTAGGTCAGGAACAGTAGGATGTAGATCACGCCGATGGCAACGGGCATTACAATCTGCAGCCGCTTTCTTGCCCGCACTTCATTCTCGAACTGGCCGCTCCAACTGTAGTAGTAGCCGGGAGGCATTTTGATCTTGGCGCGAATGGCCTTTTCTGCATCGGCGATCACGCTGCCAGGGTCGCGACCGCGCGCATTCAAGAGAACCGAGACCTCCAGCAGACCGTTCTCACTGTTGATCATGGCCGGTCCCGAGACCTGACGAATGTCGGCGACCTGCCCGAGAGGGATCTGTGCGCCCGTGGCACCAGTAACAAGCACGTTGGAGAGTTCCTGCGGATCGCGGCGAAACTGCGGGGCGTAGCGCACGCGCACCGGGAAGCGCCGCCGTCCTTCGATTGTGGTAGTGATGTTGTTCTCGCCGATGGCTGTCTCGGTCACTTCCTGGATCGCACCTACATCGATGCCGTAGCGGGCCGCCGCCTCGCGGTTCGGCCGGATGTCGAGATACAAGCCGCCTGTGATCTGCTCGGGGTAGACGTCGCTTGCGCCTTTCACCGTGCGCACCACATCCGCGATTTCGCGGGCTTTTCCTTCAAGCACCGTCAGATCGGCGCCGAATACTTTCACGCCAATTTCCGACCGGATACCCGTCGTCAACATGTCAATCCGATTGATGATCGGCTGCGTCCAGATATTCGCGACGCCAGGGAGCGACACGGCCCTATCCATCTCGCTTTTTAGCTTTGGAAGTGTCATGCCGGGCCGCCACTGATCGCGGGGCTTCAAGTGCACAATGGTCTCAGTCATGTTGAGCCCTGCCGGATCGGTCGAGGTCTCTGCTCTGGCCACTTTTGCCGCTACATAGGCCACCTCAGGAAAACGATTGAGGACTTCATCCTGCCGCTTCGCATATTCGGTGTTTTGCGCCAGCGCGATACTGGCATCGGCGATGGGCATGAACATAATGTCGCCTTCGTTGAGAGGTGGCATAAACTCACTGCCAATACCCGAAGCCAACAACACCGCACCGGCGAAGAGCGCAAGAGCAAGACCCAGCGTGATGCGCCGGTGATCGAGCGCCCAAGACAGCGCCGGACGATAGAGGCGCTGGAGAAAGCGCATCACCGGATTCTGGTCTTCTGAATGGAACTTCCCTCGCAGAAGCAGCGTGCAAAGAATCGGTGTCAGGGTGAGGGCGATGGCCGTCGCACTGGCCATGGCAAAGGTCTTCGCGAACGCGAGTGGATGGAACAGCTTGCCTTCTTGCCCGGTCAGCGCAAATACGGGCACGAAGGCGAGAACGATGATGGCCATCGAGAAGAAGGTCGGCCGCCCTACCAGCTTCGTCGCGCGCAACACCGTTTCCAGCACTCTCCCGCGGTCGCGCGTGTCTACGCCTTCAAGATGCCGGAATGCGTTTTCGGTGACTACAATTCCGGCGTCAACCAGCACTCCGATGGCAATCGCAATGCCGGCGAGTGACATGACGTTCGACGTCACATGCGTGTAATGCATCAGCAGGAACGAGCACAGCACCGCGAGCGGCAACGGCAGCGTCACCACCAGGATGCTGCGGAAGTGCATCAGGAAAATGACGTGCGCGAGCGTGACGAGGGTGATCTCTTCGATCAGTGCATGACGCAGTGTGCCAACCGTGGCTTCAATCAATTCCGAACGGTCGTAGAAGGAAACAATATGCGCGCCCGCCGGTAAGCCGGGTTCAATCTCCCGGATCTTTTCCTTCACGCGGTTGATTACGTCTTTGGTGTTCTCACCCGTCCGCGCCACGATCACTCCGCCAACCGCCTCGGAGCTGTTCTTCACCAGCGAAGCCGTCCGGAAGGCGTCGCCGATCTGGACGGTGCCGAGGTCTTTCACAAAAACAGGCGTCCCGTTGTGCGAGGCGACGACGATATTCCGAATGTCATCGAGATTCCCGATCAACCCGAGCCCGCGCACGATGGACCAGGAGCCGTTTTGGGAAACCACGTTGCCGCCGACATTCGAATTGCTGGCCATGACCGCGCGAACAACCGTGCCGAGCGGCAGCCCGTAGCTGCGCAGACGATTGGGATCGATATCAATCTGGTATTGCTGGACCGTGCCGCCAACGCTGGCCACCTCCGCGACACCCGGCACCGAATTCAGCTGGTAGCGCACGTACCAGTCCTGCAGAGAACGCAAATCCCGCAAGCTCAGCCCGCCGCCCTCCACCGCGTACCAGAAAACGTGACCCACACCTGTCGCGTCGGGGCCGAGCGTCGGCACGACGCCCGCTGGAAGCTGCTTGCTCACAAGGTTCAACCGCTCCAGCACACGCGTGCGGGCGAAATAGAGGTCCACATCATCTTCGAAGATCACGAAAATCATGGAGAAGCCGAACGCCGACGAGGAGCGCACAACCTTGACACCAGGCAACCCTTGGAGGTTGACGGTGAGTGGATAAGTGACCTGGTCCTCCACTTCCTGAGGGCTCCGCCCCGACCAATCCGTGAACACAATCACTTGGTTGTCGCTGAGGTCAGGGATGGCATCAATCGGGGCGCGCAGCATCGCCCAGAGTCCCCAAACCGCAATGCCAATCCAAAGTGCGACGACGAGGAAGCGATTGCGCAGCGAAATCTCGATGAGACGGTCGATCATCGCAAGCTGCTCCGAGAGTCACGCGAAAATTCGCGGGTGCCCGCGAACCGCGACACGGCGAACGATGAAAAAGTCGTGCCTACAAATCCCATGCCTCTCCTCCAAGCAGGAACGCTTCAACTACAGACACCAAGGGGTAGTTCCGAAGGAATAGAGAGGAGAGCTAGATTCTCAGGGGAGCGGAAGCGTCGAGCGGCGGCGCGTGACTTTGCGATACCCAGGAAGCGAATTGACTGGACTGTTCGGCCAAAGGAAGTTCACGAGGAAGTTCTACGGCGCTAACGACCAAGGAAGGCGCAGAGAAGGAAAAAGTCGCAGAAGGCCTGAAATCATTTCGCGGTTGTACCGAGGTCTTGCAGCAGGAGTGGGACATCGGCATGCCTGACTCATCTGGCTGGCAGCCTCCGCCCATCTCCTTACAGCACTGTTTCTCTTCGGCGGTAAGTTGCGCGTCCGGAACGACGCACGCCATGATCGGCCCTCCTAACAGGAGGACAACGAGCAACAACCGAAAATGGATAACAAGCTTCATGGACTGCACTTAACTATAGCTCACTGACGCACAGACACAATATCCACATACATCAGATGCCGTCACCCAACAAAAGTTTCAGACGAATGCTGGCATAGATCGTAAGCAGAAAGGTTACTCCGTGCGGCCAGGCGCATATGATGAAGAACAAGAGCGATGCATTATGCTTGCGTCATTGCGTGAAGCAGGGAAACAGATACACGCTGGTATCAGGGAAGAACGTTTACAGCCGAGAAGGGGTTCGATCCAGGAGGGACGGCGAAGACCCGCTTCAGACTGAACGTCCACACTAGATTGCCTTGCTGGCACAGATTGGCTCCTACTTCAAATCAATGGTCTGAACGATGTCACGTGGGAAAAAGAGCTCGATTGTCCAGTCCATGAGCACGCGAATTTTCCGCTCCAAACCGGGCAATTTCGCAAGATAGATCCCCCGCCATAAGAGCCATGCGAACAGCCCCGAAAAACCGCACGGCTCTACTTCGAGCAAAAGGAACGGTCAATTCAGCGCAGGCCGTCTGGTGGCCGACCACGCACAATGCACCCAGGGAATCGAAATGGTAGTTCCGCCCAGAACGTCCCTTAAGCTGAGCCACAATATTGTTCGCAAGAGCTTCTGCTTCGCGCAGCGCAGACTGCGCCGTGGGAGGGCACGGGTGTCCGGTCTTTGCATCAGTTACCGCGGCACAATCACCGATTGCCCACAAGGTGGGGTGTTCTGGCACAGCAAGGGTGCTATCAACCACCAGCGCACCCCGCTTGTCTCTTGCCAGTGGAAGTGATTTCAACAAAGGATTCGGCGCGGTGCCAGCAGTCCAAACAAGAGTCTCCGTACGGATCTGGCCATTGCTCAGAACGACGACGCGGGGCCGCGCATCCGTAAGCCGGGGTATTCAAGCGAAAGCTGACGCCGCGTATTTCCATTTTCGCTTGTGCGTACCGGGCCAGAGATTCGCTCAATTCCGGCAGGATCCGATCCCGGGAATGAACTAATACCACGCTCAACTCATTCGGGTGAAGATTCGGATAGTCCGCCAGAATGCCGTGTGCAAAGTCGTTCAGAGCACCAGCGAGCTCTACGCCCGCAAAGCCACCGCCCGCGATTACGAAGGTGAGAAGCGAAGAGCGAAGAGATGTATCGGACTCAAGATCGGCGCGTTCGAACATCTCAATGACGTGATTTCTAATACGGATAGCGTCTAGAAGACTCTTGAAGTTGAATGCGTACTTTTCAACGTTCGCCATGCCCAGGTAATTCGAAACTGCGCCAACCGCAAAAACTAAATGGTCGTAAGGGATTTCCCGCCGCGAAGACTCTCCCTCCGCACTCGCATTGTTTTGCAGAATTACCAAATGCTTTTCCAGGTCAACCGCCGCCACGACGCCTCGAATGAACTCCGTACGGCGCAGGCTGCTGCGCAACGGCGTGCTGATATGAGCGGGTTCCAGGCTGCTTCCGGCAACCTCAGCAAGCATCGGAGTGAAGAGAAGTGCGTTCGTTTCATTGATCAGTGCGAGGCTGACGGAAAAGTCCGTGCGTAATCTTTCCTCGAGACATTCCGCCGTGCGCATGCCGGCAAATCCGCCGCCCAGGATGACAATACGTTGCTTCACCGAAACTGCCGACGATTTGGGGGCTGGCTCCGGACCGAAGAAATGCGCGGCAATGTCATTTAAAGTCTGATTGATGATTCCGAGAGAAGCACCGTATACCACCCAGCCCACCAAGGCGGGGAAATGTTGGCGCATCTGTTCCGCGCTCCACTCGGGCATCTGGCCGGAGAGCAATGGGATGGCGATTACACTGATCAGGCCCCACAGAGGAACACCGAGCGAAGCCCCTGCCATGATGTTGTCCACATACGCTCGGCGCGTTGGCCGCAGACCGGCGGCGTACGCGGCTCCAATGGCGGTGCCGAGACCTATACTCCATACCCCATGGCCAAGCGTTGTGGCCAAAACCGCGCCGGCCACGGTTCCGCTCAAGACACCTATAGAGCATCGACGGAAAACTCGATTCATGGAACGCATTCCTTTAGGATACCAGACGGCTCAAGATCCCCGTCTCGTCGTTTCTCGGAGCAGTTCGCTCCGACCCATTTGGGGATTGGACAGCCGCGTGACGCACCGCCCCAAGAATCTCGTGCATATCTGATTAGGAGAACGCCAAAAAGTTCCAGGCAAAAAGACCGGAAAGGATCGTCTCAGGGTTTTTACCGTTAGAATAGGTCGCAGAGAAGAACGACCTGATTGCGACTCAACAGTGGAGATAAGAAATGGACGATCTGTATGCAATCAATGCGGCCAAGACCGAGTTTCGGGATTGTTTCAACTTTTCGGATACGTCCCGGCTACTGGCGATTGCAGACCCTGACCTCGTTAATTTCTCCGATGGCCAACCGAGTGAGTTTGGCCTGAGCGGATTGAATGCCTTGAAAACTCGACTGGAGAACCTGTTCGAGCGTTTCACGGCAAAGCTGGTGGTGATTGTCATCGAGATTCGTCTTCAAGGAGATGTCGCCTACGATTACGGGTGGCATGACTTGACGCTTACACCTAAGGGCGGCGGTCAAGCAATTTGTCGTAGGGATCGCTATGTGGATATCTGGAGGAAGACTAAAGAAGGAGATTGGAAGTTATGGATGTACATTGACAACCAAGACGTCGCTGATCAATTCCAGCAGGAGCAGAGTGTATCGTTGGGAGCATAAGATTACGGAAGTTTCTGAATCTTTTTATACAGCCGTTTGTTGAACCCCTCGGGCATCTGGAACAACCTTCCGTCGGCGACCAACCCCACGACATTGCGCATCCCGTCTAATACCGCAGAACAGTGCGTGCAGACTTTGAAATGCGCTTCCATTCTCTCACGCATCTCCGGGGAGATCTCCTCATCAAGGTAATTGGAGATTTCCTTCCAGACTTCCACACAACTGATCTCAATTGTCGACATTGGGCCCTTCTTCTTTCACCAGGGTCTAACTTTCCGATACTCCTGTCCTCTGCTCCAGCAACCGTCGCTTCCAGGAGCCAGCGCGTCTCTCAACAGTAATCTGGCTCGATGAAGTCGAGTTTTCACCGTTGCTTCCGAAATCCCGAGAACAGTCGCGGTCTCTTTGATATTCAAATCCTCGACGTCTCTTAGGATCAACACGTCCCGATAGATGGAACCAAGTGAACTGATGGCAATCTGTATGGCGCGGCGCGCCTCATCCTTTTCCAGAATTTCGGAAGGGATAGGACGCCAATCAGCTAAGTCTCTTGGCCAATACTCTCCTTGCTGGCCTTCCTGTGGATCGTCAAGCGACTCATAAAGATGCTGACGGGCTTTCCGCAATCTCATTTTGGCTTCGTTATACGTGATTTGTACGAGCCAAGTGCTGAACTTTGATTCCGCTCGGAAGCTTGCGAGTTTCGAGAATGCTTTCAGCACTGCTTCTTGTGCGACGTCCTCCGCGTCGGCCGGATTTTTCAAAACCGAAATCGCAGCCACGTAAATCATGCGCTCATACGGACGTACTAACTCGTAAAAAGCCTCCCGCTCCCCGGCGCAAACGCGCTTTATCAGCTCCGCCTCGTTAGCAGCCAATTCAGACTGTGGCATGTTCCTCTTCACAAATAGATGCAAGCACCCGCTTTGTGTGTGCGCATCCAATCGGTTCGGAAACCCAGTGGCGCCGAGTGGACATGGACCAGGGTCACGATTTACTAGCCTCTTCTCTGAGCATCATCCCAGGTCGTAGTAGCCACGACAGCTTTAAAAGTGTGATTCCCGGCTCCTCTAAAAGTTTCAAAAATGACTCTTCGATATGGCCCGCGTTACCCGTGACGCAGGTTCTGCTCTGCACTTATCCCGTTACAGACAGGGTCACCCGGCCCCTGCTCAATCTCCACGTCCTGCGTATTTCTAAACAGAAGGAGTCAATGAGCCCATCGCGAGGGCTGAAAGCAGTGAACTGGGCGTACAAGCAACTCATCTAGCGTTACTTCTTCAGATGGCTTTGGATTTTTGCGACCAGCTCGCGAATTGTGGGCACGGCGATGGCATGATTCCGTCCACCACGAACGATCGGACCACCGATTGCGTCGAGCTCGGGCACGCGGCCGGCTGACACGTCCTTCTGCATCGAGCTTCGCATTGTTGGGGGTAATGATTCAATAGTGGCTAGGATTTTTGTTTGATCCAGAGTCGCTCCTTCCGCGGCAGCGACGGCGCAGGCTTCGCGCACGGCGGATTCGAGCCGTTCCCGCCACTCAGGGTCGTCGAAAATCTGCTGTTTGCTCTTATCGCTCGCGGTGGTTGTGAGCGCAAACGGCGCCAAAAACGCAAGCTTGCCCCAGAGCATTGTTTTTTCGTCCTTTTGAAATTCACAAGAGAATCCAGCACGCTGCAGCCGTGCGGCAACGACCTCCAATTGTCGTTTCCCAGTCGCCGCAAGTGCCAAGCGCGCAAACGGAGAACGCTGAATGATGCGGCCGGGCGCCACGCGCTCAGATTCGACGGCGATCGTTCCCGGGACAACCCGCTCGTGATTGAACCGTGATCTCAGCAGGTCGACATGATCGATCCCATTCAGCAGCGGAACGATTGTTGCAATCCCGGAACCATCGGGCGGAACTGCTCGTAGCGCCGCAACAAGCTGGTACGCCTTGACGGCTATCCAGAGCACATCCACATGCTCAATAAGTTTCGTCGCGGCTCGGACTGGCGCTTCGATATTGCCAGTGGACCGCTCAAGCCAGAGGTGTCCAGGATGTTGGGCGAGGGTTTCTGGACGCAGGAGTAGCGTAACCTGATCACCTTCGTGAGCAAGCGCCGCTCCAATTAAGCCACCCACTCCCCCCGCGCCCAGAATGGCATGTTTCACGCTGCCTCACCGTGGGGTGGTCTACCGTGTGAATCTTCTGCTCGCTCCTTGATCATGAGTACTGTTAAGATGCGGCTGCCGGAGTCACAAGCTCGAAAGAAGAGGTGAGGTGGATTGCCTTGTGTAAGGTTCGGTACAGAGGGCAGCGCATGGCGTAAATGCCGTGCACGCGCTCCACGGTCTCCTTGACGCCCTCCTGCGCAACCAGGCGCATCGCTACGTGGATCCGGCGGATCACCAACACGCCCTCCTCCGCTTCCACCTCTCCAGTCACATCCGCGGTCAACTTTCCATTGCTGGCATCGATTTGGCGCGCTTCCAGCGCGCCTCCGAAGGTGCCCATCATTCAACCGGCCGTAGCGGAAATGACATAGTCGATTGTCGAGGAGTGCGACTCCTTCAGCTTCGCCGGGTCAACTTTGTAGTGCTCGGCGATGGCCCCGTGAACGCTGTAGATCACTGGCTGGGACTCGCCCGGCAGATACGCCAGACGCAGCGGTCCCTGCTTACGTTCGATACGCGACTTTGAGACGTAGACAACTTCACTCATGTTTTTCTCCTTCACGTTTGAAAAAGTATTCCATCGCTTGATTCCCTCGACTACTTGTGGCGAATGGCCTCGGGAGATCGCTGCCGGTCGAGCGGCAGAACCTGCAATTCCCACTTTACCGGCACGGATGCCGGCGGATAGCATACCCTGGCGTCACAAGCCTGATACTTCAAGTCCCCCGAAACAGTGATCGTCTTCCCTTCAGGGCCCAACGAACCAATGAAATCTCGAGACGCTGCGACTTTCACATCTTGGACGATCCGGAACTTCCCTTCGAAGACAGGCACCTGTTCCTTGATCGCTTCGAGGTAGAGGAGCTTCGAGCTTGGATAAGCCAAAGTAGTGGGCTCGATTTCCGGTGACGCCTCGACTGTAAGCCGTATCGGCTTGTAACCCTTCACACCTGGAGCATAAACATGAACATCCTGCGCAAGCTGGATCTCCGCAACCAGGCTGGCATGGCTGCCTGGAACCACCGAGCGATCCGACTGAGCCAGCGTGAGTTGAAGATGGGGAGCTTCCACGGTCAAGGCTACTTCCTCGGCAAGTTCGGGGAAGAGCTTCGCAATGACGTTGTTCGCGGTAAACCGATTCACATAGTTTAAGTCAAAAAACTTCTCGCGAATGACACCATTGTTGTCGATATAAAAAAATCCCGGGTGTGCCATCCCTTTGGTCATGCCCGTTGCTTCTGCGTTGAGGACATTGAACGTCCGGATGACCTTGGAATCAGGGTCGGCCAAAAGCGGAAATTCGATTTTGTGCCGGTCGGCGAAGTCCTTCAGGATAGCCGGACTATCGTAGCTAATCGCAGCCAGCTTGATCCCCTGCTTCTCAAATCTTTGTTTGGCATTTTGCAGCTGCACGAGCTGCGCTTTGCAGAAGGGTCACCAATCGGCGGAGCGAAAGAAGAGGAGAACCGTGCCGTGCGTTCCTCTCAGCGTCTGGTTGGATTGGTCATGACCAAACTGGTCGGTCAATATAAAGCTGGGCACACTCTGCTCGACCTGCAGTCCGATAGAGGGTGAAACGGTCTGCTCGGTCGAACGATTCTCTTGCGCCATTCCGAAAGCAACAAGGCCGAAGAAGATAAGAATAGCAACCCCGACTTTCATTCACCCTCCCAGTCAGACTGCGTCATCTCACGGTTGTTGCGAGCCATCAAACGCCCGATCGTAGGAACGAGGTTAATTCGAAAGCCGCGCCGATCCCACTCCCCAGACTCTTCCTGCCGTCGTTTCTTGGACGATTGCTACAATCCTCAAATTCCGCCGGTCCTTTTTGCGCATATTGACCTCTATGTCTTGGGAGAATCCCGTATCCTTATCAACAGTTCCGACTGGGATAAGGCTTCGCAAGACCGCGACGTGCTTAAGAATCCTTCCGGCATTCTCCCCGCGGCTCACGTGCGATTCATCGCTTTCGTCGGCTATCGCGAGCAAGACATTCGCGGACTTCGTTGCGATAGATGGAGCCAACGGACCAGCTTCGACATGCAGGGAAATCGAATTGTTGCTGCCCAAACGAATCGAAGAGATCCCGACAGGAATCTTTTCCACCTTCCTCGCGTTCTCAATTGCCCGGATCGCCCCCCGCTCATCGCTGCCCACAAGCTCGATGTGTCCGTCAACGACGATTTGCGGAGTATAGATACTCCTGAGGCCAAAGTGGTCCGCGTAGGCGGTCTGCCGTTCGCTGGATTCATGCGAAGAGTAGGGATCCCGCCATCCGATATCGTTCCAGTAATCCACGTGTTCGCTGAGGACGATCAGCTCGGCTCCATGTACCGGCTGGAATCGGTCCAGCGCTTCTAACAACGCATCGGCAGGAGGGCAGCTGGAACAGCCTTCGGAGGTAAACAGTTCGATCAGCACTGGAGTTCGCAGAGTCCCGTCGCTAGTTGGCCTTGCCTCGCTAGTTGCAGCGTGAAGTTTTCGAAACGAGAGAATCGTTAGAACAGAAATTGCGGCCAAAACTATGATTGGAAATCCGAGACGCTTCATGGCAACCATCCCTTACCTGCAAAGTCTCTTGATGAAGGCTCAGCGATTCTTTCGTTTGATGAACTATTTTGAAATAAAGTTACGCGGTTTCTGGATCCTGACAATCACCCCGCATAACGGGCCTGGCCTGCCGTCGCGCTCTTTGTTCATCAGAAGCGAAAGATAATACCCCCGCTCGAAACTACGTTGTGTTGTCCGCTTGAATTCGGACGGACGTTGAGGTTGGGATTGCCGGAGTAAAAATCTCGGACTTCGGCACGAAGACCAATAAACCGAAACAACCGATAATCAAGGCCGCCTCCAAAGTCAAACACCCCTCGATTCAGGAAGCGATTGGTCGTCGTCTGACCGTTTGAAAGTGTGGCGCTCTGTTCATAGGAAGCATAACCACCACCCACAGCGCCCCATGGAGACAACCGGGCACCTGGGAAGAATTTCACTCGGAATCCTGGTGCAACGTAGAGTGAGGCATAGTTCTGCGCCACAACCGCGTTCGCGGAAGTCACGCTTCGATTGGGAATTGCGGCAAACTCGATTTCGCCATACAGACCAACTAGTATTGAGCCCAAGAGGCGATAGCCATAATTCGCGCCGAAGGTCTTATCCGCGGAGATATTCACCTGTCCCGCCGTTGGGCTGACAAATGTACGCGTTTGGGTGGCAATTCCGCCAAGCGAAAAAGTGAGGTCTTGCTTCTGTGCCCGAAGAGGAAGAGCGAGTGCCGAGATGCCCAGGAAGAATAGAGTCATTCGAGCGTACAACTTTAATCCGAACCAAGAATTCATCATCATAGCTTGTCTCCTTCATTGCGTTCTTCGTCCAATCTAGCGTTGCGGTCTGTCAGATTCCCTAGCACTTCAAAAGTTTCACAATAGTGCAGAATGTTTGTTTTCTCTCGGCCTATCTCGCTCTTGTAAAGGACACCGTCACCGGAATCGCGAAATGTTCTTGGTATCTGAAACTTTTTGGTATATCGGGACTCTCATTTGCGGACATGCGCAGATTGCTTGGCAAAATCTCTCCTCTCCTGCGTGCCCCGATAGTGGCTCGCGCGGCGGGTCGGGGCCTAGCGCCAGAAGCGATCAGGTTTAATCATTTGAAAGGCAGCGCATCCTCCTATCTCAGCCGCGCGAGCCGGCAGCCGGTCGACTGGTATCCATGGAGAGAGGAAGCGTTTCGAAGAGCCGAAGGTCTCGACCTGCCGATCATTGTTGATTTGGGAGCGGAGTGGTGCCCGTACTGTGCTCAGATGGACAGGGAGAGTTATAACCGGCCAGACCTAGCAAAGTTCATCAACGATCGATTTGTCGCCGTCAAAGTTGATTACGACATGCAGCCAGAACTTGCGGTCCGCCTGCAGCGGGCGCAAGCGTTCATGAACTTGCCCGTCGGTCTGCCATTAACGGCATTTCTGACTCCATCCGGAAAACTTTATTTCAGCGGTGGCTATTTCCCGCCGGAGGCTCGCGGCAAAAAACCTGCCCTGCGTGAAGCATTGGAAGACGCTCTGTGCGTGTTTCAAGAGCACCGTGAAGTACTTGAGCGAGGCGGTTTCGATGTCAGGAAGCCGGAAGGAGATCAATTCCATGAATAGATTGGCCCAATGTCTAAAGGAGGCGAAGTAACCCTTCGCGATCACAGCGATGAATGCACTCAATCAGTCGTTGCTAAGTGAAAGATCACTCTTGAAGGCCGCAGAGACTACCAAGCCCAGTTCAGCCTTGGAAAGAGTTGGTATCCACGTATCGCGTTACGGCCTAGTGGCCACACTTCTGCTTATCGGCCTTCTCAAGTTCACTGCTGGAGAAGCGCGGGGGATTCAGCCCCTGGTGGCGAGCAGCCCGCTGATGTTCTGGCTCTACCGCATCTTCAGCCTTCAAGCTGTTTCTAATCTGATCGGAGCGATCGAGATCACCGTCGCTTTGCTTATCGCTCTGCGGCCGTTTTCCGCCAGGCTCTCCTTCATCGGCAGCATTGGGGCCATCATTACGTTCCTGCTCACGGTGAGTTTTCTCTTCTCGACGCCCGGGGCGTTCCACTTCTCACAGGGGTTCCCCCTGTTGGGAGATGCGGGACAATTTCTCATCAAGGATCTCGTTCTCCTGGGTGCATCGATCTGGACTGCCGCGGAAGCACAGATGCGAGACTACAAGGTGTTGCATGATCCTATCTCGTCCCTTTGAAATCAGTCAGTTACGGAGGTTATGCAACAGGCTCCGCTTTATTTCAGCACCCTTTTGGAGCATAGGCCTGCTGTGAAAGGACGAGTCAAGGGTTGCGTCGGCCAGTTATGGGTTCGTGTGGCTCCCTTTCGAATTCCATACTTGAGAATTCCGAAACCTTTCTGCGAATCGCGACTCTCATTCAATGCAGCAGGCATCACTTTTGTCTGTGCGTTGGAGGTTGCCTCGCAATGGCAACAAAAGCTAAATTAGTTTCGTCAGACTAGGCAGCGAGATTCGCGATCCCCGAGGCGGCAAGAGTGTCTGGACGATGTTTCGCAATATGTCCGCTTGGTCAGGGAAATCTGAATCATGGCCATAGGTGATCGTCCGACTTATTACGAGGAACTTGTGAAGGTTGATCGTAAGTTGCTTGGGTCTTTAGTAGATCTCAAACTCAAGCCTAATGGCGCGATGACGCTCAGATGCGCCAGATGCACGAAGCGGTTCGCAGACGCCTCGCCATGTCTTAAAGCTTCGCTGAGGCTGCTCCGACAAAGCCATGAAATTACCCAATCACCGGCTGACATTGGTGCGGCTAGCAACTCTTAGTACTACAGGAGGACGGAAAGTGTTGGTCCGAAGAATTCTCGTACCGGTTGACGCCAAGGTGACTAGTATCATGCGCGCCGCAGAAAGGCTACAGGACCGGCCCACGCGCCAGGCGTCGGCATTCACCCTCGCGGCGAGGCAAGGTGGATCTGCGCTTCGTAAGGACTTGTTTGCAGAGGCGATGCTGGAGAATAGTCCGACTAGACCGCCGCGTCGCGGGGCCGATTTGGTTGTTTCTGCAACCGCGCACGCGGTCTTGCTCGCAGTGCTGCTTCTACTTCCACTTTACTTTACCGAAGCGATCAATTTTCACCAGTTGAATGAGACTCTGCTCGTAGCGCCGCCTGCCGCGCCAGCCCCACCTCCGCCGCCAACCTCAGTTGCAGTGGCACGGTCGGTCGCCCCGAGAAAGAGAACGCTGGCGGTGATGGAAAAGTTTGTGATGCCGAGGGTCATACCGAATCATGTCGCTCGCCCGAGCGAAGAGCCGGGCGGGAGCGATTTGGTGGCTGGAATCGTCCCGTTTGAGGGCGTTCCCGGCGGAGTTCCCGGAGGACAACCGGGCGGCGTGGTCGGTGGCGTCCTTTCTGGTGCTTCGCCCAATTATCTCCCACCAGTTCCACTCGATTCAGCGCCGAAGGGTCCGATTCGTGTCGGTCGGGGAGTGAAGGCACCGCGACTCATCTTTGGGCCCGAGCCGGTCTATCCCGTCCTGGCCCGACAGGCCAGGATCGCCGGCGCGGTTGTGATTGACGCTGTGATCGACACGCAGGGAAATGTAGTTGAAATGCGGACGGTGTCCGGACAACCGATACTCGCATTGGCCGCGATGGAGGCGCTCCGCCACTGGAAGTACGAGCCGACGATCTTAGGCGGCGAGGCTTTTCCCGTGCAATTGCTGGTGACCATTACGTTCGAAGCGAAGAATCGTCAAGGGTAGAAGAGACATGAAAAAGATGAAACTTTCGCTTCCTAGAATGGTTTGGATATTCGGCCTGTTCCTGCCATTGCTCCCTTTCTCTGCGAAAGCGGCGGATATGAGACCGTTCTTTCGGTACGCAGCAATTTTCACTCGCGACGGCAATCCCGAAGCATCAGCTCGGATTCTTCTCGGGCACTACACCACAACTATCAATGCACAAGACACGAACGATCGGGCAGTCTTGATCCGAAAGAAGGTCGTGTTGGCCTTGCCGGCTGGAAGCGAGAAGGCACGGGCTCTGATAAATACGAACAATTGTAAGTGGTCAGCCCATATCGGGGAGGCAGTCACTTCCGATGTGCCTGTGCAACCCGACATTGCATTGCACTCCTTCGCAACCACCGATGCGATCCCAGCCTTTCACTCGATCTCGGGCAGCAATTCCGCATCCGTTGATTTTCAGCTCGCGCAGGGCCTCATCTACATGCAGGCAAGCCTCAACGGATCAAAGCCACTTTGGATGATGTTGGACACGGGTTCGAGTGTCACTGTCTTCGACGAATCGGTATCGAAGATGCTGGGAATCCCCTTCCGCGGCGAAGGGAAGGCTTATGGACCCGGGCAAGGGTCCGCCCAAAAGTTGGCATTCGCCAGAAACGCTACCCTCATGTTTGCGGGGGAAGATCTGGAGGATCAAACTGTGGCGACGCTGCCTCTAGATTGGTTCTCACGCGAAGTGGGCCGAAGCACTGATGGATTCCTTGGCTCCAATGTATTCCGCAACTATGTCGTTGAAATTGATTACGCAAACCAGGTGCTCCATCTCCACGATCCGGCAACCTACTCGTATTCCGGTTCAGGTCAGCGTTTGCCGCTCCAGTTCATCTGGGACGACATACCGACTGTCCACGCGGAGGTTGTGGCGCAAGACGGGACAGCAATCACCGGTGTCTTCTTAGTTGATTCAGGCGCGACGACCGCGGTTTGGCTTACGAAGGCGTTCAGCGAGGCACATCCAGAGTTTGTATCGGCGGACAAGACGATTGAAGTCCCAAATGTCGTCGTCGTGGGAGGCGAGCTAAGTGCCCGCCTTGGACGGCTGCCGGCTATCAGACTCGGAAGATTCGTGGTCTCTATGCCCCTTACGCAATTTTCCCAAAATACTTCGGGCATTCTCGCCACTCCTGACTTAGCGGGAACCATTGGGGCGGAAATCCTGCGACGATTTACAGTCATTTTCGACTACCCCCACGGGCAGATGATTCTCCAACCGAATGCCCACTTCAGCGAGCCCTCCGAGTAGGAAAGAAGTGGCCCCATCGTGTTGGCCTCCGGAACGGCCGTCTTAATAAGGGATCGCTAAGTCCATCACAAGGGAATTTCACCGAGGTGCGTGCGGATCGTACGGAGAGTAGGCTTCGCTGTAGGCTTCAGTGTGTGTTGCGCAACCGAGGGTCTCTGGTTTCTCCCCCTTCCATAATTTGTACTCCACTTTCCTGAATTTAAAAAAAAGAAATTAAGGCAAGTCCTGAAACCTTTTCGCGTCACGAGGATCACATTGACGGGATGTTTCTCAGGCTCAGAGACATGTCTTGGGTTGATTGTTTTGAGGGCAACAGTTCGGAGGTTGCCGGGATACAGGAAGCGAGTTACGCCGAGCAGACGACGTTCAAATTGAAATAAATCTACGAATGGAGGCTTTCGTATGATTCGCTCAAGGAACTGGGGGAGTACTGCAATCTTTGTAGTATTACTGCTGGTCATGACTATACCCGGCTGGGCACAGATCACGTCGCAAACCGGAGCCGTCCGCGTGGTGGTTTCGGATCCAAGTGGGGAGACGATTGGCGAAGCGAAAGTGACGCTCGCGTCGGCCCTCGGGACAACAGTCACCAAACAAACCACCGGTGACGGCAGCGTCGTGTTCCCGTTGGTGGACCCCGGCGAGTACAAATTGACGGTTGAGAAGGCGGGTTTTCGCCGCGCGCTGGTGAACAACGTCGCCGTACGGGTAACGGAAGTGGCCAACCTCACCATTGCGATGGAACTGGGCGAGGTGACGGTAGAGATCACCGTTTCGGCCGATGCTGTGGAGACGGTCAATACGACGAACGCTACGCTAGGTGAAGTTCTAACCGGCGATGTCCTTCGCAATTTGCCGCTGTCCACACGGAACTTTGCTGACCTTCTGGACCTGAACGCGGGGACTTCCGCTCCTCTTCAGGATCCCACCCGCGCCGGACATGGCGCCCCCGTCGTCTTTGTGGCCGGCCAGCGCGGCACAAACAATAATCTGGTCATCAACGGAACAGACGCGAACAATCTCGGGAACAACAACTTGGGCAATGTTCCGATTCCCTCGCCGGATTCGCTCGAGGAACTCCGCGTTCAGACCAGCCTCTATGATGCCTCCCAAGGAAAGACATCCGGCGGAAACATCATCGTCTTGACCCGCGGCGGCACGGACAAATACCACGGCGAGGGTTATGAATTCTTCCGCAACAACGATTTGAACGCCAATCAATTCTTCTTTAACAAAGCGGGCAATCCGCGGCCTATCCTCAAGCAGAACCAATTTGGAGGCAACTTCGGGGGACCTGCGCCCAAGCTGAAGGACACATTTTTCTTTGTTTCCTATGAGGGGACGCGTCAACGGAACGGCGTGGCCAATTCCGTGACGTCTCAGTTTCCCGTACTCCCCGCGCAAAGGACCCGGGCCAACATTGAGTCCGCGTTCGGGTTGCCGGCGGGCAGTCTCAACCCGGTGGCATTGTCGCTGCTGAATCTACCCGGACAATACGGTGGCTTCCTCATTCCTAGTGGACGAGGAACACCAGGTCAGTTTGGACTCACCACCGCTTCCAGCCCACTTCGATTCAATGAGGACCAATTCAACGCCAACGTGGATCGAACGCTCGGCAGCAAACACAAGATCTCGGAACGATTCTTCTTCGCCAACCTGAACACGGTGGATCCATTGGGAGGTGAGGGCCTGGGAGCTGGTTTCGGCAGCGGGCAGAGTACTCCAGTTACGAACCGGCTGGCTACAGTTTCCTGGACGTACACAATCACTTCCAATCTTCTGAATGAAGCCCGCTTTGGGTATAACCGTATCCGTCAGATAACTGCGGCTACCGCCCCCGCCACGGTGAGCCAAATTGGCCTGACCCGTTTTAACAGTTCAGTGTTCTCGGGCATTCCACTCTTTTTCACGAATGACATCGTGCCAGCCTTTGGCGGCATCTCAACCAACAACGACCAAGCCAGTACAAACAATACTTTCAATTTCGCCGACACCATTGCCTGGACGCGCGGCAAGCACACCCTCCGCGGCGGCTTCGAATATCGCCGTTACCAGATCAACCTCTTCAATAACTTCGCTTCCCGCGGATTCCTTTCTTTCAACACCTTCCGGAATTTTCTGACCGGAAATATTCAACAGGCATTCGTTGGCACGGGAATAACCGATCGCGGCTTCCGTGCCCGGGATGCGTCGGCCTATTTCCAGGATGACTGGAAGCTCGCCCGGCGTCTGACCCTCAACCTTGGCGTCCGTTACGATTACCTAGGGCCCTCCACGGACGTGAAGGACCGTCTTGGCAACTTTGATCCCTCGCGGTTGGATGCCGCCACCTTGGCCAACGGTGGTCCTGGCCTCTTGAATGGCTTCATCTTGCCGGCAGGCGCAAACTTTGGGGCCATCCAGGGTACCCCCGGCGTGGACCGATCGACCTTGCTCAGCAACAGTCCGCACAACTTTGCGCCGCGAGTCGGTTTCGCGTGGGATGTGAAGGGCGACGGCAAGACCGCGATCCGCGGCGGCTACGGTCTCTACTATGTTCGCATCTCGAACCAGACCTTGCTTCAACTCATCACGGCTGCACCGTTCTTCCAACAGTCGTCCGTCATTGCGCCGGGCACACCGTTGAGCAACCCCTTTCCTAACCTTCCGCTTCCTTCGCAATTCCCTATCTTTCCGACACCGCCGGCCTTCCGCGGATTCAACGCTGCGGGGTCGCCCACATTCAGCGGTCCGCTCCTTGCCCTCAATCCGTTCGATCGAACCCTTTCGACGCCGTATGTTGGGAACTGGAACCTCACGGTTCAACGTGAGCTCCCGAGCCACTTCAGCTTTGAGATCGGCTACATCGGCACCCAGGGCGTGAAACTTCTGCAGAGCCTCCAACGGAACCAGGCGCGGCTAGCGAACGCCAATAACCCGATCATTGTGGGCGGCGCCAGCGGCATTCCGGTCACTAAGCTGATAACCAACTCTGCCCTGGATAACAACGCCCGCGTTGGAGTTCTCGGCTTTAGTTCCACTGGTCTCAATACTGTCACCGAGAACGGCCATTCCACCTACCACGCTCTGGTCGCCACGTTGAATCGCCGCGCCGGGAACATGTTCATCCAGGCTGCTTACACCTATTCCAAGTCGATTGACAACAACTCAGGAAATCTCACTGGCACCCAGGATCTAGGAAACTCCGGAGCGAATCAGCTCGACACCAGAGGAGACCGCGCCTTGTCGAACTTCGATCGGACGCACCGCCTGCAGACTACTTACGAATACAACATTCCTGCGTTTTCAACCGGGAAGTTGAGTTCCGTCCTTGGACACTGGTCGATCGGTGGGATCACCACCTTTCAATCCGGCTTGCCGAGCACGATCACCTGCGCAGCTTGCGTCAATCCACTGACGGGCGGGACAAGCAATCTGTTTGGCCTGTCCAGTGGCACAATCTTCCCGCAGGTCACCGGCAACTTCAACCAGTTGTTGCTTCCGGGCAACCCGCAGAATTTCACTAATTCTTCCGTTTTCAATCCAAACGTTCTAAGCGCAACCCCCATCTTGGGCCCGACTGCCGCGGGGAGCCCGGCGAACGGGACAACGTCGGTCTCTGGTCTGAACCCGCAGGGTGGAGCCGGCAATCAGACGTTCACAATCGGGGGGCAGGGAACTGCGGCTCCTTTCGGATCGTTCTTCGGCAACCTGGGCCGTAACGTTGCTCAGGCCCGCGGCCCGCGCGAGCAATTGTGGGATTTTTATCTCGCGAAGAAGATCCCGCTCAAGGAGAATTACAACTTGGAGTTCCGCTCCGAATTCTTCAACATCTTCAACCACCCGAACTTTCTGCTGACCAACCTGTCATTCGGAACGCGCTCGTTTGGCATTTACGATACTCAGGCGGGAAGCTCTCGGGTGATTCAGTTTGCCCTGAAGTTCCAGTTCTAGTTCAGGGTCCTTTTGAAGTAATTCGAACGTTGATTCACAAACGATATTCATGACTTCCGGCCCTGACAATTCGTCGGGGCCGGCAGTCTTCTTCAAATCGATTACCTCAGACCGGCGAAATGAGATTTATTCAACAGCCAGTGTAGTGAGCCGGAACGGCAAAGGAGGTGCCAGGTGAATGCCGCTGATCAACCAGTAGCAATTCATTCGATGCTCGTAGAGGCTGGGCCAAAGGCACAGTTCAAGTCCGTATTGGAAAACATTGTGTACAAGTTTCGCGGTACGGCCTCGTCGTAACGCTGATTCTCATTGGTGTCCTCAAGTTTTCGCCGGGTGAGGCGCGGGGCATTCAGCCCCTGGTGGCGAGCAGCCCGCTGATGTTCTGGCTCTACCGCATCTTCAGCCTTCAAGGCGTTTCTAATCTGATCGGAGCAATCGAGATCACGGTCGCTCTGCGGCCGTTTTCCGCCAGGCTCTCCTTCATCGGCAGCATTGGGGCCATCATCACCTTCTTGCTCACGGTGAGTTTTCTCTTCTCGACGCCCGGGGCGTTCCAGTTCTCACAGGGGTTACAGGGGTTCCCCCTGTTGGGGGATGCGGGACAATTTCTCATCAAGGATCTCGTCCTCCTGGGTGCATCGATCTGGACTGCCGCGGAAGTACAGAAGCGAGATTAGTTCCTTCCGTTTTTTTCAGTACTTCTTAGAGCCTGTCCCGGCTGTGAAAGGTGAGAGGTTGAACGGGCCACGAGCTGTGCCAGTTACTGGTAGGCGTGGCTCTGGCTCTCATCTGCTTGTCGGGCTTCGAATCCTATCCCTCTTAAGAACTTCGAAACCTTTATGCGATTGGCGACTCTTATTCAGTGCACGGATCACTTTTATCTGTGCTGTTGAGGCCGCCTCGAAAGCGCATCACGAGCGTGATGATGACCTTCGTGGGAGCCTCAATCAGTGAAGGAATTAGCGCGATGAGGTGCCGCATGATGCTTTCTGCGCGCAATCAAAAAAGGCAAATCCCATGAAGGCAGCAATCAATTTTCGTCGCATAAGTGCCGCATTGGGGCGTAAGGCCGTTGGCCTGGCGGGCCACTCACAACGGAAGGCGCAGCGTTTGTTGAAGAGAGGACCGGCCTCTAGCCCCGAGCGCTGCTTGGGAGAATCAAAGCCATACTTTTCCGACCGTACATCCCTGAGCGAAACAATCCAGTTGGCTCAGCAAGGCGACGCCGCGGCATTCGAACTCATTTACCGGCTCCACTGCGGGCGCGTGTACGCGCTTTGCCTGCGCATGCTACGCGACCCAGTCGAGGCCGAGGACCTGGCCCAGGAAGTGTTCATGCGGCTATTCCGAAAGATTCATACGTTTCGCGGCGAATCAGCTTTTTCGACCTGGTTGCATCGCTTAGCCATCAACGTTGTTCTGATGCGCCTACGCAAGAAGAGTCCGATGTCAACATCACTCGATGGGATCACTGGAAGCGATGAAGAGGACGGCAGGCCCCACAATGAAATCGGCGGGCCCGACTTGTGGCTGGGCGGCTTAGCGGACCGTGTCAGCCTCCAGGCGGCCGTGGACCAGTTGCCGGAGGGCTACAGGGCAATATTTATTCTCTACGATGTCCAGGGCTACGAACACAGCGAGATTGCCGGAATTCTTGGATGCTCGATTGGGAATTCGAAGTCTCAATTGCACAAGGCTCGCAAACGATTGCGCGAACTGCTTCAGGAAGTACAGGGCCACGGCGCGCGGGAGACTCGTGAAACATCGGGCCACTCGCTCGCGGTCGCGAGCAGTTGCTAGTCTCGGGGAAGTTAGGTAGATCTGCGCGAAATAAAAAACTGAACGCACCATGAAAAGTAGCACGACCACGACGCGCATTTTATCCGCCCCGCTCATTTCTTTGCTTTTCGTTTGCGTCGCCATGTCGAACTTCCCCACGCCCGTCTCCGCCCAGTCCCTCGTCCCCAGTGATGTAAAGCACGACACACCGGGCCAGCCCATTAAGCACGGCATCCATATCGACGTGAATCTGGCGCTCGTCAACGTCACCGTTACCGACCCCTACAACCGCATCGTCACAGGTCTCGAGCCGGATAACTTCCGAATCTTTGAAGACAATGTCGAGCAGGAGATCGTGAACTTTTCCGCCGAGGACGTGCCTATCTCCATCGGGGTCATCCTAGATCTTAGCGGCAGCATGGCCAATAAACTCGGCAAGGCCAAGGAAGCCGCCTTTCAGTTTTTCAGGACCGCCAATCCGCAAGACGAATTCTTTCTCGTCGGTTTCAACGAGCACGCGGAACTCCTCAGTCCGTTCACCAACAACGTCGAAGATTTGCGGAGCCGCATGCTCTTAGCCTCTGCGAAGGGCCGGACCGCTTTACTCGATGCCATTTATCTGGGACTCAGTCAGATGCGAGGCGCGCACAATGGGAAACGCGCCCTGCTGATCATATCCGACGGGGGCGATAACCACAGCCGATACAACGAGAAAGACATCAAGCAGCTAGTGCGAGAAGCGGATACCCAGCTTTACTCTATCGGCATCTTTGACCCGCTCGAGTATCGCAGCCGCACGGTGGAGGAACTCAACGGGCCCGAGCTGCTCAACGATATGACGGAATTCACCGGCGGGCGCGCCTTCACCGTAGAGAATCTAAACGACCTGCCGGACATCGCTGCAAAGATCGGCGTGGAGTTGCGCAACCAGTATATTTTAGGTTACCACCCGAGTAATAAGGCCCACGACGCCCGCTGGCGCAAGATCAAGATCAAGCTGCGCACACCGAAGGGGCTTCCGCGTCTGAGCGTCTACACAAAAACAGGCTATTACGCGCCCAGCCTCTAGGTTTGGGGAAGCTGTTGATATTTGCTCTAGCCCGCCTGAGGCGAATCGGTCCCCATTTTTTAGCTGTAGGAAGTGCCAGATCATTGCAAAGACTGCGGTATCTTCAAGATAAGAATGCACATAGCGAGAAGCTGTGGACGTCCATGTAAAGGGGGCGGCGGCCCTCATCTACATTTCCCCATTCCAGAGCTGCGAATCCAATCCATCTCGAGAATTCGGAAACCTTTATGTGATTCGCGACTCTCATTCAACGCATGGATGACTCTTGTCTGTGCGTCCGAGGCCGCCTCGTTCCTGCTGCAAGAGTTGGTTTGATCAGACCGCGGGGCACGATTTGAGACCTTCGGGGCGGAAGCGGTAGCTGGGCAGTGTTTGGCACCAAATTCTAGCTAAGCGACAGGAGAATTTAAAAATGACGAAAACGACAAAAGTTATGCTCGCAGGTGCGGCGTTCGCGGGATTGTTCGCCGGGACCGGCGCAGCGGTCAAGGCCTCGACTCTGCTGAATACTTCTTTCAGCGCGCAGGATCACAGCCAGGACCAAGACAAAAAGAGCGACAAGAAGGTCAAGGAAAAGCACGCTTGTAAGGGCCAAAACTCCTGCAAGGGCAAAGGCGGCTGCAAGTCCAGCGACAACGGCTGCAAAGGCAAGAACTCTTGCAAAGGCAAGGGCGGCTGCGCGACGGATGGCTCCAAACCCCCTCAGGAGTAATTCGAAGTCAGGTGCAGTCAGATGTGGAGGGCTGGGAAATTCCTCCTGGCCCTCTTTCCTTCGGCCATAGGAGAGAAAAATAGCATGCCTGCGAACCGGTTCAACGGCTTTACGGAGTACGGGATTGGGATTGGCCTGCGGTCTCCGCATTACGAGCACATTCTCTCGCGCAAGCCAGTCGTCGACTGGTTTGAAATCATATCCGAAAATTTCATGATTGGCGGCGGACGGCCGCTGCACATTTTGGATCGAATACTCGATCAATACAGGGTCGTACAGCATGGGGTTTCCATGTATTTCGGCTCAGCTGAGAAGCCTAACCGCGAGCACCTCAGCCGGTTGAAGGAGCTGGTGAAGTGCACAAAGACTCCGTGGCTTTCCGACCACCTGTGCTGGGGGAGTGTCGATGGACGCTACACGCACGACCTCCTTCCCATGCCCTACACATTCGAAGCTGCACGCCTTACGGCTCAGAAGGTTCGCGAAGTGCGGGACTTTCTCGAAGTCCCCATAGCTGTTGAGAACGTTAGCAGTTATGCCGAATTTCATGTTTCGGAAATAAACGAATGGGAGTTCCTGAACGAGGTTGTAGAGCAGGCTGACTGCGGAATCCTCCTTGATGTGAACAATATCTACGTCTCATCGCAAAATCACAATTTTGACCCCTTCACCTATGTGAACAGTGTCCCTGCGGAGCGCGTGGCGCAAATCCACATTGCTGGTCATTCGAAGTTCAAGAAATACATCCTCGATACCCATGACCATCCGGTGCTCGATCCCGTGTGGAAACTCTATGAGCGTGCCATTCAACGCGCCGGCCATACTGCGACACTGCTGGAGTGGGACGACAGCATCCCTTCTTTTCGGGAAGTTCACAGAGAAGCCATGAAGGCCAACCGCTTCCTCGCCGACACGACGCTGGCGGTGGCGGTATGAAGCTCGTCACGCTTCAGCGGGCCGTTGCTCGCGCAGTCATGCAAACCCTGACGCCGTCGGAGCGCATGCGGCGCACGGCACCTGGCGGAGGGCGCATGAGCGCTTACGCGGCCCGATTTATCAAGCCAAATGATCGCCTGACCTCATTCGAACGCCTAGAAATCTACAACCGGCAGTACTGGTTTCGCCTCTTGTCGAGCATGGCCGAAGATTTTCCGGGTTTGCACGCTGTTCTTGGCGGTCAGCGGTTCGAATCCATGTGCAAAGCCTATCTCGCGGAATGTCCTTCACGCTCCTTCACACTTAGAAATTTGGGCGCGCATTTGGAAACCTGGTTGCGCCAAAATCCGAGCTGGATACGCAATAAGCGGGTGCTTGCCCTCGATATGGTTCGTCTCGAATGGGCGGACATCGAAGCCTTCGACGGTCAGGCAAAGCTCGCCCTTCGCTCCGAGAATCTCAACGAAATCGTGGGACCGAATCTCCAGTTAAGCATTCAGCCTTATGTGCAGCTCCTCGAGTTGCACTATCCAGTGGACGACCTGCTCTTAGAAGTGAAAGACGGGGACGACACGGCTGATTTTGCCAGCAATGCCGTTAACGACCGGAGAAAGCGCAGTAAGGTCCGGGCCGTTGCGAAGCTTGAACCTGCGCAAATCTTTCTGGCCGTTCATCGTCTGGATTTCTCCGTCTATTTTCGCCGCATCGAGCCGGAAGAATTTGCTCTGCTCAACGCGCTCCGGAACGGAAAACCGATCGAGCGTGCTATAGAGTTAGCTTTCCAAAAGAGTTCGATCCCCGCGGCGGACCGCAGCGCCTCTGTTCAGCACTCGTTTCAGACTTGGGCAACTCTGGGCTGGTTCTGCCGGCCCGATGAAAACGTGCGCGGTGAGAAAAGCCACGAGAAAAGAGCATAGCTAGAAATCATGAGTAAACTGATCGCGAAAGTTAGGCAGTGGCATGACCAGTTCTTCGGTTTGGTTTCTTACCTGCAGTCGCCATTCCTCCTATTTGTGCGGCTCTATTGGGGATGGCAACTTGCTCAGAGCGGCTGGGGAAAACTCCATCATCTGTCCAACGTGACCGAATATTTCACCAGCCTTGGCTTGCCGATGCCCGCGCAAATGGCCGTCTTCATTGCGTGCATCGAATTTTTCGGCGGTATTTTCCTCGCTTTGGGCTTGGTCTCCAGAATCACAGGTCTCATACTCACCGTGAACATGACCATGGCTTACGTAATGGGAGACCGTGAGGCGCTGCTCTCTTTCTTCTCCTATCCCGACAAGTTCATTGCCGCCGCTCCCTTCGCGTTTCTGATCGTCTCTCTGATCGTGCTGATTTTTGGTGCGGGCAAGATCT
>WNFJ01120884.1_pt1 | contig 30368 bp, 34 predicted proteins | sample 5400461 | NCBI WGS metagenome assembly WNFJ01 (sample SAMN13153349, study PRJNA577476) | soil metagenome | isolation source: 115 cm saprolite on Douglas fir-dominated hillslope | place: USA:California | collected 2013-09-17
GAAGCGGCGCCGAAGATCGTCCGGCTGCTCCTGTGTCCGGTGCGGCCGAAGCCCTCCAGCGGGATCACGCGACTACTGGATGGCCCTGCCCGTCGGGCCGTCGAAGAGGTGTAGGCGGCGCATGTCGACGCCAAGCCGGATGCGGTCCCCAGGGCTCACGTTGAGGTTGGGGTCGACCCTTGCGGTGATGGCATCCCCACCCACGGCGCCATAGATGAACTGGTCGGCGCCGAGCACCTCCGCCACCTCGACCTTCAGGTCCAGGCCGGGGTGACCATCGCGCGGGTGCTCGGTGAGAGCCTCGGGTCGGATGCCCAGCACGCCCCTCTCGACCCCAGGGGCCTTGGGCAGCTCGAGCTCGAAGCCGGACGCTTTTGCCGTCGTTCCCTGGACCGTGACCGGGATGAAGTTCATGGTCGGGCTGCCGATGAAGCCGGCTACGTACATGTTCGCGGGGTTGTCGTAGATCTCGCGCGGCGGAGCGACCTGCTGCAGGACCCCGTCCTTCATCACCGCGATGCGATCACCCATCGTCATCGCCTCGACCTGGTCGTGGGTGACGTAGATGAAGGTCGCGTGCAGCGCGCGATGCTGCTTCTGAAGCTCGATGCGGGTCTGCACGCGCAGCTTCGCGTCGAGGTTCGACAGCGGCTCGTCGAGCAGGAAGGCCTGCGGCTCGCGCACGATGGCGCGGCCAAGCGCCACGCGCTGGCGCTGCCCGCCCGACAGCTGGCGCGGCTTGCGCTTGAGCAGGGGACCGAGCTGGAGGATGTTCGCGGCGGCGTTGACCCGCCGGCCGATCTCTTCCTTCGCTGTTCCGCGCATGCGCAGCCCAAACGCGAGGTTGTCGAACACGGTCATGTGCGGGTAGAGCGCGTAGGACTGGAAGACCATCGCGATGTCGCGGTCGCGCGGCGGCATGTCGTTCACGACTTTTTCGCCGATTCGAATCTCGCCCTCCGAAACCTCTTCGAGGCCGGCGAGCATGCGGAGCGCGGTCGATTTGCCGCAGCCCGAAGGCCCGACCAGGACCATGAACTCGGTGTCCTTGACCTCCAGGTTGAAGTCGTTCACGGCGAGGGTGCCGCCGGCGAATCGCTTGGTCACGTGCTCGTAGCTGACAGATGCCATTTGCGATCTACATCCTATTGGCTGACGGGCGAGCCTGCGCGGCGCGGCGCAGCTGACGCGCTGTCTCCTCGGGTCGGGTGTCGTTCACGAATGTGCCCGCCCCCAGCTCGACGCCCGCCAGGTACTTGAGGCGGTCGGCGCGCCGGTGCGGCGGATAGAACTCGAAGTGGAGGTGGGCCTGCGGCCAATCGCGACCGTCGGTGGGGGCCTGGTGCACCGCCATCACATACGGGGTCGAGAAGCCGAAATGACGGTCGTACGTGCGGGTCACCGCCAGGAGCGCTTTCGCCAGGTCTGACCTCTGAGCGTCGTCGAGGTCTGCGATTGCGGCCACGTGGCGGCGCGGATAGACATGCACCTCGAACGGCCAGCGCGCGGATCGCGGCACGAAGGCGACCATCGAGCCTTCGTCAAGCACTGCGCGCGGTCCCGCCGCCTCCACCGCGAGCTCGCTGCAGTGGAGGCACTCGCCACTGCCGGCGAGGTGGTGTCCCGATGCGAGCAGCTCAGCCTCCGCGAACGGCGGCACGAACGGCAGCGCGTAGATCTGGCCGTGCGGATGATGCAGCGTGACCCCGACCTCTTCGCCCTTGTTCTCGAAGATGTAGACATATGCGACGTCGGTCCGCGAGCCGAGCTCGCGATATCGATCGGCCCACACGTCGACGAGGAGCCGAACGCGTTCGACCGGGAGGCGGGCCAGTGTGAGCTGGTGCTCCGGCGTGTAGACGACGACCTCGCAGCCGGTTGTCGCCGGACGGACGGGCCGACCATTGCTCCGGTCGGGGCCGAAGGCGGGAAACCGGTTCTCGAACACGACGACCTCGAACGTGTCCAGCGGCACCTCGGATGGGCCGCCGGGTCCAGACGGGCACAGCGGGCAGAACTCGGTGGGGAGGAAGGTGCGGTCGTTGCGCTCGGTGGCGTAGGCGACCCACTCCCTGCGCATCGGGTCGAAGCGCAGCTCGGGCATGGGCTAACGCTCCGCGTCGCGCGAAGCGCGGCCGTACGCGAGCAGGTAGCGGCCGTCGGGGAGCTCGTGAACGTCTTTCGTCAGCGCCGGCGGCGGGGCCCCAGAACGGACCGTGCGACGGGTGGAACGTGGCCCCGTCTTGCGCTCACGCGTACGCGCGCTTGCTCTCGCCATCCCCAGCCACGCCCGCGACGCGCACATCGAGCCCCGCGCCGCGAATCGCATCCAGCTCGTCCGGGCTCGCCTTCGAGTCGGTGATCAGCGTGTGCACGCGGGCGGCCGGCACCGTCTGGCACATCGTCTCCTGGCCGATCTTCGTGTAGTCGGCGAGCACGACCACGTGCTGCGCCGCACCCGCGAGAGCGCGGTCGGTCGCCGCGACCACCGGGCTCGGCGTGCTGAGGCCGCGGTCGGCCGTGAAGCCGTTGCCTGAGATGAAGGCTTGCGATGCACGCAGCGCGCGGACCGATTCTTCCGTGGCCGGTCCGACCAGCGCATGGATCGGCCGCCTCAGCGTGCCGCCGGTCAGGATGACCTCCACCCGCTGCGCCTCCATCAGCGCCTGTGCCACGAGCAATGAGTTGGTGACCACGGTGAGCTCCGGGCAGTGCACGAGGAGCCGGGCCAGCGCCAGCGTGGTGGTTCCTGGGCCGAGGACGATGGAGTCGCCCGGCCGCACCATCTCGAACGCGACGCGGGCGATCGCCGCCTTCTCGGCCGCCGCCTGCTGCGCCTTCTCGGAATAGCTCGGCTCGTGGCCGAGGCCCGAGGGCTGGATGGCCCCACCATGCGTGCGCACCAGCAGCCCGGCCTTGGCCATCGCGCGCAGATCGCGGCGAAGGGTGATCTCGGTGGTGCCCAGGGCCTCCGCCATCTCGGCCACGGAGACCACGCCTCGCGAGCGGACGCTCTCCGCGATCCGGCGTCTGCGCTCGACGGCAAGCATTCGCCCGATGGTACGTCATCGATCACATTTGATCAATAGCGAGCAGAAGCAGAACTCGCATGTTGACAAATTTGACCGATTCTGTAACCTTCGGCTATTGCTTGCGGCATTGCAGGGACATCTGCCGATAAGCGGCTGGCGGCCTTAGGAGGAGGAGTTCAATGGGTGATTCACGGGAAGCCAAACGGGTTCGGAACCGGCTCGCGCTCAGGGATGCCGCGTTGAACCTGGACCTCGACCTGTCGAGGCGCGACGTGTTGAAGATCGCCGGCTACGGGAGTCTGGCCGCGTTCATCGCCGCGTGCGGCGGCACCAGCGGCGGCACCACGACCGGCATCACCGCCACCGGCGGCAAGATGTCGCTCGGCAGCTACAACACCGACCCCAGTTCCAAGGCCGGCACGCAGGCGATCGTCGACGCCTTCAAAGCGGCCAACGGCGGGACCAAGGTCACCCTCAACACGGTCGACCATGGCACCTTCCAGAACCAGATCAGCTCGTACCTCCAGGGCACGCCTGAGGATGTCTTTACCTGGTTTTCAGGACACCGCATGCGGTTCTTTGCCGACAAGGGCCTGGCGACGCCGATCGACGACGTGTGGAGCGCGGTCAAGTCGAACTACACGTCAGGGTTCGAAGCCTCGATCAAAGGCAACGACGGCAAGGCGTATGCGATCCCGACCGACTACTACCCGTGGGCGGTCTTCTACCGCAAGGACGTCTGGTCCGCGAAGGGCTACAACATCCCAACCAACTGGGACGATTTCAAAGCGCTGTGCCAGAAGATGAAGGGCGACGGGCTGATCCCGATCGCATTCGCCGACAAAGATGGCTGGCCGGCCCAGGGCACGTTCGACATCCTGAACCTGCGGATGAACGGCTACGACTTCCACGTCAACCTGCTCACCGGCCAGAACGGGGTGAAATGGACCGATCCGAAGCTCACAGCTGTCTTCAAGAAGTGGAGTGAGATCACGCAGTACTACTCTCCCGCCTTCGCGGGCCTTACCTGGGAGCAAGGTGCGGACCAGCTGCTGCGCAAGCAGGCCGGCATGTACCTGCTCGGCCTGTTCGTCTCCGACGAGTTCAAGGCCAGCGGCAGCCAGGCGGATGTCGACCAGCTCGACTTCTTCCCGTTCCCGCACCTGGGCACGTCGTACGACGCGGAGGAGGCGCTCGACGCGCCGATCGACGTTTTCATGATGACCAAGAAGTCACCCACGCTCAGCAGCGACGCCGGACAGGCGAAGGCCTTTCTCGAATTCATGGCCAAGGGCTCGACGCAGGTGCTGTACTGGAAAAATGCGCCGGGCTCCATCCCAACCGCCAACGACGCCGACACGAGCCAGTACCCGCCCCTGACCAAGAAGGCTGTCCAGATCGTGAGCGCGGCCAAGAAGATCACGCAGTACTTCGACCGCGACTCGCGGCCTGACTTCGCCGGCCCGAACGGGATGCAGGGCTTCCTCTTGAAGTTCCTGTCCAACCCGAGCGGGGATACGACCACCCTCCAGCATCAGATGCAGGCGTTCTGGGACTCGCTGCCCGCGGAGTAAAGCGGACATATGATCTGAGCCGTGGCGAACACCACGACGAGCGCGGCCCCCGCCCGGACGCAAAAAGCGCCCGAGGCGGGGGCTCTCTCGCCGCAAGCGCCGCTACACGCTTCTCACCCGCCACGACAAGATCCTGCTGGCCCTGATGGTCGGGGTGCCGCTAACGCTAGACCTGGTGCTCATCTGGGGCCCGACCCTGGCATCGATCGGCTTCTCGTTCACCAACTGGCAGAACATCGGCCCGATCACCGGCAAGAACTTCGTCGGCTTCAAGAACTACCAGTTCCTGTTCACCGGCTACACGCTCTTCTGGCCTGCGTTCATACACAACCTCATCTGGCTCGCGTGGCTCACCCTGATCGCCACGCCGCTCGGAATGTTCTTCGCGGTGCTGCTGGACCGCGAGATGCGAGGCACGCGCATCTACCAGAGCGTGTTCTTCCTGCCGGTGGTGCTGTCATTGGTGGTGGTCGGGTTCATCTGGGACCTGCAGTTCACGCCGACGGATGGTTTCATCAACAACGCGTTGGGCACGGCGAAGTCGGCGAATCTGATCGATTGGCTGGGCAATCCAAGAATCAACCTGTTCTCGATCCTGATCGCCACCAGCTGGCGGCACATCGGCTACATCATGATTCTGTATCTTGCCGGGCTGAAGAGCGTCGATCCGTCGCTCCGGGAGGCGGCGCGCGTTGACGGCGCCACCGAGGTGCAGACCTTCTTCCGGGTCGTCCTTCCTGTCATGGCTCCGATCAACGTCATCATCGTGGTCGTCACCGCCATCGAGGCGCTGCGCGCTTTCGACATCGCGTTCATCATCAACCAGGGCAAGAACGGGCTCGAGCTGCTGTCGATCCTGATCTACAACAACAGCATCAGCGAGGCCAGTCTCGTCGGCTTCGGCTCCGCGATCGCCGTCATCCTGCTCCTCATCTCGCTGGTGCCGATCGTCGCCTTCCTGTCGCGCGTGATGAGGACGCTCGCATGAGCACGGTCGCGGTAACAGCGAGGCACGCCACCATGCCGCGGGTGGCGAGGCGCCCCATCCGGCCCGCGCGTCTGATCCTGCAGGCGTTCCTGATCGCCATGACCGCGCTGTGGTTGTTCCCATTGTTCTGGGCGGTGTACGCCTCGCTGCGGCCGTACGGTGACACGGTCTTACACGGCTATCTCTCGTGGCCGGCCAACGGCCTGAGCTTCATCAACTACCAGAACGTCTGGACGCAGGCTGAGATCCCTTACTACTACCTCAACACCCTGGTCATCGTGATCCCGGGAGTCATCCTCACGCTGCTGCTGGCGTCGATGGTCGCCTTCTGCTGCACACAGTTCAGCTGGAGGTTCAACCTCGTCGTTCTGATGCTCTTCACGGCCGGCAACCTCCTGCCGCCGCAGGTCATCATCGTGCCCCTTTACTGGGTCTACCTGAACACGCCGATCGCCAGCCTGGGATCGATCGACATCGGCAACTTCTCGTTCGCGATCTTCAGCGACAACAACCTCCTCTACGACCAGTACATCGGGATCATCCTCATCCACGTGGTCTTTCAGACTGGATTCGCAACATTCGTGCTCGCCAACTACATGAAGACGATCACCAAGGAGATCACCGAGTCGGCGCTGGTCGACGGCGCCAACGTGTTCCGCATCTGGTGGAACGTGATCCTCCCGCTGTGCCGGCCGGCGCTCGCGGCCATGGCCACTCTTCTCTTCACCTTCATGTACAACGACTTCTTCTGGGCGCTTGTCTTGTTGAAGTCCAGCTACAAGCGGCCGATAACGACCGCACTGAACAACCTGCAGGGAGAGTTCCTGATCAATAACAACCTGATCGCGGCCGGCGCGCTCCTGGCGTGCATCCCGCCGATCGTGGTTTACATCGTGCTGCAGAAGCAGTTCGTTGCCGGCCTCACGCTCGGATCGACCAAAGGCTGAACACGCACACTCCAGGCCGCGAGGTTGGAGGAGGCCCTCTCCTCGGTGAGAGGCTGCCGCATATCGCCTACGGCGGCGACTACAACCCCGACCAGTGGCCGGAGGCGGTGTGGGAGGAAGACATCCGGCTCATGCAGGAGGCCGGCGTCAACCTCGTCTCGCTTGGCATCTTCTCGTGGTCGCGCCTCGAACCCGAAGCGGCCAGGTATGACTTCGAATGGCTCGACCGCATCATGGACATGCTCCACCAGGGTGGCGTCCGGGTCGATCTCGCCACGGCCACGGCGTCGCCGCCGCCATGGCTTTCGCACAAGCATCCGGAGATGCTGCCGGTGCTGGCCGACGGCGTCCGCTTGTGGCACGGCGCCCGGCAGCACTACTGCCCAAGCAGCCCTGTCTATCGCTTTGCCGCCCAGCACCTGGTCGAGCAGCTCGCGAAGCGGTATGCGCGCCACCATGCGCTTGCGATGTGGCATGTGGGCAACGAGTTCGGCTGTCACGTGCCCGCGTGCTACTGCGACGTGTCCGCGCAAGCGTTCCGGGTCTGGCTGCAGGAACGGTACGGCGACCTCGAAGCACTCAACCGCGCCTGGGGGACGGACTTCTGGTCGCAGCGGTACTCGGATTGGGACGAGATCCTGCCGCCGAGGCGCGCGCCCACCTGGCCCAACCCGAGCCAGCAGCTCGACTTCATGCGCTTTTCGTCCGACGAGCTGCTCGCCTGCTACGAGCTCGAGCACGCGATCCTGACCGAGTACAGTCCCGGCGTCCCCGTGACGACCAACTTCATGCGCTTCTTCAAGCCCCTCGACTACTGGAAGTGGGCCGAGCGCGAGGACGTGGTCAGCGACGACGTCTATCAAGACCCGGCGGACCCCGATGCGGGCATGCGCTCGGCCATGGCGGGGGACCTCATGCGCTCGCTGGGTCGCGGCCGCCCCTGGTTCGTCATGGAGCAGACCGCGAACCGCGTCAACTGGCGCGAGGTCAACGCGGCCAAGGCCCCAGGCCAGATGAGGCTGTGGAGCTACCAGGCCTTGGCGCGCGGCGCCGACGGGGTGATGTTCTTCCAGTGGCGCCAGTCACGCGCCGGCGCGGAGAAGTTCCACAGCGCCATGATTCCCCACGGCCGGCCGGAGCACTCTCCGACGTGGCACGAGGTGACGAGGCTGGGTCAGGAGCTGGGCCGGCTCGACACGGTGTGTGGGACGCGCGTGCGCGCGGAGATCGCGATCCTCCACGACTGGGAGTCGTGGTGGGCGCTCGAGCTGCCGTCGAAGCCGTCCACCCGCGTCCATCACATCGACCAGCTCGAGTCCTACTACCGGCACCTCTTCGACGCCAACCTGACCACCGACTTCGCGCGGCCTGAAGACGACCTCTCCGCGTACCGCCTGGTGCTCGCCCCCAGCCTGTACCTGGTCAGCGACGAGGCGGCGGAAAATCTGGCCGGCTTCGTGGAGGCGGGCGGCACCCTAGTGATGTCCTTCTTCAGCGGGATCGTCGACCCCTTCGAGCACATCCGGCTGGGCGGCTACCCCGAGCCCTTCAAACGGCTCCTCGGGCTCGAGATCGTCGACTGGCTGCCCCTGGCGGATGGGGAGGAGATCAAGCTCAAGTTCGCCGATCGCTCACAGTCGCGGGGCGACCTGTGGAGCGAGCTGATCACCCTCTCCGGTGCCCAGGTCATGGCGAGCTTCGCAAGCTCGACGCTCGACAGCCATCCGGCGGTGACGAGCCACAGCTTCGGGCAGGGTCGAGCGATCTACATCGGCACCCGGCCCCATTCCGCTGCGATGGCCCGCATCCTGCGCGAGGCGTGGACCGAAGCCGGGGTCAAGCCGGCGCTCGAAGCTCCGCCGGGAGTGTCCGCGCTGCGCCGTGTGGGTCCTCGGAGCCGGCTGCTTTTCCTCCTCAACCACCGCGAGGATTATGTGGAGGTCCCGGTGACCGACCCCGGCGTCAACCTCGTCGACGGCGCCGAGGTCCACCGGGGCCTGCTCAGGCTCGGCCCGCGCGGGGTGGCCGTCATCCGGGAGGGTTGGTAGGAGGTTTGGCAGCAAGCCCAAGCGGCGAGGTATCAAAGGTCAGCGAGTAACCCTGCCCCCGCCGGCTGACCAGCCGGCACGGAAGATCGGCCGGGTCGAGCTTGCGCCGCAGGCGCCGGATGTAGATGCGCACCTGCTCCGGCCCGTGATCGCCCGTCTGCCACCCGAGGCGCAGGATGTCGTGAGCCCCGAGGTAGCGGTCCGCATGGCTCACGAGGATGAGCAGGAGGTCCCACTCGCGCCGCGTGAACTCGATGTGGCGATCTTCGAGGGAAAGGCGGCGATCGTCGCCGTCGAGCACCATCCCATGCGTCTCCACATGGGCCGCCGGAGGCACGATCGGGGCCGGGCTCTTCCTCAACGCGGCGCGGATCGACCCCACGAGGGCGCCCGGCACGAACGGCTTCGGCAAGCGCTGGTCCGCGCCCGACTCCAGGTCCGTACGAGCCGTGTCGAAGCCCTCGGCGATCAGGATCAGGGGCGCCTCCGTGAGCATGCGCACCTCGGCGATTCTTTCGAACCGGTGTTCTGCATCGCCGGCATCCGTGCCCCAAACGACGAGCTCGAACGACTGGCTTCTCAGCGCCTCCATCGCCTGTCCGAGGTCTGGGACGCTGTCCGTCTCACACCCGGCGAGCCGCATGCAGGCGGCGATGCTGGCGCAGTAAGCGTCATCAGCCTCGATCAGCAAGGCATGACAGCCGGCGCCTCTGGATGTGATCGATTGATGCGGCGATGAATTCGGCAATTGCGGCCCAGCCCGCGCATTCAGGCCAAGGCGTGAACGACGCGGTCCCCAAAGCCGAGTCTAGCACTGGGCGCCGCTCGACCAGGTTCGATTTTTACGCAGTTTTTGGCGGTTTTTGCTCATTGTTTTCTGAGGCCGAGTCATAGACTCGAATCGGAGGGTGATCGATCGCGGGAAGGATCGATCAAGGTCTCGGCGTTCGGTTTCTTTGACCAAGGAGGTGTTTATGGCATTGGCACGCTGGAACCCGGTCAATGAGCTCACCGGTCTGCACAGCACGATGGACCGGCTTTTCGGTGAGATGTTCGAAAACATGGAGACGTTCGGCACGGAAGGGCCGACGTATCGCCTGCCGGTCGACATCAAGGAGACCAAGGACGAGTACGTGATCAAGGCACCGGTCGCCGGCTTCAAGCCGGAAGACGTTGAGGTCACGTTCTCGGATGGGATCCTCAACATCACGGCGACGCACAAGGAGGAGAAGAGCCAGAAGGAAGGTAACTACCTGCGCCGCGAGGTGATCTTCGGCAACTACCAGCGTCAGATCGCGCTGCCGCCGGACGTCCAGGGCGACGCCATCAAGGCTTCGTTCGACAACGGCCTGCTGCGCGTCGATGTGCCCCGGAAGGCAAAGGCGCAGCCGAAGAGAATCGAGGTGCGGAGCACACAGAGCCAAAAGGAAAACGGCAAGCATCAGCTCGTTGGGTCGAGCACCCAGAGGAGCTGAGGAGCGGTACCCCCTGGGGAGGCCGCGCTCGGGCGCGGCCTTCTCAGCCGCTCTTTGGAGTCGCGGTGGCACGTCATGGTGAAGGAGTGAGGGGATGGGTAGAGCGATCGTCGTCAGCTGGTGGGCCCTGGCGATCAGGGGCGTCGCCGGCATCCTGATCGGGATCGCCGCCTTCGCCTGGACCGGGCTCACCCTGCTCGTCTTGATCGCGCTCTTTGCCGCCTATCTCCTCGTCGACGGGGTGTTCGCGCTCGTCGCCGGCATCCGCGGCCAGTCCTGGCTCGTGGCGCTCGAGGGAGCGCTGGGGATCCTCGCCGGCATCATCGCCATCTGGCGACCAGGACTGGCGGCCGTCGTCATCGTCTACCTGATCGCGGTGTGGGCCCTCCTCACCGGGGCGGCCGAGCTGGGCGCCGCTTACCTCCTGCGCCGGATCGTGGCCAACGAATGGCTGCTCGTGCTGGGCGGTATCGTGTCGATCGTTTTCGGCGTGTTGCTCGCGATCAACCCAGCGGCGGGACTCGTGACGATCACGTTGCTGTTCGGCGCCTACATGCTGACCTTCGGCGCCCTCGCGTTCGCGCTGGGCCTGCGCCTTCGAGGCTCACGCTCGACGTTCGCGACCACCGCGTAAGTCAGCCGATGTGGCGGAACGGCTCCGGCACGTAGCCGGCCAGCGCAGCGTGCCACTCGGGGGATAGTGCGGCCTTGACCGCGGGGTCATCCTGCGCGAGCCATGCCATGTGCCGCAACGCGTGCTCGACGACCTGGGTGGTGGAGATTCGCCTGGCGGCCTCGGTGGCGGAGTTGCGGGCCAGGTCCGCGCGCGCGACCGGCACCGCCTCGAGGTCGGTCGCTTGGTCCTCGCCGATCACGACCAGGAAGCTGAGCAGCACGCCGCCCAGGCCGCGACGCCACGATGTCGAATGCACCAGCAGCGGCGGCCCCATGAGATTGGTCGAAAGGCGCTTGACGAGGTCCATGGGATCGTCCTCATCGTGGGACTCGATGTACCAGGCGTCAGGTCCACACGGCCCTGTGAGCTCGAGCGTGCCGCCGCGCATGCGCACGACGAAGACCTCGGCCTGGACCGGTCCCTCGGTGCCCCACGGAGCGGGTGCCGCCGCGTTCGCGTCCGGTGAGTTCGCCGGGCTCAGGTCTCAGGCCGCGCCCTGGAGAGCACGTCCTCCCGGGTGACCTGCATGTTGTGCGACTCGCGCGCGTGCTGCACCATCGGCACGAGCTCGTCCACCCTCCCGCGCATGAGGACACCGCATGCGCACTGCACCATCAGGACGCCGACAGGATTCTCGTTACCCATCCGGAATAGCTCCTCGACGCGAAGTGTACGAAGAGAGTAAGGCCCCCAGATGACGAACGCCAAACCCAGGATAACGATTGAATTCTGCGTCCCTTGAGACTACCTCGACCAGGCCGTGAGCCTGGCTTCGGAGCTCATGGACCAGTGGGCACCGGTTCTCGCCGGCGTGGACCTGAAGACCGGAAGCAAGGGTCGCTTCGAGGTCGACCTGGATGGCGAGCACGTCTTCAGCAAGGCGCTGCTCGGGCGTTTTCCAGCCCCGGGTGAGATCGCGAAGGTCATGCGCGAAAGGCTGGGCCCGCCACCCCAATGGAGACCGACGCACAAGTAACCCGGGGCGGTAGCCAACTCTCGCAGGACGTCATCAGCTTTCACCTGTGGAGGAGTTACGCCATGCGCATGTTCGGAAGACTGGTCGTGACCACGGTCTGCGTTGCCGGCCTGGTCGCGGCGAACGCCGCGCCCACCGTTGCCGATGAGAAGGGCAACCTGACCGACTTCTCATCGATGACGCCGGTCACGGGTGGCGCGGTAGGCACCATCAACGATCGCGGCATCAAAGGCGGCGGGCTGCCCTGGGTGATCTCGACGGGCTCGGGCACCGTGGGTCACGACGGCACGGTCGACGTGACTGTGACCGGGCTCATCATCACGGTCCCGCCGGTGAACGGCCACAACCCGGTGCCGTTCTTCAAGGCCACGGTCAGCTGCGTGACGCCGGACGGTGTAGTCAACGTATCCACGGCCAACTTCACGGCCAGCCTCGCCGGGGACTCTCACATCCACGGCACTGTCGACCTGCCTCACCCGTGCATGGCGCCGATCATCTTCGTCGCCGCACCGACAGGTCAGTGGTTCGCGATGTCGAATCCCGACAAACAGCCGTAGCGCGATCTCGTCACCGATGGAGCCGGGTCATCCCCGGCTCCATTCTTTTTTTGCGACTCAGTCGCAGCGCCCGATCCCTTCTTTCGGTAAGCTCTTTCATGCGATGCGTAGTCCAGCCGTCCCTTCTTTGGCCCCGCTCACCAGGCGGCGTGTCATCGACTACGTTCGCTGCGCCAGCTGCTCCTGTAGCTGACCGAACGTCCTGACCGGGGTCCTCCGGGCCCCAACGGCGGAGCCGCGAGGCGCCGCCACATCACCACCAATGTTCGGTTTCCAACTTCAGAGGAGGCGCACCCAGTTTTGTCGAACCTTTCCGACGGCACATCCCTCGAGGGCTTCTCGAAGAACGAGTCCATCAAGGCGGCGAGCAATCACCTCCGTGGGCTGATCAAGGAGGAGCTGATCGAGGACACGCCCGCCTTCGGCGAGGATTCGGAGCAGCTGCTCAAGTTCCACGGCATCTACCAGCAGGACGACCGGGACCGGCGCAAGGAGGCGCGCGCCCGCGGCCTGGACAAGCACCACCAGCTCATGATCCGGACCCGAATCCCAGGAGGCATCGTCTCGCCGGAGGCCTACATCGCGCACGACGAGATCAGCCGGCGATGGGCCAACGGGACGCTGCGCGTGACGACCCGGCAGGACTTCCAGCTTCACGGCGTGCTCAAGGGCGACATCAAGAAATCGATCCGTGCGATCAACGACGCGCTGCTGACCACGCTGGGGGGCTGCGGCGACGTCGAACGCAACATCATGTGCTGTCCCGAACCGCTCGCGGACGAGTTCCACACGGAGGTTCAGCGCGCGATTTCGGCAATGGTCGCGGAGCTCACTCCACGCACCGCCGCGTATCACGAGATCTGGCTCGACGGCGAGGTCGTGAAGTCGTCTGAGCCCGAAACCGAGCCCCTCTACAAGGAGCAATACCTGCCGCGAAAGTTCAAGACGACGGTCGCGATCGAAGGCGACAACTGCGTCGATGTCTACGCGCATGACCTCGCGATCGTGGCCATGAAGCGGCCGGACGGATCCTTGCGCGGGTTCAACGTACTGGTCGGCGGCGGGTTGGGTCGGACTCACAACAAGCCGGAGACCTTCGTCGCGGTGGCGGTGCCGCTCGCGTTCGTCGAACCGGGGCAGATCGTGGACGTCGCCCGCGAGGTCGTCGCCGTTCAACGCGATTACGGTGATCGCAACAACCGCCGGCATGCGCGCCTGAAATACACCATCGCGGACCGGGGGCTCGCGTGGTTCCGGGACGAGGTGCAGAAGCGGTTGGGCTTTTCCTTGCAGCGGCCCGAGCCCCTCGCCTGGAAGCCGGTGGACGATCACCTCGGCTGGCACGAACAGGGCGACGGCACCTTGTATGTAGGCATCTATATCGAGAACGGCCGCATCGCCGACGTGGACGGCGTGCGCTCTCGCACCGGCTTGCGGCGCATCGTCGAGGAGCTGCGCCCACAGGTCCGCCTGACTGCTCAGCAGAACGTGATCCTGGCCGGCATCGACCCCGTGCAGAGACCCCGCGTCGAAGCACTGATGTCCGAGCATGGCATCGCGCCGGTCGAGTCGATCCCTCGCGCGATTCGCTACGCGATGGCCTGCCCCGCAATCCCCACGTGCGGGCTGGCGGTGGCCGAAGCGGAACGCGCGCTGCCAGGCCTCATCCGCAAGCTGGCGGCTTTGCTGGACGAGCTTGGCCTGGGCGACGAGCGCATCAGCTTCCGCATGAGCGGCTGCCCCAACGGATGCTCGCGGCCTTACCTCGGCGACGTCGGCTTCGTCGGCACCACGCTCGGCAAGTACGACGTGATGCTGGGCGGTGACTTCGACGGCACGCGCCTCAACCGGGTGTTCGCCCCCAACGTTCCGATCACCGAGATCACGTCGCTCCTCCGCCCGCTGTTCGAGGCGTTTCGGTCCGACCGCACGCCCGGTGAAGGCTTCGGCAACTGGACCGAACGGGTCGGCTTTGACGCCCTGCGCGAGGCGACGGTTGCGGAGAGGACCGCATGAGCACGATCGCGCCCGAAGAAATCAAGGCGGGCTCGGCTCCTGAAACAGTTTTGCAATGGGCCTACTCGACGTTCCCGAGGGTGGTCATCGTTGCGAGCTTCCAGGTCGAGTCTTCGGTCCTGATCGACATGGCGTCTCAGATTCGAGGCGACGTGCGCGTGCTCACGCTCGACACCGGCCGGCTGCCCCAAGCGACCTACGAAATGATCGACCGCGTGCGCGAGCGTTACGCGATCGACGTCCAGGTCGTGGCCCCGGACCAGGTTGAGCTCGAAGAGATGGTCGGGCGGCATGGGGTGAACCTGTTCTACAGATCGCATGAGGGGCGGCGGCTCTGCTGCGAGGTCAGGAAATCACGGCCTCTCGCCCGGGCGCTCCAGGGCTATGACGCATGGATCACCGGCGTGCGCCGGCAGCAAGCGGCCACCCGCGCAGAGACGCCGGTCGTTGCGCCCGACCGGGAGCACCAAGGCCTGACCAAGATCGCGCCGCTGGCCTCGTGGTCGAAGGACCAGGTCTGGGGATATATCCGCGAACACGACGTGCCCTATCACCCGCTGTACGAGCGTGGGTACACGTCGATCGGTTGCGAGCCATGCACCCGAGCCACCTCCGCGGGCGAGGACGAGCGAGCCGGCCGGTGGTGGTGGGAGCAGGGCGAGGTCAAAGAGTGCGGGCTTCACTTCCCCACCCGTGGGGAAGTCGGCCGGGACCCGCTTCAGGGCCCGGCCGGATGGGGAAGGAGCGGAAAGGCGTCGTGAGCAACCTGCTGGCGCTGTCCGAGAAGCACGCGCTCAGCGTCGAGCGGCTCACTGTGGCCTTTTCCCACGGCGATCAGCTGCTGCTTGCGCTGGACGGCGCGACCCTCGAAGTCAAGCGCGGAGAGTTTGTTTGCGTGGTCGGAGCGTCTGGCTCGGGCAAGAGCACTTTGCTCAACGTCCTGGCCGGCCTCGATCGTCCCTCGGCGGGTCGGGCCCACGTCCACGGACGGGTGGCCTTGATCTTCCAGGAATCGGCGCTGCTGCCCTGGCTGACCGCCGCGGGCAACGTGGAGCTGGCGCTCGAGCTGCGCGGCGTCAACGCCTCGGTTCGCAAAGAGCTCGCCTACGACCTGCTCGGGCGCGTTCACCTCGCCGGATTCGAGAAACGGAGGCCACACGAGCTCTCGGGCGGAATGAAACAGCGCGTCGCCCTGGCGCGAGCCCTGGCCCAGGATGCCGACGTGCTCTTGATGGACGAGCCGTTCGGTGCGCTGGACGCCATCAGCCGCGACCTGCTGCACGAGGAGCTCGAGCGGATCTGGAAGGAGAGCCGTCTCACGATCCTCTTCGTCACCCACAACGCACGCGAGGCCGTGCGCCTCGGCGATCGGGTGATGGTCTTCACGAGCCGGCCTGGGCGAGTGGCGCACGAGGTGCACGTAGACCTGCCTCGACCGCGGAGCCTCGACTCGCCAGAGCTGGCGGTCATCGCCGGTCGCATCACGGACCGCCTCAAGCACGAGATGATCAATGGCGGCTGAGCTCGCGTCTGAACTTCGGTTGTCGGATGTGCCGGCGCCCAGGCTGCATCCGGTCCGCAGATCGGTGGCGCGCGTGTGGTCTGGCCTCTGGCCCAAGCTCGGCGCGGTCCTTCTGACCGTGGTCATCTGGCAGCTGGTCGTGTGGTCCGGCTGGAAACCCCAGTCGGCGCTGCCGGGCCCGTGGCCGGTGCTGGAACGACTGGGCGTCGATCTCGGCCGCCTGGACTTCTACACCGGTGTTGCGGTGACCCTCCGCCGTGCCGCCCTCGGCTATGCCATCGCGGCGGCGATTGCCATCGTGGTGGCGATTCTCATCGCGCGGATCGAGCTCGCTCGCAGATCGGTGGGTTCGCTTCTGGTCGGCCTGCAGTCGATGCCCTCCATCGCGTGGTTCCCGCTCGCCATCCTGCTTTTGCAGCGAAGCGAGGGCGCGATCACGCTCGTCGTGGTCATGGGCGCGGCGCCCGCCATCGCGGCCGGGCTGCTGAGCGGCATCGACCAGGTGCACCCGCTGCTGATTCGGGTCGGTCGCGCGATGGGAGCCGAAGGCTTCCGTCTGTACCGGCACGTCATCCTTCCGGCGGCGCTGCCCGCGTTCATCGGCGGGCTGAAGCAGGGATGGGCCTTTGCCTGGCGCAGCCTGATGTCGGCGGAGCTTCTGTTCGCGGCATTCAACCAGACATCGATCGGGCAGCAGCTTCAGTCCGCGAGAAACCAGTCCGATACTCAGCAGCTGCTCGCGATCATGGTCGTGATCTTCGTCATCGGCATCACGGTCGACAACGTGTTCGGCGCGCTCGACACCGCGGTCAGGCGCCGCTGGGGCCTGCTCGGGAGCGAAGCGTGAGCAAGGGCTTCGTGGTCTGGTTCACAGGACTCTCCGGAGCGGGCAAGTCGACGGTCGCAGTTGCGCTGGCCGCCGAGCTCGCCCGTCACGGCCGCCATGTCGAGCTGCTCGACGGCGATGAGGTGCGAACTCATCTCTCGAAAGGCCTGGGCTTCTCCAAGGAGGACCGCGACACCAACATCCGGCGCATCGGCTACGTGGCGCGGCTCGTCGTCCGCGGTGGCGGCGTGGCGATCACGGCCGCCATCTCTCCGTATCGCGAGGTCCGCGACGAGGTGCGGGCGCAGACGCCCGGTTTCGTCGAGGTCTACATGCGCTGCCCCATCGACACCCTGGCCGAGCGCGACGTCAAGGGCCTGTACCGCAAAGCGCTCGCCGGCGAGATCGCCAACTTCACCGGCGTGAGCGATCCATACGAGGAGCCGCTGCATCCGGAGGTGGTCTGCGACACCGCGCGCGAGACCCCGGAACAGTCCCTGTCGAAGATCCTCGACGCGCTCGAGCGTCTCGGCCACCTGCCGCGCATGATGCCGGACCGATTGCCCGAAGGTGACGAGCTTCGCGCCCTCATCGCCGAGGCCCGCACGCTGCCGCGGCTCGAGGTGGGGCAGCGCGAGCTGTCGGACATCTTCATGCTGGCGACCGGCGGGCTAGCCCCACTGGACTCGTTCATGGGCGCCGACGACTACACGTCCGTGATCGGCACCGGCCGGCTGGCGGGGGGCCAGCCCTTCACGATTCCAGTCGCGCTCCGCGTCGCATCTCCGCCCAGCGCGGACCGCATCGCGCTGTTCGTCGGCGAGCATCCGGTCGGGATCGTCGACGTCGCCGGCGCCTACCGTACCGACCCGGACGCCGAGTCGCTCGCCGTGTACGGGACCGACGACGACTCGCACCCGGGAGTGCGCGTGCTCAAAGAGGCGGGTTCGTGGGCGATCGCCGGCGGCGTCGTCGCGCTCGCGCACGCCGCGTCAGGTTTCCCGGAGTATGACCTCACGCCCGCGCAGGTGCGCGCCGTCAAGAGCGCGCGTGGCTGGACGACCATGGTCGGGTTCCAGACTCGCAACCCCGTCCATCGCGCCCACGAGTACCTGCAGAAGGTGGCCCTGGAGCTGGTCGACGGTCTGCTCCTGCACCCGCTCGTCGGGGAGACCAAGAACGACGACATCCCAGCCTCGGTGCGCATGAGCTGCTATGAGGAGCTTCTCCGCGGCTACTTCCCGCCTGAGCGCGTGCTGCTCGCCACGAACCCGGCCTGGATGCGCTACGCCGGCCCGAAGGAGGCGGTCTTCCACGCCATCGTCCGGCGCAACTATGGCTGCACCCATTTCATCGTCGGCCGCGACCATGCGGGCGTGGGCAGCTACTACGACACCTACGCGGCGCACCGGGGAGCTCGGGATCGAGATCCTGCGCTTCGAGCACACGTTCTACTGCTCGGCGTGCGGCGGCATGGCCTCCTTGCGGACCTGCCCGCACCCCGCCGACCTGCATCGGACGCTCAGCGGCACAGCCGTGCGCAAGCTGCTGGCGGAGGGAAAGGACCTGCCGCCAGAGTTCACCCGGCCTGAGGTCGCGAAGGTGTTGCGTGACGCGGCGACCGAGGAAGCCACGGCATGACAGGGGCAACATGAGGTACTACCCGGTCTTCCTGGACCTCGCCGATCAGGACTGTGTTGTCCTGGGAGAAGGCAAGTTCGCGGTCGAAAAAGTCACATCTCTGCGTGAGGCGGGAGCAAATGTGCGCGTCATCCCGTCGCGCGACTACCGGACGGGCGATCTCGCCGGAGCCCGCCTCGTCATCGATGCCAGTGAAGACCCCGAGGTCAACCGGCGCAGCTGGCAGGAGGCGGAGGAAGCCGGCATCCTGATCAACGTCGTCGACCGGCCGGCGCAGTGCCGTTTCATCGCGCCCGCGATCGTCCGCCGCGACCCGCTCCTGATCGCCGTGTCGACGTCGGGCGAGAGCCCGTACCTCGCTTCAGCGTTGAGGGCGCGCATCGAGCGGTGGGTCGGGCGCGAATGGGGGCCTTTCGTCGCGTTGGTGGGCAACGTGCGCCGGCAGCTGCGCGAAAAGGGCGTGCCCATCTCCAAGCAGACACGTATCTACCGCCACATCGTCAACTCGGAGGCTCGCGACCTTCTCAAGCGGGGCCGGTCCGACGACGCCGCCCACCTCGCGGTGGCGATCGCCCAGGGTGGCGCAACAGGCGGGGGCCGGGTGGCGCTCGTGGGTGCAGGACCGGGCGACCCGGAGCTGCTGACCTTCAAGGCGCGCGAGCTGCTCGCGGACGCCGACTACGTGCTCCACGACGCGCTCATCGCGCCCGAGACTCTGGCCCTCTGCGGGCCTGACGCTCGGCTCGAGGATGTCGGCAAGCGCGCCGGCGGCGCCGGCTCATCGCAGCAGGCGATCACCGCGCGGCTCATCGAGCTTGCGCTCGCCGGTCACTCGGTGGTGCGGCTGAAGGGCGGCGATCCATTCGTTTTCGGGCGCGGCGGTGAGGAGATGGCGGACCTCGTAGAGGCAGGCGTGGATGTCGTGGTCGTGCCGGGGCTGACGGCGGCGCTGGCGGCGCCCGCCGCCGCGGGCATCCCGGTCACGCTTCGCGGAGTCGCATCGTCGTTCGCCATCACAACCGCGCAGGGCGGTGGCTCCCTCGAACGCCTTCGAGACCTGGCGCTCGCCGCAGACACACTCGTGGTGCTCATGCCCAGGGCCAACCTGGGCGAGGTGGCGGCCGTCATCGCCCGCGCCGTCGGGGGCTCGAGGCCGGCGGCGGTGATCGCCAACGCCACGCTGCCCAACCAGCAGACCGTCTCGGGTCCGCTCGACAGCATCGCGCGTATCGCGGATCACGCCGCGATCGGAACGCCGGCCACCCTGGTGGTGGGCGACGTGGTCGCGGCCGCGCCGCCACTTGCGGTGCTGCCAAACTCGTCTGTGGATGGTGGGTTCGGCTAGACGGCTCCGACTGGGGACGCGCGGCTCGCGCCTGGCGCTCGTGCAGAGCGAGCTGGTGGCTGCACGGCTGCGGGCGTTCGGTGTCCCGGTGGAGATGAAGACCATCGTTTCCGATGGCGACCTGCGGGCCCCTGACACGCCGATCGGGGAGGGCATCTTCGTCACCGCGCTCGAGCGAGCTCTCGTCGCCGGCGAGATCGACCTGGCCGTCCACAGCGCCAAGGACCTGCCGCTCGAGGAGGATCCGGTGCTGGTGATCGCCGCTTACCCCGAACGCGCCGATGCGCGCGATGCGCTGGTCACAAGGCACGGGGTTCGGTCGATCGACGACCTGGCGGTCGGGGCCAGGGTGGGGACGGACAGCCCGCGGCGCGCCGGGTTCCTGCGCGCATTGCGGCCGGACCTCGACGTGATTCCCCTGCACGGCAACGTCGACACGCGCCTGCGCCGCCTCGACGAAGGCCAGGCCGACGCCCTGGTGCTCGCCGCCGCCGGGCTCGATCGGCTCGGCCTGGGCGGACGGATTGCCGTCCGCCTCGACCCCGAATCGATGCCACCGGCGCCCGCCCAGGGCGCGCTCGCCATCCAGGCCCGACGAGCCGACCATGAGGTCGTCGCGGCGGTGGGGGCGCTCGACGACCCAAGCCTCCGGGTGTCCGTGGTTGCGGAGCGCGCGCTGCTGAAGGCGATGGGTGGAGGCTGCAGGGCGCCGGTCGGCGCGGTGGCGGTCCAGGTCGGCGGCTCGCTCAACCTCCTGGTGGGCGCGGTCACACCCGACGGCCGATCCAAGCATGTGCTGCGCGCGGCGCATGACGTTGCCGACGAGGGCTCGCTCGCGTCATGGGTGTCGAATACGGCGCGTGAACTTCGTGGTTTCGTTCCCCTCCACGCACGCGCGGTCCTCGACACGCGGCCTGAGCTCGACGCCGCCGAACGGGAAGCCATCGAGCGCGAAGGATTCCGCGTGCTGCACGTTCCGACGATTGCCATCGGGTCCGTGCAAACCGACGGCGAGATCGAGCGCGCCCGCGCACGCATCGGCGAATACGACTGGGTGGTGCTCACCAGCAAGCGCGGCGTGGCGGCGCTGCTCGACGGGATGGAAGCGCCGCCGCGGAGTGTGCGCTGGGCGGCGGTCGGCCCCACCACCGCGAAGGCGCTGCGCGAGCGCGGAGTGAGCGTTGATTGCGTTCCGGCCTCGGCTCGGGGCGACGCGATTCCCCGTGCCATGTCAAAAGCGGGGCCCCTGCGTGGACGCCGCGTGCTGCTCGCCCGCGCCGACGCCGCGGCCAGGGCGCTAGCCGAGGTGCTCGAGGAGATGGGCGCCTCGGTCGACGACGTGGTCGCGTACCGGACCATCACCGGGCCCCCCTCGTCGCGTGGGGCCGTGCTGGAGGCATTGCAAGACGAAGGCCTGGAAGCGGTCGTGTTCGCATCGGGATCCGCTGCCCGCGGGCTCATCGAGCTTGCCGGGAACGATGCCGGCAGAGCGCGGGCCGTCCCCGCCGTCACGATCGGGCCGAAGACGAGCGCCGCCGCGCGCGAGCTCGGGTTTCGTGTCGCGGGGGAAGCCAAGACGCAAGACGCCGCCGGCGTGCGCGCCGCCCTGCGTGAAGTTTTTGAGAGGGAGGTGGAGAGATGGGTCGAGTCGCAGCTCCTGCAGCCCGCGTAACGACGCCTGGTCCCGAACGCTTACGGCGGCTGCGGCGCACCCCGGCCCTGCGCTCGCTGGTCAAAGGCACGCGGCTGCACGGGGGCCAGCTCGTGATGCCGCTTTTCGTGATCAGCGGGCACGACCGATCCGAGCCCATCACCTCGCTGCCCGGGCACGAGCGGATGAGCGCCGATCGTGTCGTTGCCAAAGCTCGCGAGCTCGCGAAGCTGGGAGTCGGCGGCGTGCTGCTGTTCGGCATCCCCGATCGCAAAGACGAGGAGGGCAGCGGCGCGTCCGACCCGTCCGGACCCGTGCCGTCGGCCCTACGGATGCTCGAGGCGGCCGGCCTGCCCCTCGTCCTCGCCGCAGACGTGTGCCTGTGCGAGTACACGAGCCACGGCCACTGCGGAGTGATCGCCGATGGTGAGGTGGACAACGACGCCACGCTGCCGCTGCTCGCTGAGGCGGCCGTCGTTTACGCCGAGTCGGGGGCTGACATCGTCGGCCCAAGCGGCATGATGGACGGCCAGGTCGCCGCCCTGCGCGGTGCGCTCGACGCAAGCGGCCACGCCGGCACCGCGATCATGGCCTACTCGTCGAAGGCCGCGTCGGCCTTCTATGGTCCATTCCGAGAAGCGGCCGGCTCGACGCCCGCGTTCGGCGACCGCCGCGGCTATCAGATGGATTACTCCAATGCGCGTGAGGCGATGCGCGAGATGGAGCTGGACGCGCGCGAGGGGGCTGACATCTTGATGGTCAAGCCGGCGCTGACTTCCCTCGACCTGCTGGTGCGCGCGAGCAAGCGCTTCGATCTCCCGCTGGCCGCGTACCACGTGAGCGGCGAGGTGGCGATGCTGGAGGCCGCGGCCGAGCGGGGATGGCTCGACCGCAAACCGGCGGCAATCGAGATGCTGACCGCGATCGTCCGCGCGGGCGCCGCCATCGTCATCACGTACCTCGCCGCCGACGCCGCGCGCTGGCTTCGGGAAGACGTGTCTTCATGAGCCAGCAAAACCCCACGAACTCCGAGGCTTCGCCGTGAGTTCGCGGGGACCCCGTAGCCAGCAGTTCGTGCACGCGCTCGCGCTCGGGCTGGACGGAGCATGGCGCCGCCTCCCAGACGCGCAGCGGCGATCCACGTGTGCGGATTTCGTCTCCTCGATCGAGCGGGCCGCAGACGTCACGAGCTACGCCTACACGATGGTCGGCCTGCAGCCTGGTATCGACCTGATGCTGTGGCGGCTCGCCCCATCGCTCGACGCGCTCGAGGCATCCGCGGCCGCCGCGCTGCGCTGCGGCATGGGCACCTGGATGAACGTCAAGGAGAGCTTCGTCGGTTTGATCCAGCCATCGCAATACGTCAAGAAGCCGACGCCGCAAGAGCAGTCGCTGTTCAGCGGCGAGCGATCGCGCTACCTGGTCGTCTATCCCTTCACGAAGTCGGCCGAGTGGTACCTCCTCGACAAGGAGACGCGCCAACGGGTGATGAACGAGCACATGAAGGTCGGGCACGGCTATCCGCAGGTGCGCCAGCTGCTGGCCTACTCGTTCGGGCTCGACGACCAGGACTTCGTCGTCGCCTACGAGACCGACGACCTCGTGGCCTTCGGTGAGCTCGTACGGGCGCTTCGCTCCACCGAGAGCCGGCGTTCAACGGTGCGCGACACGCCGATTCTCGCCGGGATCCATCGCCCGCTCGGCGAGCTGGCCGAGCTGTTCGGCGCGTGAGCGCTGCCGAGCCTCTATTTCTCCGCGCCTGCCGGCGAGAGCCGGTGGAGCGCACGCCGGTCTGGTTCATGCGCCAAGCCGGCCGGTCTCTGCCCGAGTACCGCGGGCTTCGCGAGCGATGGAGCCTGGAGGAGATCGTCGCCCAACCCGACCTGTGTGCCGAGGTGACCCTGCAGCCGGTGCATCGGCTGGGTGTCGACGCGGCGGTGATGTTCGCCGACATCATGCTGCCCCTGCGCGGCATGGGCATCGACTTCGAGCTCGTGGACTCTGTCGGCCCGGTGATCGCGAACCCGATTCGCAGCACTGACGCCGTAGAGGCGCTGCGCACGCCGCCGGCGTCGGAGTCGGTGCCCCAGGTGCTGGAGGCGGTGCGGATCGTCGCGCGCGAGTCGCCGGTCCCCGTCATCTGCTTCTCGGGCGGGCCGTTCACGCTCGCGAGCTATGCCATCGAGGGCCGGCCGAGCCGCGACTTCGCGCTCACCAAGCAGTTCATGTATGGCGAGCCGGCCGCATTCGGGCTGCTGCTCGACAAGCTCGCGACGGTGATGGCGGAGTACCTCGCCGCGCAGGTCGCCGCGGGCGGGCAGGCGCTGCAGGTGTTCGACAGCTGGATCGGAGCGCTGTCACCGGTCGATTACGAAACTCGTGTGCTGCCCTACACGCGTCGCATCTTTGAATCTACGCGTGCGCTACGCGTGCCGCGAATCCATTTCGGCACCTCGACGGCGGGGCTGCTCGACCTGATCGCGACCACCGGCGCCGATGTCGTGTCCCTCGACTGGCGCATCGCACTCGACGAGGGCTGGAGCCGCGTCGGCCACGATCGAGGAGTCCAGGGCAACCTCGACCCGGCGATGCTGATGGGTCCGCGCGAGGTCGTGATCGAGGGCGCGCGCGACGTGCTTCGGCGCGCGTCGGGGCGTGCCGGCCACGTGTTCAACCTCGGCCACGGCGTGCTCCCGGGCAGCCCGCTCGAGAACCTGCAGGCGCTCGTCGAAACCGTCCGGGAGGGAGTGCCCGCGCATGCCTGACAGGACGGGCGTCCTCTGCATGGCTTACGGCAGCCCCGAGGGGGATGAGGGCATCGAGGCCTACTACACGCACATCCGCGGGGGCAGGCCGCCCTCGGCCGAAGCCCTGGCCGAGCTGAAGGCTCGCTATCGCGCCATCGGCCGCTCGCCGCTGACCGAGATCACCCGGGCCCAGGCCCGAGCCCTGGCGGAGCGGCTGGAGATCCCGGTATTCGCCGGCATGAAGCACGCCGCGCCGTTCATCGCCGACGCGGCCGCGGAGGCCCGCGCTGCAGGCATCGAGCGCCTGGTCGGCCTCCCGCTCGCTCCGCACTATGCCGAGATGAGCCTGGGCGCGTACTTCGCCGCTCTGCGCGGGGCATGGGACGGCGAGCTGATCGAGGTCTGGGGGTTCCACGACCACCCGGCGTTCGTCTCGGCCGTCCGTGCTCTGCTGGCCGAAGTCCTGGAAGAGTTCGAGCCGGACCGCATCTTCTTCACCGCCCACAGCCTGCCCGCGCGGATCGAGGCCGAGGGCGATTTCTATCGAGAACGGTTGCTCGAGAGCTGCGCGCTGGTGGCCGATGGCATGGTGCTTCCGCCATGGGAGTTCACATTCCAGTCCGCGAGCCATACCGGCGAACCATGGCTCGGTCCCGACCTGCTGGAATCCATGGCCAGTTCGAGGGCACGGCGGGCGCTCGTTTGCCCGATCGGTTTCGTCGCCGACCACCTCGAGATCCTTTTCGATATCGATGTCGAGGCGATGGCCTTCGCGCGCGAGCATGGAATCGAGTTGCGCCGGACGCGCTCGTTCAACGCCCGCGCGGAGTTCATGGACGCGCTCGCCGAGGTCGTGCGTGATGCTCTTACAGCGTCTTCGCCGGCCCAGGGAAGTCGCACAATGACGAAATGACGGGGCCTTTCCACGTAGACGCCGACACGCGAGCCCAGGAGTGGATGCGCACCCACGCGACCGACGAGCCGCGCGTGGTCGCCTTCGACGTCAAGCATTGCTGCGGCGGTGGCAAGCTCTGCATGGTCAGCGTCCGGGACCGATCGCCCAGGGACACGCGGCGCGACTTCGAGACGGCGGTGCTTGCGGACGGCACCACCCTTCTGGTCGATCGGCGCGCGGCCCGCCGCCTGCCCTCGCGCTTCGGCCTCACGGTGCGAGGCGTGGGCCCGTTCCGCCGGCTCGACCTCGACCTGAGCGGCGAGGAGTGGGGCGGCCTGCTCTACGACTGACACGGCACGATCGCGCCGGACGGTTCGGTCAGGACGGCCCAATTCACGAAATCGTGGGACGTGCTAGAACCGGCGTTCGGGACGAATCACGCTGGTGTCGACACCGGCGCATTTGAAACAGACTGGAAACCCGCGTGTGCATGCACCGGCGCAAAACTCAAGGGGCGCGCTGGTCGTCGGGCAGCCTGTAGCTCGCCCGGCTAGGTGCCCGGCCTCTTCATGGCCCACGGGCCGTACTTGATGACCGCGACGAGCATCCAGATGAACATCGCGAGGCCGGCAAGAGACACGATCTCGCTCCACGCCAGTGCGCCGAGCGGCATGGTTGCGCGGCTCGGATTGGCAAGCGATGAAACGTTGAGGAGGGCGCCAAGACCGTCCAGCGCGAAAATCACGAGCACGCCCCAGAACATCCAGCGCCAACCGAGGAAGCTGCCGAGCGCGGCGAAGAGCTCGATCAGCCCGATGGCGATCACGACCGCCCAGGTGATGCCGATGGAGAGGTTGATGACAGCGTCGACGTTGGTGTTGGTCGGTAGCTGGGCGCCCTGCGCCTGGATCGATCGCATCACGCTGTCGTGGTTGACGAAGGCAAGGGTGAGGATGACACCGGAGATTGCCGAGAGGGCGAGGACGGCGGCCGAGGCCAGCTGCATGGGTCTCGTCCATGGGGTGGCCTCGCGTTCCCCTGCCCCCAACGGCACCCACTGCTGGCCGTCCCAGCGGAACCGGCCGTCGGCCGAGATCTGTCCGGCGGACGCTTGCGTGCCTGGAACCGGGTCCATGACGGCCATAGCCTAAACCTGACGCCCTCGAGGTGGCGGTAACGCGATCGCCCGAACGGGTACTAATCTGGTCAGGGATGGACGAGCCGAAGTACGTCTCCAGGGTTCGGATCGTGCGCGAGCGAGGGCCGGTGCGGAAGGCTTACCTGCCTGCGACCGATGAGCCCGTCCTTTTCGGCACCCATGACGCGGTGCGAGAGCACTACGGGACGGCTCCCGGCCAGTATCCGGAGCTCGCCACCACGCTCGACTACGTGGTCGCCGCCGCCGCCGGTTGACTCACGGGCACCCTGGGTGGCGCGCTGGAGGCGCGCGGGATCGACGCCAGTGAGGGCAAGCTGAGCTCGGAGTCAGAAGGCGTGGTGGTCGTCGAGGACAAGGTGCTCGTGATCAAGAGCATCCACGTCCACTATCGCCTGGCCGGCTGCCCGGACGACAAGCGCGAAGCGGCGGAGCGCTCCCACAATTTCCATGCCGGCCGCTGCCCGGTCGCCAAGAGCATCGGCTCGTGTATACAGATCACCACCGAGCTGGAGTTCGTTTGACGCTGCCTTTCCTAACGATATAAAGGAGGCCCGCCACATGTCTTTTATCTCGCGTGGTTTTCGCGGCAAGCGGCGCGATGTCGCGAGCAGCTCGAGGGTGCCTCCGGGTCAACACGTGGTCGACGACTTTCCAGTGCTGTCGGCCGGCCCCACCCCGCGCATTCCGGTGTCGGAGTGGAAGTTCGTGGTCGAAGGCGAGATCGACCAACCGAGGAGCTGGACCTGGGACGAGTTTCGCAAGCTGCCGGCAGAGCACGTCACCAAGGACATCCACTGCGTGACCAAGTGGACGAAGCTCGACACCGCCTGGACTGGAGTGTCCGTGGACACGATCATGGAAGGCGTGGAAACGGCGGCCGAGTACATCATGGCCTTTTCGTACGGCGGCTATACGACCAACCTGCCGCTCGAGGACCTGACCGGCGGCAAGGCATGGGTCGCTTACGAGTTCGACGGCCAGCCGCTGCATCCCGAGCACGGCGGGCCCGCGCGCCTGCTGGTGCCACACCTCTACTTCTGGAAGAGCGCCAAATGGGTCCAGGGGCTGCGCCTGGTCAACGAGGACCAGCCGGGCTTCTGGGAGTCCAACGGCTACAACATGTACGGCGATCCATGGCGCGAACAGCGTTACTGGGGCGACTGAAATCGCAACGAGCTCCGAGGCTACAGCCGTGAGCTCGCGGGGGCCCCGTTTGCTGATTTGGCAGCTCGGCGAGGTTGCGGAGCTCGTTCCCCAGACCCCGCGGGTGTCGAGCCTGGTGCTCGACGTGCCCGCCTGGCCGGGACACCTCGCCGGCCAGCACGTCGACGTCCGTCTCACCGCGGATGATGGCTACCAGGCACAGCGGAGCTACTCGATCGCGTCGGCGCCGGAAGACCCACACCTGGAGATCACCGTCGAAAGGCTGGAGGACGGTGAGGTGTCGCCATACCTGGTCGGCGAGGTTCGCAAGGGCGACAAGGTGGAGCTGCGCGGGCCGATCGGCGGCTACTTCGTATGGACGGCAGGCGACCCTCGCCCGCTGCTGCTCGTCGCGGGCGGCTCCGGCGTCGTCCCGTTGATGTCGATGATCCGACACCGCGAACACACCGGCTCGTCGAATCCGACCCGGCTCCTGTACTCGTCCCGCTCGTATGAGGACATCATCTACAGGGACGAGCTGGACAGGCTCGCCGCGGGCGGGGACGGCCTCACGGTCGCGCATACGCTCACGCGCATGCAGCCGCAGGGATGGCAGGGATACGCGCGCCGCATCGACGCTGACATGCTTTCGGAGGTGGGGTGGCCGAAGGCGGAGATGCCCGCGGTCTTCGTCTGCGGGCCGACGCCCATGGTCGAGAGCGTGGCGAGCACGCTAGTCGACATGGGCTACGACCCTGCATCCATCAAGACAGAGCGCTTCGGAGCCACAGGAGGATGACCGTGACCACGCAGCAGTCCGACCTCAAGCTCGACGGCAACGCGATCGGTGGGCTCTTGCGAGAGATCTTCACGATGGAGATGACGACCGCCGAGGGTACCTGCGCCAATTGTGGCGCCGTGCATGCGGTCGGCCAGGTCGTCGTGTATCTGAACGCGCCCGGCGCCGTGGTGCGGTGCCCATCCTGTGACCACGTGCTGATGAAAATCGTGCAGGGCCGCGGCCGGTACTGGATCGACCTCACGGGCGTCCGCGTCCTGGAGTTCTCCGCCTAGCCCCAGGCTCTAGAACTCACACGCGATTCCAAGCGTTTCTTGAGCTTTTCCTCCGACCATGGATCGTATGAGAACTGGACGCACGTTGCTGATCGCTGCTGTCATGACAGCGGCAATGGTCTTCGTCGGTGTCGTGGTGGCCTCAGCCGCAGGACGGGCTGGCGCCGCCAACAACTTTCTCGCCGCCGCGTCGCCGTCGCCGAGCCCGGGGTCCTTCAAGTCGAACGAGACGGCCTCGCACGAGGCTGGGGAGTCTGCCGCGCGGGAGACGGCCGAAAACAACGGCACGTTCCGACCCGGCGGCCCCGGCGGGCATTCGAACGAGACGCCCACCCACGAGTCGCAGGAGACGGCGGCCCAGGAAGCGGCCGAGAGCTCGAGGTCCTCGTCCACGGCCACGCCGACTCCTTAGCCGCTGACTGACGCGATATCGACTGACCAGCTCGGGTTGTAACCGAAGGCCGCGACTCCGGTCGCGGCCACGATCACCCGGCCGGGCTGAAGGAGAGGAAAGAACGGCCCCTCATCGTCGAGCTGGCCCTGCAGGTGCTGGAACAACTGGACGCGAGTGGTGGCATCGGCGGTGGCGGCCTGCATGCCAAGGCTGTCGAGCGACGTGTCGGCGCCCGCCGGCCAGCCGGCGCGCAACCCCAGCGTCCGGCCCGGCAGGAAGGCCAGGTAGTAGTTGGGGTCGGCGTAAGCGGGAGCCAGCGACCACAGGCCAAGCTGCTCGCGGCCCGCGGCAAAGTCGGCCATCGCCGACGCCGAAGGGCTGCCCTGGAGCTGGACCTTGATGCCCGCCAGGCTGAGGTCCGCCCCGACCAGGCTCGCCAGCGCGCTGAGAGGCAGGCCGACCAGAGTCACGTCGGAGGCGAAGCCGAGGACCACCGTCGGGCTCTTCAGCCCCGACGCGGCGAGCTCGGAACGCGCCCGCGCGATGTCGGTCTTCGAAGCCGACCAGGACGGAAGCGCGCCCAGGATCATGCTCGGGATCACACCTGGTGCCCGCAAGGCTCCTGCCCCATCAGCTTGACCAGCGAGTCGTAGTCGAGGGCGTATCGAATCGCGTTCTGGAAATGCCGGTTGGACGTGACCGCCGAGACCAGCGGGTTTTCGTTAGCGAAGAGAAACACGAGCTCCGGGCTGGCCACGGCTTTGACTCGTACCGAGCTGTTCCTGGTCAGCGCGCCCACTTGATCAGGTGAGAGGTCGAGCGCGAGCTCACGAGTCGAAGAGGTGATGGACCCGATCTCGCTCGGAACGTCCGTGTTGGCGATGACGACCTTGCGAAAGAAGGGCTTTGGGCCCCAATAGCGCGTGTTCGCGGCCAGCACGATGTCTCGCGAGGCGCTGAATGATGCGAGGACGTATGGACCGCTGCCCGATGATTCCGTGCTCAAGAAGTCCAAGGCCCGATGGCTCTGGACCTCGCTGGAGTTGACGATGGCGAGTGCTGGGTTGGTCGTTATGGATGGGATTGCGGGATCAGGGTCGACAGAGGTGATCACGACCGTGTACGAATCCGGCGCACTGATGCTGAAGCCCGCAAGGAGCGCAGCCGGCGCGGCCTTCAAGTTGATGATGCGCCTGTAAGAGAAGACGACATCAGCCGAGGTCAGCGCCGTCCCATCGGAGAACACGATGTCGCGACGGAGATCGAAGGTGAATCTCCTCGCGTCCTCTGAGGACGAGTACGACCGTGCGATCCACGGCACCGGCGTCGATTCGTCGGCGCCATCGAAGCTGAGCAGATGTGGGTCCGCGCTCTTGATGTCGAAAGTCTTGTCGACGACCAGAGCGATGTCGATCTGTGGTGGAGCGCCGGTCGTGCATGCCTCGAGCAACAGCAGAGCGGCCGCGACCAGGCACGCAAGCTTGACCATGCTCGCGGAGTGTAGATTCCGGCCACCTGGTAGGGATTGGCATAATGCCCGAGGGGGTGAATGCAGTGGAAGATCACGAAATCGGCATCGTCGGCCTGGCGACCATGGGCATGAACCTGGCCCGCAACTTTTCTTCGCACGGCGTGCGCGTTGCCGTCTATAACCGCACCCGGCAGCGCACGGACGAGTTCAT
>WNFJ01274464.1_pt1 | contig 30349 bp, 27 predicted proteins | sample 5400461 | NCBI WGS metagenome assembly WNFJ01 (sample SAMN13153349, study PRJNA577476) | soil metagenome | isolation source: 115 cm saprolite on Douglas fir-dominated hillslope | place: USA:California | collected 2013-09-17
TCTTGGGGGCACGAGAGAGAGCGAGGGGGCGTGGAGTCGGAGGCTAGCGTCTGCTTTATGGGAGGGACCAGTGTTGTTTGGCGAGGAGCCGTGAAAGCATCTATGAGGCAGGCGCCACGTTCAAGATCGTTTTTGCTCAGACCAAACTCTTAAACTTGACGGCAGCGAGCCGTCGCCAGGACGAAGTTGAAAGGCACCGTTCGACATCGGGTCAATTCAAAATCGTCATTCGGCAAGCCGATCGCGAACCGGGTCGCGATCAATCATCTATTCGGGCACTGAGGCCCATGAGGACGACTTCGCTCTGTTCCCGGCGCGAAGCCGGGACAGGCGGGCGGCCCAATCAGAAGGTCAGCCATCTCTTACAAAGCTAGCTTTCACCTCGGGCACGCCGCGCGTCTCGACCTCGGCGCCGGAACTCTTCGTAATCAATCTGGTCTCGCAACATGCAGGACAGTCGAAGCAGCAGCTTACGGGCCACAGCAACCGCGGCTATCGAGCCATTCCTTTTTAGTGCAAGTTGATAGTAAAACCTCCGCAGATCGGGATCGCCTTCGGGTCGCACCGCACTGCGTCCAGCTTCAATCAGCAGGAAACGCAGCAGCCGGTTACCTTGCTTCGAGATGTGACCGAATCGCACGGTGTCCCCGCTAGAGCGTTCGACGGGATCGAGACCACAGTAGGCAGCCACACAGCGTGCGCGCCGAAAACGACTGAGAGGCTGCAGCGTGTGCGCAACCGCAAGCGCGGTCAACAAACCAACACCGGGATGCGTCTGTAAGAGGCCTACGGCCGAATCACCTTGGCTACGGTGGTGAAGTTCGTTCTCCAACGCCCCGATCCGCGCGCTCAGTTCGTCCATCAATGGCAAAGAATGCTCGCGCCGTATGGCATCAGCTCCTGTGAGAGGCAGGTTTTCGAGTTGGTGTCGCCAGAGGAGCGTGCGCATCCGCGAAGTGCGAAGCACGCGGTTGCTGAGCATCACTGCCTGGAGTCCGTTCTTCAGCATGGTGCGCATTCCGACCAAGCGATGACGGTAGCGCAAGAGGCGCAATACCTCTTGGCTGGCAATGCTTGGAATATGGATGGCAGGAAAATCTCCTCGCAGGAGAAGGTCGAGCAACAACTCCGAATCACGCCGATCGTTCTTCTGCCGGCGTGCAGCAAACTGTCGAATGCGCAGGGCATCTCCAATCCCACCAGCCGGTGAAACCAACGAGCGTAGCCAGTGGCCTCCAATCCGACTACCGCCGGAACGTGAAACTGCTGATAGAAAGCGCGCACATCATCGGTTCGGTGATCCAACGTTCGTCGTTCGATGATCCCATTCGCCGTGTCGCACCAACTGACCGTCTGTGTGCGCGCGTGAAAGTCCACTCCGAGAAAGACTCCTCCCACCAGACACCTCCTCTTGACCCTTGTCGAACGGTCTTGGCGAGCTTACCAACTCTCACCTGTGGTAGCGCCTGCCTCATGTCATCAGAAGACGCGTAGGCCGGAGCGGAGGGGAATTATCCGAGCGGTGAGCCCAAAGAAAATCGGGAAAGAAAGAAAGGAATGTCCAAGCTCGGGAACGGCGGGGGAAGGAAGACCCGGACAGGGGAAGGTGCAATTCCTACCGTAGAATTCGTTGCCGCAGGAAATCGCAAGAATGCGACGAAGGCGGCCCTCGCGATGCTTCTCCGGGCCTAACAGAACTTGGCTTCCTGGGGGCGCACAGGAATCAGCTGGCGGCATAGCATGCGGGAGGCCAGCGACAGGCGGGTGCTTTCCCTAGAAAAACCTCGACCGGGCACCGCGTCAGAATCCTGGAGATTCCCTTAAATCGACATTGCCGGTACCGATGTTGACTAGGCGATCTGAGTGGTAACAGGCTCTCAAGACTCCCTACATTGACCCTCTGTGTGCTGCGTAAAGAAGAGAGCCGTTGAATAGTGAAATAGGGACATCGGTCTCCGCAGGAATCAAAGTCAATTGGTGAATCGCCTGCCGGGAGGCAATGCGTCATTTTCAGCTGGCTTGGATGTCTCGTCGATCTTTTTCAGGAGGCTTTGGCGCTCCGTGGCGTAAATTTGCGCCCATTCATAAAGCCGGGCGTTGTGGATGGCCACCGCCGCAGGGATGGCCAGAGACTTGGCGAGGCGAAAATGCTCTGTCGTGAAGGTTCCTGGCTTGGCGCTTCCGAGGGAAAGCATTCCGAGAACGGCATCACCTATTATCAATGGCACAGCGATCCAGCAACGAATGTTTGCGAGGGCCTTCGTTTCTCGCCAGTCATCTTCTTCTCGCGTGTCGGCGACGTGGACGTTTTTCTTCATGAGCAGAGCACGCTGCAAGATGGCGTTCTCGCTTGGTTCGAAGGTGACAACCGGCCGATTTGCGCATGCCGGCGGCGACTCTCGGGCTACGAACAAACGACCATCTCCTTCGGCGAGAAGCACGCTAGCCGAGTCGTACGGGACAATATCTAGAACACACCGCAGCAGCGTGTCGAGTACGGCATCCATACGCAAATTCTGTGTCAGCGCGAGGGTTGCCCTCCGCAATGCCTCGGCTTCGGCTCTCGCCGCGTCGGCCTGCGCTCGCGCGGTTTCTGCTCGGATAAGATGCTCGGCAACCTGGGAGTCCGCAAGCTTTCTCGCGGTGATGTCCTGTGCTGTTCCGACTAACTGGCGAATGACTTTGTCGGTAGTCGGGAATGGATTGCCTTTCACCCAGACCCAGCGGACCTCTCCGTCGGGCCGCACGATCCGGAACTCCTCATCGAAGTGTCCGGAGTGAACGGCTTCTTCGAGTTTGGTGAGGATGTGAACGCGATCTGCCGGATGAATCAAGTCCTCGTAGGACAAAGGATCACGGGCGATGCTTTCGAGCGAACGGCCGGTGATGGTTTCGTAGGCCGGTGTCACTTCCACAAGCTTTTTAGTCGAAGCGTCCAGCATCCAGAAAACTTCCGCGATGTTATCCGCCATCAACTGGAGACGCCAGTTGCTTTGACGCAGCGAGGCTTGCGCCTCGACCTGTTCAGTGTTGTCGCAGAGGATAACTACGTGGCGTCCAGGCACGTAGTTGGCGGCGGCAGTGTAGTGCACGAAAACCTTTAATCCGTCCAAGCGACGGAGCGTAGTTTGGCCGCGCTGATAACGCTCGCGGCGAAATGCACGCCACTGTCGTTCGAACTGCTGAGGGTCCTCATAGAATTGTTGAAATGAATGGCCGATGAGTGCCGCAGGCGGCGCGCCCAATAGGGCAAAGGCGGCGGGATTCGCGTCGAGACAGATACCTTGGTCATCAAGAGTCAGGATGCCGTCCAGCGCGTGCAGGAACACGGACGCAAATTCCCGCTCGGTTGCGTAGACACCTCTTCGCTCCTGATACCACGCATGAAGATGCAAAGACAGCGCACAACCGAGAGCGAGAACGACAGCAACAAGAGCGATGACCGAGGCTCCAACAGTATAGATGCGGTCACCAAGGACGGCTAGGAGCAGCGCGATTGCTGCGCCAAGTAAGAGCAGAGTACTTGCGCGGAACCATAGAGGCGCGGCGGCGTCCCTTTCGGAGTTCTGACGTCCCGTCGCGAGTGTGTATTTGGGCATCATCGAAATAAGGCGATCAAGGGCCCGGCTTGGTTGGGTTCGTCTTCACGCGAGGCGCGGCTCTTGAATAAGACGAATCATGACGCTCTTCGTACTCGTCAGCGAAACTACACATCGTGGTATAGGCCTATCTTAGGGATCGCTTTGGCCCCGATGACCGCCCCACAGCGCTGACACATGAACTTAGCATCCCAGAGCCTGTTCTTCGCGGGATAAACCACGAGGTTGTACACGAACATGCCGATAACAAGTCCGGGAAGAAGAAGCACGTAAGAAACTGAGAACAGGGCCATGGTCGTGGAAATCCTGCGTCGACCCGCAAACGCCATGACGATAAAAAATCCGATAAGCCAGAGCACGGCAAGAGGGATGTAGCGTCCCTTACGTGGCGGGCTGGCCGCTGCGGAGAGGCGGCTTTGGGTTTGTTTCTGGAATCGTCCGAAATAGAATCCCGAGCGACCGCCGTATGAACTCCCATGCATTTGGCCCTTGGTTTCAAACGTTCCCGAGGCATAGATCAAGGACAACTTGCGAACGTCGTTCGAATTGCAGTACGGGCATACCATAACGGGCGGTAGGTAGTGGCGAGTCGTAGTCTCAACATGACTCGCCCCGTATAGCTACCCTAGGTTGTTCCCAAACAGTACCAGAGGGTTTGAAGGTGTTGGCAACTTTTCGGAGAGTGTCCGGAAATCCGGACGCGGTCGACGAGTTACGGTGGAGTTGAGCGTACGATTTAAACCGTTTGTACTGAAGTCATGCGATGTGCGTTGAGAATTCCTGTGAAGCAGGCGCAAAAGTGCTCGGGGATATTATTGGCTCTTTAGGACTCGAACAAGATGGCCAGAATTTGGCGCGCCTTCTGTAGGTGTTTCGGGTCGCCTTGCGCGAGGAGCCGATCGATCTGTTTTCGAAGAAGCTTCCGGTCAGCAATATTTGCGTCGAATTCAAAAAATTTCGATGGAGAAACGTTCAAATAGTCGGCGAGGGCCACAATCAAATCAAAGGAAGGCTTCTTCTCCCCACGCTCGATCCGACCAAGGTGTTTTACTTCGACGTCAACGCTCTCTGCCACCTGCCAAATCTTCAATTTTCTCGACTCCCTGACGGAACGTAGGAGCCTCCCAAATTTGGACGCTGGTGTCATTTGGCTTCGTCAACGGGACAATAGCGAGCCCGGGTCTGTGATAAAACGCCCCTAGAGAGCACTATCTGGTTGACAAAGAGGCCTATAAGGGGTAGTTACTTGTAGAATGGCGATTTTTCCATCGTCCGCATGACTTCAGAAGGGTAACGTTTGATGGCTTTGCACAGCTTATCTATGGTTTCCAGCTTTGCACTAACCAACCCACGCTCAATTAAGCTAACCGTTGTTCGGTCACACTCTGCGGCGTCACTGACTTTTCCTTGTGAAATTCCCGCTTTTTCCCTGAGTGCCCGGAAGGCTCGCCCAAACGCCTTTTCGGGTCCCGTTAGAGGTTGAATGTGTTTGCTGCGGGGCCTCATGAGCGTGCCGAGCATCCCATGATGAGGAATGTATTCCAACGGAATGCATTCCTCATTTTTGAAATCCGACTGTCGTTTATCGGACTGAGGATTGCCGCATGAGTTCCTTCTCAGCGGCACGCTTTCCGACTCTGCCACTCAGCAAAGGGGAAGAGGCCGCTGGTCCTTTACATACGGCGGCCCCATCTGACGAACCCTCTGACGAAGTCCTAATTGCGCGGATTCGCGATCACGATGAAGATGCCTTGGGACTTCTCTTCAAGCGGTATGCCCGGTTGGTTTGGAGCGTCGCGGAGAGAATTCTTGAAGACAGCGGCGAGGCCGAAGACGTGATGCAAGAAGTGTTTCTCCGCATCTACAGAAAGGCATCCATCTTCGATAGCTCCAAGGGACCTCCGCGCAAACTGATTGTGTTTGTGGCCTACCAGAGCGCTTTTACAAGACGCAGGTATTTGCGTACGAGGCACTTTCACGGCGGTTCCGATACGGAGATAAATGCGGCGAACGGGGTGATCTCTGCCCCGTCGTTCTATGACGAGTCGATGGAGGCTCACTTCGGGCGGGAGGGGCTCCGGCTTGCTTTCGCGGATATGTCGGAAGACCAGCGTGAGACTCTGCGCCTGCATTTCTTCGAGGGATACACGGTCAACGAAATCGCTGTGAAGCTCGGTCAGACGCAAGGGAATGTAAAGCATCACTTGTACCGGGGACTGGACAAACTGCGGAGACGCTTGCCGCACAAGGGCAGTGACGAATGACTAATGGCAAGACAAGCCGACGGCGGCGTGCCAACACGAAGAGATGATGCTCGGGTGTCCGGAAATCCGGACACTCTGAGAAGGTGCTGGCAAGGGCCGCGCCATCGGTGCTAGGTTACGAATTTCGAGTCGTCCTTGAGATTGGCAATAAGGATTTCCACTCCGATTGTGCAGACAGACCTCCGAAAAATCTACGACCGGGGCGGGCGCAGTGAAAGTTCAAAAGACAGCATGGTAGACGAGAAGGGTAAGTCGGACGAAAACGCGCGGCCCGACGACGGGCAACACGAGGAGTTCCTCGAACTCTGTGCCATCTCCACAACAGAAAACCTGGGCGAGGAAGAGCGCAAAAAACTCCGCGACCACTTAGCTGTTTGTGCCAGATGCCGTGAAGTGTTGAAGGAATTTGAGGTTGTTGTCGATCGAGGCGTTCCCGCGTTGGCTTCGGAACTGGCTCCGGAATTGACGAGCGACCGCTTGAAGGAAGATTCGTCCTTTTCGCAAGCGGAAGCGGAAACGTCGTTCTTCAGGAGACTGTCGGAGGAAAAGGAAAGATCTCCAGAACAGTTAGGTGAAGCTGATGGGTGGCTTTCTCCCCTTGTGGTCCGGCGAAGCCGGAATTTTCGCCGCAGCCTCGACCGATATCATTTTTGGTTGCCGCTCGCTGCAGCAGCTCTGCTCTGTTTGACGCTTGGAATTCTCACGTACCGCATGGGTAAAAACCGCGGCTTCGCAGTCGCTCGCCGAGACCCCGGAGTCGCGACACCGGCTCCTGCTATTTCGCAGGATGCCCTCACGGCCGCAATTCAAGCGCGCGACGCGGCGAATTCTAGATTGGCGGAGCGAGACAGACGCATCGCTGATCTACAGCGCGAAATGGCTCGCGAATCAAGCGATAACAAGAGACTCAAGGATCTTCAGAACGAGAAGAGCGCGGCGCTGGTGGCAGGCGCACAGGAAAACGAACAATTAGACGCAGAGCGCGACCGGCTCGCTCAGCAGGCGGCTTTGACGGAAGCGGCGCTCCAAGCGTCCGAGAGCAAGCTACACAACCTCGAGCGTGAACGATCCGAAGACGTTCTCCACGCAGCAAGTTTGGAACGAAAAGTCGCGGAACTGTCACGCGTGGTGACGGAACAGCAGCGGAACATCGGTGAAGAGCATGAATTGCTCGCGAAAGACCGGGACATTCGGGAATTGATGGGCGCGAGGGACCTCTATATCACAGAGGTCCACGACGTATCGAAGACCGGCGAAACACAAAAGCCCTTCGGACGCGTTTTCTACACGAAGGGGAAGTCTCTTATCTTCTACGCCTACGATTTGAATGACAATCCAGACCTGAAGGACGGAGGCACGTTTCAAGCCTGGGGCCGGCGAGGTCCGGATTGGGAACAGGCGTTTAATCTCGGAATGTTCTACGAGGATAACGTGTCGAAGAAACGCTGGGTCATGAAATTCAACGACAAGAGGACTCTGGATCAGATCGACGCCGTATTCGTGACTGTTGAGCCTCACAGCGGCAGCGAACGGCCTACCGGAAAGCCATTTCTTTTTGCCTACCTCAAATTGAAAGCCAACCATCCCTGAAAACAGTGGCTCGCGGCCAGGGGCACGAGCTGCGCGGAAGCTATGAGTGTCCGGATTTCCGGACAAAAATTTGCGAATCGCCTTGCACACCAGGATGCGTTGTAAATTGCGCCGGTGGAGTTCCCTCGTTTTTGCGGAATATTTTCGAGGCGCTCGCAGGTACCGAAATAAAGTTCGCTCACGTAACTGGGCAGCCTGTATATCTCTTGCAGCATAGGAGAGTTTGCGTGCGCGTGAGCTTTGTAGTGCTGTTCCTTGTCGTTGTTTGTCTGTGCGGGATTTCTGTTGTTGCGCAGTCCCCCAGCGGATCCATTACCGGAATCGTCCTCGACCCTGGTGGAAAGACGATACCCGGCGCCGAAATCATTGTTGTTAATGACCTGACCCGTATGCAATACGTGTCGTCAACAAACGGAGATGGGATCTACACAGTCGCAAACCTCCCGCCCGGCCCTTACCGCATTCAGGTGTCGAAGATAGGCTTCAAAGCGATCATCAAGCCGGACATCATTCTCAACGTGCAAGACGCACTTTCGCTGAATTTTACTCTCTCGATCGGTGCGCCTTCGGTTGTGGTGACGGTCGAGGGAGGTGCGCCGATGGTGAATACCACGGACGCGGCCGTAAGCACGGTGGTGGACAGGCAATTTGCGGAGAACATTCCCCTCAACGGAAGAAGTTTTCAAACACTCATCCAGTTGACTCCCGGAGTCGCCCTAACGGCGAGCAATGCTTCCGACGGAGGGCAATTCAGCGTGGACGGACAGCGCGCGAGCTCGAATTACTGGACGGTTGACGGTGTGAGCGCGAATATCGGCAGTAGCGCGAATTTCGCTGCCGGAAATGGATTGGGCGGCGCGCTTCCGTCCTTCAGTGCCTTAGGAGGCACCAACAGCCTGGTGTCGGTGGATGCGATGCAGGAATTCCGAATCCAGACATCGAGTTATGCACCAGAATTCGGTCGCACGCCGGGTGGGCAGGTTTCAATCGTGACGCGCTCAGGTACCAACCGATTTCATGGCACAGTATTCGACTATTTTCGTAATTCGGTTTTGGATGCCAACAACTGGTTTGCGGACAGCGCTGGCCTGCCGAAGCCGCAAGAGCGCCAGAACGATTTTGGAGGTACATTCAGCGGTCCGGTTCTAAAGGATAGGACGTTCTTCTTTTTCTCCTATGAAGGCCTGCGACTGCGACTGCCTCAGACCACGCTCACATCCGTGCCGGATACCACCGCCAGGCAAAACGCGATCCCTGCAGTACAGCCTTTTCTCAATGCGTTCCCATTGCCGAACGGGCCAGACAATGCGGCGACGGGAGTCGCACAGTTCAACTCCAGCTTTTCGAACAAAGGTACCCTCGACGCTTACAGCCTTCGAATCGACCATAAGGCTAAGAACCGAGTTAATGTCTTTGGCAGATATAACTATTCTCCTTCGGAACTCGTTGAGCGGGGCGCCAGTACGTTATATCCGTTAAGCGACGTAGAACCGATCAACGTCACCACACAGACGGCAACCTTGGGTGTTACTTGGGCCTTGACGCCTTTTGCCGCGAACGATTTCCGCTTCAATTACAGTCGAACCGATAGTTCCAGCTCATTCCATCTGGACGGTTTCGGAGGCGCTGTTCCTCTGACCACCTTGCCGTTCCCCGGCTCATTTTCACCGACCAACGCCTTCTTCGACTTTGTGGTCTTCTCCTTGGAGCATCCTCACCTATCCATTGGCAGCGCCATACAGAACGTTCAGCGACAGATCAATTTTGTGGACACAGTTCTCCTGCAGAAACGTTCGCATAGCCTGAAGGTTGGGGCGGATTATCGCCGGCTCTCGCCGTCACACAATCCGTTCGAATACGAGGAGGTCCCTTTTTTCCGGTCAGTACCAGCCGCGGAAAACGGCGCGCTCCTGTTTTCGCTTGTAAGTTCCTTACGCGACACAACTTTCGTACTCCACAATCTAGGTCTATTCGCGCAAGACACGTGGCGGATCCACCCCCGATTCACGCTGACGTATGGACTGCGCTGGGATGTTGATTTCTCACCATCCACTGCAAGGGGTCCGAATCTGCCCGCGGTGACCGGCTTCGATTTAAACAACCCATCGAATCTCGCTTTAGCCCCCGCAGGTACCCCGCCCTTCAAAACACGCTACACAAACCTAGCGCCTCGGCTAGGCATCGCTTATCAACTGTCACAAAGTCAGAACTGGGTTCGGGTCATTCGCGGCGGAGTTGGTATGTTCTATGACCTTGCCACTTCGGAAGCCGGCAACCTTCTGGGGCAATCGTATCCCTTCGGAGCTAGCAAGAGAAATTTCGGCGGCACTTTTCCACTGGATGCTCCGACTGCGGCACCGCCCCCAATCACGGCAGCACAGTTGAGCTCCGTTGGTGGAACACTCGGGGCTCTCGATCCGCATCTCAACTTGCCATATGCGTTGGAATGGAATGTCGCCGTGGAGCAGGAATTGAGTAGACAGCAGACCATTTCTGCGAGCTACATTGGGTCCCTCGGGAGACGTCTGCTGCAGTCCGCATTTGTATTTGCACCGAATCCTAGTTTCAACCAAGCGGTGCTGGTGGGTAACGCCGCTACGTCCGACTATGAAGCTCTTCAGGTCCAATTTCAGCGGCGGCTCTTGCATGCCCTCCAGGGACTCGCCTCCTACACTTGGTCGCATTCGATAGACACAGGTTCTGCTGGTTCGTTCGCCACCGCATCCAACACCTTCGTTCCGACAGTTCCTTCCAACGCCAATCGGGGCTCGTCGGACTTTGATATCCGAAACTCGCTTTCTGTTGGACTGACTTATGCATTCCCGGCTCCCAAAACCGGTGGCTTCGCGCAAACGATGTTGCGAGGCTGGTCCTTGCAAAGTGTGCTTCAGGCACGATCGGCTGCGCCAGTGAATGTCTATTACTCGTTTCTCGGGCAATTTGAACAGCTGTTCAATGCGGTGACCTTGGTGCGCCCCGACGTCGTTTCAGGACTTCCTCGCTATTTGTATGGACCGCAATTTCCAGGCGGAAAAGCATTGAACAACACTTCTGGCGCAGTGCCTAGGGCATGTCCGGATGGCTCGCAAAGCATAGGGCCGTTCTGTCCCCCGCCCGTCGACGCCAATGGAAATCCCGTCCGACAGGGAAACCTCGGACGAAACGCGCTACGGGGGTTTGGGGCCACGCAATGGGATCTCGCGATTCACCGGGATTTTCCTCTTCACGAAGCGCTCAAGCTGCAGTTCCGCGCGGAGATGTTCAACGTGATCAATCATCCGTCCTTTGGCGCACCCATAGGAGACCTTACGGATCCCCGGTTTGGGCTTTCCACACAGGTACTCGCCAACAGTCTTGGCGGTGACAACCTAGGCGGTGGGGGCTTCAGTTCGCTCTACGAGATAGGCGGCCCTCGTTCGATTCAGCTGGCTCTCAAGCTGAGCTTCTGACCGTTCAGCCGTTGCATTGTCGAACAGAGTACCTGCGAAACAGTTTTGGCAGGCTTGCGTAACTGTTGGAGGTCGGTGCGGACAGGGCCAAACGGATGACGCGCGAAATCAAAAAAATCATCGCCCTTCTATTCTTCGTCGTCGGGACAGATTCCGCGATGTTCGTCTGCAAGATCAGGTGCGCCGAGGTCCCAAAACAAATTCCAGTGGAAGAGATGCTCCGAGCTCGTTCTTTCACTCCCTTAATGCCAGTGCAGTTCTCGCCCAACGGCAAATGGCTGGCGTACACAGTGAAACGCAGCCGGGACTTTAGGTCCGATAACTCGGCTAATGGTGGCGGGGCGGAAGTCCCGGAATGGCTCATCGGGAACAACATCTACATCTCAAACACCACGACCGGCGAATCGAGAAGTCTGCCTGATACTCGCGGTGATCAGTGGCTTCCCACCTGGGCGCCCAATAGCAGGTATATTGCTTTTCTTTCGGGTGGAACGGATCCGCAAGCACCAGCGCTCTGGCTCTGGGACGTTAGAACGAATAGTGTCCGAAGAGTCTGCAATCTTGGAGTCCGGGCCGATCAACTTGAATGGACCCCGGATAGTGAACGGATCATTCTCACCGTGAGCCCTGCAGAATCTCCAAATAATGAAGGTCAGCGCGCGGCCCCACCCGCTGCAGTTTCGAATTCTCTCAGAACCAAAGCGCGCGGTGCGACTGTAGTTCTGTTTCAGACCAACGCTATTTCGTCTGCCGGCGAGAACGCTCCAAGTCTTGACCCCTGGAGTCTTGACGGGAGCCTGCGAGATGTAATTGCCATTGACATCCGTACCCGCAAGGCCGCTCCACTCGTGCAGGGCCGACGCGTTTCTACCTTCTCGCTTTCCCCGGACGGATCGCGCATCGCTTACACAGTAGCAAAACGCTTTGAAAGACCTGGATCGCAACAAATTGTCTTTGACCTTGAGGTGGCGAACATCTTGACAGGTGAAGAGCATGTCATGGTCACTGATGTCCGCCTCGAATATGACGGGGCTTCCTTCAGCTGGTCGCCCGATAGCAAGCGGATCGCCCTATGCCTAGGGGGTGTTGAGGAGCTGCGTCGCGACTGCTATGTCGCCGATGTGGAGAGGGGAACGGCGCGCAATGTTTCCCTGTTTCCGAAAGTGGAAGCGGAGTTCAGTCAAAAGTCAGCTGCACCGCTTTGGGATGCAAAAGGAGAGCACGTTTATTTTGTGCATAGAGGAAAATTATGGAGAGCCTCGCCAGATAGTAGCCAAGCGACTGAGGTTGCTGGTGTTGCAGGTCGCGAGATCCGGCAGACGATCGCAAAATCGGCGGGATTGCTTTGGATGCCTGAGCAAGAGAACTCGACGGTTGTAGTGACGCATGATGACATCGAGAAGCAGGACGGATTCTACAGGATCGACTTGCACAGCGGCACAAATACCAAACTGTTGGAACGCGGGCAGTGTTTTGCCTGCGTGAATGTCGAACATCCAACCGCCGTTTCAGAAGACGGACAGAGGGCTGCGTTCTTTGCGGAAGATGCAGAACATGACGCCGACCTCTGGATCAGTGCGCCCGATTTTCACAACCCTCGCCGGCTGACGCATCTCAATCCTCAATTTGACGAATATCAGTGGGGAAAGGCCCGACTAATACAGTGGCTGAGTGATGATGGCGACCAAATGGAAGGAGCGCTCCTCTTGCCCTCAGGCTACGAGGCCCTTCACCGTTACCCTCTTGTGGTTTGGGTCTACGGAGGAGCCTCGCTTGCCGATAACCTCCACCACTTCGGGCTGGGCTATCGTGGCCCATTCAATCTGCAACTGCTAGCGACCCATGGCTACGCGGTCTTGCTTCCCAATGCGCCGGTACATGCTGGCAGACCGATGTTGGATTTGGCAAAAACAGTGTTGCCGGGCATAAACAAGGCTATTGAGCTCGGCGTTGCGGACCGCGATCGCATTGGCGTGATGGGTCACAGCTTCGGCGGGTATAGCACTCTCGCTTTGATTACCGAAACACACCGCTTCAAGGCGGCGATAGAAATAGCGGGTCTCGGGGATCTCGTAGGAGATTATGGCGCGATGGACCCGAGCGGTGCCGCCTTTGGAATTTCGGTTCTCGAGCATGGCCAGGGCTCGATGGAAGGAACACCTTGGGAGTACCGTGACAGGTACATTGAGAACTCCCCCTTTTTTTATCTCGATCGCGTCGAAACACCTCTGCTGATTATTGCCGGAACCCGGGATACGACCGTCGCTTCTTTCCTTTCCGACCAGGTCTTTGTCGGGCTGCGCAGGTTGCAAAAGCAGGTGGAATACGCAAAATATGAAGGCGAAGGCCACTCACCCCCGTTTTGGAACTATCCCAACCAAGTTGATGTGTCAAACCGCATGATTGCTTGGCTTGAGACTCACTTGAAATAGCCGGCTACGACTCGGAACGTGCCCTTCGGATGAGAAATGCGCCGGAGCACCGGTATCTGTGCTCCGGCGCGCTCTCCTATTCATCGGCTTCGTACGCGCCGACGGGGTAGGTCGTCGCACTGTCGGGATTACCAACCATCCCCTTATGGCCGCCCTGGACAGCAGCGGTTGCTGACGTGCACACAATGATTTCTGGCTTTTGGTACATGGCTTTCACCCCCTTTCGTGTAGCAATTTCTTTCGTTAGGCCAGACCCCTGACATAGGGAATTGCATGGCGAGAGCTCTGGTGCCGGTTGCTTTACGTCAAAAACGACTTCACGGAAAAATGGACCGGAGCGCTCGAGGAACTTCAAGCGCTCCGGAGCTGACTTACTGTCTTACTCGTCGGCTTCGTACGCGCCGATCGTGAATGCTGACGAATCGGGGTTTGTACTGGCTCCCTTCCGACCGCCTTGAATCGCCGTGGTGGCCGATGCCACCGCAACGAGTTCTGGTTTCTCGTATTTCATTGCTTTTTTCACCTCCTTCGCTTCGTGGATTATTCCCAGCTGAGAAAACGTTCGTAACTACTAATGACATCATCAGATGGCCTCGCAGCGCCTCAGAGTTTCCGTAAGGCGACTGCGCAATTCATCGGTTTTTGTCCTCCGTTGCCGTCCGTTGAACCGCGAAGTCGCGAGCCATCCTGAAAGTACGATCATCAAAAGCCGTCGTCTCGCGGTCGTCTTCGGCACTCTGACGCCACAGGGCCGAACACGTTCGAATCCTTCAGGGCCCGAAGCCAGCACTCGACGGCCACCGTACGCATCACCGGGATAAGTGGAACCTGCTGGCCGTCCCGTCCTTTTCGCAAGACCTCCGCCAATGCCGCCCCATCGACGATCCCCAGTGAACTGCAAATCGAGTTTTGGGCCAGTTCAAGTAACGCTGAAAAGTCTGTGCAGATCGCAGTCAGTGGTGCTCGCGCTACGAACGCTTTTCGTTTCCTGTTTAGGACCTCTTGTGGAACGATGTCCACCAGGGCACGGCGCATCAACGAGCGGCGTTGGCCAGGACGGACCAGTTGCGTGCTCGGGATGGCGTAGAGAAATTCCAATAAGCTCCGGTCCAAAAAGGGATAGCGCCTCTCATAGGGAGGCCGGGAGGGTAAGGCCAAGCATTCGAGTTGCCTTCGCAACGCTCCTAGGGTGCTGATGTTTTCTTGAAACGTGGGGAGTGGACCGAAGACTCTCTGCCTCCGCAGATAGCCGCACAGAGCAGCTCGGTGCTTTCTTCTGAATTCGGGATGCAGCCATGACGGGGGCCGCCTATCATGCGGCACACCCGAGAGCGATGGCGGGAAAAAACCGCGAATTGTTTCATCGAGCAGTTGCCATAACGTCTTTCTTCTGTCCAGGGCCCAAAGCTTCAATTGCCGAGCGAACGTCGCGAACTGAGCTGTTACTAGGAGATCCTCGAGTTCTCCGGTGTAGGTCGGCACGCCTCCCAGTGCCTCATCCCCGCCGATTCCGGAAAGAACGACACGATAGCCCTGCGTAACCATACAATCGCTGAACTGTCCTGCAGCCTTCGAAGGGAGGCTTTCTACACTCGGGGTGGACGTAAACCTATGACCGCGGCCGCACGCAGCGCGGAAGAATTCTCGCGAAGCCACATCGATATGCCATCCTTGGCGCCCGCGATTTTCCTCCACTTTGCTGAAATAGGCTCGCTCATTCCAGTTAGGCTCAGAATCGTCATAATAGGAAATGGTCTCGAGGCGCCGCGTCTCGGTTCCACCGAAGCCGGTGATGGTGTCCGCGACGCAGACAATGGAAGACGAATCCATTCCGCCGCTTAGTTCAGCGAGAACCGGGCTCTGAGAGCGCAGCCGCCGCCGCACCGATTCCATGAACACGGCCCGAAAGTGCTCCTCATATTCCGTGTCGCTGCGATAGCGAATGGTTTTGCACGGATCAAAATCCCAATATTTGCTGACCGCGTGTGCCCCGGAGCGAATGAGCACGAACGAGGACGGCGGAACCGAATGGATGCCAATGTATGGGGTGAGATGAGTTTCTGGGAAGAACGAAAACCAGCCGGCAACATATTCTTCGTCAAGTGCGAACCTCTTCCCGGCCAGCAGGACCAGCGGATCGATAACGGTGCTCCACCTGACTTGATTCTTGTCAAACGCATAATAGAGATGCCGCGTCCCGATGGGGTCCTTGGCTAAGATCAATGAGCGAGCCTGTGGACTCCAAATCGATAGGGCCCAGTCACCAATAAGGTCAGCAAGGCAGCGATTTCCCCATTTCTCGTAGGCTGCCGCCACGATAGCGACGTCCGTTGCATTGGAAGTCAAAATGTCTTTGTACTCTGCAATGAGTTCCTCGCGGTTGTCCAAGCGCCCATCCCAAGTGAGCACGGCACCGGATTCGGTCCGGTGTGGCTGGGTTTCGCAGTGGGATTCCTTGGTCGTGTGCAGCGCTTGATAGACGATCCGAATGCCGTTTTCTTGATGGGAAGCGCAGGCATCTGGAGCGTAAGGCGCGAGGATGGAAGTGGCCGCATCGACGAGATCATGCGGCACCGGTTGTCCGTCTTGATTCCAGACCCCAAACTGAACACTCATCGTAACTCCCTGGAATTCGCTTTCGTTAAACTCAGCATCGGTCTAGCACGGCATAAATCTCCGTCATGTAGGGTTTGTCGTTGACGATGCGTCCGTCGGCTTCCACCCAGGCGTGCGCTTTAAATGGCATTTGTTGTGCCCCAATGACCAAGTGTGCGGCGACACCATAGCGCTTCAAAAGGCATGCCGTGGCGGCGGACCGCTGGAGGCACAGCACCTCTTTCCAATACCAGGTACAAGCCACATCCATAGCAGCGCAGATTTTCTCCGCGGCATCGGGGGACGATGCTCGCTTTCTTATCGGATAGCCGCGCACCGTATCGTAGAGCGCGGCGAAGTTCCCTCGCGCCAGGTAGAAATCGAAATAAATCAGCTGTAGATACGCTCGAAGTACAAGGAAACGCATTTTCAGACCTACTCCTTTGCAACCGGCAGGCGAAGTTGGTCGCACAGAAAAGCCATGCGATCCGTTAACGCCTCAATGCGCTCGCTCAAAGGAAGCACCGGCGAATGTCCGCGGAACTTGCTGTAGTCGAGAAATATCGGATGCTCGGAACTGTTGGCTGCCTGCAGGCGCGCGGCCATCTTCCGCGCATGAAACGGGTTGCAGTTCCGGTCGGCGTCGCCGGAAACGAGCATTGTGGCTGGATACGCAACACCTTCACGAACCTGGTGATATGGGGAATACTTCGTCAGCGCTGCGAAGTCGTCCGGGTCCTCCGCAGTTCCGTATTCATCGCGCCAAAAGTGTGCGTTGTCGAAAAGATGGTATCGGAGCATGTCGAGCATCGGTACCATGCAAACCACCGCGCGGAACAACTGCGGTCGCTGGGTCATGGCCGCACCGACCAGCAACCCGGAATTCGACCCGCCGAAAATGGCGAACTTGTCGGGCGAAGTTCGCCTCGTTTGGATCAGCCATTCCGCAGCACCCAGAAAATCGTCGTAAGCGGTTTGCCGGTTCCGCCGCGTGGCTGCTTTGTGCCAGCCGGCGCCAAATTCCGATCCCCCGCGGATATTGGGGAGAGCAAACAAGCAACCACGCTCCAATAAGAAAGCCACAAACACGCTGAACTGCGGTGTCATGGAAACACCGAAGCCGCCGTAGGAAGTCATGATCGCTGGATGGCACCCGTTCGCAATTACATCCGGGCGACCCAGGAGACTCATGGGGATGCTAGTCCCGTCTTTCGATGGGTAGCAAACTTGTACGTGCATGTAATTCGCGCCCTCGAAAGGAACGGTCTTCTTCGCCCAGAGAGTTTGTTGGCCCGAAGTTTCGCCGTAGCGCCAGACGCAGCTAGGTTCTACAAACGATTCCGCTTCGAAGAGCAATTCGTTGCTCTCTGTCGAGTTGCCAAGCAGGCGAATGGTCTGATCGTCGCGAACCGGCACCTCGCCCCTCTTCTTGCCTGAGACGTCAAAAACGAACACTTGCGTTCGCGACTGTCGAACATAGGAAACAAAGATGCGTCTTCCAATCACCTCCCATTGGTTGATTCGCGCATCGTTTTCCGGAACGATCTCGACCCATTCCGTTTCTTGTTTCCCAGCGAGCCGTAACTCAACGATGCGGAAATTCGGTGCGCAGCGATCGGTAAGAGCGAGGATTGTTCCGGAAACCAACTGCGGGTTCAAGATGCAGTCCACGCTGGCAACGAAGGTTTGTGTCGATCCGTGGGATTCCAGTGTTCTCAGAAAGAACTCTGTTCGCGTCTTGGGTCTGGCAAAGCGGTACACCAGAAAGCCGAGACGATTCCCTTCCGAGATGAGGCACAGCCGAACCTTTTCGCTTTCTCCCGCGCAGAAAATCTCTTCGTCTTCCTCCGAACTCGTGCCCAGAGCGTGGCGATAGGCGGCGCGATAAAACGGCCTTTTCGAATCCACCGGCTCATGCACGTAATAGAAGCCCTTGCCATCGGGCGCAAAAGCAAAGCCGCGCAAATAACCCCGGGGCAGAACATCAGGGAGCGTCGTCCGCGTTGCAATCTCCAACAATGCAAACGTGCCCGTCCGTTCTCCTCCTTGCTTAATTTCATAAAGCAGGAGTCTGCCGTCGGGCGATACGCGCAACGGTTTTACAGCGGTGTATTTGCCCGTGCTCAATTGTGTGGGGTCGAGCAGCAACCGATCCTCGCCGTCGACACCCTCGCGGAGGTAAATGCCGGGCTGCTCCTGGTCGGGAAGGCGTTTCCGGAAGAAGTAGCGATTCCCTACTTTTTGAAGGGAGTCGTACGTCTCGACCGCTAGGAATTCGCGAATGCGCTCGCGGATCTTCTGCCGCCCCGGCAAATGGTCTAGATACTTGCGGGCATATTGCGTTTGCTCTGCAATCCACTGTCGAGTTCGCGGAGACTCCTGCTCTTCGAGCCAGCGGTAGGGATCTATGACGGGAACGCCGTGAAGGATATCGACCACGGGCTCCACGACAGAACTCGGAGGAGGTGCTATGGGACACACGTGAGCCTCCGTTGCTGCAGCGTGTCAGCTTCGCGTTTCATTCGGCGTGTGAGACTGCGAAGGAATGCGGCCGTCTCCGGCCGCCAAACGGCAGTCTGAGTACGCAATTGGTGAGTGCTTGCCGCATACGTGAAAGCCGCAAGAAGCGGCGTGAGTTGAAAAGCGGCGGCGATCTGCTGGGACGACACGAAGGACTGCCAGGGAGTCGTGTACGCCGAAAGGATTGAGCATTCTGCGCTGGCATCTGTACCGTGAAATCGCCGCCTGTGTTCGAGCAAGTACTGAAACGTGAAGAACGGATGACCCACGCAGGCTTCCGCCCAATCGAGAAACACGCACCGCTCGGGCGATGTTAAAATGTTTTCGGGATTGCAGTCGAGGTGACCAAGGAGATTCGGAATTCCGTTTTCGCCCAACTCCTCCAGCGCTTTGCGGATCTCTTCGGCTAGCACGGCAAGTTCCGACGGCGTGACTGGCGGAGGCGTCGGCTGCGTCTGACTCGCCATTAGTTCGGCCATGCAATCGAAGAATGGGCCCACTAGCTCAAGAAGCGAGCACGCCCGAACGTCCCTGCATCCTGCGTCAATGAGGTGAAGTCCGTTGCCGAACGAAGCGACCTGCAAATGAGCGAGCGCGGAGGCGACGTTTTGCCACTCGATGATGGGAGATGTGTTGCTGAGATGCTGTCCTTCCGCCGCCACACTGAGCCAGGCGTTCCATTCTCGATTCGAGGCGATTACGTGTGGCACGCGGCCTGGAAAAAGCTGAGCGAGATGCAGCGTAAGCGCATACTCGTGTGCGTTCGGCTCGCCTACAGCTTTGAACCACAATGCGGCGCCGTTCGTTTCAAAGCGAAGCAAACTGAATGTAGGACTGGAATTGAATTGGCAGAACTTCCCGGTAAGGCGAAGCCCTGACACAGCTGCGTTCTCTCCGACCCAATCGGTCACGACTCGCAGCCAACCGGGCTTTCCGAAAAACCCTGGGAGTGTGCCTTTTCGATAGCGGTCCAGCGTTGTGCGTGACTTTTGAATTGCCTCGAAGTCCGCGGCTTCTGCAAATTGTCCCGCGCTCAACGATTCAGTAGGTATCCAGCGTATTCCGGCCGGGGGTTTTGAATCGGTCTGGCTGAGTTCTGCAACCTGATAACGAACGAGCCCTTGCGAATACGTATCACTCGGAAGTAAAAACAAGCAATACGCAACGACATTCCATCGTTTTTCGATCGCAGCTGTGATCTCTTTCGCGACTCTGGCACGCCGTGAAATCACCACGGCAGGAAGCCGTAGGCCGTCGTCGATTGTTTCAACGAGAACCTTAGCGGAATCGTTCCGGTAGAGAAGAATGCGGAAGGCGTCGTGATCGGATTGTGGTGAGTGGCACATAGAACTTCTTCTTCGTCATATGTTGGAAAGGTTCTCCGCTTCCCGGGTCTCAACCAGATGATGCTTTCGGAGATGCACGAGAAATTCCTGCAGATCTGTTGCCACAGCGTCGTGAGCCACGCCGAACTCCTGACTCAGTTCGTCGGCGATCTGTGCTGCCGTGCGGCCGTCTTTTAGGAGTTCAAGCATTCGAGACCCCACGAAGTTCAGCCGGTACATCTGTCCGCGAAGGATATCGAGGACCACGGCGCCATCCTGGCTATGGGTCGAGCGGACTTGTGCGGACAGCTTCACGAAGGAGAACTCCCAATTTCGTTTTTCAAACGATGGTCGTAAACGGAGCGAGCGTGTCAGAAAGAAGAGAGGGAAGCTACTGCTTCGAAAAAATATTCGCGAATTGACAGTACCTGCAGCAAGCCGTCGGCATTTCAAGCAGATCGCCGTTTATCCAGGGGTAGTCTGGCGAGACAAGCGTTCGCGTTCTTACTCTAATCCGACACACAAGGAAATCCGACCGATTTCCGGATGGGGCTTTGGTCAAGGCGGTGAGAGAAGGGAGCGAACGACAGCGACGATCTGGCCTACCACTTCGGCGTCAACACGCATGCGCAGCTGCTCCTCTCGGACGAAATCCGAGGCATGGGGGTGCACGACCAGCGTGTTGTCCTCTAAGGTGCAATTGGCAAGCAGATATGATCCGTCTCGCTTCATGGTGAGATAGAGCGGTTGTTCCCAAACTGATTTGCGGCGAAAGCCAGGTGGCCGAATCCTCCGTCGATTTACGATGACAAACAGTGCACCGGCAAGAGCGGGGTGCAAAGCCTTTGACTGTCCGCCGACCCAGAAAACGTCACGCAGCGAAAGCTCGGGTAATCCCGACAGCGAAACGAGGGAATGACGCAGAAAGAAAGGCAGTTCGTCGAGGCGTTCGAGAATGTGCGAAAGGAATCCGCGGGTAGGAGTTTTTTCAAGGGCAGCATGGATCTGACTCTCGCGAATGGTCAAAGCCTCTCGTAGCATCCATTCCGCGGGTATCGGCGTCGCGCCACTCATTGGTTCAATCCCAAAAGACTTCAAGAGATCGCTAAAGGGAAGCGCATAGAGAGCGCAGAGGGTAAACAGCTTGTGGACGTGGCGAGGCGGAGTATTGTTCGCTTCATAGTCTGAGAGCGAACTTTGGGACGTGAAGTAGCGATCGTCACCGAGCGCCTTGACAACCTCGCGGCTCATTTCAGACGCCATGTGAAGGGACAGCCCTGCGCGAAGCCGGGCCTCGCGCAGCAGATGGACGTGCCGTGTGTTCGCGTCCAGAAGTCCGGGTGACCAGAGGCGCGAGAGTTCGGGTGCTACCTCAGGCAGCGTGCAAGCAGGAATTGCCGAAATCTTTGGATGGGTAAGGGGGCGAAACTCCAGATCAACTACGCCCTCGATCTTTGCCTGGGAATCGAGTTGCAATTCAACTTTTGCAAACGGAAGCTGCGTGGGTAGGAGCGTGATGCGGTTCCTGGTCCCGAAGTGCAGGCGGCAGCAGCAAAGTCCGCCCCGGTGCTTGACAAGGAAAATGCGCGTGGAGTCTCGCGGACGGGTCGGGCGCAAATAGCGCGCGACGAGCCGCGGGTTGGCGCGCACGATACTTCCCGGCACAAGGTCGGGGAAAGCAAGGGCATCCTGTTGCCCGACCTTTACGTAGAGAAATCGGGCAATGCCTTCCCCGACGAGCGAACAAAGTTGCCGTGTACCCGCGGACTCCAGAAGCTGGCTCAAAGGAGCGACAGGAGGGACCGCGCCGCGAAGCAGGCGATCTCGAAACCATGGGATCGTCGCATGAGCGTCGTAGACCATGCCGTCGAGCAACGCGGTGCGCGGACGCAGAAGACTTGCTTGCAGCCGGGGAATATCGTCCAGGCGGAATCCGAAGAGCTGCAGCCAATTGGCAATGCGGTAGTTTGACAGTTGGCTCAAGGCGGAGAGCTGATGAATGGTCGGCGTCCATCCGGCAGAGCTCAGCTGAAAGTAGAAGTTGGGCGGAAGGTGGTAGGGAGGCGCGTGCGAGTGTTGGAGACGTGTGAGAGCGGCGACGCCATACAGCGTAAGATTCTTCGTTGCGAGGATACCGCGGATGCGGTCCGCGAGCGTTCGAGGAACGGTTGTGGAAGCATTGGTCGCGGATGTGGAGGACGAATCGGCGCCAGACTTAGAAGCTCGCGAAGATGTTGGGCGAGGTCTGTCGCTCATGAAGGACACTAAGCCGGAAGGGACACACATCGACGGCGTGGCACTTACGATGCAGGAGAGAAGATGCACTTGTGCAGAATTTCTGAAATCGTCCGGGTATCCGGACGATGGCGGACGATGGCTCCGCAGGTTCGTCTAGCAACCGGCGGAGATAAATATCTTCCACCTGAAATACCTCGACAGTTAATACGTCTAGCAGTATGATGCCGAACTGATGACCGACCCAGAAGTCATCCGTCGGGCTGGCGCAAGACTCCGGATGATACGATTGCGCCTAGGCCTCAGTCTCCGGCAAGTAGAGCGTCGCAGCTTGAGGATTGTCGCTGATCGACAGAACCGGGAATTTAACCTGTCCCGCGCCTGGATCACGGATATCGAGAAGGGGCGATTCGTCCCCGGCTCATTCAAGGTCGTAAGTCTTGCTGAAATTTACGGCTTGACGATCGCGGAAATTCACGGGTTCTATGGCATCCAGCCAGGCGATATCACCCAAGAGCGTCCGATGTTCCGGCCGCCCAAGACGCAACTTCTCCCTCGCCCCGACGAGGGTCTTCACAGTCGGGGGAGCCCCGAAACAAAGCAGCAGCTCGAAAGTGCGAACCTGGTTACGCAGCTGGTCAATATTTGGGGAGACGTGCCCGTGCCGTTGCTCCGCCATCTGAACCTTCGGCGGTGTTTGTTCGGATATATCGGCGCGTCTGACCGCACCATGGCGCCTCTGCTCCCTCCTGGTACCTTCGTGCAAATCGATCCAAAGCAGACGCGCGTGCACGAGGGGCCGCCGCAAAAGGACATGGGACAATCACAATTCGCTAGGCCCATCTATTTTCTGGACATTCGCACGGGGTATGCATGCGGCTGGTGTCAAATCAAGGATGGCGTGCTCACTCTGATTTCACATCCGCATTCGGGCGAGCCGACGCGGACGTTCCGTCACCCAAGTGAGGCGGAAGTGGTCGGCCGGGTCATCGGAGTGGCCATGCAAATTGCGGGAGAAGAGTTCACGCGGATTGCGGAGCGAACCCGGCGGAGTCCGTCGAAGGAGTAGCGGCCGATAGGATTTCGTGCCGTCAGCCGATTTCCGCCGTCTTATTGAGCGTCACAGCCCAGGCGCCGTGTTTTTTTCCTTACTCCATTTCACCGCAAGATCCACGACGGTCTCGTGCAGCGTACCGTCCGCGCAACCTGAACACGATATTCAGTTTTCGTCGAAACGGTCGAAGGTGCGGCGGCCCGTTCGCAGGAGGAAACGACTTCGAAACCTCAAATTACGCGGTCTCGTCCAAGGTGCCGCCCAGAATTCGTGAGGCCGCGCATTGGACTCGTTCGAGGCTCTTCATCAGTAAGGCCGCATCGCCTTGGTAGAGTTGGATCTAGTTTCGGCAGGCGTTTCCGGTTTCAAGCCCGACTGCGCGACAGACGACAAAGGCCACGGCCTCGGCCTCCGTTTCTCTTTGCCGTTTTGTCGTTTCGTTTCGATTGTCCCGGCGATGCAAGAGTTCGTGCGCGCACTCGTGAACGAGCGTAGCGAAGGATTGCGAATTTAATAATGCTTGCACCGAGTTCAACGATGTCGCCCCCCTTACAGCAGTACCGCGAGGAAGGACCGTCGTGGATGGCAATCGCGCAATTCATGTCATAAATCGAGGGATAAACGGAATTGAATTGCGTTGAAGCGACCTGCTGGGTACTACTCTGTCAGTCGATCCGCTTCAAGACTACCTTGAAGGGAACCCATCGGAACGCAGCGCGAGACAAAAACCACTGGAACCTGCTCGCGCTGCGTTTCTGATACGTAAGCGCGGGTTCGCGTAGTGGGACAATTTTGAAAGTGTCGCGAAACCGTTTGTTCAGATCGTTTTCTTGTGCGCGGGGCCAGTTTGCCTCCGACGTACTCCCGGAGCGCCTAACGCTTCCGCGACGGAGGCCACGGTACAGAGATACACCTGCGCTGCGCAATATCAATAGGAGCCGTGGTACAACTCTGCCTCGATGTGAGGATACTAGAAAAGCGGATCTCGACTGCCTCGCAGGGGTGTACCTCGACATTGCACTTTGCTACCCCCAACGCAGACCTGGAAGGCATGAGTCGGATTCGGCGTACCGCAAGGGGCGGGATTCGCGCACCATGGAACTGATGCAGCTCGAAATGTTTGTCGCAGTGGTCGAAGAAGGCAGCGTCCGGGGCGCCGCAGAACGAGTGTTCCGCACCCAGCCGGCGGTCAGCATCGCCGTGAGCAAGCTTGAACGGGAGTTTGAAGCGCCGCTGTTCGACCGCTCCAAGCGCCACGAGTACCGCCTGACGCAGGTCGGAGAGGCGCTCTATCAGCATGCCACGCGGATGCTTTCCCTGCGCAGTGAAACGATCTCGGCCGTCGGCGACATTCGCAACTTGCGGTCGGGCCGCCTGCGGGTCGGCGCGAACGAAAGCGTCAGCCTGCACCTTCTTCCAAAGTTCGTGCAGACCTTCCTGACTGAACATTCCGGCATCCGCATCGAGGTGAAGTGCGAACGGTCGGAAAGCCTGCTCGCGGACTTGAAGGACCGCAAGCTCGACCTGGCGTTGCTTTCGTTCCGGCCGGAGGACAAGGAACTCGATTCCAAATTCTTGATGCAAGATGAACTAGTCCTGATCACGAGTCCGACGCACGCGTTCGCAGCCAAAGGGCGCGTAAACATTCGGGACCTCGGCGAGGAGTCCCTCCTGGTCATGGATGTTTCCGAGCCTTCGCCCTGGCATCGGAAAATCGCGGAGGCGTTCGTGCAGGTCAAGGCGCCGCTGCACCTGACGGTCGAAAACGCGCCGATCGAGATGATCAAGAAGATGGTGGCCGTTGGCGTTGGCGTGGGGTTTGTGCCGCTGATGTCCGTGCGGGAAGAAAGGGACAGCGGGAAGCTGGCCGTGATCGAAGTCGATGGATTCCGCTTGGAGCGTTCGGTCTGGTTGGTGCGCCGCCACGCCGTGCAATCGCCTGCTGCGAAGGCGTTCCTGCAGACGGCGCTGGCCTTCGGGGAACAACTCCGAGGAAGGGCTCCTGCGAGCCTACCAAAAGCGGCGCGGCCTTCCCCTCCAGCCGTCCTCCCCAAGAGAGAAAAGATATTGGTGGTGAAGCACCAAGCCTGATCCACAGGGGGAAAGCTTGCTTCCGGTACACAGTAGACCCAGTTTTTTCGGAGATGCGCTCGTGGCCAAAAGCGAGAGGGCGGCGCGAAAGAAGTACGAAGCTCCAACGCTGACACCGATCACGCCTACGAACTTGTCCCCCAAGGCGCGGCGAGAACTCGCGCAGCTGTTTTCCACGTCAGCATCGGAATCCCGGGGCCCTTCTCAATCGGACGGCGGGTTTCGGATCGTGCTCGATCTCGAAGGGAGATTCAAACAAGTCTCGCAGGAATTCAGTGCCACGGTGGGATACACGCAGGAAGAATTGCTTGGCAAGCGCATCGACGATGTCACTGCTTCGCGCACAGTGCACATCCCGCAGCATCTCGGGGCCGTCGTGCACTTCGGGCAGTTTCACTGCCTGTGGATGTTCGTCCATGGCGACGGCCACGGCGTTCTGGTTCGCAGCGACTGGGAACTTCTTCCTAACCTGTGGATGGAGGTGTTCTGCGAGCTGCTCGTGGCGTAACAGCGACGCGTGTCGATCTTCAATGACGCTCTGGCGCATGGGAGCGGGCAAGGAATGGAGCGATTGCAACGCGAACTTTACGCGGCTTAGAGCGGAGCTGATCATTCCTGAAATAAAGCTTTAATGATTGCACCGTCTCGGTGATACGCATACAGCCCGATCCTAAATGCAGTCATAAACATTATTAAAGCGGCCGGCGCGAAAGGCTGTGCTATCCATTCGCGCAGGCAGGCAAGGCCCCTGCTCGCGCACATTAGGCGCGTGAGCTCTTAAGCTGTGACACCCCGGGCAGAGCCACACAGCTCCTGTGACGTCCTTTGGTCCCTCACTTGATGTTTGATTCTCTTTCGAATTCAGTGCTCGGAAAGGAAAAACCAAGATGCAGGGAACGGTGAAATGGTTCAACAACGTCAAGGGATTTGGTTTCATAGGTCGCGACGATGGGAGCGCCGACGTGTTCGTGCACTACACGGCGATTCTGGGTGAGGGATATCGGACGTTGAAGGAAGGAGATACAGTGGAATTCGAGATCGTCGATGGTCCGAAAGGACCACAAGCGGCAAACGTAGAAGTGCAGCCGCCGGGCTAAAGGAAGTTCACACGTCGTATTCTTCTCTCTCGAGGTACCAACGAAGCTGCTTGAGACGACGTTCGGTTATGCAGACGGCAACACATTTACGAAGGTCCGCTACAACGGCGGGAGCGTTTCAACAACCGTCAAACCCGATGACTGGAATAACAAGCTTACGGTTCTTGACAGAAGAGGCGGACGGAACAGGCGCAGGGTTTGCGCAGGAAGGGCAGTAATGCCTACGAATGAAAACAGACCATTCGCGGAGAACAGTATTCGGCCGGTGAAGGCCGACCCACTGTTTCAAGAGCTTCTCGCCGTGATGGAGTGGATTTCTATCGCTCACGCATCGGTGAGCGCGGTGAGCATTTGCGAAGCCGCTTGCCGTACATGGCCAAGGCTCTCCGTGAGGAGTTGGGCATCGCCGTTCCACAACTGGATGTAGTCGCATGCCGCCGAACCCGTTTCGAGCCCGATGGCGTTGGAGACTACGAACGCGGCGGCTTCTGCTTCGGTTTCGCGGATTCGGCGTGAGGTGCTGCCGCGGCGATCGCCGCGATGCAAGAGTTCATGCGCCAGCTCGTGCGCGAGGGTCGAGAACTCTTCGGCGGGCGTGATGTGACCGCCGCTCGACGTCCCGCGCGCGGGCGCGATGTCGGATGAGTATTCGACGGAAATTCCCTGCGACTGCGCGAAGGTGCGGAGACGCTCGCGATATTCGCAGGGGTCGCCCTGCACGATTCCGATCTGCGGCAATTCCTTGCCATCGGTCTGGCTGACATCGAACACATAGGCAGAGCGAAATCCTGCGACGGAAGCCGAAGTCTCTTCACGTTCTTCTTCGTTCTCCGGTTTGCGACGAACGATGGGAGCAAGAATCACGATGCCTTTCTCGCCCTTCTTAACGAAGCGGCCAAGCTGGTTCCACGTACGGAAGCCGGCGACGTAACTGGCATTTGGTTTTTGCGAAGCGATCAGTAGCACGTTGTGAAGGCTGTAGCGGTGGAAGCGTCCAATGGCCCTAAGATAGCCGGTGAGTGCCTCACTACGTCCCGCCTTCAGCGCAGCGACGAGCTGTTCGGTGGCCTTTTCTGTGATTTCCTTGATCTGTTCTGATTTCATTTCCGTTCTCCTGTGCGGGGATTTGGTTCCCTCACATCGGGCCGGGGAACCAAAGGACCGCGGTAGAGGAGAACGGAAACAGACGAATCAGGGAGCCGGAGCGAACGGCAACGGGCGTGACACGAGTCCGCGAGTGGCGCGACGGTGTGCCAGCGGAGGCGGAATCACAGAGGAGAAGGGCTTTGATGAAGAAGCGGGCGGATCAGGCGCGGGGTTTAGCCACGAACAGCATTAGGATTCACTGTGAAATCGAGCAAAGCTGGAGGTTGTGTCAGATTCAAGAAGATCGTTGAGAGGCGGCGTTACTGCATACTTCCCTAAGAAAGTTGGGGTATTGTGCAAGCCAGAGCGTGCTAATACTTGGTGCGTACGTACGCGCCATGCCGCCCGTAACATGGAGAGCCCAGACGATTCTTGTGAGGATTGAGAGAGGCATCCGTCCTTTTCTTGTTGAAGGTCTTTCCGCAAACCGTGCATCGATAGCCGTAAGTTGGCCCTTGATGTCTGGTTCTCGCTGAACGGCCGAGCCTTGGCATGCGCGACATCGCGGCTGAAGGCGCAACGGTAAGCGGTCCCGTCGAAGTCAGTTCAACCGCAAGCGCGCGTTCTTGTAACCGGTGTGACCGAAACAGCAAACGAGGAGCCATTTGAGGGAGTCGCGCTGCAATTTGAATCGTTGCGGGATCTCCGGCGGCGACGCTTTTTGCAATTTCTTGAGTTCCGTGCGCTTGGCGATCAGACGCTCGACGACGCGGCTGGTGATGCCACGCCTCTTTTCACAGATGCGGTAGCCCAGCTCGGGAATGCGGGGAGCATGGGGACAGCACGGGCAATTGACGGTCTCGGGAGAGATGTTGAAGCGCGCGATGATGCTGAGGAACTGGCCGACGAAGTCGAGTTCGGCGACATTCGCGGTGAAGCCGAGCTTCGGTACGAAGACCAGACCGCCCCGGTCCGCGCACAGCAGTTCATCGGGATGCTTGGGATCTTCGGGCTCTGCTTTCTGTTCGGGAATCAACACGCCATCGCGATGGGCGAGTTCCATTGCTGGTGAAATCAGTCATTTTCAAAGAGGAGAGCGCCAATGATTGGCGAGTGCGTGTTAGCAGTAACTAGTTATAAATAGGATCGAGCCTGAATCGTTTCCAGACAGACTCGCTCTTTGTGGATCATCCACGCCCGAAGGAGAAAATAGGGCTACAAGCTGTCGACTTGGGTCCCACGCACTCATCAAGAACAACGAGGCCGAAGTGATTGTCTGGATAGGCCGAGAACTTGTTCCGTACGGCCATGTGTTGAATGGTCGTTACTAAGACATCTGGGTGCCTGTCTTCGTTCGAGCCATTGGCTCGGTCGATGTTGAAATTGTCCGGCAGCGCCTAGTCCTACGGACAGTGGCCAGAGGTGAAGCGTTAACGCCGGAATGCATCCTTTTACTGGTCCAGCAAAAATGGTCGCTGATCGATTTCCCAACGTGCCCAAATGAGATTGCCCCTGATTAACGAAACCCGCCTAGGCGCGCTTCCAGGGCATTGAGGAAGCATTAGGTTTTTTTCCTCTAGTTTATTGGTTCGGCCAATTTATATCGGGCTGGCAAATTACCTGAATTATGTGGAGTTGACTCCTCTTGCCGTGGTTCAACGAGTGTACTACTGTGGAACTTCCTCCCCTTGCGTTTAACATGGACTGCACATCAGATTCGTATAATGTCATGATCTGAATACGTAACTGTCGCCGTCTGTAACGAAAGGTTAATCTGCGCGAAAACCGAACAAATGAAACCCTCAACAGACCGCGTTTTGATCGTTGACGACGAACCAGCTGTTCGCAAAATGTTGGGAGTGATGTTGTCGCAAGTGGGAATTGGGAACCAAAGTGCGGCCAGCGCGGAAGCGGCCCTCGACGTTTTGCCGAGTGGATTGTTCGGCGCGGTGATTTCGGATCTGCGCATGCCGGGAATCTCCGGGCTGGAGCTTCTGGCTGAAGTGCAGCGCAAATACCCCGACTTGGTGTTTCTGGTCGCCACCGGTGTGGATGATGTCCGCGTCGGAGTCCAGGCGATGAGAGAAGGCGCTGATGATTATCTTGTGAAACCCTTTCAGCTGGAAATGGTTTTGGCCAGCCTGGAACGCGCCTTCCAGAAGAAAGCTCTCCAGCGAGAATTGGAAAATTACCGACGCCATTTAGAGGAGATGATCGCCAAGCGCACGCAACAGCTTCAAACGGCCATGGCCCAATTGGAGCACAGTTACTCGGCGACCCTGGAAGCGCTGGGTAGCGCCATTGACCTGCGGGACGGTCCAACTGCGGGCCACTCACGCAGAGTGTTTTGGTATTCCATCAAAATCGCGCAGGCCATCGGAGGCCTGGAGGAGGAACTCCGGAACCTCGGAATGGGAGCGTGGCTGCACGACATCGGGAAATTGGCCATCCCCGACGGGATTCTTCTGAAGCCCGGTGCACTGACAGAGCAAGAGCGCGAGGTGATGCAGCACCACGTCCAGATCGGCTATGACTTAGTCAAAGGCATTCCGTTTCTCGCGGACGCAGCCGAAATCATTCTTGCGCATCACGAGCGATGCGACGGCAGCGGCTATCCGCGAGGGTTGAAAGCCGAGGAAATTGCGTTGGGCGTCAGGATCTTTGCCGTGGCCGATAGTTTTGACGCCATGACCTCGGACCGGCCATACCGTTCCGCCATGCCCTTCGAGGTAGGGCGCGACGAAATTCAGCGCGCAGCGGGGAAATTGTTCGACAGGACCGTCGTGCGCGCGTTCCTCGCGATTTCTGTGAGCAAGTGGGCAGCGATTCGAGAGGAAGCCGCAAGCGTGCAGATTAGCACTATCCTGAACTCTGGCGGTTTGAGCTTTGCATCCGCTGACGACCGCGACGACTCGCGAGAGGTAAGTATTCAACTCCAGCATCTTGCTAATGCTCCTGGTCGTGAAGGCGCATAGGAAAAAACGCCATGCCAACCCAAACCAGTATGAACAT
>WNFJ01159910.1_pt1 | contig 30315 bp, 28 predicted proteins | sample 5400461 | NCBI WGS metagenome assembly WNFJ01 (sample SAMN13153349, study PRJNA577476) | soil metagenome | isolation source: 115 cm saprolite on Douglas fir-dominated hillslope | place: USA:California | collected 2013-09-17
TAGCCCTTGCCGAACATCCCGCCGGAGCCGATGGCGATTTGCGACTGGATGATGTGGTATCCCGTGCCGAGCGGATCGTTTTCGGGATTCAAAAACGTCAGGATGCGTTGGCGCTGATAGTCGTGGATGAAATGCCAGGCCGCGACGGCGGCGGCGCCGAGCAGCGGTATCGATATCAATATGATCCGTAGCTGCATCCCGGCAAGCAGCATCACGATCAGGCCGGAGGCCGCGATCAGCAGGGCGGTGCCTAAGTCCGGTTGCTTGGCGATCATGGCCGTAGGAATGGCAATCAGCAGCCCCATCACCATGAGATCCTTGAAAGTCGGCGGCAGGGGGCGCTCGTGCATGTACCAGGCGCATATCATGGGGACGGCAAGTTTCATGATCTCGGAAGGCTGGAAGCGCATGAATCCGATATCGAGCCAACGCTGCGCACCCTTGCCGATATGACCCGTCAGCTCGACGACGATCAGCAGCAGAACGCCGAGGGCATAGGCAATGGGTGCGAACAGGCGCAGGTATTGCGGTGTCGCGAGCTTGGCGAGGGCAATCATGGCGGTGACCGCAATGGCGATATTTCCCAGATGATGCTCGACCATTTTCAGGTTTTGTCCGGAGGCGCTATACACCACCAGAATCCCGAAGCAGACGATGATGGCCAGTACGCCGGTCAGGGGGCCGTCCAATCCCAAGGCACGCAAGGTGCGGCCGCCGGCGGTCAGGGTGCGGCGGGTTCGGGACGGCGAGAATTCGTCGAAGATCATAGAGCCTTTCCAAGAGCGGGTATTTTATCCGCGGGCGGCGCCTTGTCCTGCAACAGGTAGGCGTCGAACATCTTGCGCGCAATCGGCGCCGCGGTGCTGCCCCCGTGCTTGCCGTTTTCGACAAATACGGCCACCGCGAGTTTCGGGTCTTCGGCGGGAGCGAATGAGATGAACAGCGCGTGATCGAGCAAGCGCTCGGCCAGATCCTTTTCGTGATATTTCTCGCCCTGAGCGATCGTAAAAACCTGCGCAGAGCCGGTTTTGCCGGCGATCTTGTACGGCGTTCCCGCGGTGGCAACCGCCGCCGTGCCGCCGGGCCCGGTCGCCAATTCCATGCCGTCGACGACAACCTGCCACTGATCGCGGGTGACCGCGGTCAGCGTAGGCTCAGGCTGAATCGGTCGCGGCGCGAGCGTCGTCGATCCGGCGGCCCGCACGGCCGATACCAGCCTTGGTTTGTAGATCTCACCGCGCGATGCGATGGCCGATACGGCATGGGCGAGTTGCATGGGTGTTGCCAGCATATAGCCTTGACCGATGCCTACGCTGATGGTTTCGCCGGGGAACCACACCTGCTCGGCGGCTCGCTTGTAGGCATGGCGTTTCCAGTCGGTGGAGGGCATCAAGCCCGGCTTTTCGCCCGGAATGTCGATTCCGGTGACCTCGCCGAATCCGAATATGCTCATGAACTCATGCATGCGGTCGATGCCGAGCTTGCTCGCGACCGTGTAGAAGTACACGTCGCACGATTGCATGATGGCGTGGCGCATCGCGAGGACGCCGTGACCCTTGGGCTTCCAGTCGTGGAATACATTCCTGCTGCCGGGAAGGCTGAAATGGCCCGGGCAGAATAGGGTTTGTTCGGGGGTCATGACGCCATATTTCAATGCGGCCATCGCGAAGAATGGCTTGACCGTCGAGCCGGGCGGGTAGGCGCCGCGCAGCGCGCGGTTGATGAGCGGCTTGTCGATATCGTTTTGCAGGGCGTCGAACTGCTTGGTCGTGAGGCCGCGTGCGAACGCGTTGGGATCGAATCCCGGCGTGCTGGCGAGGGCGACGACGTCGCCCGTGTGCGGATCGATGGCGATGGCCGCGCCGCGTTTGCCCGTCAAAGCCTCCTCTGCGGCCCGTTGCACGCGCATGTCGATGCTGAGGATCAGATCCGCGCCGGCGACGGGCTGGCGTACATTCAATTTGGGCGTAAAGGCCCCCTGGCGTTCGACCGGCCGGCCGGCCGCATTGACCAACACTTCGCGGTATCCCGGGGTTCCGTGCAGCAGGCTCTCGTAGGCGCCTTCGACCCCTAATTTGCCGATCAGCGTGGTGCCCGCGTACGCGGCAGAATCGATGTGCTTGAGGTCTTGCTCGCTGATCGCAGCGACGTAGCCGAGCGCGTGCACGGCCATTGGACCGAAGGGGTAGTGCCGGGACAAGCGAGTGCGGATGTCCACCCCCGTGAATTCGTAGCGATGCACCGCGAACAGCTTGACCGGCACGCTTTCGTAGACATGATGCGACAGGATGGTGCGTTTGATGCTGTTGGTGTCTTCAGCATCGAGCAAACCGATGGCCACCAGGCGAGCCAGAGTGGCGTCGATCTCCGGAATGCCGCCGACTTGTTCTCGGACCAATTCCAGCTGAAACGCCGGAAGATTCTCGGCCATGACCACTCCGTGCCGGTCGAGGATCAGGCCGCGGCTGGGCGGAATTGGATCGGTGCGCACCCGATTTCCCTGCGAGAGTTCCGCGTAATAGTTGTGCCTCAGCACCTGCAGATAGAAGAGGCGCGAGGCGACGGTCAGGAGCAGCACGCTCACGCATACGGCGGCGACGATGCTGCGAATCGTGAAGATCCGCTGCTCACCCCAGTGGTCTTTGATGCGGACGCGGCGAACCACGCTACCGGCTCCGTTCGGCGTCAGCGTTCATGCAGACGCCTCAATATGCCGGCCAGCACCGGCCACAGCAATGCCCCGATGACGGGAGCGAGCCAGCGGCCGAACGCGGTCACGGGATTGCCGGTGGCGCCGTCGACCCAGAACAGGATGAACTGATACCCGGTCAACAAGGCGAATATGGTCAGGCATTGCGAAAGCATCGAGAATACTCGCAGGCGCAGCCGGAGGTGCGTCGCCCACGCGGCCATCAGCGTGAGCGCGAGCGCGTGCTGACCGAGCACCACGCCGTGGATCACATCGAGCGCGAGACCCGCCATGAATGCCAGCGTGAGCCCCCCGGCCCGAGGCAACTCGATGGACCAGTAAAAGACCACCAGCACCAAAAAGTCCGGACGAAGCGATTCCAGCATCGAGGGCAGGGGTAAAACCGCCAGCGCCAGCGCGACGAGCGCCGACAGGGCCATGGGCAACCGACGGATGCGAGTATCGCGCATCATTCGTCGTTCGCTCCCGCAGGCGGCGCTGTCTTCGCAGGCGGCGGATTTTTAGCGGGCGGCGGAGTCTTGGCGGGCATTGCGGCCGTGCTTTGCGACTGCGGCTGCGCCGGCGCGGCGGATGTAGCGGGTGCGGGCGACGATGCCTGCGTCTTGAGCCAGACGAACATCAGCTCGCGCGACCGATCGAGTGCGGCGGCGGGTTTTACATCGACGTCCGCAAGGGACTGGGCGGAATCTCGCTTGACTTCTGCCACGGTACCCACCGGATAGCCGGCCGGGAATCCACCGCCGAGCCCGGAGGTCACCAAGAGATCCCCGGAGATCACATCGGCGCTCGTCGGAAGGTAGGGCAGCTTGAGCCGGCCCATATCGCCCGTGCCCACGGCAATGGTGCGCAATCCATTTCGATTGATCTGCACCGGTATCGCGTGCGTCGCGTCGCTGACCAGGATCACCTCTGCGGTCAGTTGACCCACGCGGGCGACCTGCCCGAACACTCCACCCGAGTCCAATACGGCTTGCCCGACGAATACCCCGTCCTGCGCGCCCTTGTCGACCAGCACTCGCTCGCGGAAGGCGTCCAAATCGAGGTCCATGACATCGCCGATGAGGAACCGGTCCGTGATCCCCGCGGTATTGTTCCGCAGCCCACGCAGGCGCTGGCTCTCCGCCTCCAGCGCCTCATAGCGCTGCAGGCGGAATTGCGCCACACGCAGCTCCGCCTCGAGCTTGGCCTTGTCGGCGCGGAGGGCTCCGCGGGACGACACGCTTTCGCGAAACCAGTCCCAACCCTCGAAGGGGCTGGCGACCGCGATTTGCACGGGGTAGGCGACGATCGAGAGCAGCCGGCGAATCCTGCCCAGGTGATCGTAGCGCTTGTCCACGATAATCAATCCCAACGCCAGCAGGGAATACAGCACGCAGCGGAGCAGGAGTCCCGTCGTTCGACCGGATGTGTCGGCGCTACGAAAGGCGACCATGGGCGGAAGTATCCCTAGTCGCTTGCATTACTCCAGTCCGAAGATGCCCGGACCATGCTCCTCGGTAAGCTCGAGGATACGCCCGCCGCCGCGCGCCACGCAGGTCAGCGGATCATCCGCAACCACCACGGGCAGGCCGGTCTCTTCCATCAGCAATTTATCCACGTCGCGCAGCAAGGCGCCGCCGCCGGTGAGCACGATGCCGCGTTCGGCGACGTCGGCGCCGAGCTCGGGCGGCGTTTGCTCGAGCGCTTGTTTGACCGCGCCCACGATGCCTTGCAGCGGCTCCTGCAGCGCCTCCAATATTTCGTTCGAGTTCAAGGTGAAGCTGCGGGGCACGCCTTCGGACAAATTGCGGCCCTTGACCGAAATTTCCCGCACCGTCTGGCCCGGATAGGCGGAGCCGATTTCCAACTTGATGCGCTCAGCCGTCGCTTCACCGATCAAGATGCCGTAGTTGCGCCGCACGTAGTTGGTGATCGCTTCGTCGAATTTGTCGCCGCCGATGCGAACGCTGGCCGCATAGACGATGCCGTTCAGTGAGATGACCGCCACCTCGGAGGTGCCGCCGCCGATGTCGAGCACCATGGAACCGCGCGCCTCCTGAACCGGGAGGCCGGCGCCGACCGCCGCGGCCATGGGTTCAGGGACGATATCCACGCTGCGCGCGCCGGCGCCCTCGGCCGATTCTTTGATGGCACGCCGCTCCACTTGGGTGGAGCCAAAAGGCACGCACACCAGAACCCGGGGGCTCGGGCTCAGGAACCGGTTGCCGTGCACCTTCTTGATGAAGTACTGCAGCATTTTTTCGGTGTACGTGAAATCCGCAATGACCCCATCCTTCATCGGCCGAACCGCGGTGATATGCCCCGGGGTTCGTCCCAGCATGTTTTTGGCTTCCACACCGACCGCGACGATGATTTTGCCGCCTCGAGTGGGTTCGTCCTGCACCGCGACCACCGACGGCTCGTTGAGAACGATGCCGCGTTCGCGAACGTAAATCAGCGTGTTGGCCGTTCCAAGATCGATTGAGAGGTCATTGGAGAAATAGCCTCTAAGGCGTTTGAACATGGGGTATTTTTTCTTGCGAAAGGGGGTAAAAAAAGTTGGGCTAATGTAACAACCGACACGACATTCAGCAAGGCAACGTGTATCATTCGTCACGCTTATTTTGCGTGAGATGGCACGCACTTTTGGGCAATCCTATGAGCCTGACCCGCCAAGACGTCGAAAAGATCGCGCACCTCGCACGGCTGTCGATCACCGAACGAGAGATGCCGGTCTACGTGACCAGCCTGTCCAGCATCGTGGATTTCGTCGACGAATTATCGCGAGCGCAAATCGGCAATGTGGAACCCATGGCACATCCTCTCGATGGCCAGCACCAGCGCCTGCGGCCCGACGTGGTGTCGGAGACCGACGAGCATGAAAAGTACCAGGCCAATGCGCCGGCCGTGCAAGCCGGCCTGTATGTCGTGCCGCGCGTGATCGAGTAGGGGCAGGCGATTCCGGTCAGGCCTGCTATTCTTAGGTGACGATGTTGCACACTCTTTCCATCGGCGAGCTTGGCCGAAGCTTAAGTTCGGGGGAGATTTCGAGCGTCGAGCTCACGCGCCTGTTTCTGGCCCGGATCGAGCGCCTGAATCCTGCCTTGAATGCGCTGATCACCCTCACGGCCGAGCAGGCGCTGCTGGCGGCGGCCGCAGCCGATCGCCGCCGCGCCGCGGGCGAAAAGGGCCCCTTGCTCGGCATCCCCCTCATTCATAAAGACATTTTCTGCACCGACGGGGTACGCACCAGCTGCGGTTCGCGCATGCTGGACAATTTCGTAGCGCCCTACGACGCCACGGTCGTCGCGCGGCTGAAGGCGGCCGGCACCGTCATGCTGGGCAAGGCCAATATGGATGAGTTCGCCATGGGTTCCTCCAACGAGACGAGCTTCTACGGACCCGTCAAAAATCCCTGGGATACGAGCAAAGTCCCGGGCGGATCATCCGGGGGGTCGGCGGCGGCGGCCGCGGCGCGCCTGGCTGCGTTCACCACGGGCACCGATACCGGCGGGTCGATCCGTCAGCCTGCCGCGTTGACCGGCGTGACCGGTGTGAAACCGACCTATGGACGCGTGTCTCGCTACGGGATGATTGCCTTCGCATCGAGTCTCGACCAGGCCGGAGTCTTTGCCAGGAGTGCCGCGGACGCCGCGATCGTCCTACAGGCCATGGCCGGATTCGATCCTCGAGATTCAACCAGCATCGATGCTCCGGTTCCCGACTACCCCGCCGCCCTTCGGGAGCCGCTCAAGGGCCTGAAGATCGGTCTGCTGCGCGAGTTTTTCGACGGCTTGGAGGCTCGCAATGCGTCGCTGATCGGCGACGCGTTGAAGATCTACCGAGGCCTCGGGGCGGAAACCGTCGAAGTCAGCTTGCCGCACCTGCCGTTGTCGGTGCCCACCTATTATGTGGTCGCGCCGGCCGAGTGCTCGTCCAATCTGTCGCGCTTCGACGGCGTGCGCTTCGGCCATCGTTGCGAGAACCCTACGGATTTGTTGGATTTGTACAAGCGTTCGCGAGGCGAGGGTTTCGGCGCCGAGGTCAAGCGGCGCATCATGACGGGCACGTACGTGCTGTCAGCCGGGTATTTCGATGCCTACTATTTGAAGGCTCAGAAGGTGCGCCGCCTGATCACCGACGATTTTCGAGCGGCCTTCGAGCAGGTTGACCTCTTGATCGGGCCCACCACGCCGACTCCCGCCTTTGCCATCGGCGCGAAGATCGACGATCCGGTCACCATGTATCTGAATGACATCTATACCATCGGCGCCAATCTAGCCGGGCTGCCCGGGCTGTCGTTGCCCTGCGGGTTCATCGAGGGATTGCCGATGGGTTTGCAGTTGATCGGCCCGCATTTTTCCGAAGCGAAACTCTTGAACGCAGCGCATCTATTCCAGCAAGCCACCGATTGGCACAGTCGTTCGCCGCGAGGGTACGAGTGATGGCCGACTGGGAAGTAGTCATCGGGCTCGAGATACATGCGCAGCTCGCCACGAAGTCGAAGATTTTCTCGGGGAGCGCGACGGCATATGGCGCACCTCCGAACACGCAAGCCAGCTTGGTTGATCTGGCCTATCCCGGCGTGCTGCCGGTGCTGAATGCGGAAGCGGTGCGCATGGCGGTCAAGTTCGGGCTGAGCATCGGCGCCGAGGTGGCGCGCCATTCGGTATTTGCCCGCAAGAATTATTTCTATCCCGATTTGCCGAAAGGCTACCAGATCAGTCAGTACGAGCTGCCGGTGGTCAAGAAGGGCAAGCTCAAGGTCATGCTCGACGATGGCGCCGTCAAGATCATCGGCGTCACGCGCGCGCATCTCGAGGAGGATGCCGGAAAGTCGCTGCATGAGGGCCTTGCCAATGCCACCGGCATCGATTTGAATCGCGCCGGCACACCGCTGCTCGAGATCGTCTCCGAGCCCGACATGCGCGGAGCAAAGGAGGCGGTGGCGTACATGAAGAAGATCCATACCTTGGTGCGCTACCTCGAGATCTGCGACGGCAACATGCAAGAGGGGTCGTTTCGCTGCGACGCCAATGTCTCGGTGCGCCCCAGGGGCCGCGAAAAATTCGGCACCCGCGCGGAGATCAAGAATTTGAACTCCTTTCGATTCGTCGAGAAGGCGATCAACTACGAAGTCGCGCGGCAGATCGACTTGCTGGAGAGCGGCGGCACGGTGGTGCAGGAGACGCGGCTGTACGATTCGGACAAGGACGAGACTCGCTCGATGCGCTCCAAGGAAGAGGCCAACGACTATCGCTATTTCCCCGATCCCGATCTCCTGCCGGTGCAGATCGACGAGTCGTTCATCGACGCGGTGCGGGCGACGCTGCCGGAGTTGCCCGATGAGAAGGCCGCGCGCTTCGCGCGGGATCTGGGCCTCTCGGCGTACGATGCCGGGGTCCTGAGCGCGAGCCGCGAGCTCGGCGCGTATTTCGAGGAGGTCGCGGCCCTGCTCGATGCCAAGACCGGCAATGGCGCTGCGCATGCCAAGCTGGCTGCGAATTGGGTCATGGGCGAATTGTCGAGCGCCCTGAATCGAGACAATATCGAGATCACGGCCTCACGCGTCACTCCCGCGCAACTGAGCGGCCTGCTGGCGCGAATCGTCGATCAGACGATCTCCGGCAAGATCGCCAAGGAGGTATTCGAGGCGATGTGGTCCGGAGGCGAGTCCGCGGACGCCATCATCGAGGCGAAGGGTCTCGAGCAGATCACGGACTCCGGCGCCATTGAAGGAGTGATCGACGCCGTGATCGCCGCCAATCCCAAACAGCTCGCCGATTACCGTTCGGGCAAGGATAAATTGTTCGGCTTCTTCGTCGGGCAGGTGATGAAGGCGACGGAAGGCAAGGCGAACCCGGCGCAACTCAACGAATTGCTGAAGCTCAAGCTGGGTGGTGGCGCTTAAGATGCATGACCGCGACTGCTTGCATCGCTTCATGTTCGAGCGATACCCGATTCGTGGACACTTGGTGCACCTCGATACGGCCTGGCACGCGTTGATCGAGCATCGCGAGTATCCGGCACCGATCCGCGACACCTTGGGCGAGGCGGTGGCCGCTTCTCTGCTCCTGGCGGCGACGGTCAAGTTCGAGGGCGTTCTATCGCTGCAACTGCAGGGCGACGGGCCCGTGCATCTTGTATTGGCGCAATGTACCGGCGGCCTCGGAGTCCGGGGGCTCGCTCGATACCGGGAAGGCGCTCATCGGAGCGAGAGCACCGGCATCGACGCGGGCCCTGAGCGGATCGCCGATCTGATCGGCGCCGGCAATATCACCGTCACCTTGGAAACCGACGACGGCGCGCAACGCTATCAGGGAATCGTGCCCATTACGGGCGGGCGCCTGGCCGAATCCCTGCAGGTCTATTTCGAGAACTCCGAGCAGTTACCGACGCGGCTCTGGCTGCATGCCGATGCGCTCGGCGTGTCCGGGATGCTGCTGCAGAAGCTTCCCGTTGCAGACGCGACGCCCGGGGCCGACGCCGTGGATGCCGCGGCTGTGGAGGACGCGTGGCGGCGCGTGCAGCTGATCGGGGAGACCCTCACGCCGGAGGAGTTGCGGACGCTGGCCGACGCCGACATTCTGCACCGGCTGTTCAATGAAGATGACGTCCGCCTGTTCGAAGCGGCGCCGGTTTATTTTCGTTGCCGATGTTCGCGCGAGCGCGTCAGCCGCATGTTGCAGAGCCTGGGCGACGCTGAAACCCGTTCGGTGCTGGCTGAACGCGGGGAAGTTGAAGTGCGCTGCGATTTCTGCAACCGCGCCTATGTGTTCGATGCGGTGGATGTCGCGCAATTATTCAATACGGGCGTCACGAGCGACAGCGGTAGCTCGGTGCACTGAGCCGTCGGCGGGCCTGCTTGACCGCGTGATGCACTTGCCCCGCCACATCCGCGACTGGTGCCCGGGAAAGCGCCGAAGCTCCATCAGATTTGGCGCCGTGACCGCGGGGGTCGCATGGTTGTGCGCCGTTGCGGCCGGAATCGGCGTTGCCGCCGCCGATGCGCCCTTCTACGCCAATACCTTCGAGAAAGTTCCCTCGGCGGCGGCGCTGACGGATATCGGGCGTGCGCTGTTCTTCGATGAGTCACTGTCCGCGTCGGGCAAGATGGCATGCGCCAGCTGTCACGATCCGGCGCGGGCCTTTGGTCCGCCGGACGATTCGCCGGTGCAGCGCGGCGGCAGCGACGGGCGTCGCCTCGGCATGCGCGCCGTGCCCTCGTTGATGTACGCGCAAAACGTTCCGCCGTTCACCGAACATTACTTCGACGATGAGGGGGATGACGGCATCGACCAAGGCCCGGCCGGCGGGCGCACCTGGGACGGTCGCGTGCAATCGGCTCATGATCAAGCGCGGCTGCCGCTGTTGTCGCCCTTCGAGATGGCCAACGCAAGCGCCGACGCGGTAGTGGCGAGAGTGCAGCGCGCGGCGTATGCAGCGCAGTTTCGCGAGACCTTCGGCGACCAGGTGTTCGATGACAAGGCATTGGCGTTCAAGGCAGTGCTGATGGCCCTGGAGACGTTTCAGCAAAGCCCCGCGGAGTTTTATCCGTATAGCAGCAAGTACGACGCATGGTTACGCCATGAGACATCATTGAGCGGCGAGGAGATGCGAGGTCTAGCCGCGTTCAACGATCCGGCAAAAGGCAACTGCGCGCGCTGTCATCCGAGCGCCGTGCGAAACGGCGCGTTTCCGCAGTTCACGGATTTCGGTTACGCCGCCGTCGGCGCACCGCGCAACCCAGGGGTTCCTGCGAATTCGGACCGGCGCTATTACGACCTTGGACTGTGCGGACCGCTGCGTACCGATTTGGCGGATAGGAAGGAATACTGCGGCTTGTTCCGTACTCCGTCATTGCGCAATGCCGCGGCTCGCCGGGTGTACTTCCATAATGGGGTGTTCCACCGCTTGGCGGACGTCGTGCGCTTTTATGCCGAGCGCGACACGCAGCCGCAGAAATGGTACCCCCGCGGGCCCGGCGGGATCACCATGAAATTCGACGACTTGCCGGCGCAGTACCGGGGCAATCTCGACACCCAGCCTCCCTTCGATCGAGTACCCGGCGCTGCGCCGGCGTTGAGCGAAGCCGACATCAAGGATATCGTGGCATTTCTGAATACGCTCACTGACGGCTACGAGCTGCAAGCGCCGGCGAGAGGCGCCGCGCCCCCGAATCCGGCCTCGAACTAGGACTCGTCTCCAGCGCCAGCGTCTTGATGTCATTGAACATCACCTGCGGCTGTAAGAATGCCAGCGAATAAATCTCCCGTACCTCGCCGCGGGCGTCTATCAGAAACATTTTCAGCATGTGATGCAAGGTGCGAGTCGCGCGGCCGCCTTGGTCCAAATCCACGCTCACGTCCTGCCCGAAGTCGTCGAGCACGGGCAGCAGCTCCGGCACGCGGCGCGCCGTCACGAAGCGCCACTCGAATTTCGGATCGGCGGTGAATTCTTGGCCATAGCTCGCGATGGCCGCGGGCGTGTCGTGGGTCGGATCCAAGCTGACACTGACGAAACGCACGCGTCCCGCGAGCGCGCGGTCGCCGGCCACGCGATCGCGCAAATCGGCCAGTGTCGCGTGCGCGAAGGGGCAGCCCAAGGGGTCGACGCAATACGTGTAGAAAAAGGTCAGCAGGGTGATCTTGCCCTGCGTCAGCGCCGAGAGTCGAACGGTAAGGCCCGTGCTATCGAGCAATACGGCGTCCGCTATCGGCTGGATCTTCTGGAGGTGATAGCTGCCCGGCGGCGGCGGCATGAATTCCATGCGCGGCGCCGCCGCCTTGCCGGGGTCTTCAGTGCCGTTCGCCACCCCCGCGGCGGCGAACAGCACCGTCGCTATGGCACCCGCGGCGACCCGGGTTCGGTGCATCAGCGCAGGGATGCGCCCGTCAGCGAGGCCACGCGCTGTGGATTCGCGGTGAACTTCATATGATGGGGACGGCCGAGCCGTTCCTGGGTGAAGTCGACCTCGAACGCCAAGTTGAGTTCGTGGCCGTCCCAATGGAATGCGCGCAGGAACTGCTCGTTGTCCTTGCCCGTCTTATCCCACTTCGACAGCAAGCTCGAGGTGATGTAAACGCGGCGCCCGTCCCAGCTCTGCGACACCATGTTCACCTGTGCACCGGTGTGCTTGGTGTAGGTTTGCCGCGGATGCTCGGGATCGGTGAGATCGAAATAATGCGTGGTGCCGTCCATGAAGGTGTTCACCCACAGACCCTTCGCATCGGCCGTGATCGAAATATCCACGGGCAAAGGAATCTTGGCGGGGTCGCCGATCGCCGCGACGTCCTTGGCTGTCCAAGACCCATGAGCGTCGCGCTTGACCAGCCACAATTGCGAGGTCAGCGCCGCCGCCGTGATCGCCCAATTTTGGCCCTCGGGCAGCGCCCAGCGAATCTCCAATGGCGCGCCCGGCACGGCGAGAATCTGTTCCGGTTCCATGGTTTTCAAATTCCACATCACCATGGTGTTGCCGAAATGCTTCATCGCCTCGGGGTCCTTCACGACCTCGCCGAGATCACGCATGTAGTTGTTCCAGCCGGTGAAACTCGAGGTCAGTAGGGCGTTCTTCGCGGGATTCACCGCAATGTCGTAGCCATAGCCATCGCCCTTGATCTGTTTGATGGTGGAGGCCGGCATGTCGTACTTGGCGACGAAGTCGCCCTTGTTGTTGTAGACCGCCATGCCGGTGACGCCGCCCTTGTCCGCGACGTTCGATAAATTGCCGATCAGCATGCGGCCGGGCAGTGCGTAATACGTGTGCGGTCCCGCGTAGCCGGTCTTCGCCGGGAGATCGTCGATCGTCTTGACGAGCTTCGGATGAGACGGGCGGGTGCCCACATCGAAGACGTAGATCTTGCTGTCGTCGAGACCGCCGGCCCAGAGATACTTGCGATCGTCCGTGAACCCCATGTGATGCGCTTCACCGCGGCCGCCGACGGAAATCTTGTGAATCACTTTCCCATAAGTCTTAGAGGCGGGTGTCACATCAATCGTGACCAGCTTGTCCGATCCGTCACCCATGCCCGGCACCCCGAGCGTCCACACGTGCACGAAATCTTCCTGGCCTTTGATCAGCCCCGACATGTAGGGCGAATTGCAAGTCTCGTCCGCGTACGAACCGATCGCGGCGACACTCATGATGACGGCAATGCCCAGGCCCAGGATCAGTCGGCGATCGATGCGCATGATGATTCCCCTTATCGTTGTTCGAGCAGCGGTCGCTAAATTGCGGCCGTCCCCCGTGAAAAGCAAGCCGGCGGACGACGCGCCGGGCGCCATGGGATGGTGCGGCGCAATAAGCGCTTCCGCGCCGGCGGTTGCCCGAACCTAAGACGGCGATTGCCGGAATTTAGATCTTGTCCAGCGGCGTATTGCCGCCCGTGAATTGAGTGCGCGCCTGCGCCAGACGGTACTTGTGCTCGGCACGCCAGCGCCGCCAATCGCGCAGGCCGCTGATGGCATACACCAGCTTGAACAGCTTCAGGCGCCACACTACCTTGGGTGTGTCGAACAGGTCGCCGGCGAGCATCGAGATCACGCCCTGTTCCAGCTGCCATGTGTTGCGCGGCTGGCGGAACATCTGTTGCATCACCGGGCCATTGAAGCGGTAGATGAAGAACGAGAAACGGGCCATGCCGGCGCGCTGACGCTTTTCCAGCCTGCGCAACAGTGCCGCCTCGCGCGACGGGTCGCGCAACGCAGAGTCCACCGCTTCCGCCGCCTGTTCTGCGCCGCTCATCGCGAGGTAGACGCCGGAGGAGAACACCGGATCGAGGAATGCGAAGGCATCGCCGATCAGCACCCAGCCCGGGCCCCCCATCCGCGTCGAGTCGTAGGAATAGTTGCCGGTGACGCGCACCTCGTCGTCGATCAGCGCGGCGTGCTGGACGCGCCGCCACAGCGCCGGGCTCCGCCTCAGCGTGTCGAACAGGAACTCCAGAGTGCGCCCCTTGCGCTGCTTGAGGTAGTCAGGCCGGCAGACGGCACCGACGCTCATCACGCCGTCGGGCAGCGGAATCATCCACATCCAGCCATGCTCGAAGCTATAGATGCTGATGTTGCCCGCGTCCTCGCCCGCGCGCCGTTCCGCACCGCGGAAGTGGCCGAATATGGCCGCGCTTTGATGTTGATCATTCTTGCGCCGCAATCTCTTTTTTGTCGAGACGAATGCGTCGCGGCCGCTGGCATCGACCACATAACGCGTTTGAACGCAGTAGCTGCGGCCGTCGTCGGCACGCACATCGAGCCGCGATTCACGCGGGCCCATCTGCTCGACCGCCACCACTTCATGGCCCTCGCGGGCATCCGCGCCGCAGCCGCGGGCATGCTCGTAGAGCATCTTGTCGAAATCCTGCCGCCACACCTGGTATGCGTGCGGCGGACTATTGCCGATCGCGCGGGCGAACGCATAGGTGTTGTAGCCGCGCTCGTTGTCCGCTTCGAAATCCGCGCCCGGCTTGAACACGCCCAGGGCGCGCACCTTGTCCAGAACGCCGAGCCGCTCGAATATCGGCAGATTCATCGGCAGCAGCGATTCGCCGATGTGGAAACGGGGGTGGCGGGCCTTCTCCAGGGCGATCACTCGATAGCCGCGCCGCGCCAACAACGCCGCGGCGGTACTGCCGGCGGGGCCGCCGCCGATCACCGCTACGTCGCATCGTTCGGTCGTCGTTTCCGCAGAATTCGTCATGCTCTCTCGCCGTAGACGAGTCCGTCATCGTCTTGGAACGCAGCAGTGTAGGATATGTCTGGTTCCCGAAACCAGCGTATTCTCGATGCCAATTGCCGGCGGATGTGGCGGAGACGGGATGGACGCGGTGCGCCAGGAGTTGGCGGAGGAACTCGGTCGAGCCGTCCGGGGGCTGAGACACGGGAACCGTTCAGACCGGTGCATTCACGACATACGCGCGCGCTTGAAGCATTGTCGCGCGCTGCTGCGTCTGCTGCGCAAGTCCTTGGGCGAGGATGCGTATCATCGGGAGAATGCGCGACTGCGTGATGCCGCACGGCCATTGGTAGCCGTGCGCGATGCCGCAGTACTAGTGCAAGCGCTCGATGGCCTTTGCCCGCGCTCGGGCGGAGGCAAGACGATTTACAGATCGATCCGCTCGGCGCTGCGGCAGGAATGCCGCGAGCGGCGCGGGCAATTGCGTCGCAAAGCGCTGTTGTCGAGCGCCCGGTTGGTGGGCGCAGTGGCGCGGCACATGCGCACGCTGCCCCCGTCGCAACCGGCCGGAGCGGATCTCGCGAAAGCCGTGAAGCGCGCTTATCGGACGTGTCGCCGTGCAATGACGGCGGCCGAGCAGCAGCGCAGCCGCGATCGATTGCACGAATGGCGCAAGCAAGTGAAATACTTCGCCGGCCAGCTAAAATTCCTTGCGCCGCTGATGCACGAGCACCTGGGCAAGACTTGTAAGAAATCAATTCGCCTGGCCGACTGTCTTGGCGATGATCACGATCTGGCATTGTTGCATGACAAGATAATTCAACACGGCCGGTCGGGGGGCGCCGCGGTCGACGCATTGGTTCGTCGACTGACGCAGCGACGCGCCAAGCTGCAGCGCAAAGCCCATCGCTGGGGAAGACGATTATTCGGCGCAACCGCACGGCGATTGGAAGCGCGCGTTCGGCGCCGGCTTCCACGCAATTGATCAGGCAGCGTCAAGGCCCGCACCCCGACTCCTACATGATTTGTCGACAATGACCGACATCAGCGTCTTGGTCTTGAAAGTAGCCTACCGCAGCCCCGTTTATGATGCGATGCACATGACTGAACGCGTAGTGCCGAGAGGCAGACTATTTGTCTTCGTTAAGACTCATCCGCACTTACAGTACTACCTAAAGCTGCCTGATACCCGTCGTGCCGCCAATCAAGACTGGTTGCGTACCGCGAAGGTCATCAAAATTCGCGCGGCAACCAAATCGACCCAGCCGGACGTGTGAGCGAATTCCACCGAGCGGCGCCGTTCGCGGGTACGCTCAATGAATGGCCAGCGATTGGATTTTGCCGTTTGCGAGCACGAAGGTGTAATGGAGCTCGGTGGGACTGCCGGGGAAGTTACCGGTTATGCGAGCGTGCAGTTTGACGTTCCTCTCGGTGACGGCCACGTCGAGAGGTTCTACGGTATATTGGTACTTGGCGTCGGCCTGCTCTTTCCACGACCGTATGGAATCGTGGCCTTGGTACTGGCGGCTTTCATCGTGCACCTGTGCGTCGTTGGTGAAGCACTGGCAGAGCTTGTCCAAGTCTCGCGCTTTGTCCGCGGCCAGATAGGCGGTCACTGCCGCAGGTAGTTTGGTGGTCATGACATTCCCGTAAACTAAGTTGGAGAGATGATTTCGCCTTATTCAAAGAATGATGATAAGGAGCGGAAGGCACCTTCGCACCATTAGCGATCATGATGATCTTCATGTAGGTATTGTCTTACGTCGCGGCACGCACGGCCCATTGAACGCGAGGCGCGTGCCCGGGGACTAACACACGATATGTCGAGAGTTCTCTCAAATGAATAGCACCAGCCGGACGGAACGTAGCGTATCGAACAGACAGCGCATCCCGAACAGGACGCCGAGCGGGCCTGCCTTGCTGTTTGCGCGCAATTTCTTTCGCCACCCCCGAATGCTCGGCTCGATCGTTCCGAGCTCTCGGTTCTTGATCAAACAGCTGCTGGAGCCGATCGACTGGGCGCGGGCACGCGTGATCGTGGAATACGGCCCCGGCGTCGGCGGCATTACGGCGGAAATCCTGCGGCGCATGCGCCCCGACGCGAGCCTCATCGCCATAGAAACCAATCCGGAATTCGTGGGCTTCCTGCGCGCAACGACCGAGGATGAGCGCCTTCACGTGGTCGAAGCTTCCGCGGAGTCGGTCGTCGAGATCCTACGGCAGCACGGCCATGAGAGAGCGAGCTACGTCATCTCGGGCATTCCCTTCAGCACCATTTCCGCGCCGGTGCGCGAGCGCATCCTGCGCAGCACGTGGAGTGTGCTCGAACCGCACGGTTCCTTTCTCGTCTATCAGTTTTCGACCCGTGTTCTCCAAGATCTGCGGCGGATCTTTCGCTATGTGCGCCACCAGTTCGAGCCCCTCAACGTTCTGCCCGCGCATCTGTTCTTTTGCCGATCCGACACCGTCTTACCCGCAGGCCTATAGGGCCGAGACTCCCGCCAACTCGGTGAGGCTCTGGGTGCGGGTCAAGGCGATGAACTCTCTTATGTACGAGGCGTCGGCGCCGGCGCGGGTGGTCGCGGCATAGAGTTCGCAGCGCAGGCCGCTTTGGCCAATGGGGCGGGACACCACATAACCGCGCTCGATGTAGTTGCCCACCGTCCAGGACGGCAGCGCGGCGATACCGCGGCCGCTGGCGACCAGCTGCAGTATGGCCACGGTCAATTCAGCCGTGCGCCGTTTGGGGTTGATCGCGGCCGGCGTCAAACAGTGCTTCATCACATCCAGCATCTCGTCCGGCACGGGATAGGTGATCAGCGTTTCTTCCGCGAAATCAGCCGGCTCGAGACAGGGCTTGGCCGCCAACCGATGTCGTGGGCTCATCAGTGCGACGCTTTCATAGCGAAACAGGGGGCTGAAAACCACGTTCGGGTGCGGTGCCTGAGGATCATGGATGATGGCGAGTTCGGCCTCGCCGCGATCGAGAAGCGGCAGCGGATCGACGACGAAGCCGGAGATGATGTCGAGCTCGACTTCCGGCCATAGAGACCGATAGGCATCCATGGCCGGCATCAGCCAGTCGAAGCAGTTGTGGCATTGCACCGCCACGCGCAGGGGTCCGGCATGACCCTGGGCCAGGCGGGCCACGTCCCTTCCCGCTTCGCCCACCTGCGGCAAGACCGCGCGCGCCAGGGTGAGTAAGCGCTGACCAATGGCTGTAAACCTCAAGGGCCGCACGTTTTTTTCGACCACCGCCGCCCCATAGTGACTTTCGAGCGCTTTCAGCTGGTGCGACAGCGCGGATTGGGTCAGAAACAGGCGTGCCGCCGCCTTTGACAGGCTGCCGCACTCGGCCAACGCCAGCAGGGTTTCCAGGTGCCGAAGCTCCAATGCCGTCGATGACATGAGCCGGATTCATCCTTTGTATGAGAATAATGAGCTTGGATCATAGCTTAGGCTCCTGCATCCTGTCAGTCGAGAACCTCCGAGCGAGCGTGCGGTGTCGAATCCAGTGGCCGTGTCATTTGAGTTTTTCCCCCCCGGCGATGAGCCCATGGGGCGGCAGCTGTGGGAATCCGTCCAGCGGCTCGCTCCCTTGCAGCCGAATTTCGTGTCGGTGACTTACGGCGCGGACGGCTCGACGCGCACCCGAACACATGACTGCGTGCTGCGAATCCTGCGCGAGACCAATCTCACGGTGGCGCCTCATTTGACTTGCGTGGGCGCATCGCGCGCCGAGGTGCTGCGCATCGCACGGGACTATTGGCAGCAGGGAGTGCGGAACTTAGTCGCCTTGCGCGGCGATGCGCCTGCGGCCCAACTGTCGCCGGACGGACGCTATCGTCCCTACGCCGGTGGTTTTGCCTATGCGTCCGATCTGGTCGAGGGACTCGCGGGAGTCGGGAAATTCGACCTGTCGGTGGCGGCGTACCCGGAAGGCCACCCGGAGTCCGGCAGCGTCGATGCGGACCTGGAGAACTTGAAACGCAAGGTGGACGCCGGTGCCAGCCGTGCAATCACCCAGTTTTTCTTCGAGACAGACGTATTTTTGCGGTATCGCGATCGATGTGCCGCCGCGGGGATTCGCGCGCGGCTCGTACCGGGCATTTTGCCGATTACGCGTTTTCCACAGCTGCTGCGCTTTGCCGATCGTTGCGGTGCGTCCGTGCCGGCATGGCTGCGCCAGCGCTTCGATGGATTGGATGACGATGCGGAGACGCGGCGGATGATTGCCGCGAACGTGGCGATCGAACAGGTCCAGCGCCTGCGCGAGCACGGCGTCGAGGAATTCCATTTCTATACTCTGAATCGCGCGGAACTGACCTACGCCATTTGCCATGCCTTGGGTCTCCGGCCTCGATCGGTCGAAGCGCAGGTGGCCTGACATGGCGACAGGGCAGCAGGTTGCTCGGGCAAAAGTGTTCTTGGCGCTCCTGCAAGAGCGCCTGGTGATTCTCGACGGCGCCATGGGCACGATGATTCAGCGACACGCCTTGAGCGAGGCGCAATTCCGGGGCGAAGGATTCGCGGCATGGCGCAGCGATTTACGCGGCAACAATGACCTGTTGTCGATCACACAACCCGCCATCATCGGGGCCATTCATCGCGAGTATCTGCTCGCGGGTGCGGATGTGATCTCCACCAATACGTTCAATTCAAACGCCGTGTCGCAGTCGGACTACGGAATGCAATCATTGGTCGGTGAGCTCAACCAGTCGGCGGCGCGGCTGGCGCGCCGGGTTCCGGCAAGCCGCGATTCGTTGCCGGAGCGCTGGGTCCGACCAGCCGCACCGCGTCGCTGTCTCCCGATGTCAACGACCCGGGGTTTCGCAATATCAATTTCGATGAGCTGGTTGCCGGCTACTCCCAGGCTGCTCGCGCCCTCATCGAGGGCGGTGTCGATCTCATTCTGATCGAAACGGTGTTCGACACCTTGAATGCCAAGGCGGCCCTGTACGCGGTGCGTGCAGTCCTCGACGAGCTGCAAGCCGATCTGCCCATCATCGTGTCGGGTACGATCAGCGACGCGTCGGGCAGGACCTTGTCGGGGCAGACCACCGAGGCGTTCTGGAATTCCATACGTCACGCGCGGCCCGCCGTCGTCGGTCTGAATTGCGCGCTCGGCGGCAAGCAATTGCGTCCGTATATCGAGGAACTGGCGCAAATCGCGGATACCTATGTATGCGCCTACCCGAACGCGGGACTGCCGAATGCATTCGGCGAATACGACGAAACTCCGCAGCAGACAGCCGGGATCCTAGGCGAATTCGCGGCCAGCGGGTTCGTCAATATGGTGGGCGGCTGTTGCGGCACCACGCCCGACCACATTCGCGCCGTGGTTGGCGCGGTCTCGCACCTGCCGCCGCGCGCGTTGCCGAACATCGTGCGAGCCTGCCGCCTGAGCGGGCTGGAACCGCTGCACATCCACGCGGACAGCTTGTTCGTCAATGTCGGTGAGCGCACCAACGTGACGGGCTCCGCCAAGTTTCGCAAGCTCATCGAAGCGGGCGACTATGCCGCGGCGGTCGACATCGCGAGGCAGCAGGTGGCCAACGGCGCGCAGATCATCGACGTGAACATGGATGAGGGCATGCTCGATTCTCCGGCGGTCATGACGAAGTTCCTGAGCCTCATCGCCGGTGAACCGGATATTGCGCGCGTACCCGTCATGATCGATTCGTCCAAATGGTCGGTGATCGAAGCGGGCCTCAAATGCGTGCAGGGCAAAGCCATCGTCAATTCGATCAGCCTGAAGGAGGGCGAGGAAGCATTCCTGGCGCATGCGCTCAAGGTGATGCGCTATGGCGCCGCCGTGGTCGTCATGGCCTTCGACGAGCAGGGTCAGGCCGACACGCTCGATCGGAAGGTGGCGATTTGCGAACGTGCCTACGGGCTGCTGACGGAACGCATCGGATTTGCGCCCGAGGACATCATCTTCGATCCCAACATATTCGCCGTGGCGACGGGCATCGAGGAACACAACCGCTACAGCCTCGATTTCATCGAAGCCGCGGCCGCCATCAAGCAGCGCATGCCCGCGGTGCATGTCAGCGGCGGCGTCAGCAATGTGTCGTTTTCGTTCCGCGGCAACGACCCGGTGCGCGAGGCCATGCACTCGGTATTTCTCTACCACGCCATTCGCGCCGGTTTGACCATGGGTATCGTCAACGCGGGCCAGCTCGCGATTTACGAGGACATACCCGCCGACCTCCGCGAACGCTGTGAGGACGTCATTCTCGCGCGGCGCGCCGATGCCACGGAACGGCTGCTGGAGATTGCCGAGCAATTCAAGGGCGGCGCGGGCGCCGCCAGGCGCGGCGATGATCTCGAGTGGCGGAAGCTCCCCGTGGAACAGCGCCTGCAACACGCGCTGGTGAAGGGTCTCGACGAGTTCGTTCTCGAGGACACCGAAGAGGCGCGGCTCGAGGCCAAGCGTCCTCTCGACGTCATCGAAGGGCCGTTGATGGACGGCATGAACGTGGTCGGCGACCTGTTCGGCGCCGGCAAGATGTTCCTGCCGCAGGTCGTCAAATCGGCGCGGGTCATGAAAAAAGCGGTCTCCGCGTTGATTCCCTATATCGAGAAGGAGAAGGACGGGACGAGCCGCTCCAACGGCAAGGTGGTGATCGCCACCGTCAAGGGCGACGTCCACGACATCGGCAAGAACATCGTCGGCGTGGTATTGCAGTGTAATAACTTTGAAGTCGTGAACTTGGGGGTGATGGCCTCCTGCGAGAAAATTCTGGAGGCATTCTGGAGGCGGCGACCCGCGAGGGCGCCAATCTGATCGGATTGTCCGGATTGATTACGCCGTCGCTCGACGAAATGGTGCATGTGGCCAAAGAAATGCAGCGCTTGGGCTACACGCAACCCCTGTTGATCGGCGGCGCCACGACGTCTCCCGTCCACACGGCGGTGAAGATCGATCCGCACTACCAAGGTGCCGTGGTCCACGTGAAAGACGCGTCGCGCGCGGTCGGCGTGTGCCAGCAGCTGGTGACCAAGGGCACCCGCGACGCTTATATCGCGGGCGTCAAGGCGGAGCATGAGCGGCGCCGCGAGCAGCACCGCAACAAGAGCGCCAAAGCGCCGCAGTTATCGTTGCCGCAGGCACGAGCGAAGAAGCTGAAAGTCGACTGGTCCGCCTATGCGCCGCCCACCCCTGGTTTCTTGGGGGTACGCTCCTTCGACGACTATCCGCTCGATGAGTTGCTGCCGTATATCGACTGGATGCCGTTTTTCAATGCATGGGAATTTGCGGGTAAGTTTCCCGACATCCTGCGGGATCCCGTGGTCGGCGAAGCCGCGTCGAACCTGTATGCCGATGCGACACGCATGCTGAAACAACTGGTGGAGGAGAAATGGCTGCGGGCTCGAGCCGTGGTGGGATTCTTCCCGGCCAACAGCACCGGCGATGATGACATCGCGGTATTCACCGACGACACCCGCCACACCGTCAAGCTTCGGCTGCATCATCTACGGCAGCAAAAGTCCAAGCCGCAAAACCAAGCTCAATCCTGCCTTGCGGACTTCGTGGCGCCCCTAAGCTGCGGCCGCGCCGATTACCTGGGAGCGTTCGCGGTGACCGCGGGCATAGGCATCGACGAACACGTGGCGCGTTTCGAAGCCGCGCACGATGACTACAGCAGCATCATGCTCAAAGCGCTGGCCGATCGCCTGGCGGAGGCGTTGGCCGAGCGCATGCATGAGCGGGTGCGGCGCGACCTCTGGGGCTATGCCCCCCACGAACAACTCGACGGCGCCGCCCTGATCAGTGAGGAGTACCAGGGGATTCGTCCAGCCCCGGGATATCCGGCCTGTCCCGAGCACACCGAGAAGGCGACCCTCTGGCAGTTGCTCGATCCGGAACGGAACGCGGGCATCCGGTTGACCGAATCCTTTGCGATGTTTCCGACGGCCGCCGTCAGCGGATTCTATTTTTCGCACCCTCAGGCTCATTATTTCGGAGTGGGCCAGATCGACCGCGATCAAGTGGCGAGCTACGCGCAGCGCAAGGGGTGGACTCTTGCCGAAGCAGAGCGCTGGCTAGCGCCGAATCTGGGATATGACCCGGAGGCGGGCGACGCCGCGGATGCGGCCTAGCCGCGCAACCGCGAGCAGGCTCACAATCTGCGGCGCCGCCTCGATGGTAGAATAGGGATTGCGATCCTGTGTAATAGCCTCGGGGCCAGCTGCAAAATGTGGACGACAAAGCCATGATCCGCCTCCTCACCCTTGCATCCGTCCTCGCCATGGGTCTCGCGGCCTGCGCACCGTCATCGCACATCTTAGTCGGTACGGCACGACCGCCCATCTCACCGTCGGACGTCAAGATCTACCTACAGCCGCCGCCTAGTTTCGAGCAAATCGCGATTTTGAACGCGTCCGCCAACAGCATGTTCGGCACCGGTGGACAAGGCACCGTCGACAAGGTCATCCAACGCCTGAAAGAGCAGGCCGCGAAACTGGGTGCGAACGGAGTCATCTTGGAGGGCATGTCCGATCGCCAAACGGGATCGCTCGGGGGCGGCAGCGGCTCTACCTCTTATTCGAGCAACTCGGCCGTGGGCGTCGGGGCGGGCGCATCGCTGGGTATCTTCAAGAAAACCGCCGAAGCGCGCGCGATCTTTGTTGCCCCCGGGCCGGCGACGGCACCGGAAGGCGCCGCGAAATAGCCAAGGAGTCCGAACGCGAGTCAGCACTGCCTCGCCGCGAGTGAATGAGAGATAGGCCGAATATGGGTGAACGGGTCAGCTCGTGGAAACAAGCGAGCGCTCGTCATTTCACCCCCAAGGCGTCCAGCAGGATGCGAGCAAACTCGGGTCCCTTCCCTGCCTCCTCATGCTTGAAATACACAAACACGTCCCTGCACCCGGATGTCTTGTCGCGAATCGTATCCGCCCATCGCGCGATGTCCTGCGGCGTATATCCCTCGTCCCGCAATCTGAAGTAGGCATAGTCCGCCGTGATGATGGCGGGCACTTTCAGCTTCTCGCTGTCGGCCACGCAGAGCGCCAGGTTGCGGGCCTTCAGACGCTCATATACCGCATCATCCAGCCACGAGGCGTGGCGGAACTCGAAAGCCGAGCAGGTATTTTGCGGAAACGTGTCCAGAAACGCATCGAGCAGAGCGAGATCTTTTCTGAGGTATGGCGGTAGCTGGAACAGAAGAGCACCGCACTTGGGTCCAAGCGTCGCCGCCGTCTCGCAGAAGTAGCGCACGCGATCTGCACAGTCTCGAAGGCGCGCATCATGAGTAATCCGTTTCGGCGCCTTCAGGGTCAGCTTGAACCGCTCCGGCGTCGCGCGGTTCCAGCCTTCGAGAATCTTCGCGTTGGGCGTGCGATAGAAGGTGTAGTTGATCTCGACGGTCGGGAAGCGTTCCGCGTAGTACGGCAGCATCTTCGTTGCAGGCAGCTTCTCCGGATAGAAGCTCCCCTTCCATTCCGGATAGTTGTAGCCCGATGTTCCCACCCAGGTGGCCATGCGACGGGCTCAGGGGGCCTTCGCCCGACGAATCAACTTCACGAGTTGAGTAACCTGCGGTGCATCCGATAAGTATATACCAGGCCTTGGAACACGCACGTACGTGCGTTCCTGACTAATCATTTCCAATGACGCGGACTCACTACCCGCTCGATTGATCGCTACTCATTTCCGGCGATTCCAAGGTGTGCGGTCGGTGGATCACGCTAGCGCCGTCGACAATGTCGGCCCACGTGCCGATAGCCAAACATCACCGATCAAGGAGACAGAAATGAACAAGACCACCGCCGCCGCTTGCGCGATGACGATCTGCTTCGCAGCAATTCTGAGTTTCAACTCGGCCGATGCCTCCGCCGGCAGCCTTTCAAATGCCCCGTCAGCGACGGACGGGTTGCTCAAGTATGTCGTACGATTCCGCTATCTCGATCTGTCGACAATTGAGGGCGTTACTACGCTATATTCCCGGCTCCGCTACGCGGCGCGTAGGGTCTGCGACCCGTTCGAGAGTCGAGAGATGTGGGCTGCCGAAAAGCAGCGAGCCTGCATGAACAAGGCCGTCGCTGATGCCGTTGCGAGCGTCAATCGCCCGCTCCTATCGCAATATCATAGGTTGCGCATCCATGATGATAGGGTCGGCCTCGCGCAGCTCGCAAACGCCAATTGAGGGTGAGTAATCGAGCTAAATGCCGCGCAGGCGCATGTCTGTGCGGCATGGCCGGATCGAATGGACTCATGCGCGAAGCCCCAGCGCAAGCGAACAGGCTTCGACCTCGTTTAAATGTTCTCGGGCGTCGGTCGCGGAGATGCGCCAAGCCGCGCCCAGGTTTTGATCCAGGATCTTGGTGACCATGGTCCGCATCTGTTCCTCCGTGGGCCGACGGCGCGCCTGACCGTGCGTCTCATGGGCGACGTCGGCGACCGTGATGATTCGCGCCGCGACTTCGCATCGACCGTCCGCACAGGCTAGGTAAGCCATGGCGTCGAGCACCGTGTAGAGCTGGCTGGAGTCGAACCGATGGGCGAGGTCGAAGAGCTCCGCGCCGGTGGCGCGCGCCTCGGCGATGTCGCCGGCGATCAGCAGCGCGTCGAGTATCGCACCCAAGAGTTCAAACCGCGTTTCTCGGCGCCCCGAATGCCGCAGGCTGAGTGCAAGCGGCCGGCCGAGCTGCAGGGCGGACGCGGTGTCGCCGCAGGCAGTATCGAGTTCGACAATGTTCACCGTCGCCGCCAGCGCCTGCCGCTCACTGATGGTCAGTGCAAGCCGCACCGCGCGCCGGTAAGCGGCACGCGCCTCTATGAACTGGCCGCCGCTCATCAGCAGTGCGCCTTCGGTCAAAGCGCCATGGGTCAACAGACGCGCCGGCCATGCGGGATCTTCGAGGCGACGAGCGGCGTCGAAGGCCACCCGCGCAGCCGAGTCGTCGCCGCGCCAGTTGAAGGCCAATAGAGTCAGCGCGTAGTAATGCGATCGAACGTCGCCGGTGGCGGCATGCATCTTTGCCGCAAGCTCCGCGGCGTACCGCGCCCGGTCGCATTGCCGCGTAGAGTCGTACGTGGCCACCGCCTCCCAGAAGCGGCCGACGCGCAAATTGGGCTGAGTGTCGGACAGCAGCGTCACCGCCTGCGCGAACCGATTGCGCCCTTCGGCAGAGAGGTCAGTCTCGACGAATAGAGGCCAAGCCGACCCATACAGTGCGACTCCTAGCGCGCGATCGTGGGCTCCAGCCCAATCCATGGCCGCACGCACATTGTCGAGTTCGGGTTCGTAACGGTGCAGCCAGATCGCTTCGTCGAGCGACCAATATTCTTGGTACCCGGCGTCGAGCAGATTCAGCACGGTGTTCGCCATGCGCTGCCGCGCCGATTCAAGCTCACCGATGGCCGCGAGCCTGCCAACCGCGAAGTAGCGCGCGGTTTCGAACAAGGCGTAGCGCGGTGGATCGACGGGCAGGGCGGTCACGAGAGAACGGTCGACCAGGCGCCCGACCAGATCGATCGCCTCGACGGCGTCGATGGTCTCGTCCGCGACGCAGCGCGCGGCCGAGTTGAGCGAAAAACTGCCGGCGAACGTACCGAGTCGATTGAATACCTTCTGCTCAGAGGCGGTGAGCAGTCCGTAGCTCCAATCGAAGGCGGCTTGCAGGGCGCCATGATGCGGATTGGACGGGCGGGCGGGTAGTCTCAATAACCGAAACCGATCCTCGAGCCTCTCGAGCAGGGCGTCGAGTCCCAGTGCCGGTACGCGTGCCGCAGCGAGTTCCAGTGCGAGCGGATTTCCGTCGAGCCGGCGGCAGATTTCAGCCACTGTCGACGTATTGATGGCCGATAGCTCGAATCGCCGGTCCGCCGCCGCCGCGCGCTCGGCGAACAATTCAACTGCCGCGAAACGCGCAGCTTCGGTCTGGGCCATGCCGCGCTCTGGAACGGGCAATGGGGCCAAGCGGTACACGGTTTCACCGGGAACCCCGAGAGGGACTTGGCTGGTCACCAGAGCGCGCACGCCCTGCGTCCGCGATACGAGTTGGGTTATCTGTGTGGCGAGCGTATCGCCGAATTGCTCCGCGCCGTCCAGGATCAGCAGTACCGGCGTTCGCTCGAGCGCCTGGCGCAATGCCGCAAATCCGTCGGGACCCTCGGGAAGTGCCAGACCGAGCGCCAGTGCAATCGCCGAAGGAATGTGCTGCGCTTCATTGAGCGGCTGCAGCGATACCCATGCTACGCCGTTGCCCGGTTTATCGGCTTCGCGCGCCAGGATCTCCTGGGCGATGCGCGTCTTGCCGACTCCGGCGATGCCGACTAGGGTCACGAGGCAGGATTGGCCGAGAGCCTTCTGAAGCTCGCCCAGGTCGCCGTTGCGACCGACCAGTGATCCAAGGCGGTTCGGCCAGGCACGTCGAGGCACCAATAACTGCGGCGGCTCGTGCTCGCGCGGGGATGCAACAGGTTCGGGTGCTTGTTCCCTGGCCTTCCCATTGGAGACCGGTAGTTCGAGCCGGTAGCCGAACCCCGGAATGGTACGAATCGCGCCGGCGCCGAGGACCCGTCTTAAGCTGGCGATCTGAGCCGGGAGATTGTTCTCATCGACGACAAGCCGGGGCCACACACGGTCGAGCAGCACGGTTTTGGTCACCAATCGTCCCTGATGTTCGGCGAGAACGAGGAGCAGGTCGAAGGCGCGGGCGCCTACGTCCACGGGCTTGCCCGCCGTGCAGAGCATGCGTTCCGAGGGGTAGAGCTCGAAGGCTCCGATGCGTATCAGGTCCATGCGGTCGGTTTGCAGAATTTCAGAATAATTTCACCGGCGATTCAAGACGCGAACGCCGCTTTGCGTGAGACTACGCCTGCTCCGTCCAAACAAACAAATCAGCCAAGGAGACAGCATGCCGAAATTCGTCATTGAACGGGAAATTCCCGGCGCGGGTAAATTGAGCCCTGCCGAGCTCAAGAACATCTCGCTGAAGTCGTGCGGGGTGCTCAGCAGCCTCGGACCCAGCGTGCAGTGGGTCCACAGCTACGTAACCGCCGACAAAATCTACTGTATTTACCACGCCGCCGACGAATCGCTGGTGAGAAGGCACGCCGAACTGGGTGGATTCCCGGCCAACAAGATTTCACGCGTGACGACCATCATCGATCCTGCGACCGCCGAATAGCGGTGCATCACGGTCAATACATCGGGAGACAACTATGAAGATGCTAATCGCATTGCTTCCCACACTGTTCCTCAGTCAGGCGTTCGCCGGGGACAGTCCCGCGCCATCGGCCTCCGTGCCTGAGGCAATCAAGGCCCCCCACCGTTATCTCATCGAGCGCACGTTTCCGCCTGGCGCGCTCGAAGGGCTCAATGCGGCGGGCAAGGCCAAGATCAATTCGACCAATGCCAAATATGGCGTACGCTGGGTAACTTCCTACGCCAATGCCAACAAAACCAAGACTTATTGCATCTATGAGGCACCCAGCGAGGCCGCGGTGCGGAAAGCGGCAGACGCGAACGGCATTCCTGTCGACACGGTGACCGAGGTTCCCGTGACGCTGTCGCCGAACTAGCCCGCCGAACTTGCTACTGTAAGCGCCGGCGGCCGGGTGGTAATCCCGAACTCCCCGGCCACGAGCGCCCTGGTCGTTAACGTCAGGGCGCTCGTTCGATCAGTTCGTCTCAGTTCTTCGCTTCGGCAGGCGACCACGTGCGGTCGATACGATACCCAGTCATCGTTCCGGCAATCTTCGCCGTGCTCGGGCCGAGGTCTTTTTCGTACGCGGCGCCACCCGCGTCGACGGCGAACGTCATGACACCCGAGGACCGGTACGCAATGGGATAGGCGAGGGCGGCGACGCGGTTGCCGGAGCCCGCCGTGAAACGCAACGGGCCGGCCGCCGTTCTTTGCCGCGGCGAGCACCCCGGCGGCAGGGCCATCGGTCGCGCCGTCCGCCCCCGGGTGACTTTGCGCCACCAGAGCCTGGCAGAGCGCAATTGCCGTCAGTTCGTTCTCGCCGATCCGCCGGTACCGGATTTCGCTCGCGCCGACGTCGGAATCGAAACGCCATGCGCCATTCCGTGACACGAGCGGGATCGGGAACGGCCAGTTCTCAGCGCCGATGTAGAGAGTCATGCTGCCGTTGGCCTGCCGGACGAAACGGTGCATCTCCTCATATTTCTGAACGAAACGTTCGCGGTCGAGCCTGTCCTCGAGTTCTTCATCCGCGCTGACAGGCAAGTCTCCTGCTTGCAGAATCTCTGTCACGGTTCGCTCGTCGTGATTTCGCGCGGCAAGGAAGAGAGCATGGCTCGCCTCCTCGGCAGACAGGTAGGTGGGCTGCTCGGATTTCCCTGCGACAGCGAGTGGAGCGTAAGCCGCCATGAGCAGTGCGCCCATGGCGAATGCCACGCGTGCGACGGTTGCCGGTCTCGTGTTCATCGGTGACCTCCGCCACCGCCATGGGAGCCGCCACCAAAGCCGCCGCCGTGGGATTCGCCGCCACCATGGAAACCGCCTCCGGAGCTCGCCCGTCCGCGGGACGAATATGCGCCCGCGACGCCGCCATGATCGAAGCCGCTGAAGGCGCTGGAATGAGCACCTAGGCCTGCGCGGTCAGCCCCGGCCGGCGCACGGCCCGCAAATCCGCCGGAATGTCCGTGATCGAAGCCTGCAGGTCCGTGATCGAAATGGGGGTGATCGCCGAAGGGCCGGTCGTGACCGAAAGTCGGGCTGTGCGAGATGTAGTGGTGGTGGTCATATTCCACTTCGTGGCCGTGCCAGTCGGCTCCCCAGTGGTGCCACCCCCAGCCGAATCCCCCGAAGAAGCCTACGCCTACGCCTACGCCGAACGCGATGCCGGGCTCGAAGTAGGCCCCCGGAGCCCAATCGGGATAGAACTCGACAGGATCCCCATAGACAACCCAGGGATCGTATTCCGGCACGTAGACCACGTCAGGGTCCGCCGGTTGAATCACGATCGACTGTCCTTCCGTAGTCACGGCCTCCTGTGGCGTGCTCTTCAAGTTCCCTGCCTGCTGCGCTCGCTGACGCATCACCTGAACCGCATCGAGGACATTCTGCGGCTGGTCTACATACGCCCCCCCGAGCGCCGAGGTCCAGGACAGGTTCTTGTCCATCGTCGCCAGCACCGAAGGAAATTGCGTGAGAGCTTTTACACTGGGATCCCAGGATTGCGAATCTGCCGCTTTGGCGAGTTCCTCTCCTTTCAGACCAGAGTTCTGCTGGATCCACCGATCTGCTTCCACAATTTGGGTGGGATAGCTTGCGGCCGCAACGACCTGCGCGACCAGTGCGTCCGGGTACAACGCGATTGGTGCAACCAGCTGGTTCAGCTCGTCGGGCGACCATGCGGCCTGAGCTGCTTGTGAGGAAGACGGCGATGTCACCTCGGTCGCCGGCTGTGTATCGGGTTGAGATGCTTGGGATGCACACCCGACCTGCACCGAAGCCAATAGTAGAGAGCGGGAGGCCAATAAGGCCGGCAGTGCCATTTCCCGAATCCGATGAGTCATGTTGCTTCTCCTGATGGAGCCGCCAGTACGGATTACTGACGGTTCGATATCAGGGTCCTGCTCGGCTGTTACTGCTTGGTTTCGCGGTACTGTGGCGGGGTTTCATCTGCAATAGCGCGCCGGCGCTGCGGCTGCGGCGATGAACGCTCCGGCTCCACTACGCGGTGTTTCCATCGGTTGGCGGTGCACGCGTCACAGTTTCCTCTTCGTCAGTGATGAGAAGAATTGGACAGGACGAGAGTTATTATCGTCTGACATCCGCGGTCGATTGCCCGATGATAGTGTCGGAGCATTCACGGTGAGAGACAGACGGGAGATCGTTGCCAATGACCGCAACCGCGCTCAAACATTACTTGCTGGCCTCAGACTTTGACCAAACTCTGAGTTTCAACGATTCGGGACTCGTGTTGAGCGAGTTGCTGGGCATATCTGGATTTGAGGATCGTGTTGCAG